>Ga0074045_10000636_pt1 | contig 34263 bp, 27 predicted proteins | sample BogForMeECP23OM2_FD_94442 | JGI IMG/M metagenome (GOLD analysis project Ga0074045, IMG submission 94442) | Bog forest soil microbial communities from Calvert Island, British Columbia, Canada - Bog Forest MetaG ECP23OM2 | ecosystem: Environmental > Terrestrial > Soil > Wetlands ...
ATCCGTAGGCTAAACCCAGCATGGTCAGGAGGCCGAGAATTCCGGTGTAATGTCCCATCAGTTTTTCTCCGCGAGTTTTCCGATGACGCGATGGATCAGGGGCCGTTTCTCGGGCGCCGGCGAATCTGCAATTTGGAAACTGCTCTCCAGAAGTTGACGGGCGCGGGCAGCGGGCGCTTCCGCATTGTAGTGAATGGTAGCCAGAGGCTCGCCGGCGGAAACGGCATCTCCGACTTTTTTGTGCAGGACGATTCCGACCGCAGGGTCCACGGAATCTTCTTTGCGTTCGCGGCCGCCACCGAGAACGACGCACGCGATGCCAACCTGCTCGCACTGCAGGGAGACGATGCGGCCACTCTGTGGGCTGCGCAGGGTCATCGAATGGCGGGCCTGCGGAAGTCTCTTGAAATCGTCGATTGACCGAGGGTCTCCGCCCTGGAGCTCGACCATCTGACGAAATTTCTCGAGAGCGTCACCAGAGGCGATGAGCTTTTCACTTTGCCTCTTGCCTTCGGCGACGGTTGGGGCGGCTCCGCCGAGACGCAACATCCAGCCCGCGAGTTCGAGGCAGAGCTGCCGCAAATCTTCAGGACCTTCTCCGCGGAGAACCTCCACCGCTTCGACGACTTCAAGGGCGTTGCCGATCATCCTGCCGAGCGGCTGATCCATGCCGGTGATCAAGGCGACCACCTGCTTGCCCATGCGCTCGCCGGTTTCGACCATCAGATCGGCGAGGAAGACGGCGTCTTTTTCATTTTTCATGAACGCGCCGGAGCCCGTTTTTACGTCAAGGACGAGGCCGTCGATGCCTTCGGCGAGTTTCTTGCTCATGATGGAAGCGCAGATCAGATAAGGGCTTTCGACGGTTCCGGTCACATCGCGAAGGGCATAGAGTTTGCGATCCGCCGGGGCGATCTCGGGGGTCTGGCCGATCATGGCGCAGCCGCAGGTTTCGAGGACGCGGCGGAATTGACCGATGGGAAGATTCACGTTGAAACCGGGAATGGCCTCAAGCTTGTCGAGTGTGCCCCCGGTGTGTCCGAGGCCTCGGCCGCTGATCATGGGAACCAACACGCCTGCGGCGGCCGCAAGCGGGGCCAGCACGAGAGAAGTCTTATCGCCCACGCCGCCGGTGGAATGTTTATCAACCTTTCTTCCGGGCAGGGATGAGAGATCGAGAACCTCGCCGGAGTGCAGCATGGCATCGGTGAGCGCGGTGGTTTCGGCGCGGGTCATGCCGCGCAAAACCACCGCCATGAGCCACGCGGAAACTTGATAGTCGGGAATGCCGCCGGCGGTATAAGCGTTTACCAGGGATTCGATCTCGCTGGACGAGAGCTCGCCGCCATCCCGCTTCTTGCGAATCACATCGACGGCGCGGAAGTTGGCGGTTGGACTTTGCGCCCGGCCTAGTGGAAGCGGAGGGTGGTCGCAAAAGTCGGCCGACGGTGGATTCTTGGACATGATGAACAATGTTCTCGCGCGACATCGCGAAAGCGTGCGCCATTGTAAACCCTGGACAAACAATTCGGCGCTTTTCGTGACGATGGATCCAGATCGGACTCAATCGAAATTCAGATTGGCAAGCTCAGATTGGAAAACTTAGATGGGCAAGGTCAGATTGGCAAGCTCAGATTGGCAAACAGGGCCCGCAATTTTCGCTCGTCCAACTCTCCAGCACTGCGAACGCCGGAGCAAATGTCGATTCCGAATGGCCCTACGTATTCGACGGCCTCGCGAACATTCTCCGGCTTCAGGCCACCTGCGAGGAAAAGCGGAGTGTCGATTTGCTCTCGAATTTGACGGCTCAAGCTCCAGTCGTGACGGCGCCCGGTACCGCCGAGTTCCTTGGTGGGGAGGGAGAGATTTCCAGAGTCGAGGAGGATAGCGTCGACGTCGGGTGCGACGGCGATCGCTTCGGCAACAGACTCCGGGCCGGAAACGTGAATGACTTGCACAATCGAGATTCCTGGGAGCGCGTGCCGCAAATCGCTGTAGGAGCCTTGCCGCAAGCGATCGACGATTTGAAGAGTGTTGGTGCGGCAGAGTCGCTGCTGCTGAATGATGCCTGGCACATCTTGCCGGGAGGTGAGCAGGAAAGTTGCGATCGGCGGAGGGACGGCGGCGGCTATTTCGGCGATGAGATCTTCCGAGATCACTCCCGGACCGCTGAGCATTGCGGAAACCAGGCCCAGCGCGGCGGCGCCGCACTCGATGGCCAGCCTGGCTTCCTGGAGGCTGGAAATGCAACAAATCTTGACACGCGGCCGGTTGGTCGGCTTCATTGGAGAATTATGCTTCGCCGGCTGATTTGAATCCAATGCAGTTGGGCGCTAGTGCTGGCGGGCGTGGATGTGAGCGGAAGGTCGAGCTTCGCTCGACCGGACAGCCGAGGGCGGCTGTCCCCACATAAATTCATTTCGCGACCGCAGGCTGAATTGCTTTTGTCCGGTTGGCGAGCTAGCATACTGTCGTCATTTTCTCCGCCTGGCATATTTGGCGTCAGGTCGTTGGAAGATTACATCATGCAAGATCTCACTTGATCCACGTTCGATCCAAGGAGGACATATGGGCATCGCAGTTTCACCGCAGATTCATCCGCAGGTTGCGGACTTTATTGAGAAGCCTCGAAAAATGTTGATCAACGGCAGCTGGGTAAACTCTATCTCCGGGAGGACTTTTCCCACCTACAATCCTGCAACCGGAGAGATTCTGGCGCAAGTGGCGGAAGGCGATCGTGAGGATATTGAACAAGCGGTGAAAGCCGCGCGCCGCGCCTTCGATCAGGGGCCGTGGCGGCAAATGACGGCTTCGGAACGCGGTCGCTTGATCTGGAAGCTGGCGGATCTGCTGGAAGAACATCTCGAAGAATTTGCTTACCTCGAAAGCCTGGACAACGGCAAGCCGCTGAACATTGCAAAGGCCGCCGACGTTCCGTTGGCGGTGGATCTGTTTCGCTATATGGCGGGGTGGGCGACGAAGATCGAAGGCAACACGATTCCGATCTCGGTGCCGTACACGCCCGGGGCGAGCTACCTGGCGTACACGTTGCGCGAGCCGGTCGGAGTTGCGGGACAAATCATTCCGTGGAACTTTCCGCTGTTGATGGCGGCTTGGAAACTGGGCCCGGCGTTGGCTACGGGCTGCACCGTGGTGTTGAAGCCGGCGGAGCAAACGCCGCTATCGGCACTGCGTCTGGGCGAATTGGTGATGGAAGCCGGCTTCCCTGAAGGAGTGGTGAACATTGTGCCGGGCTATGGGGAAACGGCGGGCGCGGCTTTGGCAGCGCATCCGGCGGTGGACAAGATTGCGTTCACCGGTTCGACCGAAGTTGGCAAGCTGATCGTGCACGCCGCAACCGGCAATTTGAAGAAAGTCTCGCTGGAACTTGGCGGCAAGTCTCCGAACGTCGTATTCAAGGATGCCGATCTCGATGCGGCGATTCCCGGGGCCGCGAGCGCCATCTTCTTCAATCACGGCCAGTGCTGCTGCGCGGGATCGCGACTCTACATCGAGAAGCCGGTTTTCGATCGCGTGGTGGAAGGCGTTGCCGAGCAGGCCAGGAAAATCAACGTTGGCTCAGGTCTTGATCCGAAGACTCACATGGGTCCACTCGTTTCCGAGGAGCAGTTGAACCGGGTTTGTGGATATCTGGAAGCTGGGTTCTCTGAGGGCGCTAAGGCAATTACCGGCGGGCATAAGAAAGGCGATAAGGGCTATTTCGTTGAACCCACAGTTCTGGTGGATACTCGCGAAGATATGAAAGTGGTGCAGGAAGAAATCTTCGGGCCGGTGGTGGCGGCGATGCCGTTCGACGATCCGGAGGAAATTCTGCCGCGGGCGAACGACAGCGAGTATGGCCTGGCTGCGGCCGTGTGGACGCGGGACATCAGCAAAGCGCATCGCATGGCGGAGCAGCTGCGAGCAGGCACGGTGTGGATTAACTGCTACAACATCTTCGATGCCGCGCTTCCCTTCGGCGGATATAAGCAATCCGGGTGGGGACGCGAGATGGGGCACGAGGCGATTAACCTTTACACGCAGACCAAGGCGATCTGCACGAAGCTGGCGTAGCGGATCGCGGCAAGCGAAACGGGCGGCCTTTCGAATACGGCAGCCAAGAAGAGGACGGGAGCGATCCCGTCCTTTTTGTTTACAATGGTAGTTCGCTCGCGACGGCAGGCAAAATACGGTGGGCATCTTGTTTCTGCCGATTTGGAGCGACTCTCACTATATGGACAACACGATCCTCGTAACGGGCGGGGCAGGCTTCATCGGATCTAACTTTATCCTGCACCGAATGGAGCGGGATTCGGTTTCCATTGTGAACCTCGACAAACTGACCTATGCGGGGAATCTGAGCAACCTTCAAAGCGTGGCCGAGGATTCACGCTATGAGTTCGTGCACGGCGATATTGCCGATCGGCCTCTCGTGCGGAGCCTGCTGGAACGACGCAAGCCTCGGGCCATCGTGCATTTTGCGGCGGAGAGCCATGTTGACCGCTCGATTCACGGTCCGGACGCGTTTGTGCGCACCAATGTGGATGGGACCTTCGCGTTGCTGGAAGAAGTCCGAAGTTATTGGGGAGCGTTACCCGAGGCGGAGCGAAGCGCCTTCCGCTTTCTGCATGTCTCAACCGACGAAGTTTTTGGTTCGCTGGGCTCGGGCGACGCGGCTTTTTCCGAGACCACCCCGTATGCGCCGAATAGTCCGTACGCCGCGTCGAAGGCTTCCTCGGATCATTTCGTCCGCGCCTATCATCACACCTACGGGTTGCCGACGCTCACCACAAACTGCTCGAACAACTACGGGCCCTTTCAATTTCCCGAAAAACTGATTCCTCTGATGATCCTGAATGCGCGAGATGGAAAACCTCTGCCGGTTTACGGCGACGGCCAGAACGTTCGCGACTGGCTTTACGTGGAAGACCACTGCGAGGCCATTGCCACAGTATTAGCCGGCGGACGCGTGGGAGAAACTTATAACGTCGGCGGCTGGAACGAGCAGCGTAATCTCGAGATCGTCGAGACGATCTGCGACATCGTCGACGAAATCGCCGGCAGCCGCGCGACGCCGCGGCGGAGCTTAGTTACATTCGTAAAGGATCGTCCGGGCCACGACCGGCGGTATGCGATGGATGCGAGAAAGATTGAGCGCGAACTGGGCTGGCGTCCCCGCGAAACTTTTGCGAGCGGAATCCACAAAACAGTACGCTGGTACCTGGACAACGAGGAATGGGTGGGCGAGGTTACGAGCGGCAGCTATCGGCAGTGGATTGAAACTCAATACTCATCTTGAACGACAAACCTTGACCGACGACACAGCAATCAGAAGCCATCCATCATGCAAGCTTTGAGCAGCACCAGTTACAAAGGAATTATTCTCGCCGGAGGCTCAGGCACCCGCCTCTACCCAGTGACTCACGCCATGGGCAAGAGTTTGCTCCCGGTTTACAACAAGCCCATGATTTATTACCCGCTGTGCACACTGATGCTGGCGGGGATTCGCGACATTCTTCTGATCACTACTCCCGAAGACGTGAGCAAGTTTCAAGCGCTGCTGGGTGACGGCGATCAGTTTGGGATCCGCTTAGAGTACAAAGTCCAGCCGAGACCAGAAGGAATCGCGCAGGCTTTCCTGGTGGGTGAGGAGTTTCTCGCGAGCAGTCCTTGCGCTCTGGTCTTGGGGGACAATATTTTTTATGGCCACGAATTAGCCGACGATCTGCGAGAAGCCGCAGGCAAAACCCAGGGCGCTCGCGTCTTCGCCTATCCCGTGCACGATCCCGAACGCTACGGAGTGGTGGAGTTCGACGACGCCGGGCGGGCGCTCAGCATCGAAGAAAAGCCCCGGCAACCGAAATCGCGCTACGCAGTGACCGGACTTTATTTTTACGACGACCAGGTGGTGAAGATCGCGAAATCGCTCAAGCCCAGCCCGCGCGGGGAGTTGGAGATCACCGACGTGAATAAATCTTACCTGCAGCGCGGCCAGTTGGAAGTCGTGGTCATGGGGCGAGGCATGGCCTGGCTCGACACCGGGACGCATGAATCCCTGATGGATGCCTCGCTCTACATTCAGGCCATCGAGAAGCGCCAGGGTCTGATGGTCGCCTGTCCCGAAGAAATTGCCCTCCGGTCCGGTTACATCACCGCCGCGCAGGTGGAAAAGATCGGGAGTTCGATGAAGAACAACAGCTACGGCGCATACCTGCTGCAACTTCTGCGGGAGAAGGTATTCTGAAATGGATTCAGCGCAAGCGGTTCGTCCCGTCATGAATGCGATCGAAAAGATTACGACTTCGCTCCCCGGACTACTCATCCTTGAGCCGCGGGTTTTCGCGGACGAGCGTGGATTTTTCTTCGAAAGCTACAACCAGCGGATCATGGAGGCTGCCGGAATCACTGAGACCTTTGTGCAGGACAACCATTCCTGCTCCTCGCGCAACGTGCTGCGGGGGTTGCATTATCAGATAAAACGTCCGCAGGGGAAATTGGTGCGCGTTGCCGAGGGCGAAGTTCTCGATGTTGCCGTCGACCTGCGGCGAAGCTCTCCGGCCTTCGGCCGCTCGGAAACCGTGCGCTTGTCGGGCGAGAACAAGCGAATGCTGTGGATTCCAGCGGGCTTTGCCCACGGCTTTCGCGTCCTCTCGGAGAAGGCTCACGTGCTTTACAAGGCGACCGATTTTTACTCGCCGGAACACGAGCGTACGCTGGCCTGGAACGACCCTGACCTCAAGATCAGTTGGGAACTCGATGGCGAGCCGATTGTATCGGCGAAAGACCAGCGGGGCGTGGCTTTCCGCAATGCCGAGTGTTTCGACTGAATCTCAATGCGAGTCACAATTTTTGGCGCGACCGGTCTCCTTGGCAAGGAATTGATGCGCGCATGGACTGGAGACTCGGTCACCGGTCTGAACTCGCGCGACGCCGACATTCGCGATGCGGAACGTGTGCAGGAGGCGGTTCTCGACACACGTCCAGAGTGGATAGTCCTGGCCGCGGCTTACACCGATGTCGACGGTTGCGAGAGTAATCAGGAGCTGGCGTTTGCGGTGAATCGCGACGGAGCGATCAATGTCGCGACGGCGGCGAAGGCGGCTGGCGCGCGGTTGTTGTTCCTCAGTTCCGACTACGTTTTCGATGGAAGGAAGACGTCGCCTTACGAGACCGGCGATAAGCGCAATCCCCAGAGCGTCTACGGAAGAACCAAGGCAGAGGCTGAAATCAAACTTCTGGAGCTGATGCCCGAATGCTGCATCGCCAGAACATCTTGGCTTTTCGGAACCGGCGGAAAATGCTTTCCAGATTCCATCTTGAAGCTGGCCGGCAGCCGTCCCGCGCTCGATGTGGTGAACGATCAGCGCGGCTGCCCAACCTATGCCGTAGATTTGGCGAGGGCGATCGTTCAATTGTGCCGGAAGAATGCCGAGGGAATTGTGCACGTAAACAACACCGGCGATTGCACCTGGTTTGAGTTTGCGCGGGCAATTGTTACGAGTGCAGGGCTCGCCACTACGATTCGGCCGGTGAACAGCCAGCAGTTTGCCCGTCCCGCGCCGCGGCCCGCCTATTCAGTGTTGTCGCCGGCCAGCCTTCGCTCTCTGGGGATAGAAATGCCGCCGTGGCCCGATGCCCTGGGGCGATACCTCGAACAACGGCACAGCTAGCGCGGAGATTGCCTCTCCTCCGCCAGCCCTGCTACGATTGCCAAGCCCGCCGGGGATCTCGTGAAGCTAATCCAGAATTATATTGATGGCCGCTTCGTGCCTGGAAAGCAGGAATTTGCGGATGTGAATCCTGCCGATGGCACGGTGATTGCGCAGGTCACAGAGGCGGATGAATCTCAGGTCAACCAAGCCGTCCAGGCGGCACGGCGGGCGCTCAGCGGAGAGTGGGGACGCCTCGGAGTTCGCGAGCGCGCGGCGAGATTGCACAGCGTCGCCGACGCGATCGAAAAGCGCTTCGATTGCTTTGTGCAGGCCGAAGTGGCGGATACGGGCAAGCCCGTTTCTCTAGCTTCGAAACTCGACGTTCCGCGCGCCGCCGCAAATTTCCGCGTCTTCGCCGACCTGGTGAAGCTGGCCGGGCTGGAATCTTTCCAGACTGAAATTCCTGACGGAGGCAGCGCTTTAAACTATGCCGTGCGGAAACCCCTGGGCGTAGTCGGAGTAATCACGCCCTGGAATCTTCCGCTGCTCCTGTTGACCTGGAAGGTAGCGCCGGCCCTGGCCTGCGGAAACGTAGTTGTAGCCAAACCCTCGGAAGAAACTCCGGCTACCGCGACGCTTCTCGCCGAGGCGATGGAGGACGCGGGAATTCCAAACGGGGTCTATAACGTAGTGCACGGCTTCGGTCCCGGTTCGGCTGGAGAATTTCTAACGCAGCATCCTGATGTAGACGCGGTGACCTTTACAGGCGAATCAAGAACCGGTGCAGCCATCATGAAGTCGGTCGCGCCCACGGTGAAGCCGGTCTCGTTTGAATTGGGAGGAAAAAATGCCGCGATTGTATTCGCGGATTGCAACTTTGAAGACGCTGTGAACGGTTTATCCGAGGCGGTATTTCTGAATACCGGTCAGGTCTGTTTATGCGCAGAGCGCCTTTATGTGGAACGCCCAGTCTTTGCCGAGTTCGTGGCCGCGCTAAAGCAAAAAGCGGAGGCGCTGCGTCCCGGGTGGCCCAACGATCCAAAGACCGACCTGGGTCCGCTGATCTCTGCGCAACATCGCGACAAAGTGCTCTCCTATTTTCGACTCGCTCAGGAAGAAGGAGCGACCGCGATCACCGGTGGAGGAGTTCCTAAATTCAACGACCATCGCGACCGCGGATTCTACGTGCAGCCCACGATCTATACTGGACTGCCGGAATCGGCGCGCTGTGTGACAGAAGAAATCTTCGGGCCGGTGTGCCACATCGCGGCCTTCGATTCGGAAGAAGAAGCCGTGGCGATGGCCAATCACACGAAGTACGGACTCGCGGCCTCGGTCTGGACGAACGATCTGAAGCGCGGCCATCGCGTGGCTCAACAAATGAAGGCCGGCATCACGTGGGTGAACTGCTGGTTCCTGCGCGATCTGCGAACCCCGTTTGGGGGCGCGGGACTTTCCGGCATCGGCCGGGAGGGCGGGATGCATTCCCTGAACTTTTATTCGGAACTGAATAACATTTGCGTCAAACTTTGAGCCGCACAGAGAGCAAAGTCGTCGAAGGGAAAGCCACGCCGCGGGGCAAGTATCCGCACGTGAAACGGGCTGGAGATTTTCTGTTTGTTTCCGGAACCAGCGCGCGCCGTTCCGACGACTCCATTGCCGGGGCGGAAATTGATTCCACGGGCGCGGCGCGACTCGACATCCGGGTGCAGACGCGAGCCGTGATCGAGAACATCCGCGACATCCTCCACAGTGTAGGAGCGCGCCTGGAGGATGTGGTCGAAATATCAACGTTCCTGGTAACGATGAACGATTTCGGCGGCTACAACGAAGTGTATGGCGAGTTCTTCACATCCGAGGGCCCGGCACGGACCACAGTGGCGGTTCATCAGTTGCCCCATCCGCACCTGCTGATCGAGATTAGAGCCACGGCTTATAAACCGCTGCACCAGGAGGCGTAATGGCATCCATCAAGAATCTGAAGGCTTTCAATTTTCAGGCATGGATCGACGAAAACAAAGAGAAGCTCAAGCCTCCGGTCGGCAACGCGCAAGTATGGGAAGACGGTGAGATGATGGTCACGGTGGTCGGCGGACCCAACCAGCGGCGCGATTACCACGACGACCCGACGGAAGAATTTTTCTACCAGCTGAAAGGTAATATCTCGCTCCGGATCATGGAGAGCCCCGGCAAGCCGCCGCTGGAAATCCCGATCAAAGAAGGCGAAATATTTCTGTTGCCCAAACACATGCGTCACTCGCCGCAACGGCCGGCAGAAACCGTCGGGGTAGTCATCGAAGTGCCGCGCCCAGAAGGCTCTTTGGACGCTTTCGAATGGTATTGCCCGAACTGCCACCAGTTGATTCATCGGGCGGAGATAAGACTGAAAAGCATCGTCAAAGATCTTCCTCCAATTTTTGCGCAGTTCTATTCCGACGAGAGTTTACGGAAGTGCAAGCATTGCGGGACGATTCACCCGGGCAAATGAAGCATGCAAGTCATCGACATTCATAATCATTTCTTCCCCAGCTCCTGGCCCGATCTCGCCGCCCGCTACGGCACGCCGGACTGGCCGTGGATCAAGCACACCGAAGCGGGCAAAGCCGACATCATGGTGGGCGACCGCTTTTTCCGTCATATTTACTCCGCCTGTTGGGATCCCGATGTTCGGCTGCAGGAGATGGATCGCGATGGTATCGACCTGCAAGTCATCTCGGCCACGCCGGTGTTATTTGCCTACGGTCGTCCGGCGGCGCACGCACTAGATTGCGCGCAACTATTCAACGACGCTGCTTTGGAGATTTGCAGTCGAGGAAAGGGCAGGCTGAAATCTTTCTGCCAGGTGCCGTTGCAAGACATCGACGCGGCCTGTAAAGAGTTGAGCCGCTGCATGAGGTCGGGACATCTCGGGGTACAAATCGGCAACCACGTAGGGAGCAAGAATCTTGACGATGCCGGGATCGTAACTTTTCTTCACCACTGCGCCGAAGAAGGCGCAGCTGTACTCGTCCATCCCTGGGACATGTTAGGCCCGGATCGCATGCCGAAATACATGATGCCCTGGACCGTGGGCATGCCGGCGGAAACTCAACTCTCTGTAGTCGCGTTGATCTTGAGCGGAGCGCTGGATCGGCTGCCGAGCACACTCCGGGTTTGCTTCGCGCACGGCGGCGGCAGCTTTGCGTTCTTGCTGGGGCGACTGGAGAATGCGTGGCATCATCATCCCGTCGCGCGCGGGGAGAGCCAACATCCGCCGAGCTACTATCTCAATCGCTTTTACGCGGACTCGGCGGTATTCGACCAGCCCGCGCTGCAGTTTCTTGTAGCCACGATGGGGACGGATGGGGTTATGCTCGGATCCGACTATCCGTTTCCGCTAGGGGAAGAACGGGTCGGCTCGCTCATTCGCCAAAGCACTTTACCGCAGTCTGCCAAGACCAAGCTCTTGAGTGAGAATGCGATTCGATTTCTCAATCTTAAGCCCGAGACGCAGGCGGCCGCGGACAAGGGGTCTGGCATACCCGCAGCCGGCCCTGTACCTGGACAACCTGCGCCTGGACAACTGACCTACAGTTCGTATTTAAAAGTTCCAGAATTGCTCGAGCTGCAGCAGCCGCAATCCACTCCGCAGCACCACGATGAGTTGCTGTTCATCATCGTGCACCAGACTTACGAGTTGTGGTTCAAGGAATTGCTGCATGATCTCGATGCCGTAGTCGCGAATCTGCGAAAGGCGGGCGCGGCCCCGCAATCACACGACGAGGTGTATGAAGCGGCGCGCCTGTTGCGCCGTTGCACAGAAATTACGCGGGTGCTGGTGGAGCAATTCACGATTCTGGAAACCATGTTACCCACGCATTTTCTGGCCTTCCGTGGCCTACTCGAGCCTGCCAGTGGATTTCAGTCGGAGCAGTTTCGCGAAATCGAATTTCTTTGCGGATTGAAAGACGAGAAAATGCTCCGTTATCACCGGCCCACGCCCGAGGCGTACGCCAGCCTGAAGCGACGATTGGAAGAACCATCGTTGCACGACGTATTCTTCGGCGCTCTGCGGTCGATGGGCAAACTCGCACCCACGTCCGACGGCGCGACGGATAAGGAACAATTCGAAGCCCGGGCCCGCGCCGTCTACGCCCTCTACAGGGATGAACATCATCATCGCGATTGGATCGATGTCTGCGAGCGGCTCACGGAGTTTGACGAACTTGTGGTGAGTTGGCGGCTGCGCCACATTCAACTTGTCGAGCGCATCATCGGCATTCGCATGGGCACCGGGGGAAGCGCCGGCACGTCTTACCTGAAGCTCACGCTCGACAAGAAGTTCTTCCCTGAGCTGTGGGAGGCAAGAACGATGCTCACGGAGTAAAGTATTTTCTTCTTTTATTCAGCCCGACATGCCTATGAGTTCCACACGTGGCAAAATCACGCTGATCGGCGCCGGACTCAACGGTCCGCTGCTCGCGATTCTTCTGATCCAGCGCGGATACAGGGTTGAGCTCTACGAACGCCGTCCTGACATGCGCCGGGTGCGGCTGAATGCGGGGCGCTTTATCAATCTTGCACTCTCGACCCGCGGCATTCACGGGCTGCAACAGGCGGGGCTCTGGGATTCGATGCGAAGCATCATCATCCCCATGAAGGGACGGATGATGCATTCCCTGGCCGGCGGACTAACCTTCCAACCCTACGGGAAGAATGAATCCGAGGTCATCAACTCCATTTCGCGCGCGGAGCTGAATATTGCGTTGATCAATGCGGCGGAACAACAAGGTGCGAAGATACATTTCCACCAGCGCTGCACGGGGTACGATCTGAAGACAGGCGTAATACGCCTTTTCAACCAAGATACGGGTGAACCGACGACCGAGGAAGCTGAGGTTGTGATCGGATGCGACGGTTCAGCGTCGTCGATTCGCAGCGAAATGCTCAAGCTGAATCGCTTCGATTTTTCTCAACAACATCTAGATTACGGCTACAAAGAGCTGACGATTCCGGCCGGAGCTTGCGGAGAGCATCTTCTGGAGACTCATGCCTTGCACATCTGGCCGCGTGGCAATTACATGCTGATCGCGTTGCCCAACATCGACGGCACCTTCGCCTGCATCCTGTTTCTGCCGTTTGAAGGCGCCGATAGTTTTGCCGGCATCCAGACGGAGGAAGAAGTATATCGGTTTTTCCAGTCGCGCTTTCCGGATGCACTCCCGCTGATGCCCCAACTCGCCAATAACTTTTTCGCGAATCCCACCGGCTCCATGGTTACCATCAAGTGTTCGCCCTGGCAGGTCGAAGGTAGGGCTTTACTGCTCGGCGACGCGGCTCATGCCATCGTCCCTTTTTTCGGCCAGGGAATCAATTGCGGTTTCGAAGATTGTACGGCTCTCGTCGAGCTGCTCGACCGCTACGGTCCGGAGTGGATGCGAGTCTTCGCCGAGTTCGAGAAAGAGCGAAAAGTCAATACCGACGCCATCGCCAACATGGCGATCGAGAATTTCATCGAGATGAGAGATCGGGTCGCCGACTCGCGCTTCTTATTCCGAAAAGAAGTGGAGCTCGCGCTGGAAGCCAAGTATCCTCAGCTCTTCGTGCCGAAATATTCCATGGTTACGTTTCATCGTATTCCCTACTCGGTTGCCTTGGCGCGCGGTGAGATTCAAGACCGCATCCTGGCCGAACTCTGCGCATCCATCGATCGCGTTGAGGATATTGACTGGACCAAAGCGGATCTCTTAGTCCACCGTGATCTCAATCCCCTGGAGATTCCGCAGTGACGGGACTCAACCCTGAATCAGGATTTGAACCGGGCGAGGAGTTCGCTCTCGCGATGGATGCTCGCGACCCCCTAAAGGAATTCCGTCGGCGTTTCGTGTTTCCCAAAGGAGCAAACGGCGATTGCGTCTATCTCTGCGGCCACTCGCTCGGGCTGCAGCCGAAGACCGCTGCAGCCTGCGTCGAGCGGGAGTTGACGGCATGGGCCGAGCTCGCGGTCGAGGCCCATTTCAAGGCGGAGAATCCGTGGATGCCCTATCACCGGCTGCTGACGGAGCTGATGGCGGAATTGGTGGGCGCTAAACCTCTCGAAGTTGTGGTGATGAATTCACTCACCGTGAATCTTCACCTGATGATGGTCTCGTTTTATCGCCCGACCGCGAGAAGGCACAAGATTGTTGTCGAGCGCGGAGCGTTTCCCTCGGACCAGTACGCGGTGAAGTCGCAGATATGCTTTCACGGTTTCGATCCGGCTGCTTCGCTGATCGAACTGACTCCGCGGGAGGGCGAAGACTGCATCCGCGAAGAGGATATTGCATCACTGATCGGGCGTGCTGGAGATGAAATCGCGCTGATCCTGCTGGGAGGAGTAAACTACGCGACCGGCCAGGCATTTGATATGGAAAGCATCAGCCGGCTTGGCCGCGAGCGAGGCTGCGTCGTCGGCTTCGATCTGGCTCATGCCGCCGGCAATTTGATTTTGAAGCTTCACGAGTGGGGCCCGGATTTCGCGGTCTGGTGCAATTACAAATATCTCAACGGCGGTCCGGGGTGCATCGGCGGTTGTTTTGTTCACGAGCGGCATGCGCAAGCCTGGGGTCTGCCCCGCTTCGCCGGCTGGTGGGGCCACAATGAACAGTCGCGCTTCGAAATGGGGCCGAACTTTCATCCCATGTCGGGCGCCGAGGGATGGCAGCTGAGCAATCCCGGGATCCTGAGCCTGGCAGTTCTGCGAGCTTCGCTGGAGATCTTCCGCGAAGCCGGCATGGAGCGCCTGCGGGCCAAGAGCATCTCGCTTAGCGGCTACCTCGAGTATTTATTGGGTAGGAGTTCCTCGCATGGCTCCTCGATCATTACGCCGAGGGAAAGCGAAGGGCGCGGGGCACAGCTTTCTATTCGAATTCCGCGCGATGGGCGTCTCTTGTGCAACCGTCTGGCGGCAGAGGGCGTGTTCGGCGATTGGCGAGAGCCCGATACCTTCCGAGTCGCTCCTGTGCCTTTGTATAACTCGTATCACGATGTTTTCCGCTTTGTTCAACACTTCGCCGCCGTGATTGGCTAGGCTGGGCTTTTGCTGTAGCATCAGGTGTCATCATGCCTTTCAAGTTGGAAACGGATTCCATGAGGCGCTTCTAAATGAATGTAAAACAGTCTTCCCGCAAGTCGGGCCTGCGCCAGAAGGCGCAACTGATGTCGGCATCGGAAATCGAGCGCACGCTGGTGCGCCTGGCCTACGAGATTGTCGAGAAAAACGGCGGCGTAGATGGCTTGGGCCTGGTCGGGATTCGCCGCCGCGGGGTGCCCATCGCCGAGCGCCTGGGCAAGATCATCACTCGTATCGAAGATGCTCAAGTTCCCGTCGGTACCCTGGATATCACTTTCTATCGCGACGATCTTTCAACCCTCGGGCCTAAGCCAGTCGTGCAGGACAGAGAGATTGGGTTTTCGATCGAAGACCGGAACATCGTTCTGGTGGACGACGTCCTTTTTACCGGACGGACCACGCGCGCCGCTCTGGACGCGCTGTTTTCCCACGGTCGCCCGCGTCGGGTGCAACTGTGCGTGCTGATCGATCGCGGCCACCGGGAACTTCCCGTCGAGGCCAGCTTTGTCGGGCGCAACGTGCAGACGACGATGAATGAAGTGATCGAGGTCAAGCTGACTGAGATTGACGAAGCCGAAAAAGTGCTGCTGATGGAACGCTAAATCCGAGGGGCAAAACAGCATCTCATCCCACCTTTCTTCGGAGTGTGGCCCCAGCTTCCACTACGTGGTCGGGGGCCTTTCTGGCGGGAGGATCTGCCCGCGTCCAGCCCATCATTTCGAAGTAGACGCGCTCAATTTCACCGGCAACGACGGACCACCGATATTGTTCGCGAATGCGGTATTTGGCAGCGGTACCGGCGGCTTGGCGTACGGCTGGATTCGCCAGCAGGAAGTGGATGCGATCCGCCAGATCCTTAACGTCGCCGCGCCGGAAGGTGAATCCGGTGCCTTCGAGAGCCTCGCGATTTTCCGGCAAATCGGTGGCGATGACGCACAGGCCGGCTCCCATTGCATCGAGCAGAGCGAGCGACAGACCCTCGAGATCGGAGGGCAAGACGAACAGTGTTGCGTTGGTCAGCAACTCGTCGAGTACCTCGCCCGCGACCCAGCCGGGAAACTTGATGCGCTCGCCGGCGTGGGATTGCAACTGCCTCGTGTAATCGTCCTGAAAGATCGAGCCTCCGGCGATTACGAGCTTTACGTCGGTGTCTAACTTTTCGTAAGCCTCGACGAGGAGATGGCAACCTTTCTCCGGCGAAAGTCTGCCGAGAAAGAGGATATATTTCTGCGGCTGCAAGTCCCAATCGAGGATATGGTTCGGCCGACTCCGATCCCGCAAAATTCCGCCGTTCGGAACGTAGATCGTTTCGCTTCCGTACGTTTCACGGTAATGCCTTTGCAGGGTCCGGGAAACGACCATCGTAGTGCTGGGCAGAGTCACCGCCGCGCGCTCGCCGAGGCGGAGGACTGCAGCGGCGAAGCGGCCCCACTTTCTTCTTTGCCAATCGAGGCCCTGGACCGTGACCACAGTTTTCTTTCCGGCAAGACGCGGAAGGAACGAGAACAATGCCGGACCGAGCGCGTGGTAATGCACCACGTCGCAGGGCTGAACCAGTACATGCACGGTGCTCAAGAAGGTATGCACCAGGGTCTCCAGATGCTTGGAGCGGATGGTGGGCAAGCGAACGATCGCTATGCCCTTGTATTCTTTTACGGGAGGGGTGAAGTAGGTTCGGCAGTAGGCAGTAACCTCGTGTCCCATGCCCACCAGGCGTTTTCCGACTTCTTCATAGTAAGTCTCAATGCCGCTGTATTTCGAGCCTACGCCGCGGCCTCCGATGAAGGCGACGCGGAGGGGCGGCGTCTGGTGAACCGATGGCCCGGTACCGGGACGCACGGCACCGGGACCCGCAATGGAATTACTTTTCTGGCTCGACGGCTCTGAAAGTCGCTGCTTTTCGTGAGCAAGCCTCTCGTACAGGTTGATCAGCGCTTCGTAATGTGCGCTGGGAGCATACTGTTCTCGAACTCTTTCGCGACCTGCCCGCCCCATTTCTTCGGCTAATTCCGGGCGCGTGCTCAGCAACTTTATGGCAGAAGCCAATTGTCGGACATCCCCAGTTTTATACAGGAGGCCTGACCGGCCTTCGTCGATAAGTTCCCGCCGCGATCCCAAGTCGGAGGCGACTACGGCCCGTCCCGCGGCATAAGATTCAAGAATGGTCTTGCCCAGAGTTTCGTAAGCATGCGAGGGCAGCACCGTGAAGTTCGCGTGGGCAATCGTGCGATCGAGTTCTACGCCCTGAAGCTGGCCGACAAAGTCGACATTGAGAAGCTTCAGCTGGGCAGCGAGTTGTTCTAACCTGCCGCGATCGGGTCCGTCGCCGGCCACGATCAGCCGAACGTGGGGAAGGTTCTGCATGGCGCGAAGGAGATCATCCACGCCTTTTTCCGGCGACAGGCGGCCGAAGTAAAGCAGCGAAGTGCTCTCTGCATTTCGTATGCCGATCGGCCTGAGAGCCTGAAAGTGAGGAAGCACTTCGAACTTTTTGGGGTCCCAGCCGTGTTCGACGAATTTGTTGCGCACGAATTGGCTGGGAGCGAGAAAGCGGTCCACACACTTGCGGTAGGTGCCGAGCCATTTGTGGACGTAGGCTTCAGCTACCAAGGTCATCCGGGCGCCCCATCCGGGATAGCATTTTTCTTTGAGCGCGCGCCAGAATGCCCCGCCTTTGCAGGCTTCACAGGCTTCGCCACGCAGCAGCAGATTGTAGCTGGCACACAGCACCTTGAAGTCGTTCAAGTGATAGACGACCGGCACCTTCTGCGCTTTGAGTTCCCACAGGATGGAGGGAGTGAGGTGGTGGTAGATGTTGCGGACGTGGGCCACGTCGGGCCGGAATTCGGCAATCATGGCTCGAATTCGGCGGCGGGCCTCGCGGGAGTAGATCGCGCGTGCGGCCAGATAGGATCGGCGAAACCATCCTTGCGATTGTTTGAAATCAACATGCGGCACGAAGAAACGATCGTAGGGCGTGGGCCGGCCTCTAGGATCCGCCATGGAGAAAAGCGCCGATTGGTGTCCTTTGGAACGCATCAGCTCCATGACTTCGAAGAGGTAGGCTTCAGTGCCGCTGAAGGGGTAGTTATATTTATTGCAATACAAAATCTTCATGAGATGGGCTCCGGTTCTGGCTGACGACCTGGTACAGAAAGCGCTGTGTAAAGCGAGTGAGGTTGTTGCTCCGGTTAAAGTTGTGAAAGATTTGAGAGCGGGCGGCGTGACGGATCCAATCGAGCCGGCTCACGATCGAGCGATCTTCCTCCGCGCGTTTCAGTGCCCGAATGAAGCAAATCCTCTCTACGAATTCGTCCAGCGATCCGGGCGGATAGAGGAAGCCGGTCTTACCGGGGACGACAATTTCCGGGATTCCCGTTAAGGCGGGCCCGAGCACAATTCCGCCGCGAGCCATGGCCTCCATAAAGACCAAGGGAAGTCCCTCGCTGCGGCTGGTGAGTACAACCAAATCGGCGCGGCGGTAGAGGGAATTCATTTGCCGGCGGGGCACGTGGCCGAGGAGAGTGACCCGTGACTCCAGACTGCTTTTGCGGATCAAGGATTCCAGATGGTGCCGCTCGGGGCCGTCGCCGGCGATCAGGCAATCGAAATCGAGTTGGCGGTCGCGCAGCATAGCGCAAGCTCGAAGCAGAAATGTGTGGTCCTTGACCGCGTGGAGGCGTCCTACGGCCAGGATGGTGAAGGCATAGCCGGAAGCGCAGGGGCGACGCGGCTGCGGCGGCGGAGGATCGACCCCCAAGCGCGATACCAGGATCTTTTGGGGGTCGACGTCGGGAAAATGTTCCAAGATGAAGCGGCGGTTGTGCTCTGATACCGTGAAACAGAAGGCACAGTTCGCCAACTTCGTATCGAGATAGGCGCGGTGCAGCAGGAGGTCGGAGCCGTGGAGAGTCAGGCTGAAGCTTATTCCAAGCAGGCGGGCGGCCACCATGCCAATCCACGAGCCGAAATAGCCGTGGTGAACGTGAATGTGATGGACTCCGCTTGGGCGCAGCAAGACGGCGTAATATGCTCCGAGCAAAGTGTGCAGAACAGCTTTTAACCGCCGCCGCGCAGGTTCTTTCCCCTGCGCGAGAACTCGGATAACTACACTCGAAATTCTTCGCCAGCGGTGTAGGGCGAGCCCGAGGGCGCGCACAAGGATGAACCATTGCAGGGGCTGCAGGCAGAGCATCTCAGAAGCTGAGTTGGATGGTCGCGATGACGCTGAGCCTGAGGTTCGAACGCTGCCGGGAATCACGCGAATGCCACGCCGTCGCAGTTCATCGATCTCGTCTCCGACGTAAGGCTCTACGGCTGCCGGGAATCGATTGGCGAGATAGGCGACCGTTAACAGGGGCTTCGAACCGAAACGAATGGGCTAGGCTGCTGAGTTGCGGAGTGCCTCGACAACAGAATAGAGGCTTGCGGGATTCGGGAGGCGCGCCGTTGCTGGGCGGCCAGCATCCCGGCCAAAGAAAATAGAAGTCCGTTCACAAACTGATAATTCATCACCACCACCGCCGCATTTACCCAATACACGCCGAGCAAGACCGGCCACATGGCGTGAAAGTGATGATTCAAGAAACCGCTCCTCTCGGTTGATGGAATCGGTCCCCATCCCAGCCGTAATGTTTCCCACATGAGCCAGGCGTAAAGCGCCAGGCCGAGAATGCCATGTTCGACGAGTATCTCGAGATAAGTATTGTGCGGATATAGTTCTCTTTCTTTATAGCCGCTGACGTGGAGGGCCAACTCCTCCGGCATCTGGCTTACGCCCCAACCGGTCCAAGGCTTCTCGAGGAACATCTGCCAACCGCCGGCATAGACGGCGCGGCGGAAGTCGACAGGTCCGGATTCGCGCAGCCGGTCGGTGAGGGCACGGCGTTGATCGTCGAAAGCCAGAGTGACGAGCACGCCCAGCAGTCCCACAACCGTGACTGCAACGCAGATGTGCCGGAGCTTACGGTTACGCGAACGAAAGATAAGGACGCCCACGCTGACTGCGAAGGACAGCCAAACGGCGCGGGTCATCGTTGCCAGGATGGCGACAGGCAAGGCAGCCAGAAGCAAGGCGGCGGTCAAGCCGCGAATTCGTTTGCGAAGAAAAGCGTGCAGTGCCAGCAAGCCCAGGAGATTCAGCGACACCCCGTTGGCCACGGCCTGCAGGAAGGGACCACGGGCCCGATCGGCGTGGTAGCCCAAGCTCTCGTCCAAAATAAAGCGGGGGAAAATCAATGCCTTGGCGTCGAGCAGGAAGGCGATCGAAGTGAAGCAGAGATAGGCGAGCACCAGGAGGGCGAAAAATTCGAATTGCCGAAGGTGCCGCTCCTCGCGAAAGATGAGAGCAGCGAGGTGAAACAAGGTGAAGGGCACGATGAATTTTGCCGCCACCAGACACCAACACTGGCTGTCGAAGGGTTGCTCCGCGGTACGTACGACCACGAGGAGGGTCAGTCCGATCATCGGCCAACTGGCTCGATCTGTCGCCAGAAACTTAGCGCGCAGGGCTACCGACCGGGCAACGACCACGAAGATGAGCAAGACGAAGACCACGCGATCAATCTCGTAGAAAGGCACATCGGGAGGACGGAGCAACATGGCTGCGAGCGCAGCGAGAAACAGCGCAACCGGAGCCGTGGTCAGAGCGTGGAGGGGGCAAAGCCAGATTTCAAGGCCGCGCGCGGCTGCGTTTCCGGCCCAAGTTGCCGCTGCCGGGCGGTGAGTGGTCATGGAAGGCGACGTTATCATTCGCCACTGCCCCGCAACACGGCCCCGGCTGTCTTCAGTAGGATCCGCAGGTCCATCGCCAGACTCCAACGGTTGATGTACTCAAGATCGAGGTTCATTCCGGCTTGAAAGGAGGGATCGCGGCGGGCGGTTACTTGCCAAAGGCCGGTCATTCCGGGCCTCACGTCCAACCGCGGCAGATGGTCGATCGCGTAGGCTGAAAAGTCGTCCATGGGATGGGGACGGGGGCCCACCAGGCTCATCTCACCTTTCAAGACGTTGAAGAGTTGCGGAAGTTCGTCCAGGCTGTAGCGGCGGACGAATCGTCCCAAGCGGGTGACGCGGGGATCGGCTGTAATCTTGAAGAACGGACCCTGCCTCTCGTTACGCCGCAGGAGAGTTTGCTTGAGATCGTCGGCGTTTCTCACCATGGTGCGAAATTTGTAGCATCGAAAAGGGCGGCCTTTCCTTCCGGCCCGCGGTGCGGCGTAGAGCGCGGGACCCGGCGAATCGAGTTTGACGAGGAACGCCAGTGCGGTGAGGACTGGAGCAGTGAGGACCAGGGCGGAGGCCGCGACCACGACGTCCAATGAACGTTTCAGAAGCAGGCTGACGACTGGGAGCTGTTCTTCATGCAGGGAGATAAGCGGAATGGCGCCCACATTTTCAACCTCAAGCGCGGCGTCACAACCAAACAAGTCTGGGGCGAGTTTCACATCGAGCCTGAGCCGCCGGGCCTGGTGCAGCACACGCGCCGTCACCTCTCGATCTTGGGGCGCAGCCAGGATGACCTCGTCAATAAATCCGGTCCGGGCCAGCTCGGCTAGATTCCTCGTAGGGCCGAGCACATCTTTTGCCGACAGCCTGCTGTCGTCGAGAAAGCCGCATACCGAACGATCCAGCTCGGGATGATTGCCAATGTGATCAGCGATTCGGCGGCCCAATTGGCCTGCCCCGACGATGAGGACATTGCGGGGGCCGCAGGTGGCGAGCAGGCCGCGACGGTTGCCCGCGCGTTCTCCCCATTGCCAAGCCGACCAGAGAGCGAAGTTCAGGATGCCGGCCGCCCAGACAGTGGCCACTCCCGCGGCCGGGAGACCGTGAAACTGCAGAGTGGCGGAGAGCAGAAGTGTTCCCCGAAGAACAGCCACGGCATCGTTCCGGATGCGCCTCCGTGAACCTGCGTGATCGACGGCCAGTCGTTGCGGATAGCCGGATAATCTGATCAGTGAGCCGTGAAGCAGGGCGATGCCGACGAGGGCCGGAGAAATCGAGGCGGTTCGCGCAAAACCGGAAAGCAGCACGGGCAAAGGAAAAACCGTGTGGAGCTGCAGAGAGATTTTAAACAGCGCGCTCCAACTCAGTATCGCGGGGACGAAGGCGATGAGTATCGACCCGGCCCAGCCCTTGCCGCTTCGAGCGTGCGGTGCTTGACGCCAGGGGAAGAGAAAAAAGCTGGGAGCAGTCTTCGGGGTTGAATCGGGAAATGGGCCAACCCCATGGAGGGACGAAAAGGCCGACTTTTCGTCGACGGCTCGCTGAGGCTTCTTCCTGGGAGGAATAGCGGCCGCTCCAGGGATCAGGCGGATTGCCCACTCCGTTCCCTTGGATTTCTGCGGCCTTGGATGAAAAAAAGGGGAGGACAATTTAGACCAAGTCCAACTCGTAGCCCTGGATTTCGATGACCAGCGAGCGCTGGATCGATTCAATGGAGATCAACAACTTTTCCTTCTCGTTCTGGACCAGAACGCCTTCCAAACCGTGCAGGCACCCGCCACGAATGCGCACGCGTTGTCCGGTGCGGACAAAGGCGTGCAAGGAGAAGGGACTATTCTCTCGCAGCAGGAATTGCAGATCTTCAATTTGTTTGCCAGGGACGGGCACGACCACGCCACCGAAAGAAACGAATCCGAACAAGCCAGCAGTTCGCAGCACAGCTTGCCGCGCGCCGGAAGACTGATCGATGTGCACAAACGCATACCCCGGAAAAAGCGGAGTGGTCACGACTTTCTGGCGATCGCTCCAGGTGTGATGTTCGGTCAGCAGGGGGAGATAGGCTTCACAATCCTTGCGATTGAGCTGAGCAGTGACGCTCTTTTCGAAGCGGTAGCGGGTCTGGACTGCGAACCACTGGCGTAAAGCCGGTTCGGCCGCCGGCGGCGGTTCCGCTTTAGGCGCGGGCTCGAAACTCGCGCTCATGCAGCCATAGCTACCGCTCATTGAGTCCCATTGCCATTTTTTCCTCGGTTAACACAGCGATCAGGTCTTTCCAACCAGTCTTAGAACAGTCTGCTTACAGCCGGCGATAGATCCGCTCCGGCATGGGAAAAGTTCTATCGCTCAACACCGTGCCCAGAATTCGGCAGGGTGTAGATTCCAGCGTTTCTTTGATCTTGCGGGCGGTCGCCCGCCGGGTGTTGTGAGCCCCTAATACGAGGATGATTCCATCGGAAAGCTGGGCCAAGAGAACTGCCTCACTCGACATGCCCGCAACTGGCCCCTGAATGACGGTATATTCAAACTCGTTTCGCAATTGTGCCAGGTAGGAAAGCCAATAGCGGCCAGTGCCCGATTCCTCGCCCAATTCGCTAAGCCTGAACTCCTGCACTCGCCACAGGTTCGTTTTCACTTGTGCGGACAATGACTTGATGGGAGAAAACCCCACATAGTGGGGACGAGGGCGGGCGATCGCAGCGACGCGGGGATCGCGGCCTACAATAGCGACGTGGGCTTGAGTTTCCGAGGCCAGGGCCAACCCTACCTGGTCGCAGATGCGAGCGATTTCGGCTCCGGGCTCAACCGCGCTGAACACCACCTGTTTGACCGGCCGGGCAGCATCGCCAAAGAAGACCTGGCGGACCAGATTCCGAATCTGCTCGCGGGCAAAGTCCGCCGGATTCCAATCGTTGGTTCGACCGGAGTTCTCCGCCTGCGGCAGAGCTGTGGCTGGCGCTGGTGGGGCGATCAATTCGGGGTTTTGCGGAATTTCCGGGTTCGCGCTCATTTCCTCTCCCTCAAGCCGATAACCGCCTGTCCATGCCTCCCGGAAGCGAGGCTAGAACCGGAATTTCCAAACATGCCAAGACGTCTTCCGGAGTGCGTAGCGCTGGATCCAGATAGTCAACCGCAAAAGCGGCCCCGCTGCCCGAAGTCAGAGCGGCAAAAAAGCCCACCAGGACGACGATTGCGGGCGGCCACAAGGGCAAAGCCGGTACGACGGCCTGCTCAGCTATGGCCACATTGACGATGCCGTCCTGATCCAAAGCGTCTCCCATGCGAGCTTCTTCCCGCTTTTTCACATAAAGAAGGTAGTTTTCCTGGGCTGCCTTTTCGCTGCTGGCAAGGTCATCCTGGGCAATGGCATCCTCGCCCAACCGGCGAGCCAGAGCACGGTAGGAGGACAGATGCTCGCTGGTTGCCGCCGCCTTACCCTGCAAGCCCCTCAGCTCAACCTGGGCCTTTTGCAACTCGGATCTGGCCCATTCGTAGTCCGCATCCTTATCGGTAGTCTCGTCGCGCACGGGACTCGAGCTTTCAGCTGCAATCGAAGCTTTGGCTTGAAGAATCTGCTGATCGACTTCCTGCACCAGCCGATGATTGGGCTCAAACTTGGTTAGCAACTGAGTCTTCTTCAGTTCAAGATCGAGCAGGCTTGACTTCAAAGTCCGGAGCAGTTCGGGATTGTCAGCGGTCCGCACCTGGGTTGTCGTCCGCGGCGGCAATTTGGCCAATTGATTTTCCAGCTCCAGTACCCGATGCCGCATTTGTGCCGTTTCCACCTGAGTCAGGCGGTAAGTCGCCTCGACATCGTTGAGCCGTTGCAGAACCAGATCCCGTTGCTGAGCGGACATGACCACGTCATGAGTCTTGGTGAACTCCAGCAGTTTGTCCTCGGATTCTTCCAGCTGCCTGCGGGATTCTCCGGTCTGCTGGTCAAAGAAGTGGAGCTGGCCTCCGGGACGGTGAACTTCCTTGTGCTTTTCCAGGTAAACGCTGGAAAGCGACTGCAGGACGCGGGCGGCGAGCTGCGGCTCGGGCGCGTCATAGCTGACGGCGATCAAGTTGGTTTTCTTGATCGATTCCACCGTAAGCTGCCGGGCCAGTTTCTTGACGGCTCGTTCGACCCGGGCGGGCCCAGCCTGGTTGGGGCGCAACCAGCGCAACCAGTCGTGCGCCGCCAAGTCATTGGCCTCGACAACGCGGCGCAAGACGTCATCATCTTTGAGCAGCTCCACTTCGGAATTGAGATCCTCTTCGGTGACTTCGACGCGGGAGAAGTCGGGTGGGGCGCTTTGTTGCCCAGTCACTGGTGGATCGGAGCGACCCCGACGCACCAGCATGCGGACGTGAGCCCGATAGGTGGTTCCGAAGAAAGCATAGGCGAGGGCCAAGGCGAAGACCAAGCCGGAAACTGCGATGAAAAGCTTTCCATGCCGGAACAGGACCATCGCGAGCTCCCGCAGGGTCGGCGACTCCGATTCGTCTTTCGTTGGTGCCGGTGCCAACTGTGTCATGTGGAGTGACATGCGCCGTCCTTCTAGAACTGGGTTGGGCTCACGTACATGCTCAAGGCAGGTTTCGTGAGAAAGGGCTCGATCTTTGAAATGGAATTTTGCGGCACAAAGACAAGGTCGCCCGGCCGTAAGAGCGAGGCTTCGCTCAGGTTTTTCTGCTTTAGCATCCGCTTTAGATTAAAGAGATGAGCCTCTACCAGATTGTCGTCGACGCGCCGGAACAGAAGTACTTGCGAATGCTTCGCGTCGTGGGTGAAGCCGCCGGCGATTTCTATGGCCTCAATCACGTTGGTGTCGGAACGCAACTCGTACTTGCCGGGATGCCCCACCTCCCCGCCGGCCACAAAGTAGGGATGCTCGAACTCCTTCAGGGCTACCGCCACCTGGGGATCGTGGAGATAGCCGGTGTAGGCGCGCAGGACAGCCAGGCGGAGCTGTTCCAGGGTTAATCCCTGGGCCAGCACCGGCCCGGCGTCCTTCAGGGTGAGGTATCCGTCCGGCTGGATCGTGAGGGTCTGATCGAATTCGGGCGACAAGGTAAAGCTGAGAGCGACTACGTCGCTGCGGTTAAGCCGGTAAAGCGGACGGCGTTCCCTTCCGAGCTGAGGGTTTCCCGTGCCGTCCGCTTGCCCCGGTTTTGCGGCCGCGATTCCCAGGTTCCCCGCCCCAGCCCCGGTTTGGCTGGTCGGAGACGACTCCGTCGTTGCTCCCAGGTTCGGATCTGGCGTCCGATCCTGAGCGAATGCGGCCACGCAAACCTGCGACACTAATACGGCCATTCCCGCAACTCTTGTCCAGCCGACGAAGGGCTTCATTGGGCGAATGGCTTCTTTTTTCCCTGGATTCCGAGAGCCACCTGGAATCGGCGCCTCTCTTCGTGCAAGGTATCTGGATGAAGATTTGGCGGCAAGACTTGAGAAGTGCCGTCTACTAACAGGGTCATAACGATTTCAAGCTGGAAATGCGCCGCTCCAGCATCGGCGCTGTTTTTTTGCAGTGCTTGGGTACGTGCAGGGGCGAAATGCTGTCCTACAACGTTTGCCTACGAAAGTAGACTTGCATGTTCAGAGAGTCACAAGAAGCGGGTAGTGGGTGCGAGCAAACGCTGCGCTGGCGGCCTCGCCGCGCACTGGAAGCTCTTGAAGGTCTCTGGGTGAGGAGTTGACGTCAGACATTTTCACAACCCCGGAGCCGGTCTTCCCGATTTGAGAGTGGGCATGGAATTATGTGACATGTTTCCTTGAGTGGCGGCGGGTGTGCCCCTAAGATCACTTCACTACTGAAATCGAGTTGAATTCGGGGCACTGCTGTATGAGTTCGTCCACCGCGTTCGGGTTCGCGGCCATCAACGTTCTTATTGCTGACTCCAACCGCATGCAGGCGCAGTTGCTAACCAGCGCGTTGCGTCGCCGCTCGGAGTTCCGCATCTCTACTTGCGCGGTCGACATATCGTCGATCCTCGCGGCGGTGGTTTCAAATCCCGCCAAAGTCGTGGTGCTCACGCTGAACCACTCCATAAATGTGGCGGGACAGATGGCGGCGATGCGCCGGGTGCATTTGTCCCACCCCGCGATTGCCAAGGTTCTCCTGGTCGAGTCCTACGACCGCGAACTGGTAGTCAGCGCATTCCGCTCCGGGGCGCGAGGTATCTTCAGCATCACGGACGACCATTTTCGCCTGCTCTGCCGGTGCATCCAGAGGGTGGCAGGGGGCCAGATCTGGGCCAATACCGAGCAGATGAGCTTCCTGCTGGATCTGGTTTCAGAGGTACCGTCGCTGCGAATTCTAAATTTCCAGGGCCAGCAACTCCTCACCGCACGCGAGGAACAAGTGGTGGCGCTGGTGGCCGAGGGTCTGGGCAACCGCAATATTGCCCGGGAACTCGATCTCAGCGAGCACACGATTAAGAAGTACCTGTTCCGCATCTTCGATAAGCTAGGAGTTTCAACGCGAGTCGAACTCGTGCTCTACGCCCTGAACCATGGCGACCCGCGGCGGGCCGAGTGGCTGGCAGGAATTAAGCCGGCTCTGGAGTGCTAGCGCGCAAGGAAGCCTGCCCGGTTTCTCGGCCTTGGATTTTCATTTGAAAAGGCGGCGGGACGCCTGTATAAGTTCGAGAACGGATCTTTTCAATTCAAATCTCAAAACTGTGCCCGGCGACTCCCCCAACTCCGCGCCTCCTCCTCGCCCGCGTCCGCCGACTATCCTGGCGGCGGGGTTGCTGCTGGCTGCGCTCGCGCTGGTGGTGCTGTATACCGGCCGCCGCGCGTTTCTGAGTCCCGTCGCGTTGGTGGTGGTTGCAGCGATTGGCATGGCGGCACTGCTTTTGCAATTGCGTCTGCGCGGAGATCTGCGCGCTACCCTACAAGCTTCCACAGTTCGAGGACGGCTATGGCTCAACGGAGTTGGCGTGCTGTTCGCGGTGGGCGCTGTCTTTGCCGACGTTCTACACCTCGACGCGGCTTTCATGCTGGTGGCCGCGCTGGCTGCGGTGGTGGCTTTTGCAGTGAGCGGCATCCTTGTGCTCAGCGCGCTGCGCAAGCACCACAGTTGAAATGCGGTGACGAGGACCTTTAGCCAGTACCGAGAAGCCTTCTCAGCATGGAGCCCAGAATTTCGATTGCGATCCCCCGAGGCTAAACTTCGCTGACTTTAGCGCCGCAGCGCTGACAACTTCTCAAAAGCCCGTCTCTGGGTACTGTTCCAGCGCGCAGGAAAGATCGTCGTGCACTGATTACAAAAATTATTTCCCGGACACAACTGGAAGTATCAGGGCCGACGGATGTTGACTGTCGTGAAGAATCACGTTCGTAGCCGGAACAAAGTTTCGGGCAAATCGGGCTTCTTCTCCAGTATTCATATTGCGATCGAACCGCGGGAAATTGCTGCTGGAAATTTCAAACCGCAATAAGTGCCCGCGAAGAAAAACGTTGCTTGTAGCCCACAGATCGACCGTAATCTCATAAATCTGTCCGGGATTCATTAACTCGGAGCGTTCCTGCGAAGCGCGATAGCGCATGCGTAGAATTCCTTCCGTGAGGTCTTGTGCGAATCCGTCAGGACCCACGTCGACGAGCTTCCCCGTGAAATCGGTATCGACAGCCGAAGATTTAACGAACAGATCCGCGGTAACCGGGCCTGTAACCTCGAAATCCTGGGCGAGTGGGCCGATCGAATAGACAACAACGTCATCCCGGTTTTCTGCCGGTCGCTGATCGCGCGGTCCGGGCTCCATGTGCTCCTCGTCGCAACAAAGCGGTCCGCCGATGGTTGGTACGGGATTCCCTGGATTGTAAACATAGCTGTCAGGCGGCTCAGACTTCGGTGCGGAAATTGAAAGAGAGCCATCGCCGCGCAACGAGTTCGCGTGTCCGCTCGAGTGCAGAAAATACTTGGTCGCGTGAGCTTGCGGTGGAGGCCAATCGTCTTCCTGACGGTACTCGTTCGCACCCATGGTGAAAAGCTTCACTGGTTTATCGATGGCAAATCCGTTCTTGATTCCCTTAAACAGAAAATCGTACCAATCGAGGATAACGTCCGTATACCCGTTTTCGAGGGCGTGTGGGCCAAAGTCCACGTCGCCGATGCGGCGGCCGAAACCAGCGTGGCCGCCAATCTCGATCAAAAGGTGTTGCTGGGCGCGGGCTGCTTCATTCGCACCGTATTTTTTGGCGCCCACGTAGTTGCGCAACGTGCCAGCATTAAAAATGTCGTACCAGCCGCCTACCTGCAGCATAGGGACGGCGATCTTCGAAAAGTTTTCCTCGATCGACCACTGCTTCCAATAATTGTCGTAATCGGGATGCGCCAGCCAGTCAAAATAATATGGCGCAATCAACTGTGTGAGCTGTGCGTCGGCCGGTAACTGCCCGAAATTGAAAACCGGATAATTCGTGAGCGGCAACGTGGGCGCTCCGACGAGCGCATTTGTATTCTGATAAATGAGGCGCTCGATCGTGTTCTGCGCCAGCTGGGATGTCCAGTTCTGATCGAACCATTGCTCGAATGCCCCCGACTGATAGGTCCAGCCATCGTGATAATTGCTTGCGGTCATGTTCGGTGCAATCGCCGCCAGATGCGGAGGTTGAGCAATCGCCGCCAGCATTTGCGTCGCTCCCACATAAGAGGCGCCCATCATGCCAATTCTTCCATCCGAATAAGGAAGCGCCGCAGCCCATTCGACCGTATCGAAGCCGTCGGCCTGCTCGTGCCTGAAGGGATACCACTCCCCCTCCGAACGATAACGGCCTCGAACATCCTGAATGATGACGACATAGCCGCGCGACACAATTTTGTTTGTTGGAGCAACCGCCCAATCGACGCTTTTGTCGTATGGCGTGCGCATGAGGATGATGGGAAACTTCTCGGAAGATTTCGGCCGGTAAATATCGGCGTATAGAGTGACGCCATCGCGTGCTTTCATGGGCACGTCGTACTGCACGATCATGTCTATGGATATCGAAGCTGCAGTGGCTTGTGCCGCAATATTTTGCCGCGAAACTAGACAAATCACAGTCAAAAGAAAGACAGACAGCCACGTCGCCCTATTCGATCTCATCCTTCGTGCCTCCTGCCTGAGCCGAATCAGATTACAGGAGGATGAGGAGAATGACGAATCCCGTTCCGCAATTCCTGGTCTGATCATCTCGTCTGATCATCTGCTCTGATCATCTTGTCTGATCATTAGGAGAATCAGAAACAACAATTCGCCTGGACAGATTCTCTGGAGACACACGCAGATCCAATGCAGCACATTACGGAACACTGGCACCAGCGCTCGGGACTCTGGACGGTACGGCTGAAGCCGAGCCCTTCCCAAGACGATCGATGAGATAGCTCCTAAGTCCTCACGCCACCGTTTAGAGCCCCGGACCCTGGGGATACGCCGGCAAATCGGGCGGGCGCTGAGGCAGTTTCTTCGGGTGTTCCTGGATTTCTTTCATCACCAGTTCGATTGCTTTTTCAAGTTGCGGATCGCGTCCTTCTCTCACCAGATCGGGGCGGTTATCGACCTCGATGTCAGGCGCTACGCCGCGGTTCTCGATCTTCCACTGGCTGTCGAGGCCGTAGAGGGCGAATTCGGGGCGGGTGACATATCCGCCATCGATTAGAGGAATTTCGCCGCGGATGCCGCGCACGCCGCCCCAGGTGCGCTCTCCGATGAGCGGCCCAAGTTTATAGACTTTGAAGAAGTAACTGAAAAAATCTCCGTCGGAGGCGGCGTAGTGATTGGTGACGCAGGCCATGTGCCCATAGAAAACATTGTTGGGTACCGTGTCCGCCTCGAAGTTGCGGGCGGATTCCAGTCCAGCCAGCACGCGCCGCAAACGCTCAAAAATAATCTGATCGACGAAGCCGCCGCCGTTGTAGCGAACGTCGAAGATCATTCCTTCTTTGCGAATCTGCGGGAAATACTGTTTCACAAACTGGTTGAGGCCGCTCGGGCCCATGTCCGGAAGGTAAACGTATCCGATTTTACCGCCGCTGGCTTGGTCGACCTTGCGGCGGTTGGTCTCGATCCAGTTCAGTTCGTGCAGAGTGAACTCGCTTGGAATCGGCCGTATGACCACATTGTGGGCGCCCTGATCGGTGGGCTTGCTGTTGATTGAGAGCGTAGTGGTCTGGTTCACGGTGTTGATAAAGAATTCATCGGGATTCTGCGGAACCCGCAAGGGACGGCCATTTACCGCCAGGAGGTAGTCTCCTTCTTTCACCATCACGCCGGGCTCGGTAAGGGGAGAGCGAACGCTTCGATCCCAGTTTTCGCCGGGATAAATCTTCGCCAGCTTGTATATGCCAGTCTTCGCGTCGGGCTCGAGATCAGCACCGAGCAGTCCTACGTTCACGGTATCGATGTCGGGATAATCGCCGCCGCCCACGTATGTATGCGAGTTGGAAAGTTCTCCCACTAAGTCCCCAAGGAGGTAAGTCAGGCTGAGGCGGTCCGCCACGTAGGGCAGAAGCTGGGCGTACTTGTCGTGCTCCTTTTGCCAGTCAACACCGTTCATTGCAGGCTCATAAAAATAATCCCGCTCTTGCCGCCAGGTTTCGTTGAAGATTTGCTTCCACTCGGCTGGAGGGTCGACTTCCATTTTCATGGAATCGAGCTTCAGAGCGCCTTCGCCGGCATGAACGAGAAATTTCGGCGGTTCACCCTCCTTGCCGGCTTCCGGCACCTTGGCATCGACGATGCCCCAATTGTGCTCGGGGATGAGTTGACCTTCCCCTCCACCTTCCTTGGGGGTTCCGTAGAGAATTTTTTTGCCGTCGAAGGAGAGCGCGTACTGGTCGGCGCCTTCGAGGAACGTGTAATCCTTGTGCTCTTTCAAATCGAAGGCGTGGATGGCGGGAGGTTCGCCGGGCAGAGGGCCGGACAATCCCTGCACTTGAGCGACGACATAGAAGACCACGTTCTTTGCCGCGGTCAGGTTTTGCAGGGGTCCGGGAGGAATCGGCAGCGCTACAATGCGGTTCTGAATACCCTCGAGATCGATGTGAAAATTCTTCAGCGGCGGGCGGGTTCCGGGCTTTTCCTCTTTTTCAGCTTCGCCGGTGGGCTTCGATTCAGTTGCTCCAGTCTCTGCTTTTGCAGCGGGAGTCTTAGTTTTCCTGGTGGGCTGCTCTGGCGGATTCTGGCTTGGAGCGGGCGTTCCCGGCGGCACGAGCAAAACGTCTGGTGACTGCACGGTTACTTCGTCGCTCGGAGCAGGGAAAGGAGAAGGCTCATCGGCGCGCAGAGTCGCGATATAGACGCGTCCGGCTTTTGGATTTGAAAATTCTATATCATAGACGCCTAGCACTTCGTTGTAGTCGCGGCTGGAGAGGAAATAGAGATACTTGCCTTCCGGATCGAAGTAGGGTGCTGTGCTATCGTAGGCCTCGGTGGTCACCGGAGTGATCTTCTTATCGGCGAGGCTATAGAGATAGATCACACCGTTCTTATTCACCGCTTGCCTCGAATACGCCACCCAGTTGCTGTCGGGCGACCAGTTGTAATCGGTAATATCGAAGTACTTCCCCTGATCGATCTGGACCGGTCTTTTTTCGTTGACATCAACGTAAAACAGGCGGGTGTCCTTGTCGGCAAATAAGAGCTTCTTGCTGTCGGGAGACCAGGCTACGGGTAGGCGAATGACCTTGCCGTCAGAGGTGATTCTCTGCTCTTGTCCGAGCGCGTCTTGCGGAGCGATGTAGAGTTCATCCTCGCCGGTGCGATCTGACATGTAAGCCACCCAGCGGCCATCGGGCGACCAGACCGAATATTTCTCTCTCGCGCCGGGGCTGTGAGTGATATTGCGAATGCTGCCTTCTTTCGCGGGCACGGTAAAAACGTCTCCGCGCGCCGTGAACACAGCTCGCTTGCCATCGGGAGAAATATCGTAGTCGGTGATGAGCTTGCTTGCGTTCACCCAGCGTTTGCGGGCCAGGTCGCGGTCCCCGGGAGTATAGATGGTGAGCTTGTGTTCCTTCTGGGTACTTAGGTCGAACAAGTAGAGATAGCCGCCGTTTTCGAAGACGATGGCATCGGGACCGAGGCTCGGCCAACTTACGTCGAACTCGGTGAAATGCGTGAGTTGTTTGATTTCGTGCGAGGTCAGGCTGTAGCTGTAGAGATTGAGGCGGTGCTCGGGGCCGCGATCGGAGTCGAAATAAATCGTGTCGCCATGCCACATGGGAAAAGTGTCGGTGTAATCCGTATGAGGCATCTGCTCGATGTGATTGGCCTTGAGATCGTAAATCCAGATGTCCTGGGCCATGCCTCCGGTATAGCGCTTCCAGGTGCGAAAGTTCCGGAAGATGCGGTTGTAGGCAATGCTGTTTCCGTCGGGAGAAAAAGAGGTCAGGCCGCCTTTGTCGAGCGGCAGGGCTTCGGGCATGCCGCCGTCAATGCTCACGCTATAGAGGCGGCCGAACCAGTCGTTGTAGGTGTCGCGACGCGTGAGGAAGACGATGCGCTTGCTGTCTGGCGTCCAGGTGATGACTTCGTTCTGAATGCCCATGCGCTCGCTGATGTGGTCGCCGCCTGGATGAAAGGTTAACTGCTTCGGATCGCCCCCCTCGGCGGGCATGATGTAGACGTTGTGGTTGCCGTCGTATTGTCCGGTGAAGGCGAGCCACTTTCCGTCAGGTGAGAACTTTGCAAACAATTCCTGGCCGGGATGGCTGGTGATGCGCCGCGCGACTCCGCCCTCTCGCGAAACCAGCCACAGATCTCCGCCGTAGCTGAAGGCGATCTTGTCCTTGGAAACATCCGGGAATTTAAGCAACCGGCCTTCGGGCATGCTCTGCGCAACTCCAAGTGAAGCGGCAGTCAATAGAAAAATGGCGAGAATGGGACGCGACGACATGGGGCGACTTCCTCCTTAGCGACAAAACACCACATTGTATGACAAAAGCTTCCGGGCAGTTGTCTTTGTTGGGACGGACTCAGCGCAGGCCGGGATCAGCCTCGAACCAAGAGAAGCACTATAACCGGACGGACATTTCCCCGACAATCGACAGTAGCTCCACTTGAGTCACGCTCGTCGGCGCGCCCACGTCGAAGATCTTTCCAGGCCGCAGGGTGAAAGCAGCCTTACACTCGGGGGAATTCTTATGTCCGGGCAAGTCATTTTGTATTTCGAGGATCAACAGGACGCTCTGCGCTTTGCCTTGGCGGCGGGTTCGGTGATGGCCGGAGAAGGCGCTAAGGTTACCGAGGATCTAGTACAGGAGACAGCGCGAGTGAACCGCATCCGCCTGGATGCCGCTACTGCCGCGGAGAGCGGCCATCCCGGTCCGCCAGAACGGCGCGCGTAGAGGCCGGAGCTTAGACCTCAGACCTTGGACCTCAGACCTTGGACGTCAGCTGTATCCCGAAGGGGCTCAGGTCTGACGCCCGAGGTCCCCTCTGTCTAGCCTGTCTTACGCGCTGAAAGTAGATTCAGAATCTCGCGGAGACCCTGGCGGATGTGTTGGATTTCGGCGGACGATTGCGCCGGGAACGGAATGGCGGCCTGCCCTTTATCGGTTTTCGCTTCGGAGCGAAGCTGCTGGCGAGCTCCCACGATCGTGAATCCTTGTTCGTAAAGAAGCTGCTTGATGCGCAGGACGCTTTCCACGTCGCGGCGGCGGTACATGCGCTGGCCGGTGCTGCTCTTGACCGGTTTGAGCTGAGGGAACTCGCTCTCCCAGAAGCGCAGCACGTAAGCGGGTAGCCGGCACAATGTGGCTACCTCGCCGATGCGGAAATAGAGCTTGTCGGGGATGAAGACTTCGTCCGGCTTGTTCTTGCCCG
>Ga0074045_10000637_pt1 | contig 34241 bp, 29 predicted proteins | sample BogForMeECP23OM2_FD_94442 | JGI IMG/M metagenome (GOLD analysis project Ga0074045, IMG submission 94442) | Bog forest soil microbial communities from Calvert Island, British Columbia, Canada - Bog Forest MetaG ECP23OM2 | ecosystem: Environmental > Terrestrial > Soil > Wetlands ...
AGCTTTTGACATATGTTCCAAATTCCCACCATTCTTTATCGGGGATTCCATCATAATCAGGAGTAGGGCCCTTAACATAATCCTCGGCGTGCAACTTCTTGACCTCCTCCGCTCTGTGTTCTGGAGTACTAGTGCTTCCTTCAATCGGTGATGACCACGCATAGCACTTATCGGTCTTAGCATGGCCTTCTATCTTAAAGACATGCACAATCCCTTTCCAGACCGTATCAGAGCCAAATTTCTCAACTACGGCAACATTCTCAATAATAGATGCCTTACAGTTATGAAGGCGCTCTATAGCCTTTTTTGCATCTTCATTGTTTGCTTGATTCATCAATCGGAAAGCCCTTTTTATAAAGATTGAGATAACTTATTAACTGATCTATGTCTGACTGTGTTACTTCTGTATCGCCTTTTATAGATAAAATGCGAAATGACAGTTTAGGCCGCGTAGGAAACAACGCAAGCACTTCCTCAGTAAAGCCATAAGTGCAAATAGGTATTTTGGGTAGCTGTTGTTTATCGGATATCGTATTCATATTGTCCTCCTTTTGAGGTAATTCTAATTCCTCTGGTTTCTCCGCATCCGATTCTATTATATCCGATTTATATATTTTTGCAAAGGTTATTGTTTCCTTAAACGCCCGAATAAAATCACTAACGCTGTTCTCATTAAAGCCATAATCGACTGTAAGTTCATAATGCAATGCATCATCCCCTGGTAGGTCTTCTGGGTATTTATCATAAATTGCCTTGAACATTTTCGGACTCAAAGCTGCTGTGCGGATAGCCTGATCTCGATCAGTAGAATTAGGTCGTATATCCATAAATATCCTGAATGCGAGGTCTGACACCTTAACTTTTTTATCATTACTAAGCCCTGTAATTTCTATTAACCCATAATAACGTAAGGTAGCAAGGGTCTGTAACCCCTTACTGCTACCACTCTTATGACCTGTAGCTGTCAGCGCAACTGGTGCGGCCACAAAGTTCCTCTTATGGGAATCATAAAGCATCTTAACTTTTTCTAAAGCTTTGGGTAAGCTATAGACAGGAAACCGAGGACTCCTTGATAAAGCGCTCTTATCTTCTATGCCCAGCTTTGCTTGCTTCATAATTTCACCTCCGATATAGTTATCACGATTTTATTATCGGATATATGGAATTAAAAGTCAAGTGGCAAGGGAATTAAAAAAGGACAATAAATAGATTTAATGCTTTTTGCGCTTGACATGATGGCATTAATATGATACAGTAGGATCATGGAAGAAGGAATTATGAAATCGAGAAGAGTTTTAGCCCCTGCCTGTCACATGATCGCCGCTGGTAGGGGCAGTAACAGAAAGGCTTTAGGTCTTGCATTCGTTGGCACGATCAGACCTAAAGCCTTGGCGATTTCCTTGATGGGGCGGGAATGGTTCCCTGGCGGCCCTTACAACCAGTCCAGGCGGGGTTCGATCCCCCGTCGCTCCACCTTTTTTTATTATAACAAATTTGAACTTATTGTAAAGAGGTAAATATGAATATCCTTAAAACAGAAAAACAAGAAGCAGCGATAGCAGCTCTCATAGAAGACGTTTCCATAAGGTCTACTGAGCGCATGACTGGTATTCATCGTGATACAATCATGCGCCTTATGGTTCGCGTCGGGCAGAATTGTGAGAAGATTCTCGATACTCAGATGCGTAACCTGAAATGCAAAAATATTGAAGTGGACGAGATATGGTCTTTTGTCGGCAAGAAGCAACGGCATCTTACCGAGGACGACAACCCTGATTTAGTTGGCGATCAGTGGGTTTTTGTTGCCCTGGATGCCGACAGCAAACTTATACCATCTTATATAGTCGGAAAGCGTACTGTGGACAATGCAGAAGCCTTTATGAAAGACTTAGCGGGAAGGCTTGATAATAGCAGTAATGCTCTTAAAGCATATGTTTCCGCAGTTGAAGAAGCATTTGGAACGGATGTGAATTATGGACAAGTGGTAAAAGCCTATGAAGCAGAGCCGACAGGTGCCGGAAGGTATTCACCGCCGAAGGTTATTGGAGCGGAGAAGATCACAATTGCTGGAAAACCTAACAAGGCCAAAATTTCAACCTCATATGTTGAACGGCAGAGTTTAACAATGAGGATGCAGATGAGGCGTTTTACCAGGTTGACCAATGCTTTCAGCAAAAAGCTGGACAATCTCAAGGCTGCGGTTGCCTTGCACTTTGCACATTATAACTTTGTCAGGATTCATAGCACATTAAGGTGTACTCCGGCTATGGAAGCAGGGATTACAGATCACCTCTGGACGATCAGGGATTTAATGCAGGCAAATTAGGACACCACCCAAAATTGTTATCGTGTCGTTGGGAAAATGATTTTATAGGCCCGGCCGATTATAAAGCAGGCAGAACCAAAACACATTCAATTGAGCTATGAGCTTGTTTATACCCGTAGGGCTGCTAAAGATATTCAGAAGCTCGATGAGATTACAAAAAAGCAAATAGATAAAACTCTCGTTCGATTAGGTTGATGTTTCGCGAACTTAAGGTTTTTAGTTGTGTGAAAACGTTTACTCTTGTAACTTTTCGTATACAGCCTGTCAAACATCAAATTGCAGCAAAAAATCACCACTAAATGATAGATTAGGGTCTGGTCATGTCGTCGTTGTCTTTGGGGAAGACAAAATAAAAGTTATTGCCGTATTGGGTTGCCTCATATCCGACCACGCCTCCGTGTATCTCGACGGCATTTTTAACAAAGGCCAGGCCGTGTCCGGTCCCTGGCCTCTTTACCGAATTGGAACCCCGATATCCCTCTTCAAATATCTTTTCCCGCTCATCAGGGTCGATGTGCGGCCCCGTGCTGAAAACATTATATTTTACCCCGTATTTGCCGGACCCGAAATAGTCACTGATAGTCTCGCGTCCGTAAGCTATGTATTTCTTAGTTTCTCCGGTAGAGACGACAACCTCCTCAGTATATTTGAGGGCATTCGAAAAAAGGTTGGCGTACACCTGGGCCACCAGCCCGATATCCACAACGCTGATAATCTCTTCACTTGGAAGACCGCCGAATTTATCGTCGATAGCGATGCCCATTTCCCTGCATTGGTCGACAAACCGCTCAAGCTGCGGCTGGACTACATCCCGCCTGATATTGCAGGGTGTAGTGCGCAAGGTAAGGCGCCCCTGATCAAAATGGCTCCTGCGGAGCAGTGTTTCGAGAAACAAGCTCATATTACGGTAATGCTTGTCAATATTTTCAAACTCCTCAGTCAACCCCTGGTTAACGTCCATAAGCGCTTCAAGGACTTGCTTCATATGGTCCTTGTCGCAGGACCCATCAAGCGCCAGGCTGTGAAGGCTCTGCTCTATTTCAACATTCTTTGTAATCTTGCCCTGCAACCGTCTAAGGAAAAGTTTATACACAATATTGGGAACGATAATATTGTGCTCGATATCGGCAACGAGGGACTTGATGAATTTCAGGTGCTCAATGTTTTTGTCGACAATAAAACGGTTGTGGATATTAAAACCGATCCTGTTGGCAAATTTTTCAAAAAAAAGTTCGCGGTGGGGGTCAACGTCTGTATCGGGATAAATTTCCAGAAGTCCGAGCACATTGTCCTTAGTTTTAAAAGGCAGTTGGTCAATAAGGAATTCTTTCCCCCGGATCGTCAGCACCAGGCTGGAACTGCCGGTATGATAGGGGCGTTCCCCCGGCTGCAATAAAGAGGGGGGCGCTGTATTCAGCGGAGGTCCGCACTCTTCGGTTTTGGCGACAAGCGCCAAACCATTCATCCTGGGTTCCATAACATAAAATCTGGCTTCGAGGCCGAAGAAGGCCTTGGGGATGGCAGTGCAAAGGCAATAAAAATCCTCGATTCCGTCAAACTCCTGTGCCAGATCAAAAAAGGCCGCCAACGCATTGCTTTCTATCTGGGAGAAATCATAGTCGCGGAAAGCGTTCTTCTTGCTCTCAAGGCGCTCCAGAATGTACCTGCACTTTGCCATGAGTTTTATCCGTCTTCCTTCCTGTAAAAATTAACCTATGTTACTATAATTAGAACATAAAAAAACAACTAATTCAGGGAAGGCAGGTAAAGGCCTGTCTCTACCTGCCTACGCCATCGTCACTACGGTAACTCCGTTGCCGCCTTCCCGGGGCTCTCCGCTTCTGAAACCCTTCACAAGCGGGTGGCGCTCAACATGCTCCCTTACTGCCTTACGCAGGATTCCCGCTCCGATACCGTGAACCACCATGACCTCGTTGAATCCGGCAAGGGAAGCGTGATTGAGAAATGGTTCTAGCTGCGAGAGCGCTTCATCAACCCTCTTGCCCACAAGGTTGATTCGTGAAACGGCCTCATCGTCGGGCTTGATGATCGTTCCGGGCTCCTGCCGAGCCGCCGCCCGCTTGCCACGGCGGTATTCTATTTCAGATGCGGGCACCTCGACCTCTTTGCCTGCGGACCTTATCTTGATGCGGTTATGCTTTAAATTTATTTCCACAACAGGGGCGTCAGCCGCCAGTGATTTCACATATACGACATCACCTTCCATAATTTCGTCTATCGAAGGAACGCGGTCGTGTGCAGGTCCTTCGTATTCCCTCATTTTCCCGGCAAGACGCTCCTGTGCAAGTTCAGCCTGTTTTATCGCCTCGCGGCTTTTCTCCCTGTCCATCTTCCTGGTCTCTTCGATCAGAGCATGCATCTCTCTTTTTGCCTTCGCAACAATCTCAGCCGCCTCCCGATACGCATTTGCCAGCAACTGCTTCTGCCTGGCTTCAGCCTCAGACAATGAGATGCCGAGGGCAATGTTCCTTTCCTCTATCACCAGCCGCTCCCTCGTGATATCATCCAGCGCTTTTTCATAACGCTCCCTTTTTTCACTAAGGTCGGAGATAAGATCGTCAAATTCCGCTTTCATACCACCCAGCATGGCCTTTGCCGAATCGACAATACTGTCAGGCAAACCATAGCGCCGCGCTATTTCGAGCGCGTGAGACTGCCCCGGTTCACCTATCCTCAGCCGGTAAAGGGGAGTCAGGGCTTCCTGATCGAATTCCATAGAGGCGTTCACCATGCCTTCGGTCCTGTAAACAAATCCTTTTATATCCGTAAGGTGCGTCGTTGCAAAAACAAGTGCCCCGCTTTCCTTCAGTTCTTTTAAGACAGCGCATGCGAGGGCGCCTCCCTCATCAGGGTCGGTCCCGGTGCCGAGTTCATCAATCAGCACCAGTGACTTTGCATCGGCCGCCTTTAGTATTCTGGAAATGTTCGACATGTGCGCTGAAAAAGTGGAAAGATTGTTTTCGATCGATTGTTCGTCCCCTATATCGATCAGCAGCTTATCAAACAGGGGAAAACTGGAGGCCGAATCAGCAGGCACAGGCATCCCGGTCAGCGCCATGATCTGAAGCAGACCTATTGTTTTAATGGCAATGGTTTTCCCCCCTGCATTGGAACCGGTGATGACCATTACCGTGCAGTCGCCCTCAAGAGTGACATTGAGAGGGACAACCTCGCGCTGAACACCGGCGCGTTGAAGGGCCATCATCAGAAGAGGATGACGCGCATTCACAAGGCACATCCCGCCCGACTCGTTGATCCGGGGAACCTGCATGCGGAACATATCAGCAAACCTTGCGATACAATTCAAGGCATCAAGGTAAACAATAATGCGATACTCGGCGCCTATCTCACCGGCAGCCGCCCGGATCCTGGAGCTTATGCTTCTCAAAATGCGTATCTCTTCGGATTTTTGCGAGGCAACAAGGTTTTCGAGCTCATTGGATAGATTGATTATCGACAACGGCTCGATAAAGGCCGTCTCTCCTGATTTGGAGACATCATGCACGACACCCTGCACCTGTCCCTTGGAATCCATCCTCACCGGAATTACCCACCTGCCTGATCTGTTGGTAATAAAATCATCCTGCAGAAAGACGCTTACATCTCCGTCCCTTACCACTTCCTCAAGTTTTTTTCGTATCCTGCTTTCGAGCCTGCGTATCTGCCCCCGCAGTTCGGCTAGTTCAGGGGAGGCGCTGTCAAGGATATTGCCCTCCCTGTCAATCGATCGATCGAGAACACGGAGGATATCAGGAAACCCATTAAGCCTATCGGCCAGCTCATTAAGCTGGAAGAGGTCCGGATGTTGCCTTATCTGTGATGCAATAGCGCTTATATTGTCCAGAACAGGTATCATTTCGGCGAGTTCAATTGCTTCGAGCACCGCGCCTTCAGGGGCCACCCTTGCAAGCAGCGGTCCGATATCGGAAAACTGGAGTATTGAGAGTGTGCCGCCTCCGTCATATATCCTCATAAGCTCGCTGGTCTGTCCGAGCCTTTTTTCAATACTGCCCCTATCGGCAAGAGGATACATGGCGAGCAGATCCCTGCGTGAAGCCTCACTGTGCGCAAAGTCGGAGATTATCGAGAGCAGTTTGTTGAATTCGAGAAGACTGAGCGAGAAGAAATCATCCGGTCCATTCTTCAGCAATGAATCTACTCCGGTCTGGATACGCAAGACAGTATCATATTGACAAAGCTGATAACCAGGGCACCCCATAAAGCGGGCCAGAAACCGCCAACCGAGAATCCAAGATCGAGAGCCCTTGATGCTGCGCTTGTAAGCCAGAGCATAAAGGCGTTCAGCACAAAAATAAACATTCCCAGCGTCAAAATAACAAACGGCAACGAAAAGAATTTCAGTACCGGCCGCACAAAGGCATTCAACACGCCGAAAACCAGCGCAACGACCAGCAGCCCGTACCACGGACCGCTATAGGTAATGCCTGAAATGACTTTGGCAGCAGCCCATAGCGCAAAAGCGTTGATGAGCAGATTTAAGACAAAATTCATAGCGCCTCCCGGACACCGATATTCCAGAATTATAGCAGATTCCATAGACTTATAATATCCCCAATTTCTGCAGGAGTTACCCCGGGGCTCCTGGGGAGTGGTCCGGTATTTTCAGCGAGGGCTGAGACTCAACTCCGGGAAAGTCATTGCATTGAATAGCGAAAGCACTTATAATTAATAAATGAAAAATATTGCGCTGTGTTTTGCACTGATGCTATTCTCACTTCTGACTCTCGCTGCGCCTGCGCGTTCCGATCAGGATTCCGGTGTGCTCCGCGCCACTCTGAAGAACGGCCTTCGGGTGGTAATTGTGCGAAACACTCTCGCTCCTGTGGTCACTACGGAAATTAACTACCTTGTGGGAGCCAATGAAACCCCGGAGGGCTTTCCGGGTATGGCCCATGCCACTGAGCATATGATGTTCCGCGGCAGTTCCGGTCTTTCTGCGGACCAACTAGCCGGCATTATAGCTGCCATGGGCGGCGATTTTAGCGCAGACACCCAGCAGACTCTGACGCAGTATTCTTTCACCGTGCCTTCCGACGACCTTTCCATCGCCCTTCATATGGAGGCAATCCGCATGCAAAGCCTTCTCGCGGAAGAGAAACTCTGGGCCCAGGAGCGCGGCGCCATTGAGCAGGAAGTGGCGCAGGACCTGTCTAATCCCACTTATGTCTTCTACAAAAAGCTTCTGGAGCGGATGTTCGCCGGCACACCCTATGCCCATGATCCACTTGGCACACGTCCTTCCTTCGACAAAACTACCGGTGCGATGCTCCGGGATTTTCACGCGGCATGGTACGTGCCGAATAACGCTATCCTGGTCGTCATAGGCGATGTTGAGCCGGAAAAGGCCCTCGGCCAGGTCAGGATGTTTTTTGAAGATATAACCTCCCGGTCTTTGCCGCAGCGTCCGGAAATCAGGCTTCTGCCCATGAAACCTGATACCATCACCATGGATACCGACCTCCCTTACGGGCTCGCTATAGTGGCCTATCGCCTGCCAGGTTTCGACAGCCCCGACTATGCCGCCAGCCAGATATTGGCGGACGTGTTGGCCAGCCAGAGGGGAGACCTTTATGCACTCGTTCCGGAAGGCAAAGCCCTCGGTGCGGACTTCAGCCTGAACACCTTACCAAAGGCAGCGTCGGCCTATGTCATGGTAGTTTTCCCCCCGGGCGGCGACGGTTCTGCACTGATCAGGAAAACGAAAGAAATTATAGCAGGATACGTTAAGAACGGCGTGCCCGCCGGACTGGTGGAGGCTGCAAAATACCGGGAGACGGCAGGGGCCGAATTCGAGAAAAACTCAGTAGCCGGTCTGGCTATGGAATGGTCCCAGGCCCTGGCAGCGGAAGGACGGACCTCTCCGCAAGACGATGTGGAGGCCATAAAAAAGGTGACAGTCGCGGATGTAAACCGTGTGGCCCGGACCTATCTTCTAAATGACACCGCCATCGAGGCTTTGCTTACGCCGCAACCCTCGGGTAAGCCTGTCTCCTCCAGGGGGTTCGGGGGCGAGGAATCCTTCATTCCCAAACACACAAAGCCTGTAAGCCTGCCGTTATGGGCGAAGAAGATAGAGGAGCCTCCTGTATTGCCTGTATCCAGTGTTAAGCCGGCAGACATGCGGTTGCCAAACGACTTGCGTCTCATTGTCCAGCCAGTGGCGGCAAGTACGACGGTAAGCATCTACGGCAAGATCAAAAATAACCCCGGCATGCGGGAGCCTGTAGGAAAGGACGGAGTATCTGTCGTTCTGGACAGCCTCTTTGCTTACGGGACCTCCTCCCTGGACCGGCTGGCACTGAGGAAGGCTTTTGACGACATCGGGGCAGACGCCTCGGTGGGCTCAAGTTTCTCCCTGCTGGTAACCGGTGATCATTTCGACAGGGGCGCGGAGTTGTTAGCGGACAACCTTCTGCTTCCAGCACTCCCCGAAACAGCATTTACAGTAGTGCAGGAAGAGACCAGGGGCATGCTCGCCGGAAAACTGCAGAGCCCTGACTACCTGAGAAAGCACACCCTCCGAAAGGGACTTTATCCGGCAGGAGACCCTTTTTTACGCCAGGCCACTCCCGAAACAGTGGGCAGCCTGACGCTCGAAGATGTGAAGAACTATTACAAAAAAAACTACAGGCCTGACCTGACCACTATTGTTGTCATAGGCAAGGTTACCCCGGAAGAGGCCAGGTCAGTAATTGAAAAATATTTCGGCGGATGGAAGAGCGAAGGACCCAAACCGGTCACAGAAGATCCTCCGGTCCCCCGCAACAAGCCGTCCTCCGCCGTGGTGCCGGATACAAGCCGTGTGCAGGATGAGGTGATACTCGCCGAGACCCTGGGCCTTACCCGTTCCCATCCCGACTACTATAAGCTGGAGGTTGGCAACCATGTACTGTCAGGGGCCTTTTACGCCACGCGGCTCTACCACGATCTGCGCGAGCAGGCAGGGCTGGTGTACTCAGTGGAATCCTTCCTTCAGGCCGGGAAGACCCGGTCGCTCTTCGGGGTCTTTTATGCCTGCGACCCTCCTAACGTGGACAAGGCGCGCGTTATGGTGCAGCACAATCTGCGTCTTATGCAGAAAAAGCCCGTTTCATTTGCGGAATTACAGAGAGCCAAAACACTTCTAATACGGCAAATCCCCCTTTCCGAATCGAGCGTGGGAAACATTGCATCAGGGCTTATTGAGCGCTCGGTGGAAGGGCTGCCTCTGGATGAACCTTTGCTCGCCGCCCGGCAGTACCTGACGATCACTGCAAAAGAGGTGCGCGAAGCCTTTGCTCGCTGGATACGCCCCAAAGGCTTCGCACAGGTCATTCAGGGACCCGCCAGGCAATAGCCGGCTCCCGGCCGCTTCCACGTAAAACAACAACCCCTGCTAAAATTCTGGCATCGCCGGATCTCACATGTGTCGCCTTCCGAAAGTGCGGGGTAGGAGGCGCATGTGAATCTTCCGAAGTTACAATGTGTTTTGTCATTTTGTCTTTTGGAAATGGCTAAGGACGTGTAAGACAAAACCTGATATCTTTTTAGGCTATTTCCTACAGAAATATCGGCCCCAGACTGATTCCATAAGCCATCCCGATGTTTTAAACTGATATACCAAAGGCAGGCAGATAATGCGTCTTTTAGCAGGTTAAGAATTTTAAATTATTTTAAAGAAGGAGGAGTGCCATGACAAATAATTTCAAAACTGCTGGAACTATTAAAACCGGAGTTAAAAAGAAAGTACCGGGAGCACAGATTAAAGTACTTGCAGAAGCCATACTGTTGCAGTCAATGGAAGATTTGTGGATTGATGAAGAAAGAACAAACTGCATAGACTTCTTCAGCGGAGAAGGGTTTCGTCTCTGTTCCGAAATCGCCGGGATGAGTTCTGATGACAAGGTAAAAATACTGAATATGGTCGGAGATTTTGTTCATAAAATTTCGGGGAAAAATAAAAAAAATATAGGGATAAGAGCCCGCCGCGGTGAGGTTTATGCACTTGTGCGCTAAAATAAAAAACAGCTCGGAGGTGTAGGATGGCCTGTCCGTTTTTCAAAGCGACTTACATAGGTTATTGCAGCGCATGTGATTTCCCTTATACTCCCAGTATAATCGAAATGGAACAACACTGTTTTAAAAACGGCTTCGAGTGTTGCGCCCATTTTAATAATAATCTTAATGCAACAGAACAAGTTGCAAAGGAGCTTCTCGACCAGGGATTTGAATATTTTGAAACACTTCATTAAAACTTCATATTGATCATCGAAAAATCATTGGGGCCAAAGTGAAACCATATCGGGAACAGTTACGTAACCTGTGTATAAGACAGCAGCACTTGAGGGAAGAAGAGCGTGCCAGCATAGCCCGTGAAATACATGACGAACTGGGGCAGAACATAGCAGCGGTGAGAATGCATGTAACCTTGATACAAATGGAGTGTTCCGACCGCAAAGGGATAGTTGAAAAGTCATCGGAAATTTTAGAGCTTATTGACGGTACAATAAAATCTATCAGGAGGATCTGCACTGAACTGCGGCCGGATGTGCTGGACCATCTGGGGCTCGGGGCTGCAATCGAGTGGGAGGCCGAAGAATTCGCAAAAAGGTCGGGAATCCCGTGCAAAGTGTCCATGGAAGAGGACCTTCAGATGGACAGCGACCGCTCGATTGCCCTGTTCAGGATATTTCAGGAGGCCTTGACAAATATACTGCTTCATGCAAATTCTACAAAAGTAACGGCAAGCCTGAAAAGCGAAAATGATAAGATAATACTCGAAATCAGTGATAACGGGAAAGGGATTACTGAAAAAGAGATTGCAAAACCTGATTCTTTCGGGCTTTTTTGCATGCGTGAACGCGTCTATCCCTGGAAAGGAGGCGTCAATATCAGCAGCAGTCCAAACAAAGGCACCAGAATCGAAGTAATTTTGCCGCTGGAATAAAGCAGGCTACTTAATATTAATGACACCGGATTGTCTAGTGAATCATTCGCAGGGTAGAAAAAACCGTTAGATAAGTTTTAAAGTATTGGCGAGGGGAAGTCAAGCACTCAATACGCTGCTCATGGCGCGTTAAGTGCCTGGCAGCCCTCTCTCTTATTGTTTTTAAAGTGAAGAATTCCAGGGTGGCCAATGGCTCAATGAGAAGGACAGGGTTTCTGTATGACGAACGGTTCTTGCTCCATGATACCGGACCCGAACATCCGGAGTGCCCCGCACGACTGCTCGCGATCTACAGGGGGCTTGAAGAGGCCGGCCTTATCTCCAAAGTAAGACCCATAAAAGCCCGCAGGGCTGACCAGCAGTGGATTGAGATTGTGCACAGCATCAAACTCATAATGCGCTTTGAAGAAGCGTGTCAATGGGGGATGAGCGAGCTTGATCACCCTGATAATAAAATATGCGGCAAGACCTTTGAAACCGCGATGCTGGCTGTAGGGGGAATTCTCGACACCGTCGATCTGATGATGGAGGGAGAGATAGACAATGCCTTCTGTGCTGTCAGGCCGCCCGGACATCACGCAGAAGTGAACAGGGTAATGGGATTTTGCTTTTTCAACAACATAGCCATTGCCGCCAGGTATCTGCGGCGCAAATGGAAATTACAGCGGATAGGCATAGTGGATTTTGATGTGCACCACGGCAACGGTACGCAGAATATTTTTGAGGATGATCCTGCGGTGTTTTATTATTCTATTCATGAACATCCTTCATTCTCTTATCCCGGTACAGGCCGGGAGTTTGAGAGAGGATCAGGTGAGGGGTACGGATTCACCCTGAACTCGCCCGTGTTGCCGGGAGGTGGAGACGCGGAGTATAAGGCATTGTTCGAGAAAGACCTGTTCCCGGCTTTCGGGGAGTTTAAACCTGAAGTGATTCTTGTGTCCGCAGGTTTCGATGCCCATGTTGACGATGATATGTCCGATATAAAGCTTTCGACAGGGTGCTTTTCGTGGATTATGAAGAATATTGCCGGGATGGCCGGCAAATATTCGGGTGGACGGGTGATCTCTGTCCTCGAAGGGGGATACGCTGTAGACCGCCTGTCTGAACTGGCAAGAAATCATGTTGAAATTCTGCTCGGCATCAAAGCCTGAAAGGGGGTACTATGTTTATCAATAAATCAATGACGCGAAGGGTGATTACAATTGGACCTGAGGCCGCCGTACTCGAAGCAAGGAGAAAGATGGACGATAACGGTATAAGGCATCTGCCGGTGGTTGACGAACATAATAAAGTGGTAGGGATTATTACGGACCGTGATGTGCGAAGTGCGCTGCCGTCTGTTTTTTCCGCCTGTAAGCAAGCCCCGGAAAAAATACAGCAAATCTCCGATCTTAAGGTTGGGGACATCATGAATAAAAAGGTGATCACCATTTCCCCCATGGACACCCTTGAGGATGCTCTCCTGCTTATGCAGAAGAGTAACAAAGGCGCATTACCTGTTGTCGACCGGGATGGGGAATTGAAGGGCATTATCTCGACGCCCGACCTGATCCGCGCCTTTATCAATGTGCTGGGGATTAAAGAACCCGGGACTCTCCTGTGTATCGTCGTAGAAGATAAATTGGGACAAATGAAGAAAATCGTGGATGCAATTACCGAAGAGGGGATACCCTTCGGCAGCATTCTTGTAGCCAGGCACTGGGAAAAAGGCAAGAGGGCCGTCTTCCCGTACCTGTTGACCGTCAATGTCTCCAAGCTGAAAAGAAAACTCGAGAATATGGGATACACGCTGCTCAATCCCATGGAATGGTCTCTCGACCAGACCCGGAAGAACTGAAAAGTCTGTTGACTTTTTAAATGTGCCGCCGATAGACTATACCGAACGGTCGGTTTTGAAGGAGAGTTTTTAAAGCATGAAGTCTGCAGGTTGCAGGACAAAGTCCCGGGGAGAGTTGACAAAGGGGAAAATACTTGCCGAGGCGACGCGCCTTGTGCATAAAAAGGGTTTTGAAGCAACCACCATCAATGACCTGGTAGCTGCAACCGGATTTAAAAAAGGATGTTTATATTTCCATTTTTCGGGGAAGGACGAATTAATGACTGCTGTACTCGAAAAGGCTAAAGCAGACTTCTTCGCACTTCTCGATTCTGTGCTGGCCGGTAAGACACCCGGCGAACGTCTCAATAATTTTTTTAAGGCCGTTATTGAGTTTCAGAAGAAATCGGGTTTTACAGGCGGCTGTATTTTCGGCAATACAGCACTTGAAATGAGCGACAAGGACGAGCGGGTGACTTTGTTTGTGAAAGGTTTGTTTGATGAGTGGGCGGAGAAGATCAGGAAGGTTGTGAAAGCTGCACAGGACGCAGGGGACATCAGGTCTGACATTCCTGCCGGCATTATTGCAAAACACATTATTATGACTATCGAAGGCGGCATCATGCTTGCACGACTCGAAAAGAGCGGGAAGCCGCTGCTTGATTGCGTCAACTCCCTGATAAAATTGACAGGAATGAAAAAATAGATCGACGGTGTTTTTTTTGCCGTACTATTATACCGAATGTTTGGTTTTATATTAAAGTCGCCTTTGGCGCACAGAAGAAAAGGAGGTTTTATATGGGTTTTTTTCAGATTGATAAGGAAAAGTGCGAACGTGACGGTATTTGCGTGGCGGAATGTCCAATGCGCATCATTGAAATCAAGGACGCTTCCCCGACGCCTGCTCCGGTTGAAGATGCGGAGCGAAAATGCATCAGGTGCGGCCATTGTGTCGCGGTCTGTCCGCACGGGGCTTTCTCCCTTGCAGAAATGAAGACTGAAGACTGTCCTCCAATGAGAAAGGAACTGGCGCTGAGTGTTGAGCATGTTGAGAATTTTCTGCGTTCCAGAAGGTCTATCCGCACATACCAGGACAAAGCAATAGAGCGTGAGAAGCTTGAAAAACTATTAGACATCGCCAGGTATGCCCCTACAGGCTCAAACAGCCAGCAGGTGAAATGGCTTGCCGTCAATTCGCGTGATGGAGTACGCAGTATGACCGCATTGGTCGTAGACCTTGTCCGGCATATGATTGCAGAGAAGCATCCTATGGCAGAGAGATATAGCTTGCCCAGGTTCGTTAAAGCGTGGGAGGCCGGGACGGACCTCATCAGCCGGGGTGCGCCGGGACTTGTCATCGCCCACGCGCCGAAAGACTATATGCTGGCGCAGACAGACAGCTCCATAGCTCTTACATTCCTGGATCTGGCAGCGCCTTCTTTCGGCCTGGGCAGTTGCTGGGCCGGGTTCTTCATGATGGCCGCCTCACAATGGCCGCCGCTTCAGCAGGCGCTCGCGCTGCCTGAAGGACATGCATGTTTCGGTGCGATGATGCTCGGATATCCCAAATACAAATATCATCGTTTGCCGTTGCGTAAAGAGGCCGGCATTACCTGGCGGAAGTGAGGATGTAAGAAGAAGCATAGACTTGATGGGTAGGGTGGAGGCAAGGCTTCCACCCTACCCTGAACCAATAGATCAGTCTTCCCCCAGTGTTCAGACCACCCCTGTGCGGTCGTCCTTCATGAGCTTCCACTGCTTTTCGTATTCCATAATATGTGCCACCTTGTCAATAAACTCTTCCCCGTACCCGAAGCGCTCCAGGAGATAAAAACCCATCTCCAGTCCGGAGCTTATTCCTCCCCCTGTTATAATGCGACCACTGTCCACAATGCGATGCCGATCGATTACGCACTTTGGCGCTATCTCAGCCAGTCGGTCGATAGGAAGTATTTTTTCACTGGGGTCTCCGTTTTTGCGGTTCGTAGCCTTGATCCCGTCCAGGAGGCCCGCCTTTCCGTAAACCCATGAACCGGTGCAGACACTAACCAGCAGGGTCTTTTCAGGCAACTTCTTCACAAAGTCCAGTAGACGGCCATTGTGCATCTCGGCCCTTGTACCAATACCGCCCGGAATAAGGAATGCGTCCATATCCGGCTTCTGGTCGATGCTATAGCGCGGATTCACCGAGAGGTTGGCCGTCGCCATGACCGGCACAAGAGAATCGCCGATCAGGAACGCATCCAGTTCAGGATCCATCCTGCGCGCCACAGCAAAAACTCCCACAGGCCCCGCCCAATCGACCACCTCGGCTCCATTAAAAATGTAAATGCCCAATCTCTTTTTCATCATACGCCTCCTTTGGATCGTTTAGTTTTTTCACTTTGGAAATAGTTGCCCGCTGCTTGTCATTATTGTGTTTTGCCGTGCCGTCACCTCCCCTCCTGCGCATATTAGACAGACAAGTCTGTACTATTGTATGGAGAAAAAAAATCACTTCCCCCGCTCCAAAAGTCTTGCAAAAGCGGAATGCGCAGTATCAATCAGCACAGCATCTCCATAATTCTGGCATGCGCTGACAGCACCCTCGAAAAGAACATAGAGGATATCCGATAAGAAGGCAGGATCAATCTTTGAATACTGCCTGTCGCTGTTTTTCAGCGCTTCGAGGATGTCCGAAAAAACATCTCTCAGGCTGTCCTTATGAGCAACGACCTCTTTTCTGATCCTGTGTTTGAGGTCGGGAACCTCCGACGAGATATTGAGAAATGCGCATCCTCTGAAGTTGCATTGCGTGAGCCATACTTCAAGAAAATTAAAGATACTCATCAGGCGCTCATACGGAATCTCATGGGAATCGATCTCTTCCCGGAGCCATCCCATCCACACCTTATGACGCTCTTGCAAATAAGCGATACAGAGGTCTTCCTTTGAAGGGAAATAGTAATAAAAAGTATTCTTCGAAACGCCGGCCTCAGCAATGACCTGATTGATACCGGTAGCCAGATATCCCTGGCGATAGAACAGGTCAAGCGCTGCAGCAATAATCTTCTGTCTCGCCTCGCTGTAAGCCGCTTCCTTTTTCATATACGAAATTATATACCTATACAGACTTGTCTGTCAATACGGTTACGGAAACAGAATTGCTGCATAAGATGACGGGGCAATGTTGCTTGCCGGTTTGCGAGCGCTGCCACGGTTTGCATTTACCTCTGGCAACGTTAACATCGATTTGCCTTCATCCTTAAAAAAGTTGAGGAGCCAAGAGAAAGGTTTTCTTATTACTTGTCGCTCAACAGTGTGCCTGCTTTGGCAATATCAGTTGCAGGCAATTCCCGCAGAATAATCGTAACAGCTTCCGGCTGGCATTTCGCAGTCTCACAGATGGCCTGTGTTACTTTTTTCGCCAGTTCCCGCTTTTGTTCAACAGACCGGCCCTCTAAAAAATCAATCTGAACTATCGGCATTTTCTCTCCTCCTAATGTTTTATTGTCCAAATTAATTATACATAAATCAATTCCCTTTTAAAGAAACAGTTCGTTTTTTGTCCTGTCCGGCCTCCACGACTCATCATGTAACGGTAATTCTTTTTTTACCAAAGCGGACACCGTATTTTTGCCGATCACTTCATTGTGCCAGGATTCGAATTCGTTCATAAGGAAACTGCCTCCCCAATTATTCTTCTTCCAACCACCTTTTATCCGCCTTTTTCCTGAAGGGAATGAACAGTTTTCTCTTGACTCTGAGCTGAGCAAAAGGGTATAAAAATTAATACGGCTGACGGAAAAGAGTCTAAAACAAAAATGCGTGCGGATAACTTCTACAGCGGGATAAGGGTCTTCCGGTGACTATGGCGCCATTATGAAATTAAAAACAAAATTCATATTAACCGTTTCCATCGTTATCAGCATACTCTCACTGATTGCATTCTTCGCCCTCTCGCACTACAAGAACTCTATTAAAAAAACTATCGCACAGCAGCAATTTCTGGTGGTCTCGGCGCTTGCGGATGAAATTGACAGTAAACTTTTGACTGCTCAACAGGATCTTATTGCGGTTGCAAAAGGTACTCCTCCGGACATAATGGAAAATCAAGAAAAGGCACAGGCAATTCTTGACAACACGCCGATTTTGCATAGAACGTTTGACAATAATGTTCTTTTATTAACGCCGGCCGGCAAAATATTCGTTGAATCACCATTCGCTCCCGGCAGAAGGGGATTGGATTTGTCTTTCCGTGAGTACTTAATAAATACCCTTAAAACAAAAAAAACTTATATCTCTGATCCGTACGTGTCCACGAAACCCCCTAAACATCCCGTCATAATACTCACAGTCCCTCTTTTTGACGGCAAAGGCAAAATCAAGGGCATATTAGCCGGCAGCATCGACCTTATGTCAGATAACTTCCTGGGGAGGCTAAGCACCTTAAAAATAGGGGCGACTGGTTACCTCATTCTGACAGCGGCTGACAGGACCTTGATCATGCATCCTGACAAGAAAAGAATCCTGACAAAACAAGCTCCCGGCTTAAACAGGCTTTATGATAAGGCCATAGAGGGATTTGAGGGCACCGACGAAACCACAACCTCCTACGGGACAAAAATGGTTTCTTCTTTTAAACGGCTGAAGGCAAAAGACTGGATCCTGGCTGCAAGCTATCCCCAAGCTGAAGCCTATAGTCCTATTCGGGTGGCTGAACGGTACTTCTTAATTATAGCTGTTACAGGTATCATTTCGGCATTTTGGGGCATCTATTTAAGCATAAAATTTTTAATAGAACCTCTCGAACTTTTCACCCGTCACATTGAGGAGCTCCCGCAAAAAACTGGTGACGACAGATTTCTGGACATAAAGACAAAGGATGAGATCGGGACGCTTTCGCTGGCGTTTAATAAGATGGTGACCGAGATTGACAAAAGGCCGGCACTGGAACGGAGTGAAGAGCTATACAGGACCGTCATGGAGTTTTCGACAGATTTTGTTTTTTGGAGGGCCCCTGACAACAAACTAATTTACGTCTCTGAAAATTGCGAGAAGTTCTGCGGGTATACGGAAGAGGAGTTCTATGCATCGCCTGAGCTCCTCGAAACGATTATTTATCCCGAAGACCATGCCCTATGGGCAGAACATCATACTAATAGCATAAATGGAAAAGGCATTTGCGAGCACTTAGAACTCCGTATAATAACCAAAAGTGGTGAGGTCCGCTGGATCGACCACAATTGTCTGCCGGTCTACGATAAAGAAGGAAATTACAGGGGCTGGCGCGCCAGCCACCAGAACATCACCGGGCGCAAGCTGGCGGAAGAGGCACTGAGAAAGTCCGAAGATAAATACCGCAGTCTTTTCGAGGAGTCCAAAGACGTTGTCTTCATCAGCACACCGGAGGGGAGATTCATCGATATAAACAAGGCCGGAGTTGAACTGTTCGGGTACTCCTCAAAGGAGAAGCTCCTCGAAGCGGATATCGAAAAAAACCTTTATGTCAATCTTGGATACAGGAAAGAACTTATGAAGATACTGGAGGCGCAGGGGTATGTAAAGGACTATGAACTGCTGATGAAGAATAAAAATGGAAACATCCTGATACTCCTTGATACGGCAACAGCCTTCCGTGACAAAATGGGCCGTGTGACGTCATACAGGGGGATACTGCGCGACATCACCCACCAGAGAAAGCTGGAGCAGCAGCTCATGCAGGCACAGAAGATGGAGGCAGTGGGGCAGCTTGCAGGAGGGATTGCCCACGACTTCAACAATTTCCTGACTGCAATCATCGGCTATGGAAGCCTCCTTCAGATGGAAATGAACGAGGGCCATCCATTGAGAGCCTATGTCCAGCAGATCCTGGGTTCGGCGGAAAGGGCTGCAAACCTCACAAAGCAGCTCCTCATTTTCAGCAGAAAACATAGCATCGACCCGAGGCCGGCGAAAATCAATGAAATTATCTTTGCCCTCGAGAAACTTATTTCAAGACTCATCGGTGAAGATATCGAGATGCAATTGGTACTTTCACGGGCGGATCTGATCATAAGGGCGGATGTAGGCCAGATAGAGCAGGTACTGATGAACCTGGCGACCAATGCCAGGGACGCAATGCCCAATGGGGGCCTGCTGACGATAAAGACAGAAGCTGTCGTTATGGATAAGGAATTCATCAGGGCCCACGGGTATGGTGAGGAAGGCCCATACGTTGTCATTACCGTTTCGGATACAGGCGAGGGGATGGACGAGAAGACAATGAAGAAGATCTTCGAGCCCTTCTTTACGACCAAGGAGGCAGGCAAGGGCACAGGGCTGGGACTGGCGATGGTCTATGGGATAGTGAAACAGCATAACGGCTGCATCAGTGTCTATAGCGAACATGGTAAAGGGGCCTCGTTCAGAATATACCTGCCGTTAATCGGAGATGCAGTCGAGGACCAGTTGACTCTTGTGCAGCCGGAGGCAATCGGCGGAACTGAAACAGTCCTGCTCGCCGAAGATGACTTAGCTGTCAGGAAAATGATGACCGGCCTGCTGAGGGATTTCGGCTATACAGTCCTTGAGGCAATAGACGGTGAGGATGCCGTGGAGAGATTCAGGGAACACAAGGACAATATCGAGCTGATTATTTTCGACGTTATCATGCCGAAGAAGAACGGCAAAGAGGCATACAACGAGGTGGCAAAGATGAAGCCGGGGATAAAGGCAATTTTTGCAAGCGGCTACCCTGCAGATGTGGTCCGCAGGAAGGGAATAATTGAGGAAGGAGTGGAATTCATCTCCAAGCCGTTTGCACCAAGTGAGTTTTTGAAGACTATACGAAAAGTTCTCGACAAGTGATGCCCGAAAGCTTCCCGGTCACGATGTTTCCCGGCTCGCTGTTAAAATGCGTATTCAAGCAATCCTCCTTAGATTTATTCTATAATAAGTGCGTCAATAATCCCTGATTGAATTCAATTATTGATATTATAAGGGGACCGGATAACTATGGATGAAAGAGAAAAAAGAGACCTGCTCCGGGTGGTGTTTGATTCATTACCTTCACTGGTCTTTGTGGTCGATCAGGATGTGAGGGTCCAGGAATACAATGCGGCAGCTTCCGAGCTCCTGATGGCCGAGAGGAAGACGGTGCTTCAGCAAAGAGCCGGCGAAATACTGCATTGTATACATTCACGCGAAGTGACGGAGGGATGCGGCAGAACTCCGCTCTGTAAGGACTGCATTATAAGAAATTCCGTAATGGAAGCCTTGAACGGGAAGCGTGTTGTCCGCCGTCGCACAAGAATAGAGCTCATTCGAAATGAGAATAAAATAGAAATTTACGCATTGATCACCACTTCTCCCTTTTCCTTCCAGGCTCGGCCGCTTGTGTTGCTTGTGATTGAAGACATCAGTGAGCTGGCCGGCCTTTATCGTATGATAACAATTTGTTCTGTGTGCGGAAAAGTGCAGGAAGATAAAGAATCGTGGATGCGGATCGAAACCTATTTCAAGGACAATTGGAACGTCGACTTCTCTCATGGTCTGTGCCCGGCATGCGGCAGGATAGAGGAAGACAAAATTAAGTCATTCATCAAAGCCGCACGACCCGCTCCGGCGGTCACGGACAAGCCGCGTCACTGAGATGCACGGGGCGTCGGGGCTGGTGTTTAGGAGACAAGCTTGACTGATGAACAGAATAATACTGCCCAAAAAGTCATCATAAAAGACCAGGCTGCGGATTCCGGCTCCAAAATGGGTGATAAACAGCCCGGAGACTTCCCTATTATTGGAATGGGAGCATCTGCCGGCGGACTTGAGGCCTTTGAACAGTTCTTCCGCAATGTCCCGGCTGATATCGGCATGGCCTTTGTGCTGGTGACGCATCTTGATCCCGGTCATGCCAGCATATTGACCGAAATATTGCAGCGGAGTTCCACCATGCCGGTGCATGAGGCGCAGGACCAGATGGTTGTAGCTCCGAATAATGTCTATGTGATCCCGCCGAACCGCGAAATGTCAATCTTCAAAGGAATGCTTCAACTCAGTGTGCCTGAAAATCCGAGGGGACAGCGGATGCCTATAGATTTCTTTCTGCGCTCACTGGCTGAAGAACAGGGCGAAAAGGCTATCGGCGCGATCCTTTCCGGAACAGGGACCGACGGCACCCTCGGATTGAGGGCAATTCTGGGGGCCGGCGGCATTTCCTTTGTTCAGGATCCTGATACCGCGAAATATAACGGCATGCCGTCCAGCGCGATCCAGAGCGGCCTTGCCACTTATATCCTGCCTGTCGACAAGATGCCTGAACAGTTAATGACCTATGTAAAGAACCTCTTTGACCTGAAGATAAAGCCGCCTCCCCCTGTTCCTGCCCCAACCGGCGCCAACCAGAGGATTATGCAGGCCATCCGGTCCAGGACCGGCCATGACTTTTCATTATACAAGCAGAGCACTGTCAGCCGCAGGATAGAGCGGCGCATGCTGGCACACAACATAGCGGATACCGACCTATACGCCCGCTATCTGAAAGAGCATCCGGAAGAAGTGCAGCTCCTCTTTAAGGAACTCCTGATAAATGTTACCAGCTTTTTTCGTGACCCGGAGTCGTTCGAGGCCCTGAAAAAGGACCTGCTGCCGCGACTATTGGCCCACATCCCCGAGCCTTCTGCCTTCAGAGTATGGGTAGTTGGGTGTGCGACCGGCGAAGAGGCGTATTCCGTTGCCATCCTTTTGAGGGAATACCTGGAGGAAACCAAACAGGACTTCAAAGTGCAGATATACAGCACGGACATTGATGAGGATGCTATTGCCATAGCCCGTTCGGGCTCATACCCGGCCAATATAGCCATGGATGTATCAGAGGAGAGACTGCAGCGTTTTTTCATCAAGGAGGAAACCGGCTACCGCATCAAGAAAGATATCCGGGAGATGGTCGTTTTCGCCATCCAGAATGTAATTAAAGACCCGCCTTTTACCAAACTGGACCTGATCAGTTGCAGGAATCTCCTCATATACCTTGAACCTGAACTCCAGAACCGCATAATCCCGGCCTTTCACTATGCATTAAAACCAGGCGGAGCGTTATTCCTCAGCGCCTCGGAAAGCATAGGAAACCACGCTGAATTCTTTGCTCCAATAAACAGGAAATGGAAGATCTATCAGGCAAAGACCTCTATCGTCTCAGCACGTAATATTATGGCTCGCGGCCTTTCATGGAACATCACCCAACCCGGCAGGGGGCCGGATGAGACGCTGAAGATGAAAGAGCCCAACTTTGCAGAACTCACCAAAAGGGCGCTGCTCCAGTCCTTTGCCCCTGCATCAGTGATAACCGATGAGGGAGGGGAGATTCTCTACGTGCATGGCGACACCGGCAAATACCTGCGGCCTTCTCCCGGCCATCCGAGCCTGAATATAATAGAAATGGCGCGTGAAGGTCTGCAGACAGAGTTGCGTTCAGCCATTACTAATGCGGCCGCACAGAAAACTCAGGTAGTCTGCAAGGGGCTGCCCGTCAAGACAAACGGCGGCAGGCATGGGGTGACCCTCATAGTGAGACCGCTTGCCGACCCGCAGGCATCCCAGCCGCTGCTGATTATATCGTTTCAGGATATAGAGGAACAGGAGAAGCCGCCCAGGAAAGGGCGTCCCACATCAAAGAAACAACCGGGACGCCTGGAAGAACTGGAGCAGGAACTCTTATATACCAGGGAGACCCTGCAGGCCACACTTGAGGAATCTCAAGCCTCGAATGAAGAATTGAAATCCACAAACGAGGAACTGCAATCCACGAATGAAGAACTGCAATCCACAAACGAAGAACTTGAGACGTCAAAAGAAGAACTCCAATCGATAAATGAAGAACTTGTAACTTTGAATTCGGAATTGCAGGCAAAGATCGAACAGCTTGCCGTAATGCAAAACGATATGAAAAACCTCCTTGATAACATGGACGTCGGCACCATCTTTCTCGACGAGCGCTTTATGATAAAACGGTTCACCAGCAAGGCGGTAAAGGTGTTTCGCCTGCTTGCCTCCGATGTCGGCCGTCCCCTTGGCGACATCAAGTCAAACATTGTCGGAGATGAACTCCTTGCCGATGCCGGCGCAGTGCTTGATTCGCTTATTCCCCGTGAAAGAGTGGTGCAGGCCACGAGCAATGAATGGTACATAGTGCGGGTCTTGCCCTATCGGACGCTTGATAATGTAATAGATGGAGTGGTGCTCACCTTTACCGACATCACCGAGCGCAGAAAGATAGAATTGGAATTGCAACTGGCGCGTGACTATGCTGAAAATATTGTGGACTCGGTGCGTGAGCCTCTGCTCGTGCTGGATGGTGAGATGAAAGTCGTATCTGCGAGCCGCACTTTTTACAAATATTTCCTTGTGCAACCGGAGGAGACTATCGGTCGTTATCTCTATGACCTTGGCAATCGCCAGTGGGACATTCCCCGCCTGCGGGAGCTGCTGGAGACTATACTGCCTGCGAAAACAAATTTTGAAGATTTTGAGGTTGAGCATGAATTCAAAACTATCGGGCGCAGGAAGATGCTGCTGAATGCCCGGTGCATACTGGATAACGTGGGCAAGACGCAATTGGTCCTTCTGGCAATAGAGGATATTACAGACCGTCTGCGGGACAGGCAGCAGGCAGACAAAGAAAAAGAAGGCGCATAATGGAAGACCAAAAGAGACATGGAGATGAGGAAAAGCGCGCCGCTTCTCTGAGGGCTGAGGCGGAGAGAAGGCTCGCAGGGACCTCCGGCGCCAGGCCTGCCAGGGTAGGGAAAACTCATGAAGAGATAGTCCACGAACTCAGCGTGCACCAGATCGAGCTTGAGATGCAGAACGAGGCCCTAAGAAATGCCCAGCTTGCGCTGGAGGAATCCAGGGACAGGTACGTTGATCTCTATGACTTCGCACCGGCCGGCTATTTCATCTTCAATCACAGGGGGGTCATCAAAGATGTGAATCTCACCGGCGCAGCTCTTTTGGGGGTTGAGCGCAAGAAACTGCTCAACCGGGGCTTTGGACGTTTTGTCGCGGAACAGGACCTTGCAAAATGGGACCGCCATCTTACAGACGTACAGCAAAATCCGGAGAAGCAAAACTGTGAATTATTGCTCAAGCGGGAGGATGCCACCCTGTTTTATGTTCAACTCGAAAGTGTGCCGGTGGCTATGCCTGATGCCGGCAAAGGAGCCGGGCAAAAGCAGACAGGGGCAGACGGGGGGGGTGCGCTGGTTCGCACGGCGCTTGCCGACTGCACCAAACGCAAGCAAACCGAGCATGCCCTGCAAGAGCGCGAGCGCGAGCTGCATTGCAGAAACCGGATTGCCGGCATCTTCATTACGCACACCCATGACCTGATTTTCCAGGAGGTATTGAAAGTCATCTTTGAGGCGATGCAAAGCCGGTGCGGGATTTTTGGCTTCATTGATAACGATGGCGCTCTCGTGGCGCCCTCCATGACTCAGGAGATCCGGGACAGGTGCCAGGGTTTCGACAAAACCGCCAGATTTCCCAAGGCTGTCTGGTCAAACAACAGTTGGTTCCGCGCCCTTAGTGAGAAAAGGACTGTTTTCTCAAACGAAGCGGCATTTAAAACACCTGGGGAACATGTCCTGATCCACAGACATATCTCCCTGCCCATACTGTTTCAGGACAAGGCAATCGGTCTGCTTCAGATTGCAAACAAGGCTGCGGATTACACTGCTGAGGATATTCGTACGCTGGAGGCCCTGGCCAATTATATTGCCCCTCTCCTGAACGCGAGACTGGAGAACAGGCGGGGTGAGGAGTTAATCGCAAATATCCTCGAATCGATCGATGAAGGTTTTGTCATAATCAACCGCAGTTTCGAGATTATATCTTCCAACAGGGCATATGCCGAGAACGTCAAACTGCCACTTGGGGACGTCATCGGCAAACATTGTTACGAGGTCTCGCATCATATTGACAGGTGCTGTAATGAGACAGGCGAACTATGCCCCGTAAAACAGGTCTTTGACACCGACGAACACTGCGCTGCCTTGCATACACATTATGACGCTGAGGGCAAGCCAATATACGTTGAGACCAAGGCCTTCCCTCTGTTGAGAAACGACATGGGTGAAGTTCAGACAGCCATAGAGATTGTGATTGATATCACCGAAAAAAAGGCCAAAGAAGCCGAGATGCACAATCTGGCTTTCTACGATTCCCTCACCGGGCTGCCCAACCGCCGCCTTCTGCAAGACCGGCTGGAGCAGGCCTTTAACGCCAGTTCCCGCAGCGGCCAATATGGGGCGTTGCTGGCAATGGACCTGGACCACTTCAAGACATTAAACGACACCAAGGGCCACGACAGCGGTGACCTGCTGCTGGTTGAAGTCGCGCATCGTCTTCAGACGGTAGTGCGCGCAGGCGACACCGTATCCCGGCAGGGTGGAGACGAGTTCGTAGTGCTGCTGCAAAATCTTGCCATAGCGGAGCAGGAGGCATCAGGCAATGCCGGCCATGTGGCCGAAAAGATCCGCACCGGCATCGGGTGGCCTTTTAATCTCAAAGGCTACGAGTGCCACTCTACGCCCAGTATCGGGCTCACCTTGTTCCGGGGCCATGAAGCCCCGATGGACAAACTGCTCAAACATGCCGACGTCGCCATGTACCAAGCCAAAGCAGGCGGCCGCAATGCAGTGCGTTTTTTTGATCCGGTCATGCAGGTGAGGTTGGAGTTGCTCAGCGCCCTTGAGTCGGACTTGAGCCGGGCCATCCAGGAGCGGCAGTTCCAGCTTTACTACCAGCCGCAGACCGACGGCGAGCGGCGTGTCATCGGCGCCGAGGCCCTCCTGCGCTGGTTTCACCCCGGGCGGGGAATGTTATCGCCCATGGAGTTCATTCCGCTTGCAGAAGAGAACGGATCCATCCTCCCCATAGGCCGCTGGGCGCTGGAAGAGGCCTGCAGGCAGCTCAAGGCATGGGACATTATACCTGCCGCCAGCGGCCTGCGGCTGGCAGTAAATGTGAGCGCCCGCCATTTCCGCCAGCCGGATTTCGTTGACGAGGTGCTCCGGATAATCGCGTCTACAGGGGCCGACCCGACGCGGCTCAAGCTCGAACTGACCGAGAGCCTGATAGTGGAGAATGTGGCGGACACTATTGACAAGATGCTGACACTAAAAGCCATCGGCATCGGCTTTTCCATGGACGACTTCGGCACCGGCTACTCCTCCCTTTCCTGCCTCAGGCGCCTGCCGCTGGAGCAGTTGAAGATCGACCAATCCTTTATCCGCGATCTCGCCACCGATCCCCATAATGCAGACATCGTCAAAACCATCATCGCCATGGGGCGGACCCTCGGTTATCACGTCATCGCCGAGGGCGTCGAAACAGAGGAGCAGTTGGCCTTTCTCGTCAGCTTCGGCTGCCATGCCTATCAGGGGCAAATGTTCAGCTGGCCGGTGCCGGTGGATGAGTTCGAGCGTCTGATTTAGTGAACATATTGAGGCGCATTAATAAATGTGTCAGCTTTCATTGCTACTGTTGCCAAAGCGGGTAATTCCTGTCAACTTTTATTGCTAATGACTATTTTGCTATTTACAGTTAGTCATCATTTCACGCTGTTTTCTAAGCATATTTCATATAACTAAAAACAGGTATCTTTCTTGCTTTAAAATAATGTCGTATTGCGCAATAGCCGGGCCTACTACTTTCGGGTAATTGTCTCCGCTGTTATTGGGCTCGGTTATGTGATCTTCAAATTTAAAATGGCCTGCACGGAGAAGTGATGGCAAAAAGCATACTCATCATTGACGACGAAGAATCCTTAAGAAGTCTTCTCAAAGATATTTTCGAATATCAGAACTATGAAGTCTACCTTGCCTGCAACGGCAAAGAGGGAGTAGAGTCCTACCGCCGAATTACTACAGACATTGTTCTAACCGACATGTATATGCCGGAAAAAGACGGCCTGGAAACCATACGGGAGATCAAGAAAGAATTCCCCGAAGCAAAAATTATTGCTATGTCCGGAGGTTACAAAGGCGGTGAAGATTTTTTTCACATTGCCAAGACTTCCGGCGCGATAGATTGCATCAGGAAGCCGTTTGAACCTGATGATATTGTCAGGATAGTCAATTTGACGTTGGATGGGAATGCGGCAGCAGGGGCAGCTTAGAGGTTTCAGGTGGGGAGCGTACAGGATGGCCCCATTTGTTTTCTCAGCGCGGACCGGCCCTTCTGCAGTAGGTATTGTCCTCTGTCTGTTTTTGCTGACAGCCCCGGTTATCGCGTATTCCGAAACACCGCGTGCTCAGGAATATGAACTTGAGGCAGCTTTTCTGTTTAATTTTGCCAAGCTTACGCAGTGGCCGGACAATGCCATCCGCCCGCCCGATAAAAATTTTGAGTTGTGCATACTGGGAGCTGACACCTTCGGGAGGAGCATCGAACTGCTCAGGGACCGGACTATAGGCGGCCGGAACGTGTCGGTAACAAGGATCACAGATATCAGTGAATCCTCCGGCTGCAACCTTATTTATATAGCCTCCTCAGAGAGGGATCACCTGACTGAAATAATCGGGCATGTCAGGAACAAGGCCATTCTTACTGTCTCGGACATAAAAGGCTTCGAGAATGAAGGGGGGATTATAGCTCTTGTTTTGAAGGATAACCGCGTAAAAATCAGGCTCAACATAGACGCTGCCGGGAGGGCAAACCTGAAAATAAGCTCGTATCTTCTTGAGGTTGCTGAGATTGTAAGGGAAAACGGACGGAAATAATCAACAAGGCCTGTATAAACGCATGTATTTGACTAACTGTTTCTTGATACTGTATTCAATAATAAAGGAGGATGACAACGCAGATTAACATTGAATGCATATCCTGTTGCGTCCGCTTTTTTTGGCCTCATACAAAGCCTTATCAGCCCGCCTGAACATATCTCCGATTTTTGTGTCAGTTGTATTAAAAGTCGTCAGGCCGAAAGAGGCCGTGAATTTTATCTTCAAATCACCCTCAGCCAAAACGAATGACGCCTCGACTGCTTTTTTCACGCGGTCAACGACATCCCGCGCTTCTGAAAGCTCAATGTTTGGAAGCAAGATCGCAAACTCTTCTCCACCTATGCGGCCCAAAATATCCGAAGAGCGGAGAATCGTTGTTGTCGTGATATTGCAGAACGCCTTTAGGACAAGATCGCCGGCTTGGTGTCCATGGGTGTCGTTAATCGCCTTGAAGTGGTCAAGATCGGCCAAAGCAAGGACAAACGACCCACCGTAGCGCAGGCCCCTGTTAAATTCAAGCTCAGCCAGCTCCATAAAGTGCCGTCTGTTCGGGACGCATGTGAGAGCGTCGGTTGTGGCCCGGTTTGTGAGCTCATTCTGAAGCTTCATGACCATCAGGAACATAACCGCGCTTGATACAAGCAAGAAGCATGAAATTAAAAAGACCACCCAGCGCATATCAAAGATGATCTGCTCGGAATGGCTTTCAGCCTTATTAACAAAGCGCTTCCCCATGTTTCTGGCATATTCAATCACATACTGGACCAGAGGAACTATCTCCTCAAACTTCCGCGTGCCAACAGTCCTTTCGAGATGCTCAGCCGCTTTCATATCGCCCTTTTGGGCGGCGGCAAGTATACGGACCCGAATCACGTCCCATTCATTGAGCTTCATCTCAAGTTTCATAACCTGGTTCATGTCGCCGAGAAAGTTCTTCTTTATTATTTCTAGGTCAGCTCTTATGGAATCCGAAAAAACAACAGTCTGAAGATACATATGCTTGAAATCATCGCTTTCGTCCCTGATCATAACGATCTGAAGCATTTCGTTTCTAAGCTGAAACAATGAGCCTTTGAGGTCAGCGGCGGTATTGCTGACTAAAAAGGGATGGACGTAGAGGTTCTGTGTAATTTCCCGCTGGGTCTCCAGACTGTTTGCCGCAAACCAACCGAGACTCAGCAGAGCAGCCAGCGTAAAAAAAAACTCAGCCAGAATCAAAGATTTCGGGGATGCCAACTTATTCAACTAATTAGTCTCCATCGTTCGCTAAACACTGTAATAGCAAAAATTCCCTTAACGCTTTCTTCCCTAAATAATTATTCTAATTCAGGTTGGTGGCCGGACTCTGTCACAGGGAGTGTAAAAAAGAAGGTCGAGCCCTCACCAAGCTTCGATTCCACCCAGATATGTCCTCCAAGCCTCTCCACAACCTTTTTGCATATTGCCAGCCCGATACCGGTACCGGAGTATTCATTTCTGGTGTGCAGGCGCTGGAATATTACAAATATTTTATCAAATTGTCGTGGATCAATGCCGATACCGTTGTCACCGACCCGGAAGAGCCATTCCCCTTCCTTCCTCTCCGCGGTAATATGTATACGCGGCTCAGCGTTGCAATACTTTATAGCGTTCCCGACAAGATTTTGGAATAGCTGAATAAGCTGCGTACTATCCGCAGATACCGTCGGAAGCGGGTCGACTGTAATTACAGCATTGCACTCCTGGATCTCAACCGTGAGATTAGCCGAAATTTTTTTAATAACGGCGTTGACGTCCACCGGGACAAGGGGCTTTTTGCGTGTTCCTACCGATGAATACTCAAGGAGGTCTTTGATCAGATGCTCCATACGTTCAGCCCCCTCGACGATATGTGAAATGTACTGATCAGCGTCAGCATCGAGCTTCTCTTTGTAACGCTTCTGAAGGCGGACTGCAAATCCCTAAACCACGCGGAGCGGAGCGCGTAAATCATGCGCGGCAATCGAGGCAAAATTGTCCAGATCCCTGTTGCTTCGCTCCAATTCCTTGGAATACTGCCTTATCCTCTCTTCTAACTTCTTCCGCTCGGAGATATCTCTGAAACTTACAACTGCGCCTTTTATTTTGTCCCCTTCCATAATAGGGGCGCTTAGATAAGCGACAGGAAAACTTGAGCCGTCTTTTCTCCAAAAGACTTCGTTTTCATTAACATGGATAACACCCTCTTTTAAAGATGAGTAAATAGGGCACTCTCTCTCCGGATATTTAGTCCCGTCTGACTTTAAATAATGCCACGTGGAATGACTGTTCCGGCCTGTAAGCTCCCGAACTTCATACCCAAGCATTTTCGCCGCGGAAGGATTAACAAAAGTATGATTTCCATCTAAGTCCAAACCAAAAATGCCTTCTCCAACTGTGTTCAATATAAGTTCGTTCTCATAACGGAGCTTTGCCAGTGCTTCCTTCTGCCTCTTTGCGACTGGTGACGTCGATTATCGCCGTTTGGGACGCATGCTCGCTGTCCCTCCCTTCTGCCGCTATGGACTCCAGCTGGGCCCAAAACCGGTTCCCGTCCCCTTTTATCATCCGCACTTCGCAATCCTTACGCTGTCGTATTTCAGAAAGCCGCTTGCGGTGGCGGTAGTATATGTCCTGGTCCTCCCTGAATATGAAGTGCGAGAGTGATTGTTTGACCAGATCACTTCTCTTTTTACCCAACAATGCAGCAGCGGTGAGATTGGCGTCCAGGATTATTCCCTTTTCATTGAGGGTGATATATCCCACGGGGGCCAGGTCATAGAGGTCGAAATACTTTTCACGGGAGGCTTCGAGGTCCGACAGCGCGCGGCGAAGTTCCTCATTCTGCATCTTCAGCTCGATCTGGTGCACCTCCAAATCGTGGACTATACGCTGCACATCAGCGGGCGGAATTTTGGGCGGTTCCCCGCGCTGTTTTAGCAGCATCTCTTCAGCACGTTCACGAAGGTCCGGACTTCTATCCGGGATTTTGTTTTCTTCCGCCAAGGCAACCTCCTTTTATGGCTTAACTCATTATATTTAAACGAACATCAAAAATCAAATTGTGTCTGTACCTGAAATCATATTGACAAATTCAGGCGCAGGCCATTATATTAACTGAGTTAATATTACATAACATAGTTAGGATAAGATATATGGGAGTTATAGAAAAGCGCGCCAAGCAGAAAGAGGCGTTTCGAAGGGAAATCCTCGACTCAGCCCGTGAGATATTTATCAGTGATGGGTACGATGGGTTCTCAATGCGAAAGCTTGCAGGAAAAATAGACTATTCTCCGACCACCATTTATCTTTATTTTAAGAACAAAGACGACTTGCTGTTTGCCATATGCGAAGAGTTCTTTGCCACTTTTTTTGCTGAATTAAATCATATCCGATCGGTTTCTCAGGATCCCATCGAGATTCTTCGTCAGGCCTTTCTTTATTTGATGAATTTTGGGCTTAAGAACCCTAATCAATACAAACTGATTTTTTTCACTAAGAGTGTTTATGGAACCAGGGAGGAATTAGTCGAGAAGGAATCTATGGCGCGAAACACCTACTTTGTCTTCAGGGAAATAGTCGGGGACTGCATTAAGACCGGCAAACTGCGTGAAATAAAACCGGACGTGATTGTGGATACATTGGCGGTCGCATCTCACGGAGTAATAGCGAAAAAGATTTATTGCGCAGATTTTCTGAAGGAGAGAAGCGACACTGTCGCCAATACCCTGGTTGACCTCCTGTTGCGGGGATTGCAGAAGCACAACTGTGCATCCGCGGGAAAACCAAAAGCAAATTGATGCTTATGATAAAAAAGTTGGAGGAAACGAGTATGCCATTTTCAGAGATGCATAGGAAGCCTGGGAGCAGATCCGGGATGATTTCCCTCGTAATGCTTGCCGGTTTTCTTCTTCTGTCCGGTTGCGGAAAACAGAACGCCGCGGTCGCAAAGGCCCCGGGCATGCCGCCGGAAGTAGGAATCGAAGTGGTGAAGCCGCAACGCATAGCGCTTACGACAGAGCTTGCGGGACGCACTTCCGCGCATCTCGTTGCAGAAGTACGTCCACAGGTAGGAGGCATCATCCAGAAGCGGCTGTTTACGGAAGGTGTCGATGTCAAAGCGGGCGAGGTGCTCTATCAGATAGACCCCGCCGGCTACCAGGCGGCATACGACAGCGCAAAGGCAGCTCTTGACAGAGCTGAAGCCAGTCTCGCTCCGGCACGGCTCAAATCCGGGAGGTATAAGGAACTCGTGAAAATAAACGCGGTAAGCCAGCAGGATTACGATGACGCAAGCGCGGCTCTAAAACAGGCAGAGGCTGACGTGGAAGCCGGGGAGGCAGCTCTCGAGACTGCCCGGATCAACCTGGCTTACACCAAAATTACGGCGCCAATATCTGGACGAATCGGCCGTTCAACGGTCACCGACGGAGCGCTCGTAACGGCAAGTCAGCCTGTTCCGTTGGCTACCATTCAGCAACTTAGTTCAATGTATGTCGACGTGACTCAGTCGAGCGCCGAAATGCTGCGTCTGAAGCATGACCAGGCCAGCGGCTTGCTCAAGAGCAACGGTGCGGCCCGGGCAAAAGTGAAACTACTTCTTGAAGACGGCAGCATATATCCATTGCCCGGGATCCTGAAGTTTTCTGAAGTTACGGTCGACCAGAGCACAGGCTCCATAACGCTGAGAGCCGTATTCCCAAACCCGAACCATGTTCTTCTTCCGGGCATGTTTGTCCGCGCTATTGTCGAGGAAGGATTAAACGAACATGCTATTCTGGTTCCTCAGAGAGGGGTAACGCGGAATCCTGCCGGTGAAGCCACAGTCATGGTAGTTGGGAATGAAGAAAAGGTGGAGCAGAAAATCATCAGGGTCGCCCGAACGGTCGGCGACAACTGGCTGGTCAGCCAGGGACTCAAACCGGGTGACCGTGTTATTCTCGAAGGCCTGCAAAAGGCGCGTCCGGGCACACCGGTAAAAGCCTTGCTCTTTGGAAGTAAACCAGGTGCGGTTCCTGCCGGAGCCCTGAAAACCGCTGGAGCGAATAAGTAAAGGAGAGATCATGTCCAGATTCTTTATAAATCGTCCTATCTTCGCCTGGGTAATCGCCATCATGGCCATGCTGACGGGCCTCCTGGCGATCAAGACATTGCCGGTTTCTCAGTACCCCCCCATCGCGCCGCCCCAGATCGCTATCAACGCCACCTATCCGGGCGCCTCGGCCCAGACGGCGCAGGATACTGTCACGCAGGTGATCGAACAGAAGCTGAATGGGATCGATAACCTGATCTACATGGCCTCCACCAGCGACTCGGCCGGGGCGGTGAGCATTGCCCTGACTTTCAAGGCGGGGACCGACCCGAATATCGCCCAAGTCCAGGTGCAGAATAAGCTGCAGCTGGCCATGCCGCTTCTCCCCCAGATCGTGCAGCAGCAAGGGATTCAGGTGGTCAAGTCCGGCCGGAACTACCTGCTGATTGTTGGCTTGGTGTCGGAAGACGGCTCGATGGACCGCAACGCCCTGACCGACTACATGGTCTCCAATATTCAGGATATCATCAGCCGCCTGGACGGTGTAGGCGAACTGATGGTGTTCGGAACCCAGAACGCCATGAGGATATGGGTTGACCCGGCGAAGCTGAACAACTACCACCTGACCACGAACGACGTGATCACGGCCCTGCTGGCCCAGAACGTTCAGGTATCGGCCGGGCAGTTCGGAGGGACTCCTGCCGTCGAAAGGCAGCAACTGAATGCCACGATCACGGCCCGCACCTTGCTGCAGACGCCCGAGGAGTTCGACAATATCATCCTGCGCACGAACCCCGACGGCTCCACCGTAAAGCTCAAGGATGTGGCCCTGTGCAAGATCGGCACCGAGAATTACGACATTCAGTCGTTCTCCAACGGGAAGCCGATGGGGGGGGTAGCGATCCGGCTGGCGGCCGGAGCCAACGCCCTGGAGACCGCAACCCGGGTTAAGGCAAAGATGGCGGAGCTCTCAAGGTACTTCCCGCCGGGAATGAAGGTGGTCTATCCCTACGACTCCACACCCTTCGTGAAGATTTCTATCGAAGAGGTGGTACACACCCTGGTGGAAGCGGTCGTCCTGGTCTTCATAATCATGTTCCTCTTCCTCCAGAACTTCCGGGCGACATTGATTCCCACCATCGCGGTGCCGGTGGTGCTCCTGGGTACCATGGGGGTGCTGGCGGCAAGCGGTTTCTCCATAAATACCCTGACCATGTTCGCCTTAGTCATCGTCATCGGCCTTCTGGTGGACGACGCAATCGTCGTAGTCGAGAACGTCGAGCGTATCATGTCCGAGGAGGGCTTATCTCCGCGTGACGCCACAATCAAGTCCATGGGCCAGATTACGAGCGCCCTCTGGG
>Ga0074045_10000638_pt1 | contig 34226 bp, 34 predicted proteins | sample BogForMeECP23OM2_FD_94442 | JGI IMG/M metagenome (GOLD analysis project Ga0074045, IMG submission 94442) | Bog forest soil microbial communities from Calvert Island, British Columbia, Canada - Bog Forest MetaG ECP23OM2 | ecosystem: Environmental > Terrestrial > Soil > Wetlands ...
CGCGCGGGCGCTCGGCTTCAGCCATATCAATACCGGCGCGATGTATCGTGCTGTCGCACTCGCTGCGCATACGCGCTATACTGGCGACCAGCTGAGCGGCCCAGAGGTCGAGCGGCAGCTCGGAGAAATCCTGAATTCGATTTCGATCAAGTTTGACGGCGAGCGCGTCCTGCTCGACGGCCGCGATATCAGCGGCGCGATTACCGCGCCCGCGATCAGCGATCTCGCGTCGCGGCTGTCGGCGCTCGGCGTGGTGCGCGCCCGGATGGGCGAGCTGCAACGGGCGGCGGGGAAGGACGGCGGCGTGGTGATGGAGGGGCGCGATATCGGCACGGTGATTTTCCCCGATGCCGAATACAAGTTCTTTCTGACCGCCGACGTGGCGGTGCGCGCCGCGCGCCGTTATGCCGAACTCGCCAGCCAGGGCTCGGCGATTACGGCCGCCCAGGTGCTCGCGCAGTTGCGCGAGCGCGATCAGCGCGACCAGGCGCGCGAACTCGCGCCGCTGCGGCCGGCCGACGACGCGATTATCGTCGACGCGAGCGCGCTCACCGCCGACGAAGTCGTGCAACAGATGAAAGCGCACGTTCAGAGTAAATCACGGATTAATTAGGGCTTGAAACCGCGCATCCACCCTTGTATGGATCGCAGTAGTTTGCGGCCCGGTAAAAGGTTTCACTAAATGGAGAAAGAGTTTTCGCAAAGAGCGGACGGAGGATCGAATGACTTCGAGTCGCTGATGGAACAGACCCTGCGCGCGCCCAAGCCGGGCGACGTGCTCGTGGGCACCGTACTGCTGGTCACCCGCGATAGCGCAATCGTTGATATCAACTACAAGTGCGAGGGCCAGGTGCCAATCGCCGAGCTCCTTGATCATGAAGGCAACGTCATGGTGAAGGAGGGCGACGAGATCGACGTCTATTTCGAAGGCACCGAGACCGAGAACGGCACGGTGATGCTCTCGCATCAGAAGGCCGAGAAGTTCAAGGTCTGGCGTGAACTCGAGCATGCGTTCCAAAGCGAGACGCCGGTCGAAGGCGTAATCCTCGGCAAGGTGAAAGGCGGCTTGCAGGTCGATATCGGCGTGCCCGCCTTCCTGCCCGGCTCCCACGTTGATACTCGGCCGGCGCGTAACCTTGACCGTTATGTCAATCAGCGCGGACGTTTTCAAATCCTCAAATTCAATCGCGCACGCGGCAACGTCGTGGTCTCGCGCCGCAGCGTGATCGAGCGGGAGCGCGCCTCCCTCAAGGACGAAACGCTCAAGGTGCTCGAAGAGGGCGTGATTCTCGAAGGCACCGTCAAGAATATCACCGACTACGGCGCCTTCGTCGATCTCGGCGGAATCGACGGGCTGCTCCATATCACCGACATGGCGTGGGGCCGCTTGCAGCATCCGTCGGAAGTGGTCAAGGCCGGCGACAAGATCAAGGTCGTCGTGCTCAAGTACGATCCGCAGCGCGAGCGGGTCTCGCTCGGCATGAAACAGATCATGCCCGATCCGTGGACCCACGCGGCGGAAACTTTTCCGGTCGGCGCACGCCTGCATGGCAAGGTCGTCAGCGTTACGGACTACGGCGCGTTCGTCGAACTGGAAAAGGGTATCGAGGGTCTGATTCACGTTTCCGAGATGACCTGGAGCAAGCGCGCGGTCCATCCCTCGAAGGTGGTGAACGTGGGCGACCGGGTCGAGGTGCAGGTGCTCGGGGTCGACGAGGGCAACCGGCGGATTTCGCTGGGGCTCAAGCAGACCGAGCCCAACCCCTGGCAGGAGCTCGCCTCACGCCATCCGATCGGCAGCACGATCAGCGGCAAGGTGAAATCGATCACTGACTTCGGCGTCTTCGTCGAGATCGAGCCGGGCATCGACGGCCTCGCGCATATCTCGGACCTGTCGTGGACCAAGAAGGTGCGCCATCCCTCCGAGATCTACAAAAAGGGCGACGAAGTACAGGCCGTCGTGCTGGGGATCGAAGTCGAGCACGAACGGGTCAGCCTCGGGATCAAACAGCTCACCCCGGATCCGTGGGACAGTGTGGCGCAGCGCTACCCGATGAACACGGTGGTCAAGGGCAAGGTCAGCTCGGTGGCTGATTTCGGCGTGTTCGTCGAGCTCGAAGAGGGGATCGAGGGGCTCGTCCACATCTCGCAGCTCTCTAACGAGCGGGTCGACAAGCCGTCGTCGCTGTTCAAGGTCGGCGACGAAGTCGAATGCCTGGTGGTGCAGGTCGACACGCGCGAGCGGCGAATCGGACTTTCGGTCAAGGCGATGAGCCAGCATATGGAGCGTGAGGAGATGCAGGCTTATCTCAAGCGCGAGCGGGACGCCCAGCGCTTTTCGATGGAAGATATCCTCAACGAAGAGCTCCGGCTCGATCGCGGCGAGGACGGCGGCCGCGCGCGGCGCAGCCGCTGAGCGCGGCAGCCGGCGGGCGCCATCAAAGCCGGCGCGGGGCCGAGCGCATGACCAAGCGCGAGATCATCGAGGAACTGCTGGTGCGGCGGCCTGGCTTGGCGCATCACGAGTCCGCGCTGATGGTCAATACGCTGTTCGAGGCCATGACCGAAGTGCTGGCGCGCGGCGAACGGATCGAGTTGCGCGGGTTCGGCAGCTTCGGTGTCAAGCAGCGCGCCGCCCGCCAGGGGCGTAATCCCAGGACGGGAGCCAGCGTGACCGTCGCGGCCAAGCGAATCCCCTTTTTCCGCGCCGGCAAGGAACTGCAGCTCGAGGTCAACGGTGCCGCGGCGGACGCGCCCGACCAGTCCAGGTGAGGAGCGGGTCACCCCGCTCCGTTTGTGGGCGCCGTGGCGGCACGCGTATGTGGCCGCGAGCCGTCCGCGTTCGACCGCCTGCATTTTCTGCTTCAAGCGGCTTTCCGCCGCGGCGCGCGAGCGGCGCCTGATTCTGCACGAGACGCCGCTCGCCCTCGTGATGCTCAATCGCTACCCTTACAACAACGGCCATCTGATGGTCGCGCCGCGCCGGCACGTCGCGTCACCCGAACTGCTGACGCGCGCCGAGCGGACCGCGCTCGACGATCTGATTATCCACGCCGTGACGCAGTTGCGCCGGCTCTTGCGGCCGGCCGGCTTGAATCTGGGCGCCAATCTCGGCAAGGTGGCGGGCGCCGGTATCCCCGATCATATGCATTGGCATCTGGTGCCACGTTGGGAGGGCGATACGAATTTCATGCCGGTGATTTCGTCGACGCGCGTACTTTCACAGCATCTGGCGCAAAGCTTTGATCTGCTTGCACCGCATTTCAAAGCGATCGAGACTGCCCTATCCTGAAGGTGGAGACCCGCCGCGGCATCGCGTTATGAATCAAGATATTTTGAAGTGTCGGACGATCGGGGAGATGGAACGGGCCGGTTACCGGACGGTTCCCGTGCGGATCGAGATGCGCAACAACCTGCTCAGGTTGTTACGCAACAAGGAAAAGGTGCTGCCGGGAATCGTCGGCTACGACGAGACCGTTCTTCCCGAGATCGAGAATGCGGTCCTCGCGGGCCATCATATGATCCTGCTCGGCGAGCGCGGCCAGGCGAAGTCACGGGTGATCCGTGCGCTGGTCGGGCTGCTCGACGAGTATGTCCCGGCGCTCGAGGGCTGCGAGCTCAACGACGATCCGTCCAATCCGATCTGTGCGCGATGCCGCAAGCTGATCGCCGATCGCGGCGCGGCGGCGCCGATCGTCTGGATCGGACGGGAGCAGCGCTATGCGGAAAAGCTCGCCACGCCGGACGTCTCGGTGGCGGACCTGATTGGCGAGATCGATCCGATCAAGGTGGCCGAGGGACGCTACCTGGCCGATCAGGAGACGATTCATTACGGACTTATACCGCGGGTGAATCGCGGCCTCTTCGCGATCAATGAGCTGCCTGATCTGACCGAGAAAGTGCAGGTGGGGCTGTTCAATCTGATGGAAGAAAAGGACGTGCAGATCAAGGGTTACAAAATCCGGCTGCCGGTCGACGTGATCTTCATCGCGAGCGCCAATCCCGAGGACTACACTTCGCGCGGCCGGATCGTCACGCCGCTCAAGGATCGCTTCGATATCCAGATTCGCACGCACTACCCGAAGACGATCGAACACGAAATCGCGATCATGGAGCAGGAGTGCGGCTATCCGCTGCGCTCCGAGGCGCCGCTCCGGGTCCCGCAGTTCATGAAGGAGATTCTCGCGCAGATAACCTTCGAAGCGCGCGCCTCCAACGAGATCAATCAATCCTCGGGCGTCTCGGTGCGCGTGACGATCAATAATTTCGAGACCATCATCTCCAACGCCGAGAAGCGCGCGATCGTCAACGACGATAACGAAATCGTGCCGCGCGTCTCGGACCTCCATGCGCTCTATCCCTCGACCGCCGGCAAGCTCGAACTCGAATACGCCGGCGAGGATCGCAAGGATGAGGATCTGATCGAGCGGCTGGTCAATCGCGCCGTGCTCAAGGTCTTCGACCGCTACATCACGCTCGAAGAACTGAAGTCCGTGATCATCTACTTCGAGCAGGGCTGGGGCGTCGAGGTTTCCGACCGGTCGCCGGCCGCCGAGTATATGGACGCGTTGCGCGAGGTGCCGGGCCTGCGCGACGCGGTTGACCGGCTGGGTGCGTTCGAGTCGCCGGGCCTGATGGCGACGGCGAGCGAATTCATCTTCGAGGGGCTGCATCTCCATCAGAAGCTCAACAAGGAGCGCCACGGGGGACGTTTCTCCTATCACGCCTGAGGGTGCGCGCGATGGTTATTACCCGCTACACCGAATGGGACGGAACCCAGGCTCTCAAGCTCGACGCCGACAAAGTGTTCGAGAAGCTGGCGGAGTATCTGTCCTACGCGGACGACGTGCGCCAGGCCGCCGACTGGATGATGCGGCAGGGGATGGAGTTCGACGGCATGAAGGTGACGGGGCTCGAGGAATTCCTCGAGCAGCTCCGTCAGGAGATGCGCGAGCGCTATCGCGATTTCAATCTGCGCAATGCGCTCTCGGATATCGAGAAGCGGCTCAATGAGCTGCTGGCCAAGGAGCACGCCACGTTGGAGGCGGCGCGCGGCCAGAAGCCCGGCATCGAGGACAAGGAACATCAGCTCCAGCGCCTGCCGCGCCGCTCGTCGGAGGCGCTCCGCAAGCTCGAAAGCTACGAGTTCGAGAATGCGGAGGCCAAGGCCGCCTTCGACGAACTGCTCGCCGAGTACGACAACGTCCGCGATCTCGAAAACTTCCGCGATCGCTTCAACCATATGTTTCACGGGCCGAAGAGCCTCGGTTACGACGAGGCGCTCGAGCTGATGCGCGAGATGGAGAAGATGCGCCAGCTCGAACAGGATCTGATGCAGGGGAATTTCGAGTCGATTTCGCTCGAAGACCTGCAGGAGATGCTCGGCCAGCAGGCGCTGCAGGACTTTCAGAATCTGCGGCAGGTGATGATGCTGCTGCGGCAATCGGGCTACGTGGCGCAGAAGGGTGACCATCTGCAGCTTTCACCCAAGGGCGTGCGCCGGATCGGACAACTCGCGCTCCGCGACATTTACCAGGGTCTGCTCAAGGACCGCGCCGGTTCGCACAAGACCGACCATCGCGGGATCACCGAGATGCGGCCCGACGAGGTCAAACCGTATGCCTTCGGCGACCCGCTCAATCTGAACCTGGTCAGCACCCTCAAGCATGCGCTGACCCGCAAGCCGGGTGTGCCGCTACAACTCGATCCGGGTGACTTCGAGGTCTTCGAGAACGATTACGGCAGTTCGTCGTCGACCGTGCTGTGCCTCGACATGTCGTGGTCGATGAGCTGGGAGGGGCGCTTCGCCGCCGCCAAGAAGGTCGCGCTCGCGCTGGAGACGCTGATCCGGACGAAGTTCCCCCGGGACTTTTTCTCGATCGTGGGATTTTTCACACGGGCGGTCGAGCTCAAGCTCAAGGAATTACCCGAAGCGTCGTGGAACATGGGCGATCCGTTCACCAATCGGCAGGACGGCCTGCGGCTGGCGGCGGACCTGCTCGGGCGCCATCCGTCGCGCAATCAGCACATTATCGTGATCACTGACGGGCAACCAACGGCCTACTTCCTGAACAAGCGGCTTTACTGCGAGTGGCCGCTGTCGTTCGGCGGAATCAGCATGCGCGCCGCGCAGGAGACGCTCAAGGAAGTCGAGCGTGTCACCCGGCGCGGCATCACGATCAATACGTTTATGCTGGACGACTCGCCGAGCCTGCGCGCCTTCGTCGAAAAGATGACCGTGATCAACCGCGGCCGCGCGCTCTACACCCGCCCGGACCATCTGGGCGAATACATGCTGGTCGACTACCTGAAGAAGAAACGCCACCGGGCCTGAGCCCGACCGGCGCGCACGCTACTTATGGGGCGCGCCGGCGGCGCCGTTGGCCGTGATCCCCGCGACGCTTTCGTTACCGGCAATAATCGCGCTGCGTATCTGACCGATCAGATCCTGGAGCCCGCCGGGTGAGTGCGGCAGCATGATCGTATTGCTGCGCGCGCCTATTTCCTTGAGCATGTCAAAATACTGCGTCAGGAGCAGAATTGACATGCATTCTTCGGTGCTCACGCCCGGCAGCTGCTGCTCGAACAGTTCCGCCGACTCCCTGAGTCCCCGCGCGATCGCGAGCCGCTCGCGCGCGATACCGTCGCCCTGCAACGCCTTGCTCTCGGCTTCGGCCTCGGCGGCTTTGACGACGAGAATCTTGTCCGCTTCGGCCTTGGCCTTGGCCGCCTCCATCAGACGCTGATTCGCGTTGACCTGATTCATCGCTTCCTTGACGCGGGCGTCCGGAACGATCTCGACTACCGGAGCATCGATAATCGAATAGCCATAAGCCTGCATCTTTTCGCGGACCTCATGCTCGATCGCCTGATCCAGCTCCTTATTGGCGTAGACCTGGTCGAGCGTCTGACCGGGCACATGGGCGCGAATCGCGTCGAAGACATAGGCGTTGATCTGGCGGCGCGGCTCCTCGAGCTTGTAGAACGCATTGAAGACCTGGTCGGCGGCGACAAAGTATTGCACAGCGACCTTGACCGACAACGTCACGTCGTCCCTGGTCTTGGTTTCGACCGTCACAAACATCTGCTGGACCTTCAGGTCGACATAGGTGGCCACCCGCTCGAAGAGCGGGATGCGCCAGTGCAAGCCGGCCGGGGATAACCGGTTGAAGGCGTGGAACTGCTCGACGACCGCGACCGTCTGCTGATCGACGGTGTAGATTCCCGACAGCATCACCACCACGACAAAGACCAGGCCGCCGACAGCAATAATCGTCATGTCACTCCACACCGCCACCACCTCGCTTCGTGCCAGCTGTTTAAGTTCCTGGGTCCGCCCGATTCTCAGGTTGGTCACTTGGGCGCCGCGGAGGAAGAGTCGGGGGCGGTTGACTCTTCCTCGGCGTCCGCGACGGATTGGGAGTTCTCCGCACGGTTCCATTCGGCCAGATGCCAGCCCTGTTTGAAGGCGGCCACCCGTTGCGAGCTAAGTCCGTGCTGATTGCTCCCGTTCACCGCACCGCCGAATTCGTCGCCCGTCATATTCCAGAACGGAGTGAGGTCGACCGAGGGAATCTGCAACTTTTCGAGGGTGTAGCCGGAAAAGCGATCAGCCTCGAGTTCCTTGGTCTGGCTCGGTACCCATTCACGGGATTTTTCGGTATCCCGATGAACCTGATGGCCCATCTCGTGCGCGAAGATCGCCCAGACCAGCGGATCGGCGATCGCCTGATCATTGACGATCAAACGGTGGGTAAGGATCGCCTCCATCGCTTTCGGGTTGTAGAAAATACAGCCGCCCGGAGACGCGTGCGGCTGCTCGAGCGCGACCGTCTGATAAACCGGGTAGTTGCTCCCCCAGAGATCGTTTATCTGATCGACCATCGCTTTCACGCGCGGCGCAGGGGCCATCGCCTCTTCACCGCAAACGGTGAAGGTCTTGACGGCGGCCGGCGCGGCGCCATCCTCTTCGCCTGATTGCGTTTCCGTCTGGGCCGCCGGCGGCGCGGACGACTGCGCGGGAGTACTCGTACTGACGGCCTCCCAATCGTCGTCGGCGCCGCAGGTACTGGGGCTGAAGGTCATGGAGAGCGCACATCCCACCGCCAGCATCGCCACCAGTTTGACGATGCGTTTCAGGGTAAAACCTTGTCCAAGTCCGTTTTGGCCCATCTAAAGATGGCACCGAAACGGCGAGGATGAGTCAACGGATTTTCTCGGAACGGCGACCGCTGACCGGCTAGTAACGGGTCCGCGCCAGCATGTTTCGACGCATCGTCGGGCAAGGTCCAGGCCGTCCCGATCTGACGCATCACGATTCGCCCGGCGTTCGGACCAGCCGCGGCGATCAGACGGCGTAGCGGCTCGTCCGGCGGTTCCTTCGACAGACGGAACGTGCCCCAATGGATCGGGATCAGATATTGCGCACCCGTCTGCGTGAACATCCGCCAGACTTGCTCAGGATTGGCGTGATTCCAGATCCATGGATCGTAGGCGCCGACCGAGAAAGCCGCTATTTCCGGTGGATTCGCCGCGAGCGGCGCGAACAGGCTGGTCATCGCGCTGTCGCACGCGAGCAGCATCCGATGGCCGTTTCTAGCCAGCAGATAACTGTTGAAGCCGTAGTCATGACCGTAGGGCCAGCGCTTGCCCCAGTGACGGGCGCCCAGCGCGGTAACGCTCAGTCCGTCAATCACGGTCGACTCACCCCATTTGAGCTCGCGCACATCCTTGAAACCGAGCGGGCGAATTAAATCGCCACAACCGGTACACGCCACTACGACGGCGGTCTTCGGCAGGGCGGCGAGCGAGGGAATATCCAGATGATCCATGTGGGCGTGCGTGATGAGGAGGACGTCGAGATTCTGGAGCGCGGCCGGTTCAAGCGGCGGCGCGACCATTCGGCGAGGTCCGATTGTGACGATCCCGCCGAGGGAGAGACCGACACGGTTGAAGAGCGTCGGGTCGCTGATCACGCGCACCCCGAAATAGTCCATCAGCAGGGTGGCGTGGCCCAGATTGGCGATCGTCAAGGCGTCGCGCGGCCAGGCATCCGGATTGAGCTTGCCGCTCGCGACGGCGGCGGCCGATGGTGCGGCGGGCGTCCACAGGAAATCCACCAGCGTCACGGCCGCGCAGAGCGACACCAGCGCCGCCGCGGCAAGCATTACCCGCCGGTAGATTAAGCGCGTGCGCAACAAGTTTCGAGCTTATTTCATCGCGACGGCCGGCGGAAAGCACGGCAGCTTGGCCGCCGTCGAATACTGGTAGACGCGGCCATTCCATTGGAAGGTGCCGATCGGAGCACCGAAATTGGCGGTCAGACCGCTCAGCTCATCCTCCTCGGAGTTGCTTACCGGCTCCGACGGCGCGTAGCCCAGGTAGGTGGGGATATTGGCCCCGGACGGGAGCGCGAGCGGGGGAGCGAAATTCATTGCGAGCAAGTTCGCTGTTGGCCGCCAGGTCCCGCCGCCGTCCGTTCCGCCGGCCGGCGACCAGCGCGGCTCTCCCGTATCATTGGCGATTTGCAACTCGCGCCATTGCGGAGCGGCGGCCTCATCGGTCCGGCGCAGCTCGATAACCGTGGGGGCGGTCTCGGCGAGATTGTCGCAACGTTCATGGCGATCGACTTCATCCTCGCCCGGATGGAGATCCTTCGAGCCGCTCGAGTTGCTCGCCATGTTCATCACGCCGTCGCCCACCGCCCCGGCGGCGCTGAGTGCGACCGGAGCTATCTCGAGCGCCGCCGTCATGCATCCGGCGAGACCGACGGCGAGCGCCCCCAAGGTGATTGAGAGCAAGATCGAGCTCCTCGCCGGAACGTGGCGCTCGCGTCCCTTCTGAAAATTCGTGTTCAGCTTTTCCTCGCGGTGACGATTGAAGAGGTAAACGGGGGACTCGGCAGCGTCGTGATCGCGATCGCACTGAAGCCCGCCGCCCGCAACCATCGCGACACCTCGCCAAAGCTGTAGTCGCGGCCCGGTGTCGTCAGGAGCAGATAGAGCGCGAAGACCGCGCCGGCCGCGGGCTCGATCAAGGCGTCGTCCATGATGTGGTCTTTGATAATCACCATCCCGTCCGGGGTCAGCGCACGAAAGCACTTCGCGATCAGCGCGGCGTTGGCGGCCTCGTCTTCGCTGTGGATGATATTCGACATAAACACGACGTCGACCGGTCCGGGTAATTCGCTTCGGTTGTAGTCGACTTCGCGCAGGTCGATTCGCGGAATTGCCCACGGCTCCTGTACTTCGAGGATCCGGTAGGCGACTTCCAAGGTCGCGCGCAGATCATAAATCGCGCCGCACGCCGCGGGCCAACGCCGCAGAAACTCGACCAGATAGGTCCCCGGACCGCCGCCCAGATCGACGATCGTACGAGCGAAGCCGAGGTCCAGATGATCAGCCGTCCAGCGCGCGTCGCCACGCGCCCGGACCAGGCTATCCATCGCGCGGATAAACCGCGTCGTCTCCTCGGGCCGGGTCTGGAACATGTCGGGAAGCCGCGCCGGATTGCCCGAGCGAATCGTCTCTTCCAAACGGCCCCACGCGTCCCATAATCCGGCGTCGAACAGGATCATCCCGCCCAGGTATTGCGGTGACGACTCGACCAGGTAGCTGCGCGCCGCCGCGGCCAACGCGTAGCGCCCCTCTGCTTTGCTCAGCAGCTGGAGCGCGACGAGCGCGTTCGCGAGGATCATCGTCGCCCGCGGTTCGCAACCGGTCGCGGCGGCGAGTCCGGCGGCGTCGTGATCGGCGTCGCGCAAGGCCTCAAACAGGCCGAGTTTCAGCGCGACCTGAATCGCCCGCGCCTCGGCATGTCCACCGGCCATCGCGGCCACCCGCGCGAAATCCATCTTTCCCCCCGCTGGCTTATTCCGACGCACCTCGCGGACTCGTTAGCTCGCTCCGCATCCGCTCCGCTAGTGTAGCTTAGCCGATCGTTACGGCGTCAGCACCAACTTTCCTACCGACTGCCGCGACTGCATGAAACGATGGGCCTCGGCCGCCTGCTCGAGCGGATAGCTCTTGCCCACGAGCATCTTGAGCTTGCCCTCCCGCATCAGGCGAAAACAACTCTCCGTGCCCTCTTTCATCAGATGACTCTGGCCGGAAGCGGTGAACAGGATGAACCCGCTGACCTTCACGGCCTTTTCGAACAGGCGCATCGGATCGATCTTGTCCGGCGGGCCGCCCGCACGCCCGTAAAGGATAACGTGCCCGAAAGGCGCGGCACATTTGATCCCCTTCTCGAAGGTGGGTTTGCCCACCGCGTCGAGGTTCAGGTCGATACCCTTGCCGCCGGTCAGGCGCAGCGCCTCGTCGGCGAGGTCGTGGGTCTCATAATTGATCACCTCGTCGGCGCCATACTCCCTGGCGATCGCGATCTTGCTGTCGCTCGAGACCGTGCCGATAACCCGCGCGCCCGCCGCTTTCGCGATCTGCATCGCGACGATACCGACACCGCCGGCCGCCGAATGCACCAGCACGGTCTGCCCGGGGGTCATATGATGGCAGGTATGGATCATGAACCAGGCGGTCAGCGTCTGGATAGGGAAGGCCGCACCTTCCGCGAAGCTCACATCGTCGGGGAGCGGAATCACCTGCCGGGCGTGGAACAGCGCATACTCGGCGTAGCATTTGAGCCCGATCCCGGCGACGCGCATGCCCGGCTTGAGACCCTCGACCCCCGGACCGACCTCGTCGATCACGCCCGCGCTCTCCATCCCGGGCGTATCAGGCAGTTTCGGCTTGATGACGTAGTTGCCCTGGCGGAAGAAATTGTCGGCAAAGTTAATTCCCACCGCGTGATTACGCACCCGGACCATCCCGGGCCGCACTTCCGGCTTGGGGATGTCGACGATCTGCATCACCTCGGGACCGCCCACTTCTTTGAACTGGATCGCTTTCATGACGATGGTCTCCTTCTTTATCTTTCATTATTCGTTGCCAGACGGAATAATCAACGCGCCATGCTGGATTTGGTAATCTTCGACGCCGACGGCGTGCTCTTCGATTCGACGGAATCGAACATCGCGTACTACAACGCAATCTTCAGAATGATTGGTGAGCCATCGTTGAATCCTGACGAGGAGCGGGCGTGCATCTTCATGTCGGCCCCACAGGTCTTTGCGCTGCGCGCCGCGGGCGACCCGGTCCGCGTTGCGCGGATGCGCGAGGCGGCGCGCCCGCTGGATTCGACGCCCTTCTTCGAACTGTTCCGCCCTTTTCCCGAGCTCCGCGCCTTCTTGCTCGATCTCAAACGGACTTATCGCGTGGGGTTGGCGACGAATCGGTCAGCGACGATTCCCGCGATTATCGACTTTCTTGGCCTCGCGGGAATCTTCGACGCGGTGGCGAGCGCGCGCGACCCGGTGCGGCCCAAGCCCGCGCCCGATATCGTGGAGCTATGCCTGACGCGGAGCGGCGTTACGGCGGATCGCGCCGTCTATGTCGGCGACAGCGAAACTGATCGGATCGCCGCCGAAGCCGCCGGCGCGCACTTTATCGGGCTCGGGGAACGCGCTCCGCATTTTCATCAGATCGCGAGCCTGGCCGAACTCCCGGAGAAATTGCGCGAACTGGCGGGCCGCTGAGGCCGGACTACTTGGGCGCCGCCTTGCCCTTGCGGGTGCGCGGCGGTGCCGCGCTGGAACCCTTTTCCGCCAGCATCCGGTCTACCTTCATGCTAAGGTTGACCAGTTGGGTGCTCAACGTATCGAGCCGGGACTTGAGTTCGCGGACATCGCGCTTGGACGGAATATTGACAAAATCAAGGATGCTTTCGACGTTACGGTCGAAGCCCTGCTTGTTGGAGAGAAAGCGCTCGCCGGCGCGGCCGAGCCCCTTGCGCAGGCGATCGCTGGCCATCACTTCACTGAAAAAACTCGCCGCGCCCTCTTCGCTCAGCTGGCGTAGCTTGGCTATCAGACCCTCGACTTCACGACGTGCCATTGGTCAACTATAGCAGCTCCCGCAATCACGCCAATGACGACGCTCGCCACCATCCTGGGCCTCACCTCGGGTTTCATCCTGGCGGGGAGTCATCGCGACCCCGCGAACATGATCGCGACGTCGCTGGCGATCGACGCTTCGCTCGCACCGCTCACCGCGCTGATCGCCGCGCGGCGTGGACGTTCCGCGACGTTCTGGGCCGTCGTGGGCTTCGCCCTCGGCACGTGGGCGTTCGTATCGATCATACTTTGCCGCGAACGGCCGCGCGATCGCCCGTCACACGACTTTCCGCCTACTTCAGATGCCGCGTGAGCCAGGCGAGCGCGGGTATGAAGACCTGGCGCCGGGCCAACGTTCCGGCGATCACGTCCAGATGACCCCAGCCGTCGAGCCGCTTCACCGTAATGTCCGGGCTGCCGGTCGATGACGCGGATTGGGCGACTTTGGCCGACCAGTCGGGCGCAATATTAGTGCTGCTGAAAGCCAGCACCGGAATCCCCGACTTGGCCAACGCCGCACTGAGCGCGGGGGTCAGCGGATCCTCGTAATCCTGAATCGACGGATAGTAGCGGTCGAACGTGAGCAGTAGCGCGGCCAGGACCGGCGCGCTCGAGAAGCCGCCCAGCGGGTTCGCGAGTCCACCTTTGCCGCCGAAGGCCGCCGCCCCGTACACGACATGATCGAGATTGTCCGCAGCGTCACGATAGCCCGGGATTGGGGCGGGCGCGTGCGGATTCGCGAGCACCAATTGCAGCAACGCCGCGCGCTTCGCCCACGCCAGATGCTTGCCACTTACGTCCTCGGCATATTCGCCGGGCGGCGGCGCGCCTGCCGCCCCGTGACCGACGTAGCCGTCGAACATCAGCAGTCCCGCGACTTCCGCGGGATGCTCGGCGGCATAGATATAGGCCAGATCGACGCCCCGGCTGAACCCCGCGAGAAAGACGCGCCGCCGCCCGGTGGTAGACCGGATGAAAGCAACCGCCGCATCGATATCGGATTCGAACCGCGCCGTGGTCCAATCCTTGAGTTCCACCAGATCGCGTTGTGGGGTCTCCGGCGGGATGAACCGGGTGCGGTAATCCAGCGCCCAGAAGTCCACGCCGCGCGCCGCCAGAAAGAGCGCGAGCGAGTAACGCGGATCCTCTGGGGCGGCCGTCCCATTCATCCAGGTGCCCGGCAGGTAGAGCACCACCCGCGTTTCACCGGAGTCCGCGGGTGAGCGGGTATAGCGATGGATCGCGATACGGTCGAAGGGCGAGGGTCCGCGCCGCGCCGCGAAGACCTCCTCGCGCACGCCCGGAGCGCGCGCAAAGTCCCGCGCCACTCCGACTCCAGCAAATCGCGCGGAATCGTCCTCGGCCGCGGCCGTTGGTGCATTCCAGGCGGGAATCGCATGGATCGTCACCGCCATGATCAGAAGCATCGCGAATCCGCGCATCGCGCGACCACGCGGGGTGAAGGTGGGAAAGGTTGTTTGTACCATCGCTCCGGGAAGTAGACTCATCTGGCGTGGCGGCGCAAGCGTTGACCGGCCGCCCGCCGCCGTGCGAAACAGAGTTGTCGCGCACCACCGCGCAGGCTTTTTATCGACGCGCAAGTACGGAGTCCTTGGAGAATATGGATCAGAAAATCGGGTTTGGGCTTTTTTCACCGCAGGCGGGCCTCTCCTTCAAGGCCCTCGCCGAACGCGCCACGACGATCGAGCGGCTGGGCTATCATTCGATGTGGCTGGTCGACCATTTCTGGAATCGCGGGGTACCCGACGCCGACGTGCTCGAATGCACCACCGCGATGAGCGCCTTGTGCGCGCGCACCGAAAAGCTGCGGGTCGGCTCGCTCGTGCTGTGCAACTCCTTTCGTAATCCGGGGATGCTCGCGAAGGTGCTCGCGAGTATCGACAATATCAGCGACGGCCGCGTCGAAATCGGGCTGGGCGCGGGCTGGATGGATGAAGAATATCGGGCCTACGGCTACGAGTTCCCCTCGATGGGCGGGCGGCTGCGTCAGCTCGAGGAAGGGGTGCAAATCCTGAAGGCGATGCTGAGCGCCAAGCAGGCCAGCTTCAAGGGCCGCTATTACGAAGTCGCGGACGCCTACAACAATCCGCAGCCCGTGCAGAAGCCCCATCCCCCGCTGACGATCGGCGGGAGCGGCGAAAAGGTGATGCTCAAGATCGTTGCGAAGTACGCCGATCGCTGGAACTGTCCCGCCGGCTATCGCAGCTTCGAGCAGAAGTTCGACGCGCTCAAGCGGCACTGCGCGGCCGTCGGGCGCGATATCAAATCGATCAATATTTCAGAACAGCTGCTGGTTTGTATTGGCGCGAACGACGCCGAGGTCGAGACGCGCTGGAAGATCTCGCAGCGGCTGCCGTTCTGGCGCACGGCGATCAAAGGGACTCCGCCCCAGGTCGTCGAACAACTGCGCGACCGGCTGAAAAAGGGTATCGAGTACTTCACCATTATCTTTGGCGATCTCAACTCGCCGCAGAGTATCGAACTGTTCGCGCGCGAGGTGATGCCGGCGTTCGCCTGAGACAGGCTCCGTCGAGCGCTAACCGCGCGCCGGAGTTTGCGTGTATAAGGAAGCAAGCAAGCCAACGGAGGGACGGACATGCCACTTTATCTCGACGAGATTTATTTCAACGTATCGAACAAGGACCAATTAAAGCGCGCCTACGATCTGATCAGCGGCGCGGTGAAAAATGGTTTCCCGCAAGGTGTGACGCTCAAGGCGGGACCCTGGTTTTCCAACGAGGAATGCAAGGTCGTGCTCGTCCTCGATATCCAGGACCACGCGCTGACGTTCGGTCCGTTCAGCGGGGCGATCGCGAGTGGTGTGGTGTCGAAGCGGCGGCTGAGCCCGATGGTCGATTGGGAGATCGTCGGCAAGACCGTCAACGGCTGAACCAGCGAAGCTGATCTGATGGATGAACGCGGGTCTTCCGGGAGGATAGCGCGATGAGCCGCTACCAGGTCGACAAATTGCTGCGCGATTTGCGGCGCGATCCGGATTTGGCCGGGCGTTTTCGTGAAAATATCGACGCCGTGCTCGCCGACTACGAACTCGATAGCGCGGAGCATGAACTGCTCAAGCGCTGGCAAATCCGCGAGCTCTACGATCGCGGGGTCAATCCGCTCCTGTTGCTGCTCGCCCACGGCACCACCGGCCGCAGCATGCGGGATTACGCGGAACTGATGAAACCCAGGAATCGTCCAAACGGAGGCTGACCATGGCTCAGGTCGTCGCAGGCATAGCCTGCTCGCATGTTCCGTTCATGGTCTCGCCCAAGAACTGGGAACGACTCAATGCCGGCGAGCGCGCCAATCTCCGGGCGGGCTTCGACCGCGCCCGCCAAATCCTTGAAGCGGCGCGTCCCGACGTGCTGATCACGTTCGCCGACGATCACTTCGATCGCTGCTTCTACGATAATCTACCCGCCTTTCTGGTGGGCGTCGGCGAAACGGCCCGCGGTCCCGCGGTCGCGGATTTCGGCCTCCCGCAAGTGTCCGTCCCGATCCAGAGCGACCTCGCCCGTTTCATCGTTACCGAGGGACTCGAGCGGGGTGTCGATTTCGCCTTCTCCGAGGAATTGGCGCTCGACCACGCCGAGATGGCCCCGATGGTCCATCTGACCCCGCGCTGGGACATTCCGATCATCCCGATCGTGGTGAACGCCTTCGCGCCGCCGATGCCGAGCCTTCAGCGCTGCTTCGACGTCGGCGCGTTTGTCGGCGGCTGCGTCGAGCGCTGGCCGGGGAATCAGCGGGTCGCGTTCCTGGGGACGGGCGGACTTTCGCATTGGGTCGGACCGCCGGAGACCGGACGGATCAATGCCGAATTCGACCGCTGGTTTCTCGAACGTCTGACGCGGCGCGAAATCGCGGAGATTACCACGCGCTACGCCCGTCATGCGGACCTCGAAGCGGTGGCCGGCAACGGCGGCCAGGAAATCCGCGACTGGCTCGCGGTCGCCGGTGCGATGCCGTCGCGACTCCGTCCGCAGGTGCTCGCCTATGAGCCCTTGCAGGCCTGGTTTACCGGCACCGGCATCATGAGCTGGTCGGCGATTTAGTTACAATTGCATTCCCGGATTAGGTCTCGACTGCCGAATTAGGCGGAGGATTGCGCGATGGCTTACGATCTCCTGATCAAGGACGCGCGGATTTGTGACGGCACCGGTGCGCCCGTTTACTCTGGCGCGGTCGGCGTAACGGATGGCAAAATCGCCGCGGTCGGCGACGTCACGGGGGCGGCACGGCGCGAAATCAACGCGTGCGGCCTGACGCTCGCTCCCGGCTTTATCGATCTGCATACCCATTACGACGCGCAGATCTCGTGGGATCGGCTGTTGACCTGCTCCTCGTGGCACGGCGTCACCACCGTCCTGATGGGCAATTGTGGCGTCGGGGTCGCCCCGGTCAGACCCAATTCTCATGCGACGATGGCCTGGGATCTGGTCAATGTCGAGGCTCTCCCCCACGACGTCCTGATGAACGGCGTCGCGTGGGATTGGGAGAGCTTTCCCGAGTACATGAGCGCGATCGAGCGCAACGGGGTCGCGCTCAATACGAGCTTTCTGGTGCCGCTCTCGGCGATGCGCTTTTACGTGATCGGCGACGAAGCGGCCGAGCGCGCCGCGACCACCGAGGAGACCGCCCAGATGGCGGCGCTGTTCCGCCAGGCGATGGTCGCGGGGGCGCAAGGCTTTTCGCTAAGTCTCGCGCCGCAGCATATCGGCTTCCAGGGACGGCCGCTCGCGAGCCGGATGGCGAGTCGCGCGGAGCTCGCGGCGCTGTGCCACGTGATGCGTGACCTCGGGCGCGGCATTATCGAGATTCTGCCGCGCGCCAGTAACGGCGCGATGGTTTCGGCGGCGAACGACAGCGGCTTCGACCTGCTGGTTTTTCTCGCCGACCAGAGCCAGCGCCCGGTCACCTTCCTCGCGATTCTCGATCTCCCCGGCACGCCCATGAAGGCGCATCAGGATCTGATCGAACGGCTGAAGCCGCTTTTGGCGCGCGGCCTGCGGATCTATCCGCAAGTCACGCCGCGCCCGATCCAGCAATACTACACGCTGCGCGATCCTTTCATCTTCGCCGCGCTGGATTCGTGGAAAGGCGTCTTCAACCGCAGTGCCGAAGAGCAGATGGCGCTGTTCCGTTCCGCCGATTTTCGCGGGGCGTTCAAGGCCGAGCTCAAGCGCGGCCATCGCGCGGTCTTTCGCGGGCGCTGGGATCGCGTGCACGTGGTGCGCGTCGAGCAGCCGACCAACCAGCGTTTCCTCAACCGGAGTATCGCTGAAATCGCGGCGCTGCTGAACAAGGATCCCGAGGACGCCATCCTCGATCTCGGTCTCGACGAAAACCTCGCGCTGGGAATCACGCTCTCCGTGATCAATGCCGACCCGAGTATAGTCAGTCAAATCATGCAATTGCCTAATACCCTGATTGGCCTGTCCGACGCCGGCGCGCATATCGCGCAACATTGCGACGCGGGCCTGCCCTCCTATGTGCTCGGCGAGTGCGTGCGCGACCGCGGCATCATGACGCTGGAAGAGGGCGTCCGGCGGCTCACTTCCGAAATCGCCGACTTTATCGACCTGCCGACGCGCGGACGGGTCCGGGCCGGCAACGCCGCCGACCTCGTCCTTTTCGATCCCGCTCGGATTCGACCGTTACCGCCCGAATGGCTCGACGATCTCCCGGGCAAGCAGCCTCGCCTGATCGAGCGCGCCGCGGGTATCGAACAGACGATTGTCGGCGGGCACGTGCTCTTCGAACGTAACGAATATCAAGGTGGGTTGCCGGGCAGAGTGCTGCGCGGCTCTGGAGCCGCACTATGAACGGCGCTGAGAGCCTGATTCATACCGCGCTCGCAGCCGGGGTCGAGGTCTGCTTCGCCAACCCCGGCACCACCGAGATGCCGCTTGTGGCGGCGCTCGACGGGGTGGAGGGAATGCGCGCGGTCTTGGGTCTGTTCGAAGGGGTTTGCACGGGTGCGGCCGACGGCTACGCTCGGATGACGGACAAACCGGCGCTCACGCTGCTCCACCTTGGTCCGGGCTTCGCCAACGGGATCGCCAATCTGCATAATGCCCGCCGCGCCCGTTCCGCGATCGTCAACGTAATCGGGGATCAGGCCACCTGGCATCTGGGGTCCGACGCGCCCTTGACGTCCGATATCCTCTCGCTCGCGCGGCCGGTCTCCGGCTGGGTGCGCGAGGTCAAATCCGCGACGAGTCTGGCTCTCGACACCGCGGAGGCGATCGCGGCGGCGGGCCACGCGCCCGGCAAGGTCGCGACACTGATTGTACCGTCGGACTGCCAATGGAGCCCGGCCAACGGCGCGGCGAATCCGCTCGGCGTCAAGGCACTGCCGGTCGCGAACAGCGCGGCCATTCGCCAATCCGCCGATCTCATCCGGGCGCATGGCGCGAACGCCGTGCTCTTCATGGGTGCCGGAGCGACCCGGGAAGCAGGCCTCAAAGCTGCGGCGCGGATCGCGGCCAGGACCGGATGCCGCCTGATGTGCGAGACCTTTCCGGCGCGTATCGAGCGCGGCGGCGTCTTGCCGTTCGTCGAGAAACTGCCCTACTTCCCGGAACAGGCGATCGAATCATTGACCAAATCGGCGGCCGTGGTGCTCGCTGGAGCCCTCGCGCCGGTCGCCTTCTTTGGCTATCCCAACGTGCCGAGCGCACTCATCCCGGCCGGTCGCTCGACCGTCACGCTGGCCGCGCCCGAAGAGGACGCGGCGGCCGCACTCGAGGCGCTGGCCGAGCTGCTCGGCGCCGATCGTAACGCACCCGCGACGGCGAGCAAGCGCCCGCCCCTCCCGACCGGCAAACTGGACGCCACGACGATTGGTGCTGCGATCGCCGCGCTGATGCCTGACAACTGTATTGTGATGGACGAAGCGGCAACCACTGGTCTGCCGTTTTTCGGCTTGTCGGTGGGCGCGCCCGCGCACACTTATATGGCGCTGACCGGCGGCGCGATCGGACAGGGATTGCCGTGCGCCACGGGCGCCGCCGTGGCTTGTCCCGATCGCAAGGTGATCGCCTTCCAGGCCGATGGCAGCGGCATGTATACGTTGCAGGCGCTGTGGACGCAGGCGCGCGAGAAACTCGACGTCACCACTCTCATCTGCAACAACCGCCGCTATCGGATTCTCCAGGTCGAGCTCGCGCGCGCCGGGGTCACCGAGCCGGGACGCAAGGCGCGCGCCCTCACGAGTCTCGCCCAGCCGGAGATCAACTGGTCCTTGATGGCGTCGGGGATGGGCGTGCCGGCGGTACGCGTCGAGACGGCGGAAGCGCTGGCGGTCGAGCTCCAGCGCGCACTCAAAGAGCGCGGCCCGAACCTGATCGAGATGATGATCTAGCGCGATCCGTCGCCGCCTTCGTGCGTCGCGAAGCTGCCTGCGAACGCGGCGAGTTCCTTGAGTGAGCGGGGTTCGCGCTTGAGCTCAGCCGCAGCGATGATCGGGACCGCAGGCGGAAGGCTCGCGCGCAGAGCTTCGAGCGCGATAAGCTCGCGATTCTTGAGTGCGGTGAAATTCGCCAGATTGCGCCGCAACTTGCGTTTCAAGACGGCCGGCAGTTTCGCCCGCGCGATCGCCGTCGCGTCCGGGACAGCGTCCATCAGACGATTTACCGCGACCGCGCCGAGATGCAGCCCGCGGTCGCTTAGCGCGCCGACAAATTCCTGCGCCTGCGCGACCCGTTCCTGCTCGGCCGTGGTCACCAGTACGATCAGCGTCGCGGGATCGCGCAGCAGCTCCTCGGCCGCGGCGGCACGAACTGCGAACCCTTCGTACATCCCGTCGAAGCCACCGACGAAAGCCTGGACGTCGGCCAGCAGGTGTAGCCCGGTCAGTCGATCAAACGCCGCCAGCACGGCCCGGGCGGCAAGATCGAGTACGCCGAACCGCGTCCGCATCAGACTGCGCGACGCACTCAGCAGCGCTACCGCGCGCGAGCCCATCAGTTCGAGCATCCGGCGCGGCGCGTCGAGAAAATCGAGCGCCTCGTGCGCGGGCGGCGTATCGAGCACGATCAGCTCCGCCGCGCCTTCGCGATAAAGTCCGAGCACCCGTTCCATCGCCATGTAGTCGGCGACCCCGGCGAGCGCGTTCGAGAGATTTTGATAGATACGCCCCGCGAGAATCGCGTCGCGCGCCGCGGCCGACGGCGCGTGCCGGGCGATCAAATCGTCGAAAGTGCGTTTCGGATCGAGCCGCGAGGCGCGCAGCTGACCACCGGCTTCCGCCCGCAGACCATCGAGGTCGACGACCCGTGGCTCCGCGGCATCACCTTCGAGACCCAGCGCGTCGATCAATCGCGGGGCCGGGTCAATCGTCATCACGTCGACCCTGCGTCCGCCGACCGCGGCCTCGAGCGCGAGACCGGCGCTGAATGTAGTCTTGCCCACGCCACCGGGACCGAGGCAGATGACCAGCCGATAACCTGCGAGGTCGAGCGCCGCACTCATCGGGCAAACAAACCCTCATCCAGATTGTTGGCCAGAACTTCAAATTCCGCAGCGGTGAGCGCTGGGCAATACAGCATCGGCAACGTCAGCAGATGCAAGCCGGCGTGATGAAGCTGGCGGCGCGCCTGAACGGCAGAGTCCGCCGCGTGCCGCCGCGCTTGAGCCAGGCGGAGATGGCCGTCGAGGCCGGTCAGCTTCGCGAGATCCTCCTCGGCGAAGAGCGCGGTTTCGCACTCATTCAGCACCGCCGCGATGCACCCGACGCCAAGCGCGCTCAGCGCAGCGCTCGCGTCGATAGCTTCGCGCAGCGCCAGCTCTTCCGCGCGGGTCGTTAACAAGACGCCAAAGCGAGCGGCGGCCTGGATGAACTGCTCGACTTCCGCCGCGAGCCGATGGAGTGTGCCGATGGGCGCGAGCCGCTGCACGCCGGCGGGAACTTTCAGCAGTTCGAGTGCACCGCCGGTCGCGGGAGCGTCGACGACGATGACGCGATCGGCCGCGGCCTCGTTCGCGAGGATACGTATCCGCTCGAGGATCAGAAACGCTTCAAGCCCGGGGAGCGCCGTCGTAACGAAGCCGAACGTGCGGCTTTGGAGCATCCGCCGCGCGATCATCTTTAGCGGCACGATCCGCTCGATGAATGCTTCCAATTCGCCCTGCGCGGTCAGCGCAAGCATCTCGACCGAGTGATCGACGCGCCGCGCCGCGTCGGGTATGGCGCTAACGGCTTTGATCGCGGAGCGGCGGCGATCGAGATCGATCAGGGTTACCGGACCGTGGCGCGCAAGCGCCAACGCAAGCGCGGCCGCCACCGTGCTCTTGCCCGTCCCGCCCTTGCCGGTTACGAATATAACACGCGGCAGGTTTATTTTTTGTGATGCTTCCGCGGTCATTGGACGTCAGGCGGAGGAACCAGCATGGGGAGCGAGGTGAGCGACAAAATGGATCCGGCGCCACCGATTGCGATGGGCACAATGACCCTGGCGATACTGCCCGCTGGAATCGCGCTGTTCAAGGCGATTATCGAGTCCTACGACAATCTGGCAACGGTGCGCACGGAAGATCCGGTCCGGCATCACTTGAAGCTCTACTTTGCGCCGCAAACCCGTGCGGAGCTGGAGAGCCTGATCGAAACGCTCACTCCGCGGTTTGCGCTCGTGCGGCTGGCTTCCACTTAGCAGGCTGTTGAAAAAAGATTTCAACGCCCCTCACTCTTTCTCTCCCCAGTAGGGGCGAGAAGATAGCGGAAAGAAGCCATCTTTTATGCAGGGTGTTGAAGCCACACGCGGCGCACGGGCGAGATTCATTATTTTTCCACATCCCGCTAGGCGCGCACCTCGACGGTGAAATCGCGGCCCTCCCATCGATTGTCGTCAAGCCAGCGGAGAGTAAACCGGATCGGCCGAGGATCATCGCTCGCGGTCACGATATCGGTAAAACTGAGGCCCAGCGCGGTCTGCTGGGCCAAGGTATCGGTCCGATTCTCCCAGTCACCACGCCCCCAATGCAGCACAAATGCCGCCTTCGCAAGGATGCGCAAGGTTGCGCCCCGCGGTATCGATCCGACCTGCCGATTGAACTTCCACATCTCGATTGGCACGCGCTTGCGCGGACGCAGGTAGCGATTCGCCACCTCGGGAATGAGGTCGAAGACCTGCCCGTCGGCGACCGTCCGCAGCAGCTTGATATATTCCGCGTGCGCCCACATCAGAGGCATCGCCGCACCGGTCGGCTTGCCGCGATACATCATCACGTGCGGTAAATCCGCGTGATCCCAGATCTGCTCGGGAAGCAGGCGCGTGCGGGTCGCGAAATTTTCCATAGCGCGAATGTAGGGTTGCACATCGTGTCCGGCCGCGAACTCATAGTGGCCACGCTCGCCGGTCAACAATGGCCATGGCCGGCCGCGGCCACAGTAGGTGAAGGGTCCGCCGTTATCCTGCTGGCCGTAACCGTCATGGGTGTAACGATACCAGCAGGGACCACCGGGGAAATCGGCCTTCAGCGTGGCATCCACCACACGGACCGAATCCTCGATCAAGCGATCGTCAGCCTTGCGGATACCGTAGCGCACCAGTTCGAGAAAGCCGGGGTCAACGATCGCCGCGGCGGGAAAATCAGTCGGCTCGCCAGGGGCCCGGTTGCGGATGCTGACCACGCCGTTATCCGGATCTTCGTTGGGGGTCGATGCGGCTACGTCCGCGGGAGTGATTCGGACGTAATGGCGCGTGATTCCGGGCACGATCACGCCCCGCCTGGTGACCGTCCACGCCTCCAGATGCGCCTCGATAAAATCGGCGAAATCGGCGATGAAACCCGCGAGCGCCTCGTCGCCCCGCTCGAGCGCCAACGCGGATGCGCAGACCAGCGCCGCGATATTGCTCGCGAGGGTCGAGGGCGACAGGCCGCTGTTTTCCTCCCAGCGCTCCTGCGGCGTCACGCAACCGCGATCAATCAGGAACCCGGCGGCCGCCTTGACCATCGGATATGGATCGAAATCCGCGAGCGCACCCGCTTTCCGCAGGCGCCAGGCCAGCATCACGGGGAAGGCGATTTCATCGAGCTGGAGCCCCGTCCAGTAAGGCTCGCCATCGACCCAGAAGTTTTGCGGAAAGCTGCCGTCGTCGCGTTGCGAGCAGGCGAGGTAGATGAGCGCCCGCAACGGCGTGGTCGTGTCGCCGGCGGCGAGCAAGCCCGTCGCGCTGTTGACCATGTCGCGCGTCCAGACCAGATGATAGCCACCGAGGTCCTCGTCGCCTTTGATTTCGCCCCACGGAATACTCAACGACGCGATCAGCGCGCCCGCGTAATTCTTGTCCTCGTGGGCCAGAATCAGCTCGCGGCTCCGCCGATAGAGGGTCCCGTTATCACCGCTCAACTTTTCGAGCGGGTAGAGCTGCTTGCAGACCCGCGACCACTGCTCGAGAAAGCGCTCGCGATGCTCGACGAAGGGCGTGCCCAGTGACTGGAAGACGGTCGTCACCGCGCGATGCAAAGTGTGGCCGAAGCCCAGCGCCAGTGTGAACTGCCGGCTCTGGCTCAAATCGATCTCACCACACAGCGCGATATTCCCATTCACGGCCGCGGCGTATTCCTCGCCCATGCGGAAATGCTTCGCGAGCTGCTGCCAGGCGTCGGTCGTGCCAACATAGCCGCACGAGCGATGCACGAATGGCAGCGTCGCCGCGAGCGCAAGCCAGGTGCCCTGCTTGTTGGCGGTCAAAAACTCGCGGCCGGCGATACGCGCCACGTTGCCATTGTTGTTGCTTCCACCTACTTCCAGATGAGGCGCGAGGAGCACGTACAAGTGCAGGTCGCGGATGAACGCCGGATCGCCGGTCAGCTTGGTCGCCAGCAGAACACAAGGTTGATGAGGATCGGAAATCACCTCGATTTCGAGCTGGTAGCGTCCCTCCGGATCAGCGTTGATAATCCGTGCACCCAAGCCATGCTCGCCGATGTAATCGATCGTGGATTCCAGGTGGCGATGCGCGTCGTGCAGGAAACTCCGCCCGTCCGTAATCAGAAATTGCAGATCACGAATTTGCGGCCGGTCAAGGGTCGAGAAGTAAACCTCGCTGATCACGCCGTTCGAAACCGTAAACCAGACCCGGCTGCTGGTGGAATAGGCGGTGCCTACGACATCCTTCGCGCTGTGCGTCCAGCGTGGTTCAATCCCGGGGCCCCCGGTCGCGGCGGGCGTGGATTCAAGTGTCGCCATAGGTGTTCCTCGAGCTTTTGTGGAGATTCCGATCGCGTTTGAAGTCAGGGCAGCGGCGAGCCTTCAACGGCGATTGGGCCGACCGCTGGCTGATTCCGGAAGAGGTACGCGACCGCGATACTCAAGCCGTAGAGCCCGAGCAGCGGAATCGCCAGCAGAAACGGCGAGACCATGTCGGGCGGGGTCAAGGCCACCGCGACGACGAAAATGCCGAGCACGGCATAGCGCAGATGGCGGATCATCAGCCGATGATCGATCAGGCCCAGCCGCGTCAGAAAGAAAGCGAAGATCGGCAGCTCGAAGGTGATGCCGAACGCCAGCAGCAGCTTCGCCGAGAAAGCCAGATATTCACTGACCCGCAGGGTCGGCGTGACGCCGATACTCGCGTACTGGCCGAGGAAGAAGGTATAGCCGATGCGAAAGACCACGGCCCAGCAGAAATAGCCGCCCGCCACGAAAAACAGCGTCGCCGAGAACACGAACGGCTTGGCCAGCCGCCGCTCGGTATGATACAGCCCAGGCACGATGAACTTCCAGATTTCGAGAAAAACCACCGGGCTGCCGATAAACAAGCCGGCGATAAACGCCACTTTCAGCTTGGTGTAGAACGCCTCGCCCACCCCGGTACCGATCAGCAGCACATGGCCGTGCGACGCCTGGCGAATCGGCCAGGTCAGCGCCGCGAAGAGCTGATCGGCAAACCCGTAAGCGATCAGAAAGCCCACCGCGATCGCGATTACGGCGCGGATGAGACGCTTGCGCAGCTCGGTCAGATGCTCGAGCAGGGGCATCCGGCCGTCGTCCAGGCCGGACCCGATGCCCAGCGCGTTGGGGTGTTGATCGATCACGACTGGCTGGCGGGGGTCTCGGGTGGCGCCGGCGGCGGGCTCGAGGACGTCGCGGGCGGCGGCTTGGTGATCGGCGGCTTGGCGATTGCGGCCGGCGGCTGCCGCAGCCCGAAAGGATCGTCGACCGCCTCGGTCAGCTCACGGACGACCGTGTTACTCGCCAACCGCAGTTCGCGCAGAATCTTGCCGACGGTGCGCATCACCTCCGGCAGTTTTTCCGGCGGAATGATGATCAACGCAACGACCAGAACAACAATCAGTTCGCTTATACCCACGATATAGCCGTTGTAGAAAAGGATGCGGTCAAGGCCCGTTCGGTCTCCGCCTTGCTCGCGTGTACAATGATCGTGAACCTGCTTCGGGGTGTCAACGATGTACCGCACGGCAATCGTCGCTGATCGAGCTTACATGGCGCATGCTCCCGGCCGTCTCCATCCGGAGCGCCCCGAACGAATCGCCGCGCTGATCGACATGACCGCACAGCTCACCCGCCCCGCGCTCAAGCACCATGGACCCCGTCCCGCGTCAATTGCCGAGCTCCGCTTGTGCCACGGCGCCGATTACATCGCGAGCGTAGAGCACAGCGCCAGCGTCGAGCGCTTCGACTTCGACGGCGATACGCACAGTTCGGCCGCGACCTGGGCGACGGCGCGGCTCGCGGCTGGCGGCGTACTGACCGCGATCGAGGCGGTGGCGGACGGCGACGCGGACAATGGCTTTGCGATCGTTCGTCCGCCGGGCCATCATGCACGACCCGATCAGGCGATGGGTTTCTGCTTCTTCAATAATGTGGCGATCGGTGCGAAGTGGCTGCTCGAAAGCCGCGGCTTCAGTCGTGTGCTGGTACTGGACTGGGACGTGCATCACGGCAATGGCACCCAAGAGATGTTCTATGACACTTCCAAGGTGCTTTACATGTCTACCCATCAGTATCCCTTCTATCCGGGTACCGGCTGGTTCGACGAAGTTGGCACGGAAATCGGTGCTGGCTTCACCGTAAACGCCCCCATGCCTGCGACTTTCGGCGATCGTGAGTATTTGCGCGTTTTTGACGATCTGATGCTGCCGATCGCACGCCAGTTCAAGCCCGAATTCGTCTTGATCTCGGCGGGCTTCGATTGCCATCATCGCGATCCGCTCGGCGGGATGCGCGTCAGCGAGGAGGGGTTCACCGCAATGACGCGCCGGATGACCGCGCTCGCGGCGGAATGCTGCGGCGGCAAAATCGTTGCCATCCTGGAGGGCGGCTACGATCTGCAGGCCCTCGCCGGCGGTGCCCGCGCCGTGATCGAGGAGTTCGGCCGCGACGCTGAGACGGTCGGCCCCACCCCGCAAAGCGCGCGCATCACACCGGTTGTCGATCGCGCCAGGCATTTCCTTTCGCCCTACTGGAAACTCGACTGATTTGCCGCGCTGGAGCCCGCTGCGATTGTGGCTCGGGCGGGAGTCATGATAAGCGAAGAGAGTCGGATTCTGCTCCTTTGGAGGAAGCCGGAATAATGAAGATCTGCATGTTCCATCTGATGCCGTACCGCGACTTGCCGGCGGATTTTGAGAAGAAATACCAGTCGGTATGGGTCGATCCGCCCTACTGGGAACTCGCCGACTCCACCCGGATCGGCCAGTATTACAACTGGACCCTCGACGAGCTGACTCATGCTGCGCGCGCCGGGATGGACGGTATTTGCGTCAATGAGCACCATCAGAATGCCTATGGCTTCATGCCCAGCCCGAACCTGATGGGCTCCGCACTTGCGCGCGCTACCGCTGATCTAAACTGCGCGATAGTCCAGATGGGCGCCACGCTGCCGACCAGCAATCCGCCGATTCGCGTCGCCGAGGAATACGCGATGCTCGACTGTATCAGCGGCGGCCGGTTGGTCGCCGGGATGCCGCTCGGTACGCCGATGGACGCCAATCTATGTTACGGAATCACTCCGATCGAGCATCGTGAGCGCTACTATGAAGCGCACGACTTGATCATGAAGGCGTGGCAGTCGAGGGAAACCTTCGCCTGGAACGGCAAATACTTCAAACTCCCGATGGTCAATCTATGGCCGCGACCGATCCAGCAGCCCCATCCGCCGGTTTGGGTTCCGGGCGCGGGCAGCCTCAGCACCTGGGATTTTGCCGCCAAACACGACCATTGCTACTGTTTTCTGAGCTATTACGGGAGCAAACTTGGCAAGCGCGTGATGGACGGCTTCTGGGAATTCGCCGACAAGGCTGGCGTAGACCACAATCCCTATCGCGCGGGTTTCCTGCAACTGGTGGTGGTGTCGGAGACCGACGCCAAGGCGGAGGAGGAATACTATCCTCATATTCGCTACTTCTACGACAAGTCCCTGCACATCCTGAACGAATACCAGATGATCCCCGGCAATCAGGATTACAAGAGCCTCGCCAACACCGTGAAGAACCTGATGCCGCTCCAGATGGGAATGATGAACGAGATCCCCAAGTGGAAATACAAGGATTTCGTCGACAACGGCTTCGTGATTGCCGGTAGCCCGGCGACCGTGCGCGATCGCCTGGCGGAGGCCGTCAAGAGTCTCCGCGTCGGTAACCTGATGGTGCTGCTGCATATCGGATCGATGCCGCACGAGTTGACGCTCAAGAATATCGATCTCTTCGCCAGTGAGGTGAAGCCGCACCTCGGTAATTTGTGGGACGATCAGTGGGAAAACCGCTGGTGGCCGCAGGGGCTCAAGGGCAAGCAGGCTTTTGCCGCACCCCGCCAGACGAGCGTAGCCGAGATGCGCGCGGGCAAATAGCCCGTCGAGTAAACCGGCAGGATTCTGCGCACCGCGCCGTTCGCGGACTGAGTAACATCGTGCACGGCGCGACGTGTATTGGCTAGGAACGATTGGGAAAAGAGCTGGGGAAAAATGGCCGCCACATCAGAACGTACGGTTAATCTCTGGGAAAACAGGATCACCGCCCACATCAAGGTTGCCGGGCAGGGTCAGCCGCTGGTCTTTCTGCACAGCGGATATGGATTGATTTGGAGCGACTTCCTTGACCAGCTCGCGCGCGATTTTACGGTCTATGCGCCGGAGCATCCGGGCACCAGCGAGGGAGACCCCGACGCGATCAAGCCGCTCGACGATTTCTGGGATCTCGTCCTCTACTATTACGAGCTGTTCGATAAACTCGGGCTCGAAGCGCCGGCCGTGGTTGGTCATTCCTTCGGCGGGATGGTCGCGGCGGAACTCGCGGCGACCAATCCCAAGCGTGTCGGCAAGCTCGTCCTGATCGATCCGCTGGGACTGTGGCGCGACGACACGCCCATCAAGAACTACATGGTCACTCCGCAGGCGCAACTTGACCCACTTTTCTTTCACGATACTAACCATCCGGCGCGTAAACTCGTCTTCATGAACCTGGAAGAACCGGAGTCGATTATTCGGGTGACCTGGGCGCTCGGTTGCACCGGCAAGTTCATCTGGCCGATTCCGGAGCGTGGATTGCGCAAGCGGGCTCATCGTATCGCGGCGCCGACCCTGCTGGTCTGGGGCAAGGAAGACGGATTGACCAAACCGGTCTATGCCGAAGATTTCAGGAAGATCATCCCGGGTGCGCGTATCGAGATGGTCGCCAACGCCGGTCATATGGCGCCCTTCGAGCAGCCGGCGGCGGTCGCCGGACTCATTCGCGACTTCCTTAAGAAGTGATTGGTAGTCAGCCTCAACCAGGCATCCAGCTTTCAACGACGGGATCGTGATCCCGGATGGGCGCGCGACTTGTAGTCCGTGGCGCGGGGCGGGGGCGCGCTGAAATCAGCCTGAGCCGCGGGCGCGTCACTATCGGCAGCGCGTCCGATAACGGCGTCGTCCTGGCGGATAAAACGGTCTCGCGCCACCACGCGATCCTCGCGATTACCGAAGATTCCTGCACAGTCGCGGACGCCGGCTCGACCAACGGCACCTTCGTCAACGGTCAGCGGATAGCGGCAGCGACGCCGGTCGCCAACGGCGACGAGTTGCGCTTCGGGGCACTCAAGTTCTTCTTTCAGGCCGAGGGAGCGCCGGACGTCGGGGCGGGACCGGTTGCGCCCGAGCGTTCGTGGCTGCGTCATTCTGTAGCGATGATCCTGGCCCTGTTCGCCTCGGCAATGGTCGTCGCGCTCTTCGTGATCAACTTCAGCCGGCTCATAACTACGGAACTCGAGGGCCCCAAGGCTCCGGCGAGTCCCACGGCCGCAAGTGCTCCAGCCGACGCGGTTGCTTCGCCCGCCAATGAGGATGCGAGTCCGCAGCCCTGGCTCGACGCCCTGAACCGGTATCGCGGAACGGCCGGACTCGCGGCGGTGCGCAGCAACCCCAGTCTCAGCCCGGGCGCGAAGTTGCATTCACGCTATATCGCGACAAACTACAGCGATCAGATTCGCCACGGCGTCAATCTCGGCCGCGCGATGCATCAGGAAGATCCGTCGAAGCCGGGGTTTACCACTGCGGGTGCGGAGGCCGAGTTAGCCGGGGACGTCGATGAGATGTGGGACCCCGGCGCGAAGCATCAGAGTTCGTGGGCAATCGACAACTGGATGCTGGCACCGTTCCACCGCCTGTCGCTCCTTGACCCTCGATTGCGAAACGTCGGCTATGGCGACTACTGCGAGGCGGGAGTATGTATCGCAACGCTGAACGTCCACGGCGGTGTTGATCCCTCGTCGACGTCCGGATCGCCCACCGCCCCGGTCGAATATCCGCCGAACGGTTCGTCGATCAAGGGCGCCGATTTCACTGCGGAATGGCCCGATCCGCTGACGAGTTGCGCCGGCTATGCGCCGCCCGCCGGATTGCCGATCACGCTGCAGTTGGGCCCGCTAGTCACGCCTATAATCACCAGCTATTCCTTGACGCTGAACAGTGACCCGTCGGCCGCTGTCGAGGCCTGTGGAATCGATGCCAACAGCTACGTGAATCCGGATGCGGCAACGCAAACTGTCGCAGGCGAGTTGCTGCGCACGTACGGGGCAGTCATCATAGTCCCGCGCAAATCGCTGGCGCCGGGCGGCTACACGGTCACACTCGACGCCAGCGGACAAGATTACACCTGGTCCTTCACGGTGAACCCGTGAGGCGACCCTTGCGCAAAAACGTGCGCTCGAATAGTTGAGAGAGGTTCGTCAGTGAAGCAAGACTCGACCGGAATGAAGACTCAAGTACGCCGCATCGTCTGCGTCGCCATTGCGGCGCTAACCTTCGCTGTCGCCGCCTGCCGGGGCGAAGCGAGCTCAACCCTGGATGGACAACCCGTGCGCAACACCGGACATTACGCAACGATCGAGACCAACCGCGGCAATATCGTGGTTGAACTCTACCCGGCCGTGGCCCCGAAGACCGTCGCGAACTTCGAAAAGTTGTCGAAGGACGGCTTCTACAACGGCCTGACGTTTCATCGCGTCGAGCCCGGCTTCGTCGTGCAGGGCGGCGATCCGCAGGGCAACGGAACGGGCGGTCCGGGCTATGAAGTACCGGCCGAGATCAGCCCGACGGAAAAGCACCTGCGCGGTACGATCGCGATGGCGCGGACGGGCGATCAGGTCAACCCCGAGCGCAAATCCAGCGGCAGCCAGTTCTATATCTGTCTCGCGCCGGCGCCCTTTCTCGACGGCCAGTACACCCTTTTCGGTGCCGTGGTCGAAGGGATGAACGTGGTCGATCAGATCAAAGTCGGCGACAAGATGACCAAGATCGTTCTCAGCGATTCGCTCCCCAAATAGGGCAAGCGAGTATGGGTGCGTCAGGAAGCGGCCATCCGGCGGAGGCCTACTTCACCGTTGATCTGCATCTGCATACGAATCGCGGCAGTGCGGATTCGAATCTCGCGCCGAAGGACCTGATCGATCGCGCCAGGGCGATCGCGATTGGCGCCGTCTGTATCACCGAGCACGACAATATCTGGGACCTGAAAGAGATCGCGCCGCTGACCGACGAGGCCGGCGTGATCTGTATTCGCGGCATGGAAGTAACCACCGAGATGGGCCATGTCGGCGTCTTCGGGCTGCCTGAGTATGTCGGGGGGATCTACAAGCTTGCCGGTCTGCGCAAGGTGGTCGACGACTTCGGCGGCATCATGATCGCCAATCATCCGTTCCGCTACAAACTCGATCCGCGCTTCTCCTTTATCAATGCGGACCATCAGCCGATCGACGTGGAGCATCCCGAGCGCGCGGCCAAACTCGAAATCATCCAGATGTGCGACGCGGTCGAAGTTCTGAACGCGGCCTGCTCCGAAGAGGAAAACCAGTTCGCCCTCCGGGTCGCGCGTTCGCTCGGGCTTGCGGAAGTGGCAGGTTCGGATTCCCACTCGGCGAATTCGGTAGGCGTCGTGACGACGCTCTTCGCCGAGCCGGTGCGCACCGACCGCGAGCTGATCGAGGCGATTCGGGCGCGCCGCACGCGCGCGGGCCGCGGGCTCCTCGACGGCGCCGTCGCCCCGTTCGATCTGACCTGAAGGTCCCGCATTACCGGGAATCTTCTGTGCCCTCCGCCGCGCCGTCCCCGACGGCGATTTCATGAATGATAACGAAAAGGATTGTATCCGAAGTGCTGAAGGCAGGAAGGTCGGTAGCTGGCAGGGGGCCGCGTGAGCATTTCGGATACAATTCGTTGAATTAAGCCGCTGGGTTATGGGCTTTGAATCGTGCTGCTCGGTCGGTTGTCAGGTGTGGCGAGCCTGGCGCGTTGGTCTTGGAGATTGAGACGGCGGCGCGGCAGACGGCTTTTAAGCCCTGAATCGGCAGGCGAGACGAAGGTTGCCCCTGCAACTTCGCGAGTCGCGCAGATAATCCCGCGGGAAGGTCGCCCGCGCCGCTTCATGATGTATCACCTTCAAGCGCCGCAACCGCTGACGGGATGCAGGGGCGGACGCGAAGCGCCGCCTGCGGCAGAAGAATTTCAACCGGTCGCATCCGTCCCTCGTTACAAAGCGGACAGTGATCGGGTGGGTTGGGTTGCGCTTGTCCGGTGACAGCACCGTCGGGGACATTGAGTGCGGACGTGGCCAGCAACGTGCGGCATAAGCGGAGATGGTCGTCGCGCCCGCGGTTAGCCAGGAAGCCAAAGTGGCGGATCTTCACAAAGCCGCGTGGCAGCACGTGGAGCAGAAAGCGCCGAATGAACTCGGTCGCCTGCAGCGTCATGACGGCGGGCTGACCGGCGTGCGTATAGTCCTTCCAGTGAAAGCTCACGTGACCATCCTGCAACGCCACCAGGCGCTGGTTGGCGATCGCGACGCGATGGGTATAACGCGCCAGATACTTTAGGACCTGGTGCGGTCCACCAAAGGGTGGTTTGGCGTAAACCACCCACTCGCTTTGGACAATCCGGTTCAACCAGCTGACGAAATTGTACTTTTGCCCAAGGGGCTGCAACTGGCCATGGAAGCTTAGCTCGGCGTGCTCAAACGCGCGGCGCAGGTAGTGCGCAAACTTGGCGCGGAAGAGTCGGCTGAGCACCTTCACGGGCAAGAGAAACTGCCGGCGACAAGCAATCCAGCGTGAACGGTCGGGGGCGAAGCCGCCGCCGGGGACGACGCAGTGGAGGTGCGGATGATGATGGAGGTTCTGTCCCCAGGTATGGAGCACCGCCAGGAAGCCGATCCGCGCGCCCAGATGCTTGGGGTCCGCGGCGATTTCCGTCAGGGTTTCGGCGGCGGCGCGAAAGAGCAGGCCGTAAACGATCCGTTGGTTTTGGAGGGCCACGGGAGCGATCATCTGGGGCAGCGTGAAGACGACGTGAAAGTACTCGACCGGCAGCAGTTCGGCGGCACGTTGTTCGAGCCACGCCGCGCGGGCGGCGCTCTGGCACTTCGGGCAATGGCGATTGCGGCACGAGCAATAGGCAATCGTGCGGTGCCCGCAACGGTCGCATTGTTCGACGTGGCCACCGAGCGCGGCGGTGCGACAGATCGCGATGTCGCTCAGCGCTTTCTTTTGACCAGCAGAGAGCGAAGGGCCGAAGGCCTCGAGGTAAGCCGGCCCGTGGATGCGGAAAATATCGGCCAGCTCCAAGGCGGGTGCCGTCATGGAGCTGGCAGCGGGTCCGGATCGGGCAGTCGATCCAGCGGGCTGACGGTAGAACGCACCGCGAGATTGGAAACGTGCAGATACCTGGCCGTAGTCTTCAGATTACGATGCCCCATCAGAACCTGGATGCGGCGGAGATCGGTCGCCCCTTCCAGCAGATGCGTGGCGAAGCAGTGC
>Ga0074045_10000639_pt1 | contig 34210 bp, 40 predicted proteins | sample BogForMeECP23OM2_FD_94442 | JGI IMG/M metagenome (GOLD analysis project Ga0074045, IMG submission 94442) | Bog forest soil microbial communities from Calvert Island, British Columbia, Canada - Bog Forest MetaG ECP23OM2 | ecosystem: Environmental > Terrestrial > Soil > Wetlands ...
ATTCCTCAGCCGTTTGCGCGAAATTCTGAGAGAAGGCGATTCTCTCCTCCTTGGCACTGATCTTCGGAAACCAATCGCGATGTTGACGGCGGCCTATGATGACCCGCTCGGGGTAACCGCCGCCTTTAACCGAAATCTGCTGGTTCGAATTAATCGCGAATTGGATGCGGACTTCAACATTGAACAGTTTGAACATCTGGCGATTTTCGATGATCAGAACCACAACATAGAGATGCACTTGCGGGCCCGCATGGATCAAACGGTGACTATTGCAAAAGCTGGTCTTAGCTTCCGCATTCTGCGCGGTGAAACCATCTGGACCGAAACCAGCCACAAATATTCTCAGAGCGAGTTAGTCGAGATCGCGCAGCGAACCGGATTTCGCTGGCAAGGACAGTGGATCGATGACGAGTGGGCCTTCGCAGAAAATTTGTGGATCGCTCGCTAGCAAATTCTCTACGATATTCTCCCTGGCATTCGAGAACCGCGATGCGATGAAGCGGAGGTCGGGTAAAACCTGCCCAAATCTCCCGCGCTGGCGGCCCATTGATAGTCCTTGGATGGCGTGAATCGCTATAATCCTTTCGACGAACGAAACTCGCGCACAACCTCCACTGCATCCCGATGCAGTACGTCAACCGCATAGTTCATCTTGCGGATGTCGGACTCGGAGATTTTGCCCCCAAGTTCACTGAGGACCGCGCGTAGCTGGGGAAGGCGGTCGAGCGTGGATTTCCGGATGACGGGGACCGCATCGTACCGTGGGAAATAGTGACGATCGTCTTCCAGCGCGACCAGGTTGAGAGCGTCGATGAGGCCGTCAGTCGAATTGCCGGCGACGAGGTCGACCTGGCGATCCACAAGGGCGCGGTAGATTAATCCAAGATCCATGACCCGCGGTGTCTCTACAAAATGAAGATCGTAGAAATCCGTCCAGCCGCGGAATCCGTCGGGACGCTCAAGAAATTCATAGCCAACGCCTACGCGCCACCGAGGAGCGTAGCGAACGATATCCGAGATCATGCGTACATGAAGGTTTTTCGCATCCTCTCCCCGAATCACCATCGCAAACGTGTTTTCAAAACCAAGAGGCTCGCTGACTTCGAGGTTGAAGCGCTCAGCGTAGAATTGTTTCACTCGCTGATAGACCGGATTCGAAAGGCTGTTCACGGCAGCGGCGCTGGCCCGGTCCACTGGCTCGTTCAATACAGCAGTAAGAGCGGTCCCCGTGTATTCGACGTAAAGATCGATTTGTCCCGCGAGCAGCGCTTTGTGCACCAGAAGCGTGCCTCCCAGATTCGTTTTGCGCTCAACCGGCATTCCCGTACGCGCCTCGATGTGCTGCGCCAGGAGTTCCGCAAGGATGACCTGCTCGGTGAAGAACTTCGACCCGATCACGATCCCGTGTCGCTCCTTGCAGGCGAGAATCAGACAAACCATGCTTAGCACAGAAAGGAGGCAGACGTTGCGCAGGAGTTTCAGATACATGTTCGGTCGCACTATTTATTGGCGGGCACCGGAGTCTAGCACAAGAGTGCGGGGTTCTTCGATCAGGTGACGCGCAAGCGGCGCTCCAGGAATCCCAATAGAAGATCCGCCAGGATGGCTAGGAGCGCGGCGGGAATGGCCCCTGCGAGAAGGAGTTTGTCGCTGACAAGGGCCACACCCCGGAAGATGAAGGTACCAAGGCCACCGGCGCCGATGGCCGCAGCGATAGTGGCGACACCGATGGTGATGATCGTCGCAGTGCGAATGCCCGCAAGAATGAAGGCAAGGGCCAGGGGGAAACGCACCCGGAGAAGAATTTGCGTATTGGTCATGCCCATGGCTTCAGCCGACTCCAGCACCGCAGGGTCGATGCTGGTCAGCCCGACGTAGGTATTGCGAAGAATAGGAAGTAGCGCGTAAAGAGCCAGGGCTACGATCGCAGTCCGCTTGCCAATTCCACCAATGAACGGAACGGGAATCAGGAAACCGAAAAGGGCAAGGCTCGGGATCGTTTGCAGAATGCTGGCGATGCCGAGCGCGATGGTGCGCAGAAATTTCCGGTGTACCAGCAACAGGCCGAGCGGGACGCCGATGAGTATGGCCATGGCCATAGCGATGACAACGAGTTGGAGATGCTCGAAGGTAGCGGCGAGGATTTCACCGCGGTGCTGAACAAAAAAGGTCCAGATGCTCATGCTCACGCTCCGGGGTGGACCGCCAAGGAAGCAGCAAACGCGCGAACTTCCGGATGGTCGATTTGCATAAACGTCTGCGGTGATCCGCTGGCGACTATGTGGCCGCTCTCAAGAAGAATGATTCGTGAAGCAAGATATAAGGCTTCGCGCAGATCGTGGGTGACGAACACGATCGTTTTGCGCAACCGCCGGGCCAACGCGCTGAATTCGCGCTTCATCTCGGTGCGCGTAACCGGATCAAGAGCTCCGAAAGGCTCATCCATCAGGAGTATCGGAGGGTTCGCGGCGAGCGCACGAGCCACGCCCACGCGCTGACGCTGGCCACCCGAGAGTTCGCGGGGAAGCCGCTTCGCAAACTCAGTCGGATCCAATCCGACCAGCTGCAACAGTTCCTCTACGCGAGCCGCGATGCGGGCGTTTTCCCATTTTTCGAGCATAGGTATCAGGCCGACGTTTTCTGCGACGGTGAAGTGCGGGAAGAGTCCGGCGTCTTGAATCACGTAACCGATGCTTCGCCGGAGCTGGATGAGATTCCAATCTGTGGTGCAGCGTTGCTGAACCAGAACTTCTCCCCGGGTCGGAGCCAGCATTCCGTTGATAAGTTTCAACAGCGTGGTCTTACCACTGCCGCTGCGGCCAAGCAGGACCAGAGTCTCTCCGTGAGGAACCGCTAGCGAGACGCCGGAAATGATTTCTCCGGTCGCGCCGCGATGGGCAGAGAAGAAAACATCGCGGAACTCGATGAGGTTCTCAGAAGTAGTGCGCGCTTTCGGGTTCATTGGATGAAGAGCACAACTATCTTAATGGAACTCGCCATCGCCTGGCACGCAGGGACGCTCGAACGGGGCGCATGGCCAAATAATCCTAACTTATTGGGCCGGATGCGCATCGAAATTCAGGTGCGGTAAAATTCTTCTTTAGCGAAACGGAACAGCGCCAGTTTCGCCTCCGAGGGGAAAATGTCTTCTCTACCAATTCCGAGCGCACTCGACGCTCGGACCCAAGCTTTTCCCGTGTTGACAGAAGCGCAAATCAACCGCATTCGTCCCAGTGGCAAGTTGCGAGAGGTCAAGAAGGACGAAATCCTGTTCGAGCCTGGTGATGTAAGTGTGCCGTTCTTCGTCCTGCTTGCCGGGGCTATGCAAATTGTTCAGCCGGACCTTGTTGGCGAGCGCCTGATTACAACCCACGGTCCCGGCCAGTTCACGGGAGAGATGACAATGATCTCCGGGCAACGGTGCCTGGTGCGGGCCCGCATGACGGAGGCCGGGAAATTGTTAGAACTGAGTGGAGACGGCTTGCGGTCGCTGGTGGCAAAGGATGCGGAGCTCAGTGAGATTTTCATGCGAGCGTTTATCCTGCGCCGATTGGCACTCATCCGTCTCGGGTACGGCAACCTTATCCTGTTGGGTTCACGCCACTCGGCGAACACGCTGCGCCTGCGCGAGTTTCTTACTCGCAATGGATATCCTTTTACGTATGTCGATCTCGATATGGATAAGAGTTCTCAGGAACTTCTGGACCGTTTTCAGGTGAAGTTGGATGAGATACCTGTGGTGATATGCCAGGCACATGCCGTGCTACGGAATCCCTCGATTCAGGAATTGGCTGATTGCATCGGATTCAACTCCGCCATAGATGATATACAGGTGCGCGATTTGATCATTGTTGGTGCCGGACCTTCCGGACTGGCAGCAGCGGTCTACGCCGCTTCGGAGGGCTTAAATGTATTGCTGATTGAGACTGCCTCACCCGGAGGTCAAGCCGGATCCAGTTCCAAGATCGAGAACTACCTGGGCTTTCCGATGGGAGTTTCAGGTCAGGAGCTTGCAGCTCGCGCGATCGCTCAAGTCGAGAAATTTGGAGCGAAGATGATGGTGGCGCGCAGCGTTGCGCGGTTGGAGTGCGAAAAGCGCCCATACGAAGTACTTTTAGACAACGGCAACAAACTCGCGGCGCGGGCGGTTGTCATCGCGACGGGGGCGCAGTACAACAAACCGCGTCTGCCATATCTGGAAAGGTTTGAGGGCCAGGGCATCTACTATGGTGCGACCTTCATGGAGTCGCAGCTGTGCGAACAAGAAGAGGTTGTCGTGGTGGGCGGCGGCAATTCCGCCGGACAAGCGGCGGTTTTCCTGTCAGAGACGGCTCGCAAGGTGTACATGCTGGTGCGCTCGAGTGAGTTGTCCAGTACGATGTCACGTTACTTGATCCAGCGAATCGAAGCGAACCCCGCTATCGAATTGCATTTCAAGACGGAAATCGTCGGGCTCGAAGGTGGGTCGCGCCTGGACAGGATTACCTGGCTGGACAAAACTAGCGGAGAGACTTCGACCCGGGAAATTCGTCATTTGTTCATTATGGCGGGAGCTTCGCCGCGAACCGACTGGCTGCGCGGTTGCGTCGCTCTCGATGAGAAGGGATTCATCCTGACCGGGCGGGACTTGGAGACAGGGACAGGCGCGCCGGCAATGGGCTGGACACTGGCCAGATCTCCATACATGTTGGAAACGAGCCTGCCGGGCATCTTTGCCGTCGGCGACGTTCGTTCAGGCAGTGTGAAGCGCGTAGCTTCAGCTGTAGGTGAAGGGGCGATTGCCGTCCACCTGGTCCACCGCGCCCTGGCTGAGATTTAGGAGGAATACATATGGGACAGTGCACGCACCTGGATCAGATTAAACCCGTGAAACCACCCGCGCGAGCCTGCGGCGAGTGCGTCAAACTGGGAGACACTTGGGTTCACCTGCGGCAATGCATGATATGCGGCCAGGTGGGCTGCTGCGATTCCTCAAAGAATACGCACGCGACAAAACACTTCCACGCTGTGAAACACCCGATCATGAAATCGATCGAGCCCGGCGAAAGCTGGGGCTGGTGTTATGTAGATGAGGTCGAGCTTGATTTCGCCTGAGGCCTTCAAATAGCAAAGGATTCTCGTACACGGGAGCGGGCTTGTCGCTTACAGTGAAGGAGATTCACGTTGTCAAATCACTTTCGCCACAGCTTGACGAAGCCGCGCTTAAGGCGGTCCGCACATGGAAGTTCAAACTGATTGACGGAAATCCTGACGACCAGCCTAAGGAGTATCAGGTCGAAAGCATCTTCCGAGCGACCTGCACGCCTCCACAACCCTGAGTAGCGCCATAATCGCCGAAGTGCGTACCATGAGCAACCCTTCCGGATTAGAATTCATGCGCGCGCACCACCAAGCATGAAAAGGCGACCTTGGTCGCAAGTCTTTTACTTTCAGCACGGGCTCCGGCTCTTTGCATTGCAGCCAACTTAACAGGAGTTGACCCAGGAAGTTGGCACAAATTCATACGCTGACGCTACTAGGAGTGCTGAGAAAATCACAACTTCAATAGCCATTGGTGGTGTGACGGCTAGCACGGTTTGAGCGTCCAGATGATGCTAGACTCGGCTACAAGGGGACAGTGTTATGCAAGTGCTCAAGAGTCCAAGACACGTGGCATCCAAAACAAATTCCACGCACAACCGTCCTTTCGATGCCCAAACTTTTCTCGATTCGGCCGGTGTGGCGCGAAAACCTAAAGAATTCAAAAAAGCGGAGGCCGTCTACTCTCAAGGCGACGCCGCGAACGGGGTAATGTACTTACATAAGGGCGGCGTAAAGCTCACCGTCGTTAATGAAGTCGGGAAAGAGGCCATCGTCGCTATTTTGGGACCGGGCGACTTCTTTGGTGAAGGTTGTCTGGCGGGTCAACCCGTTCGCATGGGGACGGCTACTGCGATTACGCCTAGCACGGTACACGTCATTGAGAAAGATGAAATGTTAAAGCTTCTTCACGAGCAGCATGCCCTCTCCGACCAGTTCATCAGCTTCATGCTGGCACGAAACATTCGGATCGAGGAGGACTTGATCGATCAGCTGTTCAACTCCAGCGAGAAGCGCCTCGCCCGCACTCTTCTCTTGCTTGCCCGCTACGGCAAGGAAGGCCAGCCTAACGGATTACTCCCTCATGTCTCGCAGGAAACTCTGGCGGAAATGGTCGGCACAACACGCTCGCGAGTCAACTTTTTCATGAACAAGTTCAGGAAATTGGGCCTTATCAAATACAACGGCAGAATTCAGGTCGACAATTCTCTTTTAACCGTCGTACTGCACGATTAAGCATCCACTTTCACGCTCATCGGAAAGCGGCGGCTCTGCTAAGTGCCGCCTCAGGCATGCGGTCAGCACCGCATCTCTCACGATAGTGGCCGTACTAAGCCCAAATATTCTTATTTTCTTGGCGACGTGTGCTCAGAGAACCTTGTCGCAATCCTGGATGCGCGTTCTCATGGGCAGATTCCCAGGCAGAACAGTCGCATAGTCACGTCCTCTGCTGCATGTGGCCGACCAGGTTTCTTACGCTGTTCGCGAGTTGAGCTACCTCTCCTTCTCCTTGAATGTCGAAATCGATCCCGATGTCCCCGGCGGCTGCACGATCAACTGCCTTCTTCAGCTCCAAGAGTGGTCTCACGACTTGATGCGGCAAGATAAAACTGATCCAGATGCTCAAAATGAAACTAAAAGCAGAGACAATTCCCAAGTACCATTCTGCGTGATTTATTAGACGGCGCGCTGTTTGATGATCGTTCTGAACACGCATCCAGTTGCGGGCCTCTAGTTCCGACATCAATCGAAGAATCTCCTGGCTAGAGTTCTGAAGATCCTCCGTCGTCTGCCGCAAGGCCGGGTTGCCCTCTTGTACGGTCTTTGATATTTGAGCATCGAACGAATCGACCCGGCTGCGTAGCTCGTTGACGAGTTGCGCGCGTTTCTTGAACCTCGCCTTTTTGAGCAGCTCATCCAAATCCGTTTCATAGGCACGAACCACTGCCTGGATGCTGTCGCTGGGTGCCTGGCCTGCAGGCAGGGTTGCCGTTGCCGCCTCGAACTGCTCCTGGTAATGGTTCAACGCATCCGAAGCGCTCCGAATCGCGGTTTGGTCGCTCGGGTCGAGATTCGAAATCCGATCAAGCGTGTCATGAATGTTTTTGACGGACTCACGATTTGCCTGCAGGTCGATAGGATCGCGAAGCAAGAGATAATTTCGTTCGGCTCGCCGCGCTTCGAACATTTCGATGGAAGCTTGCTCCGCCATGCTGGCCACCGGTGCATCGACACTGACGATGCGGTCTACGATCCAACCCATCTCAAACAAGTAATAGACTGCCAAGAAGATAACAGGAGCGAGAATCAGCCTAACAATAGCCAGGCTGTAAGCGACTCTTCGCCGCAGAGAACTGCCCGGCGCGAGAATCTTGATCGAATTCCGTATTGCTCTTGCCATGATTCAACTCCGCTGGGCGGGTGTAGTTTCCACGTTGAACAGATTGTATGCCAGTTGGAGCGCGCGAGATTCAAATGCCAGAGGAACACCTGTCAAATGCATCAGGTCGAGGTTCCCTTCAAGTGCCTGATTTAACGCTAGTGATTAATCGGGACCTAGCCCGAGAAACCGAAAATTACTGGCTCGATTTCGGTGTTTTCCCGGGAGGTTTAATCTGCACTTTTGGGACCAGCGCTCGATTCAATTCTTCGCTGAATCGACCGGGAAAACATGCATGTGCTAAGGTCTCCGCACGATTTTTCCATTCTTCATCAGGTTCGTTCCAGCACGAACTTGGGAGGTTGCGGCGTCTACCATGCAGTGAGGCCTGGCGGCTTGTTGGTTGCTGAACTCGAAACACCTGAACCCTGTGCCAGGTGCACCCTAATGCAGTCAACCTCAATGTACCCATGGAATTCGCCATTGCCACCGTTCCTGATGATCAGACTAGAAGCTAAGCTGGTTGCTGATCAACGGAACCTCGGCGCAGATTACAGCGCATTTGAAAAAGATGGGTTTCAGGAATCTCGCCGAAGAGCAAGATGCCCTGGAAGCTGCCAGACGTAAGGAGTCTCACCGCATTGCGGGTCTATCTGCCGATGCGTACAAGCAGGAATATCCCCAGGGCCTGATTGCCCTCACGCTGGTAGGCGAGCAGACGTTGCAGTGCCGTCTTTTGTAGGAGCCGATTCACTTGTTCGTTAAAGTCAGCGGCAGACCAGTTGATGGAACGGTGAAACTCTTCGATGGAACTCGCGGGCATCTGAATCTGAGAATCGCCGGGCGTGCACTTCTTCAAAGCCTGGATCTCAGCGTTGTCAAACGAAAAATCTTTCAAGTCAGAAGGTTTTGGAGGATCGCGGTAGCTCGGGTTATCAGGATGGTTTTGGAATTTAGCCCTCGGAGTGCTTTTCCTCGTGCCTATCTTTTCCCACGATCACGACGTTGGGCTTGATCTTGCCGTTGACGTGAAATGCGGCTTTGCAGTACCTCCAGCCGCCTTGGAGCTTGACGTATTTGTAGAGCGTGAATTTGGGCTGAGCCATAAAAAATCTCCTCGCTGTCCAATACTGGGATTTGGGCAAATTGGAAGATTTCTTAGGATGGAAAGGCTTTAACACACTGATTCTATCAGCGGAGAGGGTGGGATTCGAACCCACGGTAGGGGTTAACCTACACACGCTTTCCAAGCGTGCGCCTTAAACCGCTCGGCCACCTCTCCGACGTCCAGAACAACCTTTAAACTTTAGCAGAAAGAGGATCACCCTGCATGTTGTGAATCTATTTAAGAGTTGGCGTTGGTAATGAGTGAAGTGCAATGGTATCTTGCGCTTGCCATGCAATTCGCGAAGCGGATGTGGACCTTTCCGTGATTGCCGTTCCCTTGGCAATGCTGTCAATGATTCCTCTATTGTTGTGGATGGGTCGGTCTGTATGACTTGGTTTGAAACTGCTCGAGAGAAAAATGGAAACCGTCGCGTCAGCGAACTAAACTAAATCCGCGAACTTGGAGTTTGCAGAGAAATCAGTCTCAAGTAAACTAAAAGGGTTAGACACACTGCTCCGGGATCGTCTAATTGGTAGGACACCAGCCTTTGGAGCTGGTTATCCTGGTTCGAGTCCAGGTCCCGGAGCCAATCTTCCCCGTAACTTGGGCTGCTTCGTCACTTTTCTAACACTTCTAACAGTTCGTACGCGTCTTGAGGCCCAACCCTTCACGCGGACTTCAATTTTTCTTCGACATAAAGCGAGAGCTCAATCATGCGCTCCGCTACTTGTTCGACCGGCTGACCCGCAAAGTTCTTGAGCACCAATTCCTTGACATAGAGTCGCCCAAGGTAGCGCAGCTGCAACGCGCGATTACGGGTGGCGAAAACGAAATCGCGATGCCCGTTATTCACGACAATCAGGTTACGCTCAGCGTCGTATCGCGAACGCCACAGTTCCCCGGCGGCCCTTTCGAAAGTGTAGCCCGGTAAGCCGCGGGCGTTCACGACGGCCGGGCCGATAGCCACATCGAGGCTGGCGGTGACGGTGATCAGAGCCTCCGCGATGCAGCGTATGTCGCGCTGTGAGACGGAGACGGACAAACGCACGAGAACGGGCGACGAGGGAGCCTCGAAGCTCACTTCCTGATCGGACGTGGACAAGAGCGTGCCACCCCCGTCGACGATTTCCCAGGCAAATATCAAGTCCTGCCCGACCGGCCGGCGCGAGCGATCCCGGGGTAGCGCACGAAGGCGCCGGATTTGGCCCACTGCCAATGTGCTTGACGTTGGCGAAATCACGACGGAGTGCAAAGGCCCAGGATAGTCGAAGAACTGGCGCTGCGTAGATCCGCCTGTGCTCGGTTCCGGAACGCCACACTCTTCCTCCGGACCTGATGCCTCCACACCTCGCTCCGGTGGTCGGCCGTCAACGGTCGAGTGCGGCGAGCGTGACTGGATGTCAAACCAATCGTATTCCTCGCGCGGCAAAACCAGCATGGCTTCGCGGAACGCACGTTGAATGGCGCGTAGGGACTCTCGGTTAGCCTGCTCTTCCTCGGCGCGTCGCTGGGCGTCGATGAGGCCATTGAGGTGTGCTTCCAGCGGTACCAAAGCTTTCACGAAGGCCCCATAGCGTTCATCGTGGACGATCCCGGAACGCGTACCAGGAGTGAGGTCAAGAAAGGGCACGTCGATCAGGCCTTGCAGATAACGAGAACTCCACGGCGGCCGCTCCAAACCGGGCAGAGTTCCGATATCCGCTATTACCCGCGTCCCACCTCTAGTAAGGGCGACACGGCAGACCTCGGCTGGTTCCGCGAGATAGAGTTCGGCATACGCCTCGCCGAATGAAGAGCGAATCGTCGGCAGCTGGTGCAGCAAGCGGCCTTCGAACTGTCGCGGCTCGACCTGGTACTGTCTGCGTGCAAGTTTGTCAATCACCGTTACACGAACCTGTGCATCGCGAATACGGTCGCGCAGTTCCGCTGCCAGATACCACTGGATCTTCTCGCCGCTCAATCCGCGGATGCCCTCTAACAATGGGCTGATCTTGAGTTCTGTGCCTCGCTCGCCAAAGAGCACCCGTCGAAGCTTCACCATGTAGCGCGGATCCCCCCTGCTCATAACCATCTGATAGACCCGCTGATCAGCACCGCTAGACGTCATCGTGAGTGTATCGCCCACGGTCCAGAAACTCAGAAGACCGATACCAAATTCCCCTTGTAGGCCTCCTCCGGCACCGTCTGCCTTAAGTTGTCGCTTGACTGAGTCACAGATATGGGTCGCGACATACTTGAAGTCAGGCAGCCCGTTCGGATCGCGCGGGATTCCGTCGCCATCGTCCTTGACCGTTAGAAAGTGCTTGCCTTGCTCGCGGCCGCGCGTGATGGCAATGGTCTTGGCATGCGCATCGATGCTGTTCTCGACCAACTCCGCGATGGCCTTGAGCGGATTGCTTTGCGAGAGTGCGATGATACGTATAGCATTCCAATCATCGCCGATCCGCAATTTGCCGCTCTCTGATTTCTTCGATTTTGCTGAACTGGTCTTCGCCACAGGGACAGGGAACTCCACGGGTTAAGTGTAAGGCAGAAAGGACCGATCGCAGCCTGCCATCGGCCACCTACTATATCCAGGGCCTCACTTGCCGGGCAAGGTTCTCTCTGTCGCGGCCACCAGATCAATCGAATGAGAATGCGCTCCAATTCCAATTCGAGTGACCTTTCTCGGTTAGGAATCGCGGAACCAATCTTTACGATTCTGCGAACTAGGGTGAATTTCCGAGGCAAGTTTTTGAGGGTGAACTGTCACTCCCTTGAGCAACGACTTATGAATTTGAAATCGAACCTGTTAACCGAAGGGTTGCTAGTTCGAATCTAGGCCGGGGAGCCAAATTCCCTTTTTCTTCTTAGTTTGAGTTACCGACACGAATGATTTCGCCGGGCTTGACCTTATTGAGGGCGGAAATGCAGGCCGGGAAGAATTGACGGAGGTATCTAGACGGTTGGAGGACGATTGGATAAGCACGATAGCGATTTTGCGGCCAGCCAAGTTTTGTTGATAGCTGAGCTTCGTATCTATCGTGACCAAGACGTCGAAAGCAGCTTCGGCCAATCGCAGAAGCTCGCCGTTCTGCTTCCCGGCCCAGCCAGCCTCTTGCACACTGCTACATTCGTGGCCCTCATCCATGAAGAGTTTCTTGAGACCCCTTGGAGTGCATTCATCGATCAGCACTCTCATTTGAGCTGGGCTACAAGACTCAGGCGTGCTTCCTCGATCGCAGCTATTGCGAGAATGCGGCTAACGCTCGGATACTGTTCGAGGAACTGATCCAGGGTGTCCCCTCCCTCCAAATATTCAATTAAGACTTTGAAGGGAACTCGGGTTCCGCGAAAGACAGGCTCTCCCCCTAGAATATCGGAATCCTTGATGATTACCCTTTCAGAAACAGCAGCCATTGTCAGCCTCCTGCTTAATGTTGCATTATCCCACTGGTTTGCAAAATCACAAGTTTCAGAACTTGGTTCTATGGTGGTATTCTGCTCCGGCGGTTAAAAATGAGAGTAGGTCTTGGTGTCCTACGCGGAGCAGTAAGAAGGCGGGCATACTCTCAATTCGAAGTTGCTCTTTGCTTCCGAAGCCGAATGCAATACTGAAATTGGAAGGTTCGCAAATCGTACAGCTCGAGGAGCCAATCTTCCTCTTAAGTTTCACTCCTTCACTACGAAGTTGATAACAAAACCCTGCGTTTTGACGCCGCTCTGCAGGAATTTGGTGTTGGATTCCTCTTTGACTTCTCAGCGAGCAAGCTTTGGATGGTTTGCGGCAATCCAGCGTTCGACCAACTCGAAGAAATCCTTTGCCTCCGTGACAATCTCTTCGGCCTCCGTATGGGTTGCGACGGAAGCATGATCGTAGTCGATTACATTGCGCCTGCGGCGGCAGGCCTCGAAAAAATCAAGCGACTTGTGCGCAGAAGACTCAAGCGCCAAGCGGGCGACCTCAAAGGTCAGGCGGTGATGGCCCGGGTGCTGGCAAGACGAAATCCCGCACAGGCGATGGACATCGCTGCTGTCTGCAAGGCGGCATTGTAGGCAGTAGCGAACCGGCGATCATCAGACAGCTCCTGGATTGCGGCATCCTCAAGATCGCGAACAATCACTGCCCGCAAGTCCCCCAGCTCCTTCTTACTTGTCGTGTGCGCCCGAACTTTCCCGTCGGCTTGCAGTTTTTTCCAACTCATTCGAGGAACCCACAATAGTAATCAGTTTGCCTTTGAGTACGGAATTCAGAAAGTGATCCCTGCCGCGCCGTTTCGCGAGAAATTCCGATTCGGAATACCGGGTAACATTCACTTCGCGTCCGAACTGCTGTTCGACCCGGCGCAAGGCGGGAAGGAGTTCGGTCATTCCCACCGGGCCCACAACCAACAGGTCAATGTCGCTTTGGGCCTGTTCCTCGCCCCGGGCGATGGAACCATAGATGGCCGCCCATTTAATCTTGCCATCAAATTGGCTGAGCTCTGAGTTAAGAACAGGGATGATTCCCGCCGTTTTCGCGAGCAAATCGCGAAGCTCGTTGAATACGGGAGAGGCAGTCTGCGCCCGGTAATACGTGCGCCGGCCATCCTGCGTCCGGACCAGAATGCCACTATTGGCCAGCGTTTCTAGTTCCCGCTGAAGACTGGACGGGGAAGTCACGAGATGCGCAGCCAACTCGGATAGATACCACGATTTTTCCGGGGAGAGTAGCGTCGCCGTCAGGATCTCCTGGCGTACCGCGGGGAAGAGCGCATCGAGGATGGCCGACTTACGCATTCTGCGTATATATTTACGCAAATGGCGTAGACAGTCAACGGGAAATCCCCTGAAGTCGATTGCAGCAGAAATCAGTATTCTCTACTCTTCCTCGCCGCGTATGATTCTTTGGCAACCTTATTGCTTTAAGTGGATCGCTGGTCAATCGTTTCCGGTACACCGGACCCGAAGGGGATACAGAAACAAGCCTGTATTACTACCGGGCCAGATACTACGATTCGACCTGGTATTGGAGACGAGAAGGCATCAGTATTGGGGGTCAAAAAAATCTAATCTAGGCCTGAGAGGCCACCCTGTCTTTTCGGAATCGGATCGTGAACGCAAAACTAAGAGTTCGCAATTCGTACGGTCCGGGGAGCCAAAATTCTCCTCCATCAATTGGGTACAGCCTGTTTTCTCTCCTTTCTTTTTCGCGTTCGGGCGACGTTTGTCATTGGCGATTCATTTGACCGCACTCATTCGATGTCTTCGTTCAATGAATAAGAAGTTGCTCGTCGATATACGACCATGGTATGGTGACCATAGTAGTATTGGAGTCTTGAGATGAAGAAGATGGCAGCAGGTTCCTTCAAAACAAATTGCCTCGCGGTCATGGACGAGGTTCAAGCTAGGCACGAGACAGTTGTGATCACTAAACACGGCAAACCGGTGGCGAAACTCGTGCCGGTGAACACCGACACAGATGAAATCTATGATTTCCTCGCCGGTAAGGGCGTTGTAAATGGAGACATCGTTTCGCCGGCGGTTTCCCCTGATGAGTGGGGCGAGCTCAGGTGATTATTCTAGATACCCACGTAGTGATTTGGCTAGCGTTTGACCAAGCCCAGCTCTCCAGAAAGGCGAGGAGCGCAATCGACGATACGCGCAAGAAAGCGGAGGGCTTGGCAATCTCCGATATTACACTCTTGGAATTGGCGACACTGACGAGAAAGGGCCGGCTCCGGCTCGACATTAGTCTCGAATCTTTCCTGCAGGAAATCGAAGCCCGGTTCGTCGTTCTGCCAATCACTGGCCGAGCGTGCGCGCGCGCCGTGGAACTTCCAGCGGCTTATCCCAAAGATCCTGCGGATCGCATTATCGGAGCGACAGCACTTGTCGAGGGGCTATCGTTGCTTACTGCCGACCGTGAGATCCGTCGGTCCAAAGCGGTTCACACGATTTGGTGAGGAGCGCCCCATCTCTAACGCTCCGCGTAAGCCGCAGAGCACGCCGATCGTTTGGAACCACTCAAATCCTATTACAGCGGTCTACTACTTTGAGAGAGCAAGAGCAGCATGCGGCGGCATGACTGGCTCCTGACAACTCGTCAGAGACGACCTTTGCCTTTCGGAATGGGATGGAAAACTCAAACCTGAGAGTTCGCAATTCGTACGGTCCGGGGAGCCATCTTCTCTCAAGCTAAGTCAGTTAGAGAATTTCTGTAGACGTTCAGATCTGTGAGTCAATGGCGCAAAATTAGAGTAGAGAACTTCATCACCGTCCTGCGGCGGTTCGTTGCCTGCTCGCTTCAAAATCTTGCGAGCTTTGGTCACATCCGCTCGGGATCCTCGCTCAAGAAAGAACTCTTCTGTGCGCAGGGCAGAGATTTTTTCCACAACAGCTAAGTTGATAAGCTGATTCAGGGATACCCCTTCGCTTTTGGCTGTCTTGCGGGCCTCCCCTCGTAGGGAACTGGCCAACCGTAGCGGAAAGCTACTTTGTCTCATAGGTTTGCTCCGCGTTCTTTAAACTCACTTCTCTCGCTCCGCCCGTAATCGAACCAGGGTTCGAGGAGCCAAACTACTACTGAATTTTCAAAAAAATAAAACGAATTTCATTTTCTGAGAGCTCGCAACTACGCGGCCATCTTAAGCTCCGGCAAATCCCCGATTCGCTCTGCAATTGTCACGCGGAGTCCGTCGCCTGTATTCGCGGTTCTCGTCAACGAGTTCAGGACAGCAGGGTAGGCACAGGGTGCACCTGGCGTTCTATCTCGGAGACCTTGCCAAAACGCCTGGTGACTTCCAGATCAAAGAAATTTTGGAGGTTCATCCAGAACTCGGCATTCGTGTTGAAGTATCTTGCTAGGCGCAGCGCGGTCTCCGCCGTGATTCGGCGCCGCTCGTGCACTATTTCACCGATGCGTGTAGCGGGCACGTGCAGTTCGAGTGCAAGCTTGTTGACTGTCAGGCCGAGCGGCTTCATAAAATCCTCACGGAGGACTTCACCCGGATGCACAGGAGGCATTAACCGTTCCGAATTGATGGCTTACGCACTCTCAGTTCGAAGGTTTGCGAACTTGCTATTGCCGCCATTGAAGAGGCTCGACTGAGTCTCGACGAATGACCCGGCTAATACCATTGCAGAAAGTGTGCTAGTCAGCCTCTCCTAATTGAGCCGGAAGCCAGCTTCGAGAAGCTTGCGCGTCGGACCGGGCGCACCAAGACCTACTACGTTCGTGAAGCCATCCTCGAACACCTGGAGGATCTCGAGGACATGTATTTGGCGGAAGGCGCGCTGGAACGGATCCGCAGCGGTGAAGAGAAGACCGTTCCGCTGAAAGACGTCATGAAACGTCATGGCTTACAACGTTGAGCTGTCTGCCGAGGTTGACCGGGGACTCGGCAAGCTTGACGCACAGCAGGCAAAGCGGATCCTGAAGTTCCTATATGAGCGAGTAACCAAGCTGGACGATCCACGCAGCATCGGACAGGCCTTGCACGGTTCGCGACTTGGGGAGTTCTGGAAATATCGCGGCGATTACCGGCTTATCTGCAAGATTGAAGACGACCGCCTAATCGTGCTGGTTCTGCGCTTTGGACATCGCAAGGAAATCTATCGTTAATGCGGGTTGTCGTCATTGGTTTCTTAGTCGGTTGGGAAATTCAAAATGAAGAGTTCGCAACTCGCGTATACGCCGGGAGCTCTCTCTCCGACTTTTGAATTTACCCCTGAGCGCACACCTGCCGTTGCTTCCCTAATCCAGTAATTTCCAATTCCACCACGTCTCCCACCTTTAGAAATTGCGGCGGTTTCATACCGAGTCCCACTCCTGGGGGCGTGCCAGTTGAAATCAAATCGCCTGCTTCCAATGTCATAAATTGTGAGAGATAGCGCACCAGCTCCGTAACGCCAAAAATCATGGTCGAGGTATTTCCCCTTTGTCGCACTTCGCCATTCACGGATAGCCTCATCGGCAAATTGGAAACATCTTTGATCTCGTCAACTGTGGAAAGCCACGGCCCCAGCGGATTGAAGGTGTCGCAGCTTTTCCCCTTGGTCCATTGACCGCCGCGTTCCAGTTGGAATTCGCGTTCGGAAACATCGTGCGTCAACGTATATCCTGCGACGCAGGCCAGCGCTTCCGCGTGCGATTCAAGGTAGCGTACCGTCTTGCCAATCACCACGCCCAGTTCTACTTCCCAATCGGTCTTCTTGCTGTGGCGCGGAATCAGCAGCTCATCGTAAGGGCCAACCACTGTGTTCGAGGCCTTTAGGAATAGAATTGGCTCGGTTGGAATGGCCATGCCGGATTCTTTGGCATGGTCGGAATAATTCAGCCCAATGCAAACCACCTTACCTGGTCTCGCAACGGGTGCGCCCCACCGTTCGTCTTCCTTCACCTTCGGCAGGTTTTCCACTACTTGCGAGACAATAAATTTCGCCAGCCGCCGCAGGCCTGCGTCCTGGAAAAATGCGCCGTCCCAATCTTTAAAATGCGCAGAAACATCTCTGCGCGCGCCATCGGAAGAAAGAATTCCCGGCTTCTCCTTTCCCATCGGACCGAAACGGATTAATCGCATTATCGCTTCGCCTTTCTTGCCAAGCCGTGCACTCTTCTTGCGTAGATGGTATCAGAGTCAGTGACCCTGCCCGCTTTTCAGGAAAAGCAGTTAGATATCAGGCAAAGCTCCTCGAACACTAAATTTGCGGCTAGCAAGGAAGTGATTTCCGCGCTGTCGTATTGCGGCGAAACTTCTACCAGGTCGCAACCAACGAAATTCAACCCAGCCAGCGCCCGCACCAAATCCAGAATCTGCACACTTGAAAAACCTCCTACCTGCGGAGTTCCCGTTCCGGGCGCAAATGCTGGATCGACTACATCAATATCCAAACTGAGATACACTTTGCGATTTTTGAAGGGCTTCAGTTTCTTGCGGACCGGCGCCAACCCCCGCTCGTGAAATTCTTCGGCGGTGATCGTCGCAATTTTGTGTTCGCGCGCAAAATCCAGATCATGCGAATTGTAGAGTTGTCCACGCAATCCGATTTGTAAAATGTATGGCTCCGCGAGCAAGCCTTCCTCGATCGCTCGCCGTACCGGGGTCCCATGGGAATACTTCATTCCCCAATACTGATCCCAAGTATCGGAATGTGCGTCGAACTGAATCAACGCAACCGGGCCATGCTTTGCGTGCATCGCGCGCAGAATCGGCAGCAGAATGGAATGATCGCCCCCAACGCAGACCGGAATCGTGTCGGCTTCTAAGACCGGCGCCAATCCGCGCGTGATTCTCTTGAAGGTGTCGTCGATCGAAAGCGGGTTGACCGGCAGATCGCCGTAATCGGCGACGCGCACCAATTCGAATGGTGAAAGCTCAAGCACCGGATTGTAGGGCCGGATAATTACCGATTGCTCTCGAACGTGCCGGGGACCGAATCGCGCTCCCGGCCGATAACTGGTGCCCCCATCAAACGGCACTCCAACCAGCGCAAGATCCAACCGCTTCGCATCAGGAATATACGGCAATCGCATGAATGTCGTCAGCCCGGCAAACCGCGGCGACTCGAGAGCATTCACCGGAGCGGGGTTCGGCTCCAAAAGTTTCTTCGCCCTCTTCTGCGTGGTGCTGTTCTTGGCCATGGTTTTCAGCCCTCCGAGTAGCCGATCTTCAACCCACCGACTAGCCAGCTAGCTAAACGTGGCCTGGTCGCTCGTGAATATACTCTCTGCTCAGCGAAGCAGAGAATCACATTCGTCATTCTCTACTTATTTCTTCGGCTGAGCCGTTGGGGGCAAGATTCCATTCAGCCGCAAATACATCGCTGCAGCGCCATAGTGGTCCGACCAGCCGCCAGTCAAATAGAACACCGCCATGGCTCGTGGTCCTTGAAAACGCCCAAAGTCGACATTATCCCCAAGCTTGGAGTCATCCACATTCGCCAGGACTTGCGTGCAAAAATCAAACGAGGCACGTGCGGCACTGAGCAGCTTATCTTTGGGATCCGTTGCCTTGAGTTCCTCCACCTTAGGCGCAGGAACATCGGCCACTTTCGAGCACATCCCGTTGTTTGATTCGGTGATGTGAACCACCAGGTGGGCAAAGCTGATCTGATCGGCAGTCGGCTTGTATCCAAACTTGTCGGCTGGCATGGCGTCGATCGCGGCGAGAATATTTTTTTGCTGACGCGTCTGAATCGTCCGAAGCACCGTCGTCACTGGATTCTTGACGGGTGCTACGGTCTGTGGATTTGCCATTGCAGCAGCGGACGCGGGTGGAGTCGTAGTCTGCGCTTGTGCAGAACCAACCGTACTGCACAGCAAAATGAATAAAACAATAATTCGATTCATCGGAGGCTCCCTCACTAGCAGGATTGCGGCATCGAGGACCAAATTGGCCGGAATCACTTTGCCGGTTCAAAACGAGGCTGATGATACACCTATCCGCGGCTCGCCGAAACTAGTCGTGATTCGCTGCTTCCCTCTGAGCAAGTTTTCTTTTTCTGACTTATCGCCCTAAGTCCAAGCGAACTGCGCGGTCATTCAAGAGCGAGTTCTTTTCTTAGAAAAGGCCGACGTCGACGCGCTTCATGCTAGAATCCCCTGCACTCCAGTCCTTTGATACCGCAGGAGTCAGATGCCCTCATTTTTGAAGCGTGTTTGCTTGGCCGCTCTCGCTTTATTGGTTTTCTGTGCATTGAGCGCAGCACAAAACGTCTCCTCCACGGAAGCGCGGCGCCAGGCGCTCAACAATCTGCTTGCCGAGGAGTGGGAATATCGTCTCCGCGCCAGCCCGTTGTTTGCTTCCTATCTCGGCGACAAGCGATGGAACGACAAACTGGACGACTACTCCCAGCAGGCTGTCGACAAGGATCTCGAGGAAACGCGGAAGTTCCTGACGCGTTTTGAGGCCGTGGACACCTACGGATTTCCCGATCAGGATCGTCTGAATAAAACTCTGATTGTTCGTGACCTGAAAACGAAGTTGGACGGCGCACGTTTCAAACCTTGGGAAATGCCGGTCGACCAGCAGAACGGCATCCAGCTTGAGTTGCCGGACCTGGTTACGGTTCTGTCCTTTGCGTCCGTCAAGGATTATGAGGACTACACCGCCCGGCTCCGGCAGATCCCTCTGGTGCTTGAGCAAAACACGGGACAGATGCGGAAGGGCATGGCCGACAAATTGATGCCTCCCCGTTACTTGCTGGAGAAGGTTGTCGATCAGTGCCAAAACATCGCGTCGCAGTCTCCTGAAGCCTCGACCTTCGCGCAGCCTTTTTCGAATTTTCCGAAAGACATCTCGGCCGAAGATCAGAAACGCCTGCGCGAAGCGGGTCTCACCGCCATTAAGGAATCCGTCTTACCCGCTTACACTCGTTTCACTGCTTTCGTCCGGGATGAATATGCGCCGAAGGGTCGCGTCGATCCGGGCATCTGGTCGCTTCCCGACGGCGCCGATCGCTATCGCTTTGAGGTCCAGCGCATGACTACCACCGACATGACACCGGAGGAGATTCACGCGCTTGGGCTGAAGCAGGTGGATGAAATCGAAACCGAGATGCTCGCCCTGGCGAAAAAATTGGGTTTCAAGGATCTCGCGAGTCTCAACGAATACATCAAGCACGACCCTCGATTCTATGCAGTTTCCGGCCAGCAATTATTGGAACTCTACACAAAATATGTCCATGAAATGGAGCCCGAGCTTCCGATACTCTTCGGGCGCCTTCCGAAGAGCAAGTTGATTGTGATTCCGATGGAAACGTCGCGCTCGAAGAATGCTGTACCAGCGGATTACAACGATGGCACGGCGGATGGTTCTCGGCCGGGACATATCAACGTGAATGAATGGGATCCCGAGCATCGCCTACTGCTGAATGTAGAGGCGATTGCCTACCACGAGGGGATTCCCGGCCATCACTTGCAGCTTTCGATCGCTCAAGAGCTTTTGGGGCTGCCCGAATTCCGAAAGTATGAAAGCTATACGGCGTTTGTGGAAGGTTGGGCGCTCTACTCCGAGCGGCTCGGCAAAGAAGTGGGTCGCTACCAGGATCCCTACAGCGACTACGGCCGGTTGGAAAACGAAATGTGGCGCGCCATCCGACTAGTCGTCGATACCGGTGTTCACCAAAAGCATTGGTCCCGCGAGCAGATGGTGGCGTACTTTCATCGCTATACCGCGATGGATGAACCCAATATTCAGTCCGAGGTGGATCGGTATATCGCCTGGCCCGGACAGGCGCTCGCATACAAACTCGGCCAATTGAAGATCCTGGAGCTGCGCCAGTACGCCAAGGATCAGCTTGGCGCAAAGTTTGATACTCGTGCCTTTCACGATCAACTGCTAGGCGGCGGAACCCTCCCGCTCGATGTCCTCGACCAGCGCACCCGCGAATGGGTCAATAAACAGAAGTGAACTCAGCCTCATTCAAGGGACATTCCTAATGGGGGCGGAAGGGGACACTACCAAAGAGGTTCAACACGAAGGCAAATTTAGCCAAACTTGGCTACACCACGCTTAGGGGAACTATTCGAACTACCGGCCGGCAACTAGACTCACTTCCGCTCAACACCAACTATCTCGAATTTTCGGCTGACATACGGTGGCTCTGAGCCCCCTATTGTGCACCCGAGAAGTTGTTTGCCTCCTTCTGAAAGGGAGATATCGCCGTCGCTGACACTGGTTTGGCCGGAAACCGTGATGCTAATTTTCAACTTGACCCTAATCTTTTTGTCGGGCAAGTTATTCTCGAGAGAGGCCATTTGCCCGCCTGGAGCACAACTTTTGTCGGCCCCGTATGTCAATCGAGCGTCGTCTAGTGGCTTTGCTCCCGCAATTGCAAGAAAAATGAGTAGGTTGGCTCTCCACATATTCGACACCTCACACCGACGGAGTTGAGTAGAGAAGCAATGGTCGGCGGTTAAGTTCCGGCGATCCCTTTGTTTTGCAGAATCCTCACCAGCACTCGGCGATTCTCGGCTTGGCCTTCCGCTGTTGTATCAGGTGCCACCTGCTGGCTGGTTCCCATCGCGCCCGGGGCTAGCATGTTCGTCAGCGGAATCTTTCCTTGTTGCTCAAGAAAATTCGCCACATTCTGCGCTCGTTCCGTGCTCAGTTTCTGGTTGAGAGCGGCGCTGCCTACCTTGGATGCATATCCTTTCACCAGAATGACGTAGCCTGTGATGCCCATGGCCTGCTGCGCCAATTTCAATAGCTCGGGTTTATACTGCGGCTCTATCGTCACTTGGCCGTTTCCGAAAAGAACGGTGACTTCTCCTAAGATGTTGTAGTCTCCCAATTCTCCAAAGCGCTTGTTGGCAGCCGCAATCGCAGCTTTGTTGGCTGCAATCTTTTTCTGTTCGGCAAGGAGTTCCTGCTGATGCTGGGCCTGTTCCATCTGTTCTTGATGAAGTTCCTTCTGTTCGGCTTGCGCTTTCATCTGATTCTGCTCAACTTGCTCCTTTGTCGGAGCCAGGCCAGCCTGAATGTCTTCCGCAGTTTTCAGGGAATTGCCACTGAACTTGACATCGTCGGCGACCAGTTGGTTCTGCGCATTGTAGGACCCTTTAACATCCACAACTAGCCCCGGAATGAGCGCAGTCATCGCTAAATGCTTTTCGCGAAAGAGTCCTTGAGGCTCTTCGACCGTCGTACTTGGCGTAAGCACCACTGTGACGTTGCCGCCATCTTGCGATTGGACGGTCATCGTTGCACCAGTCCGCCCATTGATCACACCCTTTACGTTGGTGCTTTGAGCAATAGATATGCCACAGAGTAAGAGAGATAGAGTCAGTAGAGAAAATATTTGGCGTGGTTTCCTGAAGTTTTGATTGTTCATGAGTTGCTTCTCCTTTTCAAAATTGATCCCGGCGCCCAAGTCACCAGCGAGATTGTCCGCAAAACCCTGGAAAGTTGGTATTGTCAAAACTGACTATACGTCGTTTGGAGAAGTGCAAGTGTCAACGCCTGATTAACGCGCTCAATCGCTTTTGCACTGATAGACCTGTCGTTGTACTCCTTTACGGGGTCACCGTCGAGGATTGCCAGCATCCAATTGGGTGCTCGAGTCTGATCACTGGGTCTTGAACAATGTTCCGGGTTTTCCGAGATGCGAGCTTACCTCAGGGCGAGCTGGCTTTCCTCTACTTTCTGACCACTACGTCTACCTCCCCTGACTCTTCTTTCACTTTCGCCGTGCCGCAGCTAGTCGGCTTTCCACTCGCGTCGAAACGGCAGCCGAACAACCCTGCTTTTTTTTCGCCGCATTGCCCCGCCTTCACCGCCACCACAAACCATCCCGACCCCGACGGTTTGCCCACTGTATTTCCCTGAGTGTAAATTCCCATCAGCACGTCCCCATTTTGTGAGGTCCCGTCGGCACACTGGTAGGCGTCTTGTTTGTAGGTATACAGGATTCCGCGCTTCTTATCGAACAGAAACTGGGTGTCCTCTTCCACTCCATCACCGTCTATGTCCACTAGGTCCGTCCAGTACGCTGAGGGCCCGGAAGCTTTCACCGACGCCGCCCCCGCTCCTATCCCCGTTTTTTGACTTTGATTTTTTGCCGCTGGACTCGGGGTGGGATTCGCCGCCTTCACTGCAGCGACTGGACCCACATTCACCGTTGGCGTCGGCATCGCTCCCGGCGGCAGTCCCTGCCCTGACGCCAGGGCCGCCATGCCTGCCCAAATCCATTCTTTTTTCATTTCATTCCTCCTGTTCTGTTTACTCTACACCGGAGAAGGTCAGCTAGGTACCCAAAGGGAGATTCCGCATGAATCAGGCACGCTGGCTAAGTCCGACTGCCTTGAACGTGAGTGCAGATTTGAATGATACTACCGCCATGAATAACCGTTCGCTGCCTACTGCGATCATGCTTCCGCATCTTGTCTACCAAAACGTGACGGAAGCCTGTGAGTGGCTCACGCGAGTATTCGGATTTGCCGAGTACTACCGCCATGGTCAGCCAGTAAGTGGCATCCAGATGCATTTTGGCGACGCATATATCATGCTGACCGGTCCTCGAGAGGGCCGCAGTGAAAGCCCAGCGAAGCTCGGATATGGGACGCAAATGCTCACGGTTATCGTGGCGGACGTTGAGGCACATTACGCGAAAACAAAATGTGAGGGCGGGGCGATCTGGGAAGAGCTTCATGAAACCATTTATGGAGAAAGACAGTACGGCGCCACAGACCTCGATGGCCATCGATGGTTGTTTTCGCAACATGCTCGCGACGTAGACCCTGCGTCGTGGGGAGCAACGGTTGTCTCGCGCAGATTTTGAATTGACAAACTCGCGAAGGTCTTCATCGAGAATGCCAATCATCCCTTATACTGAAATTCATGATCTGTGGAGCGGCAGAACAGGCCCGCTGGTTCCGTGAGCATCCGCGCTATACATTTCCATCTACCCTCTTGGAACGAGTCCTCCAGATCGCTTTCCCCAACTCCTCCGTTGTTGAATTGAGGCCCCTTCGCGGCGGCTTCCGGAATGCAAATTTCAAAGTAAAACTAAACTGCATACCGGATTCGATTGTTCTCCGTGTTTACGAGCACGATTCTTCTCTCTGCCAGAAGGAGATGGATCTGTTGCGGTTGATCGGTAGCTCCGTACCAGTTGCGGAAATGATTTACGCGGAACCAAATGGATGGGATGGCTTTCCGCCGTTCATACTCGTCCGCCTGATCGAAGGAATAAGTTTCCATGAATTGAAACGCTCTGGTGACACCAAGGCGATAGCGCAAGCTGCTCGCTCGGTTGGAGAGACTTTGGCCGCTATAGGTCGCATGACCTTCTCGAAGTCGGGATGGTTGGCGCAAGGACTCCGTGTCACAGATCCGCATTTTGAAACTCCGAACGCGATACCCTATTTTATTGACGAATGCCTGGAATCTCCCAACTTACGTGCGCGAGTGCCATCGACCGTTAGGGAATTAATCAGCTCGTTCGCTTGGTCCTTGGCTACAGAACTTGACGATCTTGGTCCCCAGACACAGCTCGTTCATGGCGATTTCAGCAAACGAAATGTCATGGTGAGACTCACGGAGGGTCGTTGGAAAGTCGCTGCCATTCTCGATTGGGAGTTCGCGCTGTCTGGCACATCGCTAGTCGACCTGGGACGCTTCCTTCGTTACGAACGGAAATCGCGTCCTGTCGCGGAACCGGAATTTTCAATCGGCTATCTAGAAGCAGGAGGAAAATTGCCCCGAGATTGGCGAAAACTCGCACGATTGATCGATCTAACAGCTCTGAGCGAAAGCCTCACACACGACGAACTTAGCGATGCAGTTCTTACGGAACTGGTCGAATTGGTCCATGCCACGGTCGAAAATCGTGAGCCTGTATTATCCTGACCATTATTGGGGATGATTTTTGATTCAAAACTCAAGGACGCGTTCGACCAACCATTGGACTAGTGCCCTCTCGCACTCCGTATGGCGCATGGGCCAACGCCACCCAAAGCTTCTGTGTATTGACATTCTAAGCGGTACGCATATGCTTGCCCCATCTATCGATGGGGTGATATGCCAATGTTCAAACGCTCAATTCTTGTTTTGACCGTCCTCGGATTCCTCACCGGGTTCCTGGGTGCGCAGGAAAAATCTTCATCGCCCCTCATTCCCCGCGACGTCTTGTTCGGAAATCCGGAACGGGCGGACCCACAGATTTCGCCGGATGGGACGCAATTGGGATATCTCGCTCCGGTCAACGGGGTACTGAATGTTTGGGTTCGAACCATCGGCAAGAACGATGACCGGGCCATCACCGACGACAAGTATCGCGGCATCCGCAACTTCCTTTGGCAGTACGACAACAAGCACATTCTCTACACCCAAGACATCGGTGGCGACGAGAACTGGCGTCTGCATCAGACGGATATCGCTACCAAGCAGACAAAGGACCTCACACCATACGAAAAGGTTCGCGTCGATATCCTTGCATATGACTGGAAGACTCCCGACACCCTCCTCGTGCAGATGAACAAGCGCGATCCCCAGCTCTTTGACGTCTACCGGGTTGACCTGAGATCCACAACCGTGGACCTGGATACGCAAAATCCCGGGGATGTCGCGGGTTTCCAGGCTGACAATGCCCTGAAGATTCGCGCTGCCCAGGTACAGACACCGGAGGGTGGCACGATCGTGCGCGTGCGCGATGATTTGAAATCCCCTTGGCGCGAGCTGATCCAGTGGGGACCAGATGAGACCTTCGGAAATGTCGTGGGATTCACGCCAGACAATAAGGGACTGTGGGTCGCTACCAGCCTCGATTACAACGCCGCTCGACTGCTCGAAATTGACATTGCTACTGGCAAGCGAAAGGTTGTCGCCGACGACCCGAATTTCGACCTTAGCAACACGATCAACAACCCCAAGACCAATGCGCTGGAAGCGGTGAGTTTCACCCGACAGCGAACGGAGTACGAATTCATCGATCCCGTGGTGAAGGCGGATTTTGAAATTCTGAAAAAGGTTCGCGATGGGGATATCCAGGGAATTTCCGCAAATCTAGAAAATACCAAATGGGTTGTGACATTCGTCAGCGATAACGCGCCAGTCTACTGGTATCTGTACGACCGCACCAGCAAGCAGGCGACACTGCTATTCAGCAACCGACCTGCACTTGAGAACTACCAGCTAGCAACCATGAAGCCAATTGAGTTAAGTGCGCGTGACGGCATGAAACTTTATGGGTATCTGACCACCCCGGTTGGCACGGAGGCCAAAGCTCTCCCCATGGTGTTATTCGTACATGGCGGGCCTTGGGGACGTGATGTGTGGGGCTTTAACAGTAACGCGCAATGGCTCTCGAACCGCGGGTACGCCGTCTTGCAACTCAATTTTCGCGGCTCAACCGGCTACGGAAAGAAATATGTGAACGCGGGAGACCGGCAATGGGCCGGAGCAATGCACACCGATCTCCTCGACGGCAAGGACTGGGCGGTGAAGACGGGCGTGGCAGATGCGAAAAAAGTGTGCATCATGGGTGGGAGTTACGGTGGATACGCAACCTTGGCAGGCGTGGCATTCTCCCCGGACGCCTTCGCGTGCGGAGTAGATATAGTCGGACCTTCGAATTTGTATACGCTCCTAAAGACTACTCCTCCGTACTGGTCAACGATAATCTCCACCTTTCACAAGCGCATGGGTGATTCTGAAGAGTTCCTGAAAACACAGTCGCCTTTGTTCAAAGCTGACCAGATCAAGGTGCCCCTCCTTATCGGCCAGGGCGCAAATGATCCTCGTGTGAACAAAGCCGAGAGTGATCAGATTGTAGCTGCGATGCGTAAAAACGATAAGCCAGTTGTGTATTACGTGTTTCCCGATGAGGGGCACGGCTTTGCCCGGCCCGAGAATCGTGTCGCGTTTGATGCCGCGACGGAGGAATTCCTGGCGAAGTACTTGGGGGGACGATTCGAGCCCGCGACCGCAGAGGAAAGCAAACTTTTGGCAAGTGTCAAACAGTAGCAAGGCGAAATTCCAGGAGACTCGGCATTATTTTTCGAGTTCGACCTTGATGGCCTGCAAAGACCTTTCCAAGGAAGACTTCATTTTTCCCAAAGCAATTTTTTTCATTGTACCGCCTTTGATGCCTGTCAATCCGGCTTGCTCTGATCCTTTCAGTGTAATCAGGTAGAAGCTATCCGGATCGCGTGGAACACAGAAGTACAGATCCAGTGCAGTTTGAAAATAATGACTGGCATAGAGTTGCTTGATGGCGACAACGTCGATTGGGCGGTGCTCCGCCGTAAGCCGGGCGCTTATCTGCTGATTGATACGAAGCGTTGGCTTCAACCCGAATTTCACCTTTTCCCAAAAGAAGAATGAGGAACTCCCCGGGAGGAGTGCGTTCGGATAGTCCAGTAGATAGGAATAGAATTGCGGTAGTTTCTCAGGCAAGAATTTGGATTGTGACAACAGAGCTCGAAACTGAGTGCTTACCTGCGCGGGTTCCTTTTTGTCCCGATACATTCCCAGGGCTGTATTTCCCCCTTTCTGATAAGCGAGTAGGGTCTCCAGAGCCATCTTCTTGACCAATTCATTGACCTGTTTTCCCGGGTCGCTCCCGCTCCAGTCGATGTTGTTCTTGAACTCTTCGATATTTTCCTCCGGCAATTGAACCGCGCAATCGCCGGGCTCGCATTTCTTTAACGCCGCCACGTCATCGTTGTCGATCCCAAATCCGGAAAGGTCAGACAATTCCGGTGGGTCGGAGAATCGACGGATGGCCAAGTAACTGGGAAGCCGCTGGAGTCTGTCAAGATCTCCAGCCAGCTTGGCGTAGGAAGCAGGCTGCGCCCGTATGGCTATGACGCCAAAAACGAAGACTTGGGAGGGCTTTGGCGAATCGAGTATCTTGACTACTGCTTGGCCAGCCTCAATGTCGGCGATCTGCGAATCCTTCAGTCCGATGTTCTCCTCAAAAAAGGTCGATAGGTTTTCCGCTGTTCTGGAAGGAGACACGGCCGTCAATACCAGCGGGAGTACGACCGCGCCGACCCAACGATTCATCCTTGTCCAAAGTGTCTTCGTCATCGGATAGAACGCAGGAATATCTTGGCTCCTCTAGGCGTTGAGTCGCTCGGGATCTTCAAAACGACGCGCGAAAATCATCCCGAAGATAGCACCTGCAACGTGAGCGGCATAAGCCACCCCGCCCGTCTGGACCGTCGCTACCGACCCGACGTTCAATAGCTGGATCAAGAACCAGACGCCGATTAAAAGTGCGGCCGGAACCAACTTGATACGCACGAAGACCAATATGATTAGTATCACTCGAATCTGATCGCTAGGATAAGTCACCAAGAATCCGCCCATAACGGCGGCGATTGCGCCGCTAGCACCCAGATTGGGAACCGTTGAGCTTGGGCTGAGCGCGATCTGCGCTAAGATTGCCACCAGTCCCCCGGCGATGTAGAACGTCAAATACCTCCGCGGATTCATTGCATCTTCGATCTCGGGTCCAAAAGCCCACAAGAACACCATGTTTCCCAAGATGTGCGACCAACTGCCATGCATGAACATGGCAGTCAGGATTGTGATCCAGTGATGGCCGGCAGTGATGTTCGCCGGGATTGCTGCCCAGTTAAGAACGAATGCCTCACCGCCTTTCAGTTCAAGGGCAAAAACTAGAAAATTCGCAACAATGATGCAGATCGTGACGAATGGAAAATGAACCGGTCGACGGGACGCGTCTGTTAATGGGATCAGTCCTCCCATTCTGTCACCTCCATCCGTGCAACACCGAGCAGTGGCGGCAACATATCATCCAGAGTTTCGACACTCAAGTTTTTCTCTTTGTTCGTTGAAGACGTTCACGGACGCAGGGAGGCCTTCCGGGCCTCCCTGGATACCGTCAACCTTGCGATCGGCTGGGTTTGCTCACTATGTGCCTGCTTTGGCTGCCGCGGCTTTGGCCTTCGCTTTCAGTACGTCAAGTTTGAGTTGCGCATCACGCTCTGCAGCTTGGCGCTGGTCTTTAGCCTTCTGTAATTGAGATTGTAGCTTCGAGTTAAGTTGGTCGATCTTTGCTTGGATTTTTGCTTGGCGGTCGGCTCGGGCCTGAGCGTGCTCTGCTTTCATTTGCGCTAAGTCCGCCTTAATCGCCGCGATGTCCTCGTCATCGACTGTGTCCTCGACGTCGGAAAGTGCACGGCGGAATACGGTCCCACCAATTGTCTCCATACGAGTGTCCACGGGTGTTATCCAGTCTTCTTCGACTTCGGCTACAATCGCGACCTTCTTTGGCTGTAGCGTTTTGCTGACATCAGCGACGAAGTCGCTGCTAATTCTGGCGTTGTGCAGGTCCACTGCGGCTCCGGCCCCAAGTCCCGCGGCTGCGCCCAGCGCCACACCTACAGGACCACCTAGCAGACCAACTAGGCTCCCGAGGGCGGTGCCTGTAAGCGCACCGAGCGGCCCCACCTCCCAGCCCGCGCGGTTTCTACTTCAATCAGCCCGGAGTGATTCGAACGTTCCATGCAATTTCTGCAATTTCGCGCACTCGGCCCTCTCCTGCCTCACATATCAAGGTCGGCGTTTTCCCAAAGCTTAAAAAACTCTTCGTAAGCCGTGCGCTCGTGCGAGGCCGGCAACGTTATGACATCAATCTGAAGCTGTGCATCTCATCTTTGTTTTAGTCTCTTTCGATGCTTCGACCAGCGGCCGAGTCGGAACTCGTTCGTCTGTTGGGTGATGTGGTCGCGTATCCGCACTTCTACATCGCCATTTGCATCACAGGTGTACTCTTCTTCGATTAAGAGTTCTTGCGGTGGAGCGAAGCGGCGAACGGGCTGATCGGTGAGGTCCGTTGAATTTAGCCTGGGATCAAATGCGACGCGAATCTCATCCCAGTTACTGATCTCACCCTCGGGCTGATTGTTGGTACCGAGATGCACACACTCCAGATAACGAAAGTAACCGATGTTATGCACCGGGCGGTAAGAGCGGGCTATCCGTAACGGCTCCTCGCCTCTCGTCGGAAGCTTTACTCCCCGGGGGAAGATCACATCGAAGACGATATTGCGGCCATCATCCGCTTCGCGCCACACGCCAAAGTTTTTTGTGAATTGATCGCGGAGCGGGCGGTCTTCATGCCCTTCCGCCCGGATGGCCAATCCGATTGCTGTGGCCGAACGCATGTATGCAGATCGCCGAACTCTGCGCCCGAACTTTTCACGTAAGACACGTGCGACTGGGGGCAACTCCGATCCGCCGCCAGTCAAGTATAAAGTATCAATGGCGTGGTCCGGATGGGCTGCGAGTAAGGTTTCCACAACTTGCCGCGAGGCTTCGACCAATGGCCGGCATCGTTCGTAGAATGCCTCCACGCCGATAGAAACTTCCCTCCAGTCTTTCCGAACCCGCTCCAAGTCGACTGTGATCTTGCGGCTGTTCGGATTGAGTGCCTCTTTTTTTTCGCGGCATTCGTCAAACAGCAAATACCACTCTCCAGCCGTAAGAGAGTCCTCTGTCGGCTCGGGCTTTCCTGCCTCTGCCAGGGCCAACAGGGCGAGAATCTCGTCGAAATCGTCCCCTCCCAAATCGGGGATACCGTCTGATGCGATGACGGAGTGCTCTGCTTCTGCCAGGACCACTAGCGAGACGTCGAAAGTTCCACCGCCCAAGTCATAAACAAGCAATCCACCTTTCGCACAATCCTTGGGATCACTCTTCTTCCAGCGGGTGAATTCTACCGCTGCGGCCGACGGCTCGTTCATCAGCCCGAGCACTTCGAAGCCTGCCGCCCGAGCTGCCTCTTGCGTCAGAAATCGCTGATTGCTGTTGGCGTTTGCTGGTATACCGAGCATCACTTGGAGCCTATCGTATTTGCTGGCGCCCAAGGTCGATTTCTCTATGAGCTCGCGACGCAGGGCAATCATCATCTCAGTCAGCAGGAGAGACAGATCGAGTCGCTGCCCGGCAACATCAAGCACGCTGAAGGGACCGGCGTTCTTCAACCAGCGCTTGAGAGAACGCACGATGGTCCAGCCTGGCTTCCCCTGCTGCTCGAGTGCCTCCCATCCATAGACCCGCTTGTCTCCTGAGATTGCCAGCAACGAGGGGAACCAGTCCCTTGCTCGTGCTTCAGGTGCCTCGAAAGTGACAAGGGGATAGTTACCGCGGTCCGCCGCAGCGACTACTACTCGAGTGGTTCCAAAATCGATCCCGATCTTCACGACAGATTCATTTTAGGGCACCGCGTCTCTCTCGCCAAGCCCTGGTTTGCTCCGCGTAAAATGTGCAGTCAATTTCGCTGCCTACCCGGAACGCGGACTACGGCTGAACGTTAGTCACACCTTCCTCGCTGGACTTCGCGAAATGATGCTCGTACCAGGCAATGGATCGATCCGTAGAGTCGATCTGATGTTTGACCTCGGAGAGGCCATGACCTTCGCGGGGGTAGCGGAGAAAAACCGTCTCGACGCCAACATCCTTAAGGGCAATGAAAAACTGCTCCGCTTCGGCAATAGGAACATCGTTGTCGTTCTCGCCGTGGATGATGAGGGTAGGCGTGTTCGCAGAGCCGACATGCTTGAGCGCGGAGCGCTCCCACGCAACATCCATCAGATTTCCCTGATGCAGGAATTGCCCAAACTCCATTTCCTCATATTGGTTGTAGTAGGTCATGTAGTTGTAGCTGATGAGATTTGAGATGCCTGCCGTAGGAATTGCTGCCTTAAATTCTCTCGTCTGTGTGATCAGCCAATCGGTTAGTTGGCCGCCATAGCTGACGCCTTCGATGCCCATGCGTTCGCGGTCAATCCATAGGTAGCGACGCACGGCGGCGCTGACACCATAGAGAACGTCCTGGCCCTCGTTGCCATCCTGGTCGCCGAAAACGGCATCAGCAAATTTCTGTCCGTAACCTGTAGAGCCGCGATAGTTCACGTTGAGCACGCCGTAACCATGCGCGGCATAGACCTGCTGCTTGAAGTTAAAGCTCGGGCCATTTTGTCCGTGTGGGCCGCCATGAATTACCACGATAAGTGGATGTTTGGATGTTGCGGTCATTCCAATGGGTTTGGTAAGAAAGGCCTCCACCTCGAAACGATTGTCATTGCTGAGAAACGTGAAGGATTCGACGTCGGCGATGGATTTGCCGACTAGAAGATCCTTATTAAGGTCAGTGAGCTTACGACGTGCGGCGACGCCCAGTTGGTAATAGAGCTGTGAAGCGTCACGCAAACCCGTGAAGGAGTACGCGATCACCCCACTCTTTCCGACAGACCAACTTCCAACGACACCTGTATCCTTAACGACATATTCGGGCTGGCCAGAACTGATGGGCACGCGAACAAGATGATTGCTGCCCCGTTGTTGCACGGTAAAGTAGACGGCCTCACCATCTGGAGACCATTGAGGAACACCCTGACGATTGTCAATCACATTACCGATTTCTCGGCGATCGGTCCCATCGGCATTCATTAGCCAGACATGGGTGTCTTCCATGGTTGTTTCTCGGTCGGTAATTCCGCGGCGGGTACTGCGATAGGTAATGAATTTACCGTCCGGCGACCATACAGGATTGTATTCACATTACTCCGTGGCCGTTAATCGGTGAATACTGTTGTCTGCGAGTTGCAAGGTGAAGAGATCATAGTTGAAAAACTCGTCCTGATTGGGTTCGCGGTTGGAAGCGAAGACGAGTTGCTTGCCGTCGGGGGACCAATCGATAGAATGCTCGTCGAAGTTGCCCTGTGTGAGTTGTCTCACCTGTCTTGAAGTGATGTCTACAAGGAAAATGTGGAGACGCTGATTGCCGTTGAAGTGCGTTAGGCCTTCACCCGCATCAGGCTTGTAGAGGTAGCGCCTGATGACCATGGGATCACCGCTGGTCTCGGCGGAGCCTTCGCCAGGCGTAGCAGAAACGAAGGCGATCTGTTTCGCATCTGGAGACCAGGCAACATCCTTCCCTGTTCCGGGCAACGGGGAGTTGGTGTCCACGAGCGGTGCGAGGAAGGTTGTGTCGGTACTATCGGGACGCGTAATCAAAAGACCGTGTCTGTCCCCATCAGCACCATGAAAGGCGATCCATTTGCTGTCACCGGACCACAGCGGACCGCTAGCGGGCTTATCGCCGCCGAGACGAACGCTTTTCATTGTTGTTAAATCCAAAATCCAAAGTTGACTGTAAGGACGACCGGGAAAATCGCGCATTGTGATTGTGTAAGCGATGTAGTGACCGTCGGGCGAGAGCACCACGCTGCCAATGGACCGCAAGCGCGATAGATCGCTGCTGTTGAGACCCTGAGCATTGGCCGGACTAGAGACGATTACGGGGATTGCAGAGAGCAACAAGACAGAACTATAGAACAGCACGGCGTTCAAGCGCTGGCGCATGTATTTTCCTCGGTCCTAGATTCCCTCGATTGGGCAACGGTCATGGTAGGCCCCACATCGGATCTCGTCAATCGCATGCCGCAGATGCCCGGATTCCAGGCGGGTTCGGACTGCGTGATATTTCTCGTCCGTTGCGCGAAGTGTCTGCAGATGCTCTCAATCAACGCGAATCTGACTCTAGATTCAGGTGGATGCACAAGAGAAAGCATGGCAAATCTGAAGTTCGACAGCTTCACATCGTCAGCAAAAGGCGGAAAAGACCTGTGCGTTTTCAGAACCGTTCTAGAGCTGAGCCTGGCCGGTCACTGGCAAAAACCAGAATCAAAAGAATAAGTGTACCCAGGCGAGCGTGCGAGGCTATCCGCATTCTCGGGCGCACCATCCTTTCAGAACACTAGCACTTTCGTTGTCCAAACTGGCAAAGCCAAAGTGTCCGACCAAGGGATTGGGAAGGCGCAAGTTTTCGGTTTTGGGATTTCATGGGGGCCTCGAAGCCCGCTGTAGCCCAAGAACTCTGCCTCGAGTATTCTTATCCGGACGGAGTCGAGTGTAGGTTATCTGTCGGCAGAAAAGTCAGGAAAATTCTCGTGCAGAGGTATGAACTATGAACCGTCGCGATTTTCTGCTATCTGGGGGCGTTGTGCCAGTAAGCCTCGCGCTCGCGAAGGGTGAGCGGTTGTTTTCTCAGGTCACAACGGCCGACCGTTGGCGCACGTTTCAAGTGACGACACGCGTCGAAGTCCTGAAATCTTCCGGGACGGCACGTATATGGGTAGCGGCTGCGCTTATTAGTGAAACCCCCTTCCAGAAAACTCTCGCGAACACATTCAACTGCGACGGCGG
>Ga0074045_10000640_pt1 | contig 34210 bp, 29 predicted proteins | sample BogForMeECP23OM2_FD_94442 | JGI IMG/M metagenome (GOLD analysis project Ga0074045, IMG submission 94442) | Bog forest soil microbial communities from Calvert Island, British Columbia, Canada - Bog Forest MetaG ECP23OM2 | ecosystem: Environmental > Terrestrial > Soil > Wetlands ...
CGCCGCCGAAGTCAGCCGCCTGCAGGCCGAGTGCTATGCCATCCAACTCGATGGCAGCAGCAAAGGCGTTTGCACCTGCGGTACTGGAGACTAATTAGTTCCCTAGAACGCTTCGGGCGCCCCATTTCTCGCGCACTTTGCGAGAAGTGGGGCCTTTTTTTGTCCCAAGGGGGACGACTGACGATAGTCCAGCTCCTTGGGCTCTGGGAACAGCGGAAAAGAGAGATTAAAGAGAGCCGATTCCCGGAGTGACGGCTGAGTTCTCACCCCTACGCGGGAGCGCCCCGAGGTCGGCAGACAAACTAGCCTTATCGGCCAAACGCCGCTCTGGAAGCCAGGTTTGGCGGACTAATGACAACGGGTTACTGCACCTGGGGTCTTGTTCCTGCCCCAATAACAGGTAAAGTAACCATGCGCCACAGTCGTCCCAGCCATCCCTCCCCAGCTTGGCGGCGCAATCCCACGGAGGAACCACCAATGAAGTCGAAAAGCATCATGCTCGTGGTCTGTGCATTCGCTCTGGCCCTGAGTGTTGGATACGCGGGGGCGATCACCACAACCCCGGGTCCCGATACTTTGAAAGTCGATTACTTCGCCAACGCTAACACCGCTGGCGCTCCCGATGCGACCGTTCGCATCACCAACCCCGGAACCGCCGGTGGCAGCCTCTGCGCCAACATTTTCGTCTTTGATGCCAACCAGGAAATGTCGGAGTGCGGCAGTTGCTACGTGAGCCCTGATGGTCTGCGCACTCTTTCCGTCGACACAGACTTGACCGGCAATCCGCTGACTGGCGTAACTCTCTCCACCGGCGCCATCAAGATCGTGTCGACCCCAACCAAGAATGGCATTTGCCCCCTGCCGGATTACACTTTGAACCCGGTGGCTGGCATTCGCGCGTGGGCAACCCACATCCAGAACGCCAACTTCGCCATCACTGAAACCCCGTCGCAAGACGCCACCTTCAGCGCCGCCGAAGTCCAGCGTCTGCAGGCTCAGTGCTATGCCATCGCACTCGATGGCAGCGGCAAGGGCATCTTGACCTGCGGAACCGGCGACTAATCGTCGCTTTCCCCAGCTCAGGGCAGTCCTCCAAACCGGAGTCTTCCACCCTGAGCTTCACCATCGCCAGGCAGCGATCCAACCTACTGCCTGGCGATTTTGAATTTAAGGCCGGGAGTACGACCAGACTGGGGCCGTATGACTCGGAGGGGTGCCACAGTTCTCGCATCCTTTGCGAGAAGTAGGATTTTGTGCTGACATCGTTAGCCGATGCCCCGCCTTCGCTCCAGTCTTTCGCTGCCATGCCTCACACAAGGGTGATGACCTCGAGTTGGGCTTAAATTTTACAGGGAGGTGACAACTTACCGCCTCTCATCCATTACAAGAGGAATGCTCTGCATGTGCTCAAGAAAGAGGTAGCTGCGGACAGGCACAGAGAAGAAAGGCCCCTCACTTCTGTGGTCTGGTTCGGCAGCCACGAGTTGGCTACTATGAAAGAGCTTATGTCCAGGCATACAAATTCCGCGTTTCCGGTGTTCGCTCTCATTCTGGCTTCAATCGCCATGAGCTCGATTCCCGCTCGAGCGCAGCGCGCCCCGCTGCCCCTTGGCACCATCAACCCCAGAGCGATTCGCAAACTGGAATCCTGCCCGGTCGGGTATTACCCCGGCATGTCCTGTTTCAGCGGCGATGTCCAGAACTGCCCTAACACCATCGACATCGGCTTTACCTACGGAGTCGAAACTCCCGACGGCGATCTGGCTGGAACCGTAGTCTTCCTGGTTGGCGGAGGCGGTACCACGGCCTTTCAGGATTCTGATTACCCTCAAATCTATCTCGCGCACCGCTACCAGGTCATCTATTTCACCTGGGATACGGATTGGGAATCCACCAACGGCAGCAGTGGAACCAGCATCAAGGACGCTGCCTGCCGGCCGGCCACTTTTCTCAACTTCGTCGACGAGAATTTTCATACCGAAGGCGCTATGTGCGCTCAGGCCCTCAGCGCCGGCGCAGGCGCCGCAGCCTATTCGCTCGCCTGGTATGGCAGCTCCGGCTATCTGGACAACGTTGAATTACTCTCGGGCCCCGTCTTCGGCGATATCGAGCAGGGTTGTGTTGTGCCCAATCCTCCGCCTGTAACCGTATGCCAATTCGATCAGTTGGGTTGCAACGGTGACCCTTGGTTCGACCCCCCATCCTACGTGAATGGCGACCCTGACCTCGTCGCTCGCTGGTCCGGCCAGCCCAGTTGCAACAAAGGACAGAACACGACCCAGATCGTCAACGCCATATGGAAATCGATGAGCATCGTCGACGGCACCGACAATCCCAGCTTTTTTTATCCCCAGACCTCGCTCGCGGGCTGGCTATGCAGCAGTGATGACTCGTCTCAGAACAACTCTGCCGCCGAAGGCGAGTTCTTCTTCCAGCAGTTCACCAGCTTCCGGCAAACCGCCGGCTATTCCGTCACCCGCATCGACCATTGCAGCGGTCCTGAGGATGTCAGCGCGGGCGTTACCCCGCAGGGTCAATCGGGCCTCGACGCGATCAGCAATCACATGCTCTCCGCCTGCTTCAGTCGCCACAACCACAGCCGCCGCTAACCTCGGAGTCGGCCCTGGCCTGCGCTCGCTTGGAATCATGTGGAGACACCCGCCTCCGCCCAGCGAGCGCGGCGAGCGCCGCTCTCCTGCTACAGTCTTCTCTACATGTCCCACCCCATCGTCCTCTATGACGGCGTCTGCGGGCTCTGCAACCGTCTGGTCCGATTCATCCTCCGCCGCGATCACGGCGCCATCTTCCGTTTCGCATCCCTGCAGAGTTCCTTCGCCGCCCACATCCTCCTCCGCCACGGCGCAAGTAGTGACGACTTAAATACGGTCTATGTGGTGCTCAACCATGACCTCCCAACCGAATCTCTTCTCTCCCGCTCCGACGCCGTAATCTTTGTGCTGAACCAACTGCGGGGCCCGTGGCGCCCCGCCGCATCCTTCTTGAAGCTTCTGCCCAGGTTCCTGCGCAACCGGGGCTACAACGCCATAGCCCGCCACCGCTATCGAATCTTCGGCCGCTCCGAAACTTGTGCCCTCCCCAATGAACAGGATCGCAGCCGCTTCCTCGACCTTTAGCTTGCTTTGACCTGGTCCGGCTTCCTCCCAAGCTGCAAGCCGCAGAATCGACCGCGGCTTCATAGCCCCGGCGATAACCCGCGCCGCGCTTTATACTTTCCTGAGTGCATTCCAACCGGGAAATCGAAATAAAATTTCGCGTGGCCGACCTGCGCGCGCTCACGCGCAAGTTGAGGCGCTCGGGATTTAACCTGGCCACGAAACGCACCCACGAGATGAACACTCTCTACGACCTGCCGGGAGAGATTCTCCGCAATCGCAAAGAGCTGTTGCGAATCCGACATTACGGCTCACACTGGACTCTGACTCACAAAGGAAAAGGAAAAACCGCCCGTCACAGCAGCCGCGAGGAATTGGAGACTGAGGTCGCCGACGGCAGAATAATGGATGCTATCCTGCGTTCCCTGGGATACTCACCCTCCTTTCGCTACGAAAAATTCCGCGCCCAGTGGACCGATGGCAAAGGCCAGGTGGTAATCGATGAAACGCCAATCGGAAACTTCTGCGAGATTGAAGGCCCGTCGCGATGGATTGATGCCACCGCGAAGAAGCTGGGAGTGAGCCGCTCGGAGTACATCACGAGGAATTACGCGACTTTGTTTCAGGAATGGAAGGCGCAGATTAAAAGCCCGGCCGAGGACATGACCTTTGAAGCGGTGAGTGCGAAGTAATGTGGGACCGGGCGCCTCGCCCGGTCAGGCGAGCGCAGCGAGCCGCCTTGCTAAGTCCCGTGGCACTTCTTATACTTCTTCCCCGACCCGCAGGGACAAGGATCGTTGCGTCCCACCTTTTCCTGCCCACGCACCACCTGCTGCACCAGCTGCACATCCTCAGATCCAGCCATGCGCGCCTGCTCCAACTCACGCCGCTTGCGGCGCATGAAAGCTTCTTCCAGATCGTCCGCAGAAGTTGCCACCAGCCGCGGCGGATGATGCCCATTCCCGCCCGCTCCTTGCCGCGACGGCACTCCAGCCTCGGTAGACTCGGCGCCCGCAGGCGCTGCCGCATCCGGCGGCCGCTCGATGATCTGCATCAGATACAGATACCGCGCCGTGTCCTCCTGAAACCGCTGCAACATGGCCTCGAACATCTCGAACGATTCTTTCTTGTACTCGACCAGCGGATCGTGCTGCCCGTATCCGCGCAGGCCGATCCCTTCCTTCAGGTGATCCATGCTGAGCAAGTGATCTTTCCACTGCGAGTCGAGTACGCTCAGCATGATCATGCGCTCGTGATGCCGCATGGCCTCAGGCCCAATCAGCTTTTCTTTCGCGTCGTACCGTTCCTTCAGCTTCTCGAAAATCGCATCGCCCAGTTCCTGCCGGTTCATCGCCTCCGGCTTCACACCCTCCGCAATGAAGTCCACGCCGAAGCGCGTGAACACCGCATCTTTCAGCCCCCTGATATTCCAGTCATCGGCGTGGCCCTTGGGCGGACAATACTCATCCATCAAATCGCCGAGAATCGCTGACACATAGTCCTCAAGAATCAGGTCCTTCTGGTCCATGCCCTCGAGCAAGCGCCGCCGCAAGCCGTAGACGGCCTCGCGTTGCTTGTTCATCACATCGTCGTATTCCAGCAGATGTTTGCGTGACTCAAAATGCTGGCCTTCCACCGCCTTCTGCGCCGTCTCAATCCGCCGGCTGATCAGCTTCGACTCGATCGGCATTCCTTCTTCCATGCCCAACCGCTCCAGCAGTTTCGAGACCCACTCCTTGGCGAAGATGCGCATCAAATCATCTTCCAGCGCCAGATAAAACCGCGACGACCCGGGATCGCCCTGCCGCCCGGCACGGCCGCGAAGCTGGTTATCGATGCGCCGCGACTCGTGCCTCTCCGTGCCCAGAATGTGCAACCCCCCGACGGAGGTAACTTCGTCGTGCTCTATATCGGTCTGCCCCTTATAGCGGTTATAAGCTTCGGTCCACTTATCGGTCGGGACGGTGTATTCGTTGCCGTTGTAATAAAAAATTGAAGTCGTGCCATCTTCCTGCGGGCCTTCAATCTTTCCCTGCGCCACCCGCAACTGCTGCGCGATTCCTTTCTTCACCAACTCCTGCTTGGCCATGAACTCGGGATTGCCGCCCAGCAAAATATCGGTGCCGCGGCCGGCCATGTTCGTGGCAATCGTGACCATGCCCTTGCGTCCGGCCTGCGCCACGATTTCCGCTTCGCGCTCGTGAAACTTCGCATTCAAAACCACGTGCTGCTTGAGACCTTTTTTCTTCAGCAACTCAGACAGCCGCTCCGACTTCTCAATCGACGTAGTGCCCACGAGTACCGGCTGGCCTTTTTCGTGCAACTGCGCGATTTCGTCCGCCACAGCAAAGTATTTCTCCTTTTCGGTGCGAAACACCACGTCCGGATTTTCCAGCCGCAGCATTTCCTTGTTCGTCGGGATTACGATCACGTCCAGCTTATAAATATTGTCGAACTCGGTAGCTTCCGTCTCCGCCGTTCCGGTCATCCCCGAGAGCTTCTTGAACATGCGGAAATAATTCTGGAACGTGATGGTGGCCAGCGTCTGGTTCTCGCGCTCGATCTTCACGCCCTCCTTGGCTTCAATTGCCTGATGCAAGCCATCCGACCAGCGCCGCCCCGGCATCATGCGCCCGGTAAATTCGTCGACGATGATCACTTCGCCATCTTTGATCACATACTCCACATCGCGCCGGTACAAAGCATGCGCCTTGATCGCTGTTTCCACGTGATGCTTGAGCGGCCAATTTTCCGGATCGGCAATGTTGCCGATGCCGAGCAGTCCCTCAACCTTCGTCCAGCCTTCTTCGGTTACGGTAATATTTCGGTGCTTCTCGTCAATCGCATAATCGCCGGTCAGAATTCTCCTGGTGGCGTCATCGCCGACGTCGTTTAATTCGCGGATCAACGTATCGCGCCTCGCCGGCGAAAGCTTATCTTCCTCCAGCAAGTGACGCACCTCTTGCGGCGACAACTCCTCGCCCTTGTCAAGCTTCGGGATGATTCGGTTCACGCGGTAATACTTGTCAGTCGACTCCTCGCTGGCGCCAGAAATGATCAGCGGCGTGCGAGCTTCATCGATCAAAATCGAATCCACTTCATCGACAATCGCGAAATTATGGCCGCGCTGCACGCAATCTTTCAGATCGAACTTCATGTTGTCGCGCAGGTAGTCGAAGCCAAATTCATTGTTCGTGCCGTAGGTAACGTCGGCGGCATAGGCGGCGCGCCGCTGCTCGTCATCCAGATCGTGGACGATTACACCGACCGTCAGTCCCAGAAACCGATAAAGTTTGCCCATCCACTCGGAGTCGCGCTTAGCCAGATAATCGTTCACTGTAACCACGTGGACGCCGCGGCCGCTCAGCGCATTCAGATAAACCGGTAGCGTCGCCACCAGCGTCTTTCCCTCGCCGGTCTTCATCTCCGAAATCATGCCCTGGTGCTGCACCATGCCGCCGATCAACTGCACGTCGAAGTGCCGCATCTTGAGCACCCGCCGCCCCGCCTCGCGCACCACGGCGAACGCCTCGACCAGAATTTCGTCGAGCACTTCCTGGAGCGCGTCGTACTGTTCTTTTTCAAATTGCTTGGCGCGGTCGGGATCATCTTCGGTTTCCAGTTCAGCATCTGGCGGGGTACTGGAAACCCGGCTCAGCCGCTCTTGAATCCGCCGCCGGAACTCATCCGTCTTCGCCCGCAGTTCCTCGTCCGAGAGCTTCTGCATCTGCGGTTCGAGCGCATTGATAGCCGTAACCTTCGGCATCAAGCTCTTGACCACCCGCTCGTTCTTGGTCCCAAAGACCTTACCAATTAAAGTGTTAATCAAGCTGCGAAATCCTTCGGAGGGCGGGAACTGCCCCAGATTATCCCTTTTAGCCTAGCATAATTGGATGCGCCGGATTGCCCTGGGGAACAGGTGACGAAGCCGATTCACCGCCGAGATCGCAAAGGCCGCTGAGAAACGAGATTTTGTTCTAACCTTCTTGCCGATCTCGGCGGTAGGGAGACTTTTCGTGTATATTCCCCACGACCCATGCCCACTTTCTACGACCGTTTTCGCGAATGTTCCGACCTCTGGCCAGACAACGTCGCCCTGCAACTGCAACGCCAAGATCACCTGGAAAGCTGCACCTACGCCGAACTCCGCCGCATGGCCGAATCCGTCGGCCGCTGGATCACCGAGAAGCAATTCGCCCGCGGAACCCGTCTCGCCATCGTCGCCGATAACCACCCCCGCTGGGTGGCCACCTATCTCGGTATTATCTCCGCGGGATGCACGGTCGTTCCCCTCGATACCGCTCTACACGCCGACCAACTCGCCAAGCTCTTGCGAGATAGCGGCAGTTCGGCACTCTTCTTCGACGCGAAGCACGCGCAAGTCGCGCTCGAGTCCGTCAATGCGCTGAGCTACGAAATTAGAATCACTCTCGTGCTGATGGACCCCGATCGCACGCCCGGCGATTCGATCCAGACAAAACAACAGGAAAGCCTACCTGCGATCTTCGAACCCGGCCCACGCTCTTTCTGCCCCATCGATTCCGCTTCCGACGAAGTCGCCGCCTTGCTCTACACCTCGGGAACCACTGCCGACCCCAAGGGCGTAATGCTCACCCACGGCAATCTCCTCGGGGAAGTAACGGCTGTATTTGACTGGGTTGATCTTGGTCCAAACGATGCGCTCCTCGGCGTTCTACCGATGTTCCACGTTCTCGCGCAAATGGCAAATCTGATGATTCCATTAGTCAAGGGCGCGCGCGTGGTTTATCTCGAGACTCTGAACACCACGGAATTATTGCGGGCGCTGCGCGAGCGTGATATTACCGCCTTTGCCGTAGTCCCACAGTTTTTCTATCTCATCCACGAGCGCATCTTTCAGGAAGTCGCAAAGCGAGGAGCCTTAACTCGAAAGCTTTTTGGGTTGCTGATGAACACCAACCGTGGCCTGCGAACTCTCGGCATCAATGGCGGACCCGTCCTCTTCCGCAAGGTGCACGAGACTCTGGGCGCCAAGATGCGTTACCTCGTAACTGGAGGCTCACGCTTCGATCCCGGCATTGCCCGTGATTTTTACGCGCTCGGTGTCGACGTGCTGCAAGCCTACGGCCTCACCGAAACCACAGCCGCCGTCTTTGCCACTTCCCCCGACGACAACGTGATCGGATCAGTGGGCAAAGCCATGAAGGGCGTCGAAGGCAGAATCGTCGAGAACGACCGGCCGGACTCGGAGCCGCAAGAAGATGGGGCGACCGTATCCGGCGAAGTTGCCTTGCGCGGCGCGGTGGTAATGAAAGGCTATTGGAACCGCCCTGACGCCACCGCTGCTGTTCTCCGCGATGGCTGGTTCTATACCGGCGATCTAGGCTACTTCGATGCCGATAGAAATCTGTTCCTAACCGGCCGAAAGAAAGAAGTCATCGTTCTCAGCAATGGCAAAAATATCTATCCTGAAGAGGTCGAAGCGCACTATCTGAAATCGCCATTCATCAAGGAACTCGCAGTGCTTGGCCTCGAAGGCAAGTCCGGAGAGAGCGGTGACCGCCTGCACGCCGTGATCGTGCCGAACTTCGAGGTGCTGCGTCAGAAGAAGATTGTGAACGCGAAAGAAGCCATCCGCTTCGACATCGAGAGCCTTTCGCAGCAAATCCCGACCACCAAGCGCATCGGCAGCTACGAGATCTGGCAGGAAGACTTGCCTCGCACCACCACCCGCAAGATCAAGCGCTTCGAAGTGGAGAAACGTGTAAAAGCAAATCAAAACCGTCTTCGGGACCAAGATTCCGAGTTGCCGAGCGAGCGGCCGTTGACCAAAGATGAGAGTGCCTGGCTTGATCAGCCGGATGTCAACAGAGCCCTGGTCGTAATAAAGGAGACAGCCCGCACGCCGCCGTCAACTCTTCGCCCAACTCACAGTCTTGAGCTCGACCTCGGGCTCGACTCGATGCAACGCATCGAGTTGTTAAGCCAACTGGAAGCGCAATTGGGAGGTAACGTCCCCGAGTCGCAACTCGCCGACATTTACACGGTGCGCGACCTGGTCGATGCTGTTTTGAAAGGTGCGGCCGGTGGAACTAGTCCCGCGCAGGCGCGCCCCGCCTTCGCCGGCTGGAAGACGATTCTGGCCGAAGAGCCGCCAGCTTCCGATGTGATTTCTTTAGTCCGTCCGCAGCGGCTTGCGACCACTTTCTGGTATCTGGTTTCGCGCCTGGCTCAGGTGATTGCGTTAGATCGCTTCGATCTTAAAGTAAGCGGGGTCGAAAACCTGCCGAAGCAAGGTCCTTACATTATCTCGTCAAATCACCAGAGCTATCTCGATCCGCTGGTCTTATCAAGCGTTCTTCCGTCGGATGTCTTCTACAAAGTTTTCGCCGTAGGCACCAGCGAAATTTTCGGACAGGGCCTCATGCTTCGCTTGGCGCGCTCGCTCCGCGTGCTGGTAGTCGACCCTGATGCCAATCTCGTGCCCGCCTTGCGGGCTGCCGCTTTCGGCCTGCGCCAGGGACGCCCTCTCATTCTCTATCCCGAAGGCGAGCGCTCCATCGACGGGTCTCCCAGAATCTTCAAGAAAGGCGCGGCTATTTTATCGATCCACATGCAAGCCCCGATCGTTCCGGTTGCGATTGAAGGATTCCACGATGCCTGGCCGAGAAACAAATCCTTTCAGAAATTCACCCGGCTAAGAATGGTGTTCGGCAAACCAATCGCCCCGCCGCCGGAAAGCGAAGCTTCGGAAGCCGCCTACGAAAAACTAACCGCCGACCTGAAAGCAAGAGTAGTAAAGATGTGGGAAGAGTTAAGAAGAAGACAGTAGCGCCGGCGTCCCCGCCCTCGGAACGCAAATCCAGCAAGTCTCTCCGACCATCAGAACCAGCGCAAGATCGCGCCGCCCCTACTTCGCCCGCGGATGCGTTTGATCGTAAACCTGCAACACCTGCTTCATCGATAGCTGCGTGTAGCGCTGTGTGGTAGCCAGCCGCTCGTGTCCCAGCAACTCCTGGATCGCGCGGAGATCGGCGCCCTCCTCCAGCATATGCGTGCCAAACGCATGCCGCAGTGTATGCGGATGCACATCCGGCGAAAGCCCCTTCGCTACCGCAATCTTCTTGATGATGCGCCCCACGCTGCGTGTAGTCAGCCGCCCGCCGCGCCGGTTAATCAGCAAAGCGGACGAATGCTTTCCCCCAGCGCCAAGAACTTTCTGCCGCTCGGGCAAATACGCAGCGAGTGCCGACTTCACCGACTCGCCGAACGGAACGTAACGCTCTTTCTTTCCCTTGCCCCGAATCAGAATAGCCTCGGCGCTCAAACGAATGTCGTCGAGATTAATCCCAGTCAGCTCTGAGTTGCGAATGCCGCATCCATAAAGCAGCTCGAACATCAGCCGGTCGCGCTCCGGAAATGCCGCCACTTGCGGCATTGCCCCATCGATCACGAAATTCATCTCTTCGATGGTCGGCACTCGCGGCAACTTCTTCGCCAGCTTCGGAGTAGCCACCAGTTTCGCCGGATTCTGCTCCACCATGCCCTCCCGCGCCAGCCAGCGATAGAGAGACCGCACCGCCGCCAAGGCCCGTGCCACGGAAGTCTTGCTCAAACCATTTTCGTAAAGGCGTGCCAGAAATCCACGCACTGCGATGTGATCGATCTGCTTCCATTCCCGCGCGCCAACGTAGGCCGAAAACAAAGCGAGATCGCGCGTGTAAGCCTTGATCGTGTGCGACGAAGCGTTCCGCTCCCGCAGATGGAAAATGAAATCGTCCACAGCCTTGCCGACGGGAGTCTTGCCGCTTGCGTCGGTCGCTGATTGCATCTTCGCTCCGAGCCTCATCTTGTCTTCGCCCGTGGATGATGCTTCTGATAAACCGTGCGCAGTCGGTCGAGCGCCAGGTGCGTATAAATCTGCGTCGTCGAAATATCGGCGTGCCCCAGAATCGTTTGCACCGTCCGCAGATCGGCCCCGTTTTCGACCATATGCGTAGCGCAGGAATGCCGCAGCATGTGCGGCGAAGCCGCACGGCCAGAAGCGGCGGAAGCCTCCCGCACCATCTGCCAAATCCGCTGCCGTGTCAGCTTGTGCCCACCGCGGGCCACAAAAAGCACAGGCGAACTCCCGGCCGCAGGCGCCAGCGTTCTTTTATTCCCGTGCTTCCCAGCCGCCAGCACCGGCCGCGCCAGCCTCAAATATTCCGCAAGCGCCGCCTGCGCCGATTTCCCCAGCGGCACCACCCGTTCCTTGTCGCCCTTGCCCCGCACCAGCATGTATCCCGCTTCAAGCTTCAAATCCTGCAATTTCGCATTCACGATTTCTGAAACTCGCAGCGCCCCCGCATAGAAAACTTCCAGCATGGCATGATCGCGCACGTCCAGCGCCGCTAACGCCTTGCTTTCGCCTGCACGATGGAGTCCACGCCCGAGCGGAGCCGCGAGCGTCGCCTCCATCTCATCGCGAGCCAGCGCCTTAGGTAAAACCTTCCACTGCCGTGGTGACTCGATGTCGAGCGTCGGATCGGATTCGATTTTGTTATCCAGCAGGAGGTAGCGATAAAGATGCCGCAGCGCCGAAAGTTTTCTCCCCACACTGCGCCCATCTACCTGATGAGAGAAAAGCTGGTGCAGGAAATCCCGCACATCGCTGCGCCGCGCCGTCAGCAACCCGCGTTCGCTCTTCTTCAGAAATTCTGCGAACTGGCAAATATCCGTGTTGTAAGCGCTGACGGAAAGCGGCGCCAATCCTTTCTCGATCCGCAAATAATCGAGAAAGCCGGCAAGTATGTGCGCGTTGTCAGTTGCACTCGTCATGCGCGAAGAATTCTAGTATGCGTACTATCGAACCCAAACAACAGTACTCCCGAAGATGCCTGAGCGCTCCCGACCCCGTCGTAGAGACGCAGCTTGCTAGGTCTCCCGGAGACTCCGCAGCAAATCCACTGCGTAAAGCGCTCCCTCGGGTGTCTCCTCATGCTTGAAGTAAGCAAACACATCGCGCCCCGCAGCCAGATGTTCCCCGATCCTCCCGATCATGCCGCGGCGCTCCTCCTCGCTATAGCTGGGCTTACGAAACCGGTAATAAACAAATGCCCCGGTAACCACATCCGGCGTAGTCCGTTCTTCCGTCTCCGCCACGCACAGTGCCGCTCCGTGCGCTCGCAGCAACTCCCAAGTCGAGTCGCTAAACCAAGATTCGTGACGGAACTCAAATGCCGCCGGCAAAGCCCGCGGCAGAGAAGAAAGAAAATTTCCGAGCAGCCCTGCATCCGCCTTCAAATTCGGCGGCAATTGAAACAGCACCGGCCCCAGCTTCCCCGCGCTGGCCAACGGCTCAATCGTCGCCAGAAAGCGCGGAACAAAATCCTCCGTCCCCTTCAACCGCTTGATGTGGGTGATTACCTGGTGCGCCTTCACGCCAAAGCGAAAATGCCCGGGCGTCTCCAGAATCCAATTCTGGATCGTGCTCTCCTTCACTAGTTGGCGGAAGGTGAAATTTACTTCCACGGTATTGAGCCGCGTGGAATAGTGACTGAGAAACTTTTTCTGCGCGAGTTTCGCGGGATAGAAATCCGGCTTCCAGCTTGGATAAGCCCATCCCGACGTTCCCACAAACAGTTGAGACATGAAGGAATTTAGTAATCGTGTAATTTAGTAATTGAGTAATTTAAAAACGTTCGCTCCGTCCGGAGTGGGTTGCAAATTACCGAATTACTAAATTACCAAATTACTAAATTGTTCTGACTCAATTCTTTCGCCTCGCCGTGCTGGCTCGCGGCGCCGCCTTCTTCCCGGCCCGCCGGCGAACGGCTTTCTCATCGTCTTCCGCCTGAGCGGCAAGCGAGATCGGTTCCTCCGCTTCTTCGGCGGAAGCAGCAACCCCCTTCACATCCGGCAAGCGTTGCTTCAAAGCCAGCACCGGGGCAAACAAGTCCCCCAGCTTCTCGACGCGGGCAATCACCTGCTTCGCCTCGAATACCAGCAAACTCGGATCTTTCTTTTTCAATGCCCGCTCCACCTCCTCCCACGCGACTGGAGTCGAAACCGTGGGATGCTCGCGCGCCCGGAGCGAATATACCGCGACGGTCGTCTTATGCTCATCGTTTTGGCTCCAATCGACCAGCACCTTCCCCGTCCGCAACTGCTTCTTCATGTCCGACACAACTAGCTCTCGATGTTCGTGCTCCAGCAACTGCGCCAGCGCATGGGCGAAAGGCTTGGTTGATTCGTAGCTGGTTGCGGTATTGAGCGGAACATAGATCTGCAGCCCCTTCGAACCCGAAGTCTTCGGAAAGCTCTGCAACCCAAAATGCTCGAAAATTTCCCGCAGCCACAATCCAACCTGGCAGCATTGCACAATCGTGGCCGGCGCTCCCGGATCAAGGTCGAAAACCATCATTGTGGGACAGGTAATCTCCTTCGCCAGCGAAAGCGAGGGATGCAGTTCGATCGCCGCCAGGTTCGCCAGCCACACCAGCGTCGGCAAATCGTCCACCAGAATGTAATGCACTGTACGACGGTTCCCTTCGCTCCAGATCGGTGCCGTCTTCACCCAATCCGGCCGGTGCTGTGGCGCATTCTTTTCGTAAAAGAATTCCTCATCGACTCCATTGGGATATCGCTTCCGCGTCAGCGGACGCTCCGCCAGATGCGGCACCATCGCCGGAGCGATGCGTACGTAGTAATCGATCACCTGCTGCTTCGTAAAGCCCGTGGCCGGATACAAAACCTTCTCCAGATTCGACAACTTGAGCTGTTTTCCCTGCACCTCAACCGTCGAATCCATAGGCTTCTCACCTGCACGCGTTGAGCCTCAGAAACGTGCCTCGCCATTGTGCCTCAAAACACCCGCGCCGCAAAATACCGCCCTGCAGCGCTATTTGCCAAGAATGCCTATGTGGGGACAGCCGCCCTCGGCTGTCCGGCGAGCGAAGCTCGCCGACTTCTCCTGCGTCGGCACCTGCAGCACTTCCAATCGCCCGAAGTTTGACAATCTCCCCACCCACCACGTAATTTCAAACTTCTGCCCTGCATATTCGTCCAAGTCATAGTTGTCCAATCCGGAGGTCCGCTAGAATGAAACGCGCACTCAAAGCTGCTATTTCTCTTCTTATCCTGTCCGCCCTCGCGGTCGCTCAGGATCTCGCCTCGTTTGAAAAGCGCATCACGGTCAAAAAGCTGCCCAACGGACTCACCCTTCTCATCTGTGAGCGCCCGGAGGCTCCGGTTTTTTCCTTCTTTACTATGGTAGATGCCGGCTCCGCCCAAGACCCGATGAATAAGACGGGCCTCGCCCACATGTTCGAACACATGGCGTTCAAAGGTACTGACAAAATCGGCACCACCGACTACGCCGCCGAAAAGCCCGCTTTGGCCAAGGTCGAAACCGCCTACGCCGCCTACATTGCGGAGCGAGACAAAAGCGGCGATCGTGACGAAGCCAAACTAAAAGAACTGGAAAAAGCCTGGAAGGACGCCATCGCCGCCGCCGACAAATTTGTCGTCCCCAACCAGTTCGGAAAAATCGTCGAGCAAAACGGCGGCGAAGGACTCAACGCTTTCACCAGCTACGATGAGACCGCGTACCACTATTCGTTTCCCTCCAATCGCCTCGAGCTCTGGGCCTATCTCGAGTCGGAGCGCTTTCTTCACCCCGTCCTGCGCGAGTTTTATAAAGAGCGCAACGTGGTGATCGAAGAGCGCCGCCTGCGCACCGACAGCAGTCCCACCGGCCGCCTGCGCGAGCAGTTCAACGCCGCCGCCTTCGAGGCTCATCCCTACCATCGCCCCACCGTAGGCTGGATGTCCGACCTGAACTCTTTCTCCGCCACCGACGCCAAACGTTTCTTCGACGAATATTACGTGCCGGCCAATATGGTCATTGCGCTCGCGGGCGACATAAAAGCTTCGCAGGCCATGCCTCTTCTCGAGAAATATTTCAGCCGCTTGCCCATGAGCCACAAGCCCGACGAGACCACCACCACCGAGCCTCCGCAAAATTCTGAGCGCCGCGTCGTGCTCATGGAAAAGGCGCAGCCTATCTACCTCGAGGGCTACCATCGCCCCGACGATCGCAGCAAAGACGACGCCGTGTATGACGCCATCACCGATCTCATGTCCGAGGGCCGCACCTCGCGCCTCTATCGCGCCCTCGTCACCGAGAAAAAGATTGCGGCCTATTCCGCCGGATTCAGCGGCCTGCCCGGCACCAAATATCCCCACCTCTTCGCCTTTTTCGCCGTCCCGCTCCCCGGCCACAGCACGCAGGAAGTCGCCGACGCGATTCACGCGGAGATCGACCGCCTCAAGAAAGAAGACATCAGCGACGACGAATTGAAGATGATCAAAACCCGCACCAAAGCCAACTTGATCCGCAGCCTCGACGACAACGAAGGCCTGGCCACCAACCTGGCAAACTATGAAACGCGCTACGGCGACTGGCGCGAACTCTTCCGCTCCGTCGACCGCATCGACAAAGTCACTAAGGCTGACATTCGTCGCGTCGCCAACGAAACTTTCAACGACACCAATCGCACGGTTGGCGTGATTGAAACGCGCAAGGACGCCGGACATGGACAAAGCGACGATCAGCCATCCGATCAGGGCGCGTCCGATCAGGGAGGTGCGCAATGACGTGCTCCATGAAGAAGTGCGCAGTGAAGACGAAACGCATTGCTTTCCCGCTGATTTTGGCAGCCGCCGCCATATCTCTACCCTTACCTCGAGCCAACGCGCAAGCTACGGACTGGAAGCAAGTCCCCATCCCCGCTCTACCCGAATTCCATCCGCCGCGGCCGAAGCGTATTGAACTCATGAACGGAATGGTGATCTTTCTCCAGGAAGACCATGAACTCCCTCTGATTGAGGCCTCGGCGCGCATCCACGGCGGATCAAGCAATGAACCGGCCGCGAAAGTGGGATTGGTAGATCTCTTCGGCGAAGTCTGGCGCACCGGTGGCACCAAAAGTCAAACTGGCGATCAACTCGACGATTATCTCGAAGTGCGTGCCGCCAAAGTCGAAACTGGCGGCGACGCCGATTCCACCAGCATTAGCCTGTCCTGCCTGAAAGGCGACTTCGACGATGTCTTCAAAGTCTTCGCCGACCTGCTGCAGAATCCCGAATTCCGCGCCGACAAACTCGATCTGGCACAAAAGCAGGAAGACGATAGCATCTCTCGCCGCAACGATCAGATCGGCAGTATCGCCGGTCGCGAATCCGCCAAACTTGCCTACGGCAAAGACAATCCCTACACTCGCGAGCCCGAATATTCGACCATCGCCGCCATTACGCGCCAGGATTTAATCGACTGGCACAAAACCTACATTCACCCCAATCACATGATTCTCGGCATTACCGGCGATTTCGATACGGCTAGTATCGAAACCAAACTGCACGCCGCCTTCGACTCGTGGCCAAAAGGTCCCGATCTTCCGAAGGCCGAAATCCAGTACCACCCCGCAAAGCCCGGCTACTACCTCATCCCCAAAGAAGATGTGAATCAGAGCAACATTCATTTGGTCGCTCTCGGCGTAACTCGTAGCAACCCCGATTACTACGCCATCAGCGTCTTCAATGAGGCTTTCGGCGGCGGTTTCTCCTCCCGCCTTTTCAACGACATTCGCACCAAGCGCGGACTCGCTTACCACGTAGGCGGCGGCATTGGCGCCAACTTCGGCCATCCCGGCATGATCTCATTCAGCATGGGCACCAAGAGCCAGAGCACCATCGAATCCATTCAGGCCCTCGACGAAGATATCGACGCCCTGACCAAAAAGCCGATCACCGAGGACGAGATCCAGCACGCCAAAGACGCCATCCTCAATGCCTTCATCTTCCGCCTTGATTCCCCCGACAAAGTTCTCTCCGAGCGCCTGGTTTACGAATTCTACGGATACCCCGCCGATTGGCTCGACCAGTACTCCGCCGAGGTTAAGAAAGTAACCGCAGCCGATGTCAATCGAGTGGCCGCCAAATATCTGCACCGCGATCAGCTTGCGGTGCTCGTAGTCGGCAACACGAAGGAGTTCGACAAGCCGCTCTCCTCGCTTGGCCCTGTGAAAGAAATCGATATTACGATCCCTCCTCCGCCCGGGGCGAAAGAAGAAAAAAGCGAAAAGCCCACCGAGTCGGACCAGGAAGGCAAAGCTCTAGCGGCCAAAGTAGTCGAGGCGATGGGCGGTGAGGCCAAGCTGGCCCCGATCAAGTCGGTGAAAGCCGAACTCACGCTCACCCAGAAGACGCCGCAAGGCGAATTCCCCATGCAGATGGAAACTGTGATCGTCTATCCGGACCATCTCCACGCTGTGATGCAAACTCCCGGCGGAGCCATGAACATCGTGGTGACTCCAGACACCGCTTTCATGGCCCTTCCCGGCCAGGGCACACGCGACTTTCCCGCTTCGCAAAAGTCGGAAACGCTCGATCAAATCAAGCGCGATCCCATCTTCATCGCCTCCCACTGGAAAGATCCCAACGTGTTGTTCCGCGCCGATGGCGCCGAAAAAGTTGGCGATGTTGAAGCCCGCATAGTCGATGTCAACGCCGCCGGAGCTTCCATTCGCTGGTGGGTTGATCCCAACACCGGCCGCATCTTGAAAGAAACCTATCCCACGCTGAGCCAGGGCGGTCCAGTGCAGGGCGAAACCGACTTCGACAACTGGAAATCGGTCAACGGCCTGAATATTCCGCTGACCCGCCACAACAAACAAAACGGCCAGGATTCCAGCACGGCGGAATTCACATCACTCGAATTCAACCCGGCGGTCGATGCCAAACAATTCGAAAGACCGGCGGAAAAATCGGCCGCTCAGTAGTGACAGGTAAGTAGCGTCGGCAGCCTACTTGCGTTTCGTGGACTTCTTTCCGCCAGAAACATTGAGCGCGACGGCCGCGCGGATCAGATCCTTCAAGGCTGCCTCATCGATCTTGTCGCCTTCGAGGATGTCGATGGCGCGCCTGACATTCCCCTCGAGGCTGGAGTTGAACAGACCGGAAGGATCCTTCAACGCAGCTCCCTTGGCAAATGTCATCTTGACGACGTTCTTGTGCGTCTCTCCCGTGCAGACGATGCCGCCGTGGGAAAAGACCGGAGTCCCCGGCGATGTCGCCCTGACCCACTTCCGCTCTTCGACGATCTCAGGGTCTGCTGCGTGTATGATGGCGCGCACTTTCGCGAGCGTCTTTCCTCGCCAGTCGCCAAGTTCCTTGATCTTCTCATCGATGAATGCAGAAGCAGAGATAGATGTAGAAGCAGATTCCGCCGCGCCGGTTTTTTTCATATACATCTCCAAAACTCTCGCACCTAATTTAGCCGCGCTCGACGGAACCCGCAACTCGGCGATCATTCGGCGTCTGCCTTCCCCGGGGCGGAGCCCTCGCCCCTTACCCCACTCCCCTGGTTACGATCTTTCCAGGTCCTTTTTCATATCGCAGCGCTGAAGGCGCTGCGCCACCCAAAATCCAAGGCTCTCGCTTCCTCGGGATGACAACTCCGATTGGGGCTCTGGCATACTTGAATCGTACCAGGTTCCCCCCATGCGCATTTGGCAAACAATCTGTACGTCTGGATTCGGCCGCCACCTTCACAAACATGCTTACGCAGCGCTCGTTCTCTCGGGTTGTTATGAGGAAGCGGGCGACCTTGGCCGCCTCCGCGTGCGGGCTGGCGATGTCGTGCTGCACGAGGCATTCGAAGTGCATCTGGATCGCTTTTCCGCTTCCGGGGCCACCGTTCTCAATCTCTCTCTGCCTGCCGGGCATGCATTTCAGGCGGGGTGGGGAAGAATCGACGATCCGGACGCTATTGTTCGAATCGCGGAGAGAAATAAAGCGGAGGCGGCGCTGCTGCTTCTTTCGCTGGCCGGGATGCAAGAACCGGAATGTTGCGATTGGCCGGATGAACTGGCGGCTGCCCTGATGCGATATCCATCTCTGAGTTTGTCGCATTGGAGCGAAATGAGAAAGATCGCTCCGTGGGCCCTGTCGCGAGGTTTCGCGCGGGTATTTGATGTCTCCCCTTCCGCCCTCAGGGCGCGCGCCCGGACGCGCCATGCCTGGAAGGCTATCCGGACCACCGACGCGCCGCTGGCGGGGATCGCCGCGGATTGCGGATTTGCCGACCAATCCCACATGACCCGCAGTGTCAAGAATATGACCGGCAAGGGACCGCACGCATGGCGACTGGCTGCAAATAGATTCAAGACAAGGTGAAGCGCGGGTTTGTATAACGGTGGTATGCATCGAACTGCCGGTTTGCGCTGCCGAAATTTACTCTCGTCTTCCGCCAACCAATCGAATCGCGAGTCCCTGGCCGCGGGGCGGGCGTCGAGAAGCGCGGAGACTCGAAAACGCTGGTTGCGCGCCGGGCTGGTTCTTCTCGCATCCTTCTCAGCACCAAGGTTCGCAGCGGGCCAGGAAAGCCAGAAACCGGTGGTCACGTGGGGCGATCCCCACCACAAGAGTGCGGTGGTTCGGTTCGAATCCGCAAACAACATGATCTTATTGCCGGTGAGCGTCAACGGCTCCGAACCGCTGTGGTTTAACCTCGACAGCGGAGCGGGATATTGTTTTGTCGATCTAAGCCGCGCCAAAGCGCTTGGACTGCAGTTTGAGGGCACTGTGCAGGCGCAAGGCGCCGGCACTGGAACCGCCGATGTCCAGATTATCAAGGGAGCCGTTAACTTTGGCTTTGGTGAAGTAAAGGTATCGGTCGCGCCCGCCGGGGCGATGGATATCGCCTCGATTGAGCCGGTGGTCGGCCACATGGTTGACGGAACTCTCGGATACGATATTTTTCAAGAGCTGGTCATCACCGTAGACTACATCTCCCACCAAGTGACGTTCACCGACCCGGGGGAGTTCCATTCCTCACCGCGCGGACAGAGTTTGCCGCTCAGCCTGGAAACAGGAGGAAATACTCCCCAAGACCGGGTGCCGCTGGTTCAGGGGCGAATTGCAATTCCGGGCAATCCTCCAGTTGATGCCAAGTTTCTGGTCGACTCCGGATCTGGTGACGCCGTCGATCATCCGCTGATCAAGAAATCCACCGGAAAGTTGCTCAATACGGTGACGGGAGTTGGGATCGGTAAAGAATGGCGCGGGGTGGAAGGCCGGATCGACTACCTGCAACTCGGGCCGTTTGAATTGCGTGGCGCAGTCTCCGCATGTTGCGGCGGCTCCGAGCTGAGCAGTCAACTGATCGGGGGACAGGCGTTGAGCAGGTTCATCGTCACCTTCGACTATCCGCGGCAAAGGCTGATCCTTGAGCCCAATCGGAATTATCATCGACCGTTCCCCGCTGATCAGAGCGGCATGAACCTGCGTTGGGATCCGGCAACGCAAGCGCCGGTGGTGCACGGTCTCACCGAGAATTCGCCGGCAACGGAGGCGGGGCTGCAGACTGGAGACATCATCGTGGCAATCGGAGGCGTTCCGTCGTCACAACTCGGGCTCGACAAGGTGAAGCGCCTGTTTGAAGCAAACTCAAGAAAATATAACCTCACCGTCCGGCGAGGCGCTCAAACCCTGGCGATCCGGCTGCGGCTTGGCCATCTCTTGTAATCGAAGGAAGCGCAAGCTTCATCGAGCATCCTTAAGTTTTCGATGATCGTGTGGGCGGCACGATCTGGGAAACCGGGGACAGACGGGACTGACCTCAATTTCTAGCGCAGCAAAATTAGGTGATCGTCCCGTCTGTCCCCACATTTCATCCAGAACACCGAACAGGGCCCAGCTCGGGTGGACAATCCGGGAACGAACGGGACACCCCCCAATTTTTCCGGCGCAACAGAAACCTCAAAGAAACCCACAGCCCCCTTGTGACGTCTGACCTTGCGCACAGCCCTGCATTCATTCCATCATTGTCTCGGCAACGGCAGTACACGCAGCAATATCGGTAAGGGCGCTCGCGGTCAAAATCGGCCCGTAAGTCCCATGCTTTCAAGATTTTGACCTGTAAAATCTTTGTTATGAAGATTTTGCGAGGAATTTCGCTGGTCGTAGTCGGTAAGTTGTTGATTCTAGATATTTTGAGAAATCGAGGGGGGAGGGGGGTAGGGTGACTAAAGGATAAACTCACATTCCAAAACGCAACCTTACACGCGCGGGAGCTGAGGAAGGACGTCAAAATGGGTGTCGCGGGCGCACAGCACAAGCGAATGTTGCAGCACGAGAGCCGCGATCCACATATCGTTGATCGGGATGGGAGTGCCTTGCTTGCGCAGTTGACGGAACACAGCGCCGTAGTGATGCGTTGTCTGTTCGTCGGCATAGAGCACACCGACCCCAGGCTTTAGCAGAAAGCGGCGCAGGACAGCTTCGTTGCACGGTCCCTGACTTCCAACCGCAAATCCGGCGCGCAATTCTCCGAGCACAATGAAGGGCAGCCAAACTTCATCAGCGACTTCGACCGTTTCAACCACCGACGCATTGCCCCGGCACAAGTCGGTATAGCGGTTCGTGTCGAGCGCCAGCCTCACCGCCACATCTCTTCGTCGATGGTATGCTGCGCAGCCAAGGCGCTATCGAACGCAGCGTCTTTGCGCCAGGTGCCTGCGATATCGCCGAGATCGCGTAGCTGGCGGCGCTCTCCGGTAATGCCCGCGCCCTGGGCCAGGGCTTCAATCGCCACTTCGTTCAAGCTTTTGCCCCGTTCGCGGGCGGCCCTGCGCAGAGCTTCGTCTAAAGTATGCGGCACATTGCGGATGGTATATTGCATGCATCAATTGTAGGCAATGCAGGCACTGAATGCAAGCATTGCCCGCGACTCATTTCTGAGCCGCCTGCGGCGGCCCTGATTTCCCGCAATCAGTGCGATTCAATGCCGAACAGCTTGGCGTACTCCGCGTTCAGCCGCTGCCAGCCGCCGAACTTCATGGCGTCTGGACCGACCATGCGGCCGATGGGAGTTCCACCGAGAAAGTGATCGAGAACATCGAAACAAATATGCCACCCAGCAGCACCCATCGAGATGAATCGATGACCGATGTTAATCCACAGCGTCAGGCGCGTGCCGCCAGCGAGGGCTTCGAGTTCCCACCGCATATCGAAGTTACCCCAGTTGTACTCAAGCGCCCTGGGAGCGTCGGCTCGCGTCACGGTTGTTTCGGTCACGCGCGGCACAGGCGCTCCTACCGTGGTGAGCTTCACCGTGGCTCCAACCGTATCCAGGTTCCCATCGGCGTCGAAGGGCGCCCACTCGCGGAGATGCGCCGGGTCGGTAAGCGCCTGCCAGACTTTCTCCGGCGAATGGCGCAGTTCGCGGACGAGAACGAGCGTCCACTTTTCTTCATCTTTACCGTTTTGTCCCCGGTCTTTCTGTACTCGCGCCCCGTTTGCCGGACCCGGTGTGTACTGCCCGCGATCGCTCATGACCAGCGCTTCAACTGGGTGAGCTGGATGAGGTTGCCGCAGGTGTCGTTGAGCATCGCAATGGTCGCGCCGGTCACGTCGCTGGGGGGCATGGTGAGCTCTGCGCCGCCTGCCTTGATCCGCTCGCAGTCGCCCTTCACGTCGTCGGTAAGAAAATTGGCCGCCGGCTGTTTCTGTTGAAAGATCGCTTGCTGATACGCTTTGGCCGCCGGATTGTTGTTCAGCGCGAGCTGGAGCTCAGTGCCATCCGGCTCCTCGGGCGAGGCCACGGTCAGCCAGCGATATGGGCCCTGACTGAAATCGGCCTTCTTGGTAAAACCAAGTACCTCGGTATAGAAGCGCAGGGCCTTGTCCTGGTCGTCGACGTAAACGCTGGTCAGTTTGATTTTCATTTTCGTTTCTCCTTTGTCACGCTCGCGGTTTGAGCCGCGTCGTCTTCTCCTTAGTCTTCCTTTTCGTTGGGGTTGATTGATCGGGTCTTGATTGATGCATTCGGTCTTGATGCATGCGGTCGAGGTGCCGTTCGAGAGCATCCAGGTGAGCGGACCAGAACCGGCGAAACTGAGACAGCCAGGCATCGACCTCCTGAAGTGGTTCCGGTTTCAGCCGGTAGAGACGGCGCTGTGCGTCCACCGTGGACTCGACGAAGCCGGCGTCGCGCAGCACGCGCAGGTGCTTGGACACGGCCGGCTGCGTCATACGAAGCCGGCGCTCGATCTCTCCCACCGACTGTTCTGAGGAGGCCAGGAGGCTCAAGATGGCGCGGCGGTTCGGCTCCGCAATGATTTCGAAGACGGATTCCACCCGCTTAGTATGCTCCAAATAGCATATACGTGTCAAGGTATATAAAGACAGCCCGAGGGGACGGGCTTAGCCGGCGTGCGGGGACGCACCCTCCGATACGCGCTTGACAGGGCTCGGGACGGGGCCTACTATAAGCGAACAAAAGGCGAATATACCCACATGCCGGAACTTTCCCTGTTTCCCTTACTCGAGAAGTCCCCACTGGTCGGCATAGCGCGTCTCGCCGCCGAGGGCGAATCGCTACGCGAGGGCCACCAGGTCGAATATTTCAGCCTCCCCGCAAAATCTTTGCTGAACCGCTGCACCAGCCAGCGCGGCCTGCCTTTTACCTGGACCATCAATCCTTACCGAGGCTGCGAATTCGGATGCAAATACTGTTACGCCCGCTATACCCACGAGTTTATGGAAATGCGCGATGGCGCCGAATTCGAACAAAAGATCTACGTCAAGCAACACACCGCCGCCCTGCTGCGCTCCGAACTGCGCAAAGTAAAAAAGGGAGAAGCCATCGCCCTCGGCACCGCCACCGATCCCTACCAGCCAGCAGAACGACGCTACGAAACTACCCGCGGCATTCTCGAAGAGTTTGGAAGGCATCGCGGCTTCGAACTGGGCATCGTGACCAAATCGAACCTCATCGTCCGCGATCTGGAAATCCTGCGCGAAGTCTCTGAGCACAACAAGCTGTCGATCCACATGACCATCACCACCTTGGATATCGACCTGGCGCGAATCCTCGAGCCGCGCGCTCCCCGCCCCGACCTCCGCATGGAAGCAGTTCGCCAACTATGCGACGCCGGTTTAACGGTGGGCGTGAGTTGCTCGCCGGTGCTTCCCGGCATCACGGATTCTCCGCAAAATCTGGAGGCCGTGGTGCAAGCCGTCGCCGGTGCCGGAGCCCGCCACATCTTCGCCGGTCCTTTATTTCTCAAGCCCTGTTCCGCAGCAGTTTTTCTTCCCTTCCTCGAGCAGCATTTCCCGCACTTAGTCGAGAACTATCGCCAGCGCTATCAGGATCGCTCTTTCCTGCCGCAGTCCTACGGCAAGCGCGTCACGCAACTTGTCGCGCGCTTCCGCGAGAAGTACGGCATCGCCCACAAAGACCTGCGCGAGAAGCCGGCGTATGCCGCGAAATGGCCGGTGCAAGCCTTCGACGAGCAACTCGCATTGTTCTAAGCTCTGGCCCATTCCTCTATACTGAAACCGATGGCGACTGCTTCTCCACCGGCGCGACCTGTGCCCGCCCCGCGCATCCCTTTCGGAGTGCGGCTGCACCAGTTCTGGCAGCGGGTCACGGAGGGGATGCAACTTACCCAACTCTGGTCGCAGTTCGAAACCGAAGCCCGCACGAGCTATCGCCTTTACTCGAGCGACGTAGCCGCCAAGACTCCCGAAGGCCTCACCCGGCGCGGCCACCGTCTGCATGTGGTCAAAGAGTTTTTCTGGGCGGTGCTGGAAAAGCTTTCCCCGGCGCGTCGCGTGCTCTTGCTGGCCGCCTTAATCATGCTGGTGTTTCCGACCAGCGGCTTCAGCTATCACGACGCGGAAAATGCAGTTCACGTGGTAGAACTCGATCTCCATTTCTGGGGAGGGCTGCTGCTGTTCGGTCTGCTCATCCTGGAAATCGGCGACCGCGTGGTGATGAAGCGCGATCTGCAGATTGCGCGCGAGATTCAGACCTGGCTGTTGCCGGGCGCTGCGCCGCAGATTCCAGGAATATCGGTCGCTTACGCGACGCGCCCGGCAAACACTGTGGCCGGGGACTACTACGACGTGTTTCCGCGCCCCGGAAAGACCAACGAGGAGAATCGCGTGGTCTTTGCCGTTGCCGACGTCGCCGGAAAAAGCATTCCCGCTGCCATGCTGATGGCGACTTTCCAGGCCAGCCTGAAAACGCTTTCCACAGCACAGGTCCAACTGACGGAACTGGTGGCGAACATGAACCGCTACGCCTGCTCCAACAGCCAGGGCGGCCTCCGTTTCACCACGGCGTTTCTCGCCGAGTACGATGCGGCCCGGCGTGTCTTCACCTACATCAATGCCGGACACAACAATCCCATAGTCCGCCGCAGCACCGGCTTGATCGAGCGCCTCGATGTCGGCGGGTTGCCGCTTGGTATTTTGCCGGATGCAAAATACGACTCGGCCAGCGTAGCGCTAGCGCCCGGCGATTGGCTGATTGTGTTCACGGATGGCGTGGTCGAAGCGGTCAACGCACGCGAAGAAGATTTCGACGAAGTCCGCTTGTTGAGCGCAATCCAGGCGGGAGCCTGTGGAACTCCAAAACAATTGCTGGATCGCCTGATGAACGATCTCGATCTCTTCGTCGGCAACACCCCGCAGCACGATGACATTACCTGCCTGCTGGTGAAAGCGGAGAGTTTCTAGCACCCAGTACCTAAGTACGCAGAAGGTAGCAGCTAGAAGCTGCTTTGCATCGCCTCGGCGTACATGCAATGAAAGGCATGCACACCTTTTTCCTGCTTCACGCTAAACCGTCCGCGCGAATAGCTGCGTGAGCGCAGATTCTTCTGCACCGTCTGGCAAATGCCAACATCCTCAATCTGAATCTGGTCGCTGAACTCCACCGAAGCCCTGGCTGCGGCGCTGCTATGTTCCTGCTCCGGGAGATACCACTCGAAGATCGCGAGCGAGCGCTCGGCCTCGAGCGGCAGCACAATATTCAGTGACACGTTATCGGGATAGCAATTCAACATCCAGTTGGGAAAAATCCAGAAATAGTCGGTCGTAAGATCCTCGCGCGCCTGCCCATAACGCCGCGGAATCGTATCCCCCGGCTGCGGCCCGCGTATAGGACTGAATTGCCGCACATGCCGGGCGTAAGGCTCGACTACGTAAGCGTTGTAATCCAGTTCGCGATTCAATCCCGGATGCACACTCGGCAAATGGTATCCCTCAAGATAGTTATCGACATACGTTTTCCAGTTGCACTTCATGTCGTAGGTGCGCCGCTCGAAAAGCTTCATGGTGGCGAAAGGAAATTTCCCAGCCTGTTGCGGCAACTCGCCGAGACTTTCGCCGAGAGGCGCAGCTTCAGGATTGAGATTCACAAAGATAAAGTTGAACCACTCCTCGGTGCGCACGGGCGTCAGGGCAAAGTCCTGCGGACAAAAATCTTCCACGCCGTCGATCTCGGTAGCGCTGATCAGTTCACCGTCCAGACCATAAGTCCATCCGTGATAGCCGCAACGAAAAACCTTGCGCGAGCCGCAGCCCTCAGCCGGAGGTCCGGCGCGGTGGCGGCACACGTTGTAAAAGCCGCGCAGTTTGCCCTCTGCGCCGCGCACGATCAGCAGAGGCTCGCCGATGAGAGTAGCGGTAAAGTAGTCGCCCAGGCTCGCAACCTGATCGCGATGCCCGACGACTTGCCAGGTCTGGGAGAAGATCCGCTCTTTCTCTGCGACGAGAATTGCAGGATCGTGATAAAGCCGGGCCGGCAGAGTCCAGGCGCGCGAAATTTCCGGGTTGATTGAGAAGTCAGGATTATTCACGGCTTCGAGCGCAATCGAAGGAGTTCCCTTCGATGCTGTGCGCATCGACATTGTAAGCCTCGTGTCTTCGTTACGAGTAAGCGATGCACGTATGGTCGGTGTCACGAATGGTGGGTCAGGGTTGAATGCCCGACGCGGCAAGCAATTGCGCGGCTGACTGTTGGGCTTGAGGAAAGTCCTGAGAAATTGCCTGTGCGCGGGCCCAGGCTGAGTCCGCCTCGGCGGCGCGGCCGGCTCGGCGCAAGAGCTGCGCCAACAGGAGATAGTCCACGTCGCTGGGCGCAACTTGCACGCTGTGAGAAATCCGATCCGCGGCAGATGCGAAATCGCCGTCGCGTTCGGCCAGGAGGCCACTCCCAACGAGCGCACCCCGGTTGTCGCCATTCTGCTGCAGCGCGTTGGCATAGCTCGTTTTTGCCCGCTGAATGTCGCCCATTTGTGTGAAAGCCGAAGCAAGCCAGGTGAGCACCACCGCTCGCGACTTCGAGTCCGTGGCGGCGTCCAACGCCATCTCATACTGAGCCAGCGCATCGCGCACGTAGCCGTGGGTCTGCTCGTAGATACCGAGAGTCAGCATCTCGGGAGCGGAGTAGGAATGCAGCTTCTCGGCTTCGGTGAACTCAACCATCGCCTCCTGGGTCCGGCCCTGCTTGCTCAATGCCCGGGCAAGATTATCGTGCGCCATATAGTTGCGCTGGGTAACGCTGAGGGTGTACCGCCAAAGCGCCTCGCTGTCGTGCCAATAACCAATCTGCCGGCGGCTCAGCAAACCGAGTGTGAGCAAAACGAGAACGGCGGGAATGGCTAGCCACTTTGGAGAGATGGGGCGCGACGGCGCGATGGCCGAAGACACTTCATGCAAGCCCCAAACCACGCAGAGGAACAAACCGATGTAAGGGAGATAGGCGTAGCGATCGGCCATCGCCTGCTCGCCCACCTGCACGATGCCGATCACCGGCACCAGCGTCCCGAGAAACCAGAACCATCCCACTGCCAGGTAGCGCCGACTTTTCAAACGAAGGACAAGCGCGGTCAATAACAGTAGGAGCGTGGCTGCAGCAAGAATCTCCCAGTTCGGAAGTGAGTTGCCGGGATGAGGATAGAGCGGGGCCAACCGCAGCGGCCAAAATGCCTTCCCCAGATAGCGCGCGTAGGCAACGATAACGTTTCCGAAGCGCGCCCGCGCGGAATATTCCTGCAAGGTTCGCACCGCGTGACCGGAATGTTGCGCCAGCACGGTGACCACGCCGCTGCCCGCCGAAAGCACGAGCAGAGGGATTTTCTCGAGCACCAGAAAAGAAAACGACCGCTGAGTCACTCCAGGGGTCGCCGGGGCGGAAGAAATTCCAAATTGCATCCGACGCAACGGCCAGTAGTCCCACAGCAACAAAATAAACGGGAGCGTGATGATCTCCGGCTTCGCCATCAGTCCGAAGCCAAAGAGGGCTGCCACCGCCGCGTACCGTCGAATACTCTGGCGACGCACATACCACCCATAGGCATGGAGCGCGAGTAAGAAGAAAAGCATACTCAGCACGTTCTTGCGCTCCGCCGCCCACGCGACGGACTCCACATTGACGGGATGAAGCGCAAACAACGCCGCGACCAGAAAACTGGGCCAGGGAAGCCCGGTCGCGCCTGCGAGCAGCAGAAACAGCAAAACCGCGTTCGCTGCGTGCATGAGCACTGTTACGTAATGGTGACCTGCCGGATTCAGTCCGAAGAGCTGGCAGTCCAGAGCGTGAGACAGCCAGGTGACCGGGTGCCAGTTTCCCGAGTCAAAAGTGGTGAATGCCCACTCTACAGTTTCCCAGGTTAGCCCCGCGCGGACGTGGGGGTTATCCAAAATGTAGATATCGTCGTCAAAGTTCGTGAAGCCGTTATGGACGACAGGATTGTAGAAAGCAAGGGTGAGCAGAGCCAGCAGAAGGCACAGTATAGTGCTCCGCCGCTCACGTGGGATAAACGAGCGCGAGGGAGGTCGGGTGAACTCTGTGGGCTTCCTCGCGGTTGCTGTCGCAGCTGGAGACAAAGTCTGAATCCTTCGTTGGCCTGGGCGGTAGACGTAGGTGAACTCGGCGTCCTGAACTCAGGAACAATTATATGCATCGGGACTTGCGCAGCGGCCTAGAGGTACCACTCCGGTAAGTTACTTCCGTGCAAGATCGGGCTTCAGCTGCGTTCTAGGATTGCCATGGATGTGGCTTGCACGGTTGCCGCGAATGGTCAGCTTCGTGACAGATTTTGCCAAGAAATCAAAAGGCGGGTCGAGCTACAATAACCCTGAAGTTTGTGCTTCTCATGAAAATAAAGCTCTTGCTTATAATCCAGCCGGAACCAAGGTAACTATCGGCTTTGGCCCGGCAAGTGCCATCATCAGGTTCGACTGCGTCATTCCATGACCAGCATGAAAGTCAAAACGAGGGGAAAAAACGAGATGCGTAAACAGAAGGGTTTTTCACTGATTGAGCTGCTGATCGTGGTTGCTATCATCCTGATCATTGCAGCAATCGCTATTCCGAACTTGCTGCGGGCCCGTATGGCGGCCAATGAGTCGTCTGCTGCAGCTTCGATCCGTACCATCAACACGAGTGAAGTTACTTATAACTCCACCTATCCGACCACCGGTTTTGCTCCGGCTCTGGTCAACTTAGGCGGCAAACTGGGTCAGGCTTGCACTCCGTCTTCTGCGACAGCTTGCTTGGCTGACTCCGTGTTGGCCAACGACGGCAGCCCGGCGAACAGCGGTAAGAGCGGATACAACTTCTACGCGGTTGCCACCACGGTGGCCGGCGGCGTGAACGTAGGCTATGCGGCCTCGGGTGGTCCGATCACGATCAACCAGACTGGTATTCGCGGCTTCTGCTCGGTGGAAGATGCGGTAGTTCGTGTCGACCCAGCCGGTGTTTGCGGTGGTGCGACTCCGACCGAAGCGGCGGTACTGCTCTTCAACCCGCTTAACCAGTAAGTTAGTAGATTTGGCAAAGTGCCTGGGGGAGGGCATGAGCCGAAACAGCAGCGAACGAAAGTTCGCTGCTGTTTTTTTTTGCCTCCGTTCTTGCGCGACAAATTTTGTCAGACTGGTGGCACACAGCAGGGCCGAGCGTTGGAGCGTCCAAAGGCTGCGACGGAAGCCATTGACAGAATCGGAGTTAGCGGTGACGGCAGGGGAAGGGACGAGGGCGGAATTGGCCCTTCAACTGCAGCGTAAATATGCGAACGGGCGAAGGTGCCAGTCACCGCGCCTCCACGGATAAGGGTTCTATGAACCAGCAAAAGGGATTCTCGCTGATCGAGTTGTTGATCGTGGTGGCGATCATTCTTATTATTGCAGCCATCGCGATTCCCAACCTGATGCAGTCCCGCATTGCGGCGAATCAAGCATCCGCGGCGGCCTCGCTGAATGCCATCAAGACCTCCGAGATTTCGTACCTGAACAGCTATCCCACGGTTGGCTACGCACAAAAAATCGGCGATATGGGTGGAGCGGCACCTTGTACGCCTTCCTCGGCCACGGCGTGTTTGCTCGACAGTCTGTTATCCATCGCTACGCCGGGCACGACTGGCAAAAGCGGATACGTATTTCTGGCTACGGGCGTGGTCACTGGAGGCGCCACTTACAACGATGCCTTCGCCGCCGGTGGCGTCCCAGTTTATGTAGGGAACACGGGTCAAAACGACTATTGTTCTACCGATGACGGAGTTTTAAGGGAGCAACCGGGTACGCTCGGGGACACTCCTGTGACCACCACTGCGGCCTGCGTCGCCTATGCCGTAGCTCAGTAAAAAGGTTTTCGGACGCTCCATCGAAACCGGCGACTGCTTCAAACTGAGACCTCCACCGCCTCACAATGAGCCACAAAATCGAATTCGGGTTTGCTCTGCTTTCGTAAGTGCTGTCCACTTGCCGAAAGTGACCGACGTAACCGCGCGAGCAGCCCTCACCGCGCGATGTCTTGCTTATAATATTTCTTGTATCGGGTTTTTGGAGTTCATTTCTCTTTTCCCAGGTCAGCGCAATTCGAGGGACCGTTTCAATCCATCATGGCTGCAATCGAAATTCTGGGACTGAGCAAAACCTACATGATCGGCTTTTGGCGCAAGCGTCCAAAGTGCGCCCTGCATCCGCTGCAGCTCACGGTAGAAGAAGGCGAGATTTTTGGCTTCCTGGGTCCCAACGGCGCCGGCAAAACCACAACCCTCAAGCTGCTGATGGGCCTGGTTTCTCCTTCCGCGGGTTCGGCGCGCATTCTGGGGCACGATTGGCTCGACCCTGAGATCAAGGCGCAGATCGGCTTTCTTCCCGAGCAGCCCTATTTCTACGACCACCTGACCGCTCACGAATTGCTGGAGTACTACGGTCAGCTTTCCGGAGTTCCGGCCAAGAATCGCAAGCGGCGGGTTGAAGAAGTCCTGCACCAGGTGGGGCTGCGCGACATCCGTGGTGTGCAACTGCGCAAATTTTCCAAAGGCATGCTGCAGCGAATCGGAATCGCCCAGGCGATCCTGCACGATCCTCGCCTGGTTTTCTTCGACGAACCCATGTCCGGCCTCGATCCCATGGGCCGCCGCGAAGTGCGCGACTTAATGGAGCAGCTCAAGGCCGCTGGCAAAACCGTCTTCTTCTCCACCCACATTCTTTCCGACGCCGAGGCCTTGTGCGACCGGGTGGCGATCATTCACCGGGGCGAGCTCCGCGGCGTAGGCGCCGTCGCCGAACTCACTTCCGGAGTCCAGGGCAAGGTGGAGGTGATTTGGCAGGGTACGCAAATCCCTGCGTCGCTGAAGGCGCTGGGTGCGGACTGCTACGTGACCGGAGACACGGTACGCGCTGTCTTCCTCGAGAACCAGCAAGATGCCGCCATCGATGCGCTGCGTCGCGAGCGTCTGCGCTTGATCGCCGTCACTCCGGTGCGCACTTCGCTGGAGGACTATTTCGTCGAGAAATTGCGCCGTGCCGAAACCACGGCGGGAAGGACCGCATGAGATCCCGCATCGTCCACATCGCCTCCAATACCTTCCGCGAAGCTGTGCGCGACCGCGTGCTCTACAACCTGATCGGCTTCGCTTTGCTACTTTCGGGAGCTGCCGTCCTGGTCGGCCAGATTTCTATCGACATCGAGAAGCTGGTGGTGATTAATCTGGGATTAACTGCGGTCTCTCTTTTTGGAGTGGTCATCGCCATCTTTATCGGCATCGGCCTGGTTTCGAAGGAAATTGAAAAGCGGACCCTCTACACTGTTCTTTCGCGCCCGGTCCGCCGCTGGGAATTTATCGTCGGCAAGTTCTTCGGCCTCTCTGGCACCCTCGTAGTCAACACATTCTTCATGGCGATCGGTGTCTTCGCCGCTCTGTTCTATGTGTCTCACAAGTTCGTGAAAGCCGATGGGCTGATTCTGGTGGCCCTGTATTTCATCGTGCTCGAGTTCCTGATTATCGTTTCTCTCGCTCTGCTGTTCTCGTCGTTCTCGTCGCCCTTGCTCTCCGCGGTTTTCGCCTTCTCATTATTTGTGATCGGGAGCTTTGCCGAGGATCTCCGCAACTTTGCCCGGATGGCCCACGGGATCTCGGGGTGGCTGGCCACCGCCGCGGCCTACCTCGTGCCTAATTTTTCCGCATTCAACGTGATCAGCTCCATCGCTCACGAGCAGCCGGTGGCGGCGCAGCTGGTGTTGCAGAATACGCTCTACGCTCTGTTCTACGCCGCCACGGCTCTGAGCGGGGCGGTTCTCATCTTTCAACATCGAGACCTGAAATGAAGGGGCGCGATCAAGTCACGGTAATCGCCGCCGCCTGTCTCGTCTTGTTCCTGGGGGCCAGCATTATGATGCTGCGGCGCATCGACCGCACCCGTCCCCAGGCGACGCTCCAGGAAGTTCTCTATATCAGTTCGCCAAAAGTTCTAAAGCGCGCCAGCCTGGGTTATGACGGCCTTCTCGCCGACATCTATTGGACTCGCGCGGTGCAGTATTTTGGACGTTCGCACCATCTCAGCGGGAGCGACAATCTGCTCGCACCGCTCCTCGATATCACTACTCAACTCGATCCTCATCTGCTCGTTGCCTATCAGTTCGGGGCCAGCTTTCTGGCTCCTCGGCCCCCCAATGGCGCGGGACAGCCGGAGCGCGCCATTCAGCTGATGAAGTATGGAATCGAGAACAATCCCAACGATTGGCATCTCTACTACGATCTGGGATTCGTCTATTACATGGACCTCAAAGACTACAAGCAGGCCGCCGATGCCTTCGAGAGCGGCTCTAAGGTTCCCGATGCGCACCCGTTCATGAAAGTGATGGCCGCACAAATGGCGCAGCATGCCGGCGAGTTTGAGACGGCGCGCATGTTGTGGTCGGCGACCTATCAGTCCAGCCAGGATAAGCAGATTCGCCAGAATGCCCTGGAGCATTTGCGGGCGCTCCGGGTCGATGAAGACATCACTCACCTCGAAGAAGCGATGACCCGCTTCGAGCAACGTAATGGACATCCGCCCGCCAGCATCGCCGAACTTGCCGCCGCCGAAGGATGGCACGGTCTTCCCGCCGACCCCGACGGACATCCCTACAAAATAACGGCGGAAGGCCGCATCGAAGTTCGCGTGCCGGACGACTTTCCCTTTTCGGCCAAGGGCCTGCCTCCCGGCTACAAACCAATCCCAAGATTCCATACGCCGGAGTAATGCCCTCCTGAGGGCGCCGGCGGATTATCGTTATCATGTCAGAATCATGCCGGTAACAGATGGCCAGCGCTCCGCCTCGCCGCGAACCGCCTCGGCGAAAATCAGTGTGCTGGACTCGGCGTCGCAATGGTGGAGAGATATTGCGGCGCGGGAAGGCCGCCTGGCAGCCAGCCGCAAGCTGGTGATGGAACTCGCCGAGTTTGTTCGCGGCTCAACCCCGGAGCGACGTCGCCAGCGATATGGAGACACCGAATACGATTGGGAGCACCGCGTTAACACCACCAGCGCCGCCGTGGGCTGGCACGACCGGCTGCTGGGAATTTTTCACTCCCCCTATCAGCCGACCGATAGCGCTCTCTTCCATGAAATCATCGCTACTTTGAGCCGGCAGCCTGGCTTCGACTTTCGCGACTTTACATTCGTCGATCTGGGCTCGGGCAAAGGACGAACCCTCCTCATGGCGGCCGATTATCCTTTTCGCCGCATTGTGGGAGTAGAGCTTCTGCCCTCTCTGCATCAGATCGCCCAGGAGAACCTCCACCGCTATCACAACCAATCGCAGCGATGCTTCGCCGTTAAGTCGATCCGTGACGATGCCAGCAGGTTTCCTCTCCCGGCCGAGCCTTTGGCGCTCTATCTGTTCAATCCGTTCCCGGAGTCTGGGATGCGGCGCGTCATCGCCAATCTGGAGCGGAGTCTGCTGCAGCATCCCCGTACGGTTTATCTGCTCTACCACAATCCCCAGTTGC
>Ga0074045_10000641_pt1 | contig 34193 bp, 27 predicted proteins | sample BogForMeECP23OM2_FD_94442 | JGI IMG/M metagenome (GOLD analysis project Ga0074045, IMG submission 94442) | Bog forest soil microbial communities from Calvert Island, British Columbia, Canada - Bog Forest MetaG ECP23OM2 | ecosystem: Environmental > Terrestrial > Soil > Wetlands ...
CTCTGGTAGAAGTAGTAACCGTCTTTCACAAAGCCGCAGGTATCGATCACTCCCGAAGAAGAGTTCTTGGCGGGCCACTGAGACTCGCCGAGATAGTCGATACCGGTCCACATGTGGTCGCCGGAGACATAGTCATAGGTCCTCGCAAAGCTCCACAACTGTTCGACATCCACCCCGCGGTTTCCACCCATCCCGCGTGTGCCGCTCAGGGCCGTCTCCTGGAAAGCCCACCGGTAGTCGCCGCGGATGCCGCCCATGGACGGGCTCTCCGTTCCGATCACCTTTCTGCGGGGGAATGCGTGCCGGTCGATGCTGTAGTACTTCTGCGCACGGTCGCGCCAGCGGTCCACGTAGTTATAGCCAACCACATCGAGGAGATCGAGAAACTCGTTCGACACGGCCTCAGGTTCGGCGACAATCCGGTCGCAACCCACTGTCACGGGACGAGTGGGATCTTCGCGGTGAAAGATAGCCAGCAGTTTTCGCAGAGTCTCCACTCCGGCGGGGACAACCTGGTCGACGACTTCATTGCCGGCACTCCAGAGGGCGATGCAAGGGTGGTTGCGGTCGCGATGAATGAAATCGGTTGCGTCGCGCTCGGCCCACTCATCGAAGTAGCGGCTGTAGCCGTATTCCGGAGTCTGCCCCTTGGCGACCTTCCACTCGTCGAATGCCTCGTTCATGACCAGGAATCCCATACGGTCGCATAGGTCCATAAACTCCGGCGCGTAGGGATTGTGCGAGGTCCGGATGGAGTTGCAACCCATCGCCTTCAGCAGTTCGAGCCGCCGTTCCCAAACGCGCTCCGGAACCGCCGCTCCCACCGATCCGGCTTCGTGATGCAGGCAGACGCCATTCAGCTTCACCTGCTTGCCGTTAAGCAGGCATCCCTTGTCCGCGTCGAAAGCGATTTCGCGGATTCCGCACGACGTATCGCACTCGTCCGCGACGCGACCCTGACCCGTCAGAATGCTGCTCACCTTATAGAGATTAGGATTGTCAGTGGACCACAGCTTGGGCTTCTCGACGCGGAACCGCTGAACGAACTCATACTCGGCCTCTGCCGCAACTGCCTGGCTAACACTCTCGCCTTGGACCAACTGCCCGTCCTTATCCCAGAGGCTCGTGTGAAGCCTGCATGGGGCAGCGCTCTTGCCATCGTTTCGAACCCTGGTCTTGACCTGAACGATGGCAGAGGCTTCCGACACCTCCGGCGTGGTGACACAGGTACCCCAGTGGGCAAAATGGATTGGCTTCGTATCCACCAGCCAGGTGTGCCTGTAAATCCCCGATCCCGAGTACCAGCGGCAATTCGGCTGGTGCGAGTTATCCACCTTTACTGCAATCACATTCTCGCCGCCTATGTTCAGGTGAGGAGTCAGATCATAGTGGAAGCCGATGTATCCGTATGGCCGTTTGCCCAGGTATTGACCATTGATCCATACTTCGCCGTTCTGATATACACCGTCAAATTCGATGCTGACTTTCCTGTCCCGAAACGCCTCCGGAGCGGTGAAGCGTTTGCGGTACCAACCGATGCCGGTGGGCAGATGGGCAAAGGTGGCTGAACCGGGCTGCTGGCTGAACGGGCCTTCAATGCTCCAGTCATGAGGCAGGTCGAGGTCACGCCAAGTCGCGTCGTCGAAAGCCGGTTGCTGCGCGCCTGGCGCATCCCCCTTGAGGAACTTCCAGCCGAAATCGAAGCTCTCCCGCCCACGCAGGCGAGGGCCGGAGGTAGGGTGCAATTGCGCGCCGGCTGGGCGCGCGGACTGTAGTGCAGACATAATGCCTGCCGCTCCGATCGCCTGTCCTAGCAGACTTCGGCGACTTAGCGAATTATTCGGGGAACTGCAGCTTTCCATGATGCCTCCATGATTGCACTCGGCGCGGCAGCAAGAAATGTCGAGACGAATCTCGACACAGCAGGCAGGACTGCCTGCGCCACGCGCGCTTATCGCGGCGTGATCAGGCCGCCTAACTTATCCTGCTCGCTCGCGGTAGAGCGTGGAAAGCGGGGCGACCAGGCTTCGGGATATTTGAGGCCGGAGCCGGTGTTGTAGAGCACGATGCGGTCGGCCGGTTTCAGAAACCCGTTTTCGAGCAGCTTGCGCAGCGCGGCCACGCAGGCGGCTCCTTCGGGTGCGGCGAAGATGCCTTCGCTCGCAGCCAGCTCGAATCCGGCGTCGAGCATCTCTTCGTCGCTGACCGCGATCGCAGTACCGCCCGAGGCGCGCACCGCGTCGAGCACCAGGAAATCGCCCAGCGGTTTGGGCACGCGCAGGCCGGCGGCGAGCGTGTGCGCGCCATCGAAGAACCGGCTGCTCGGCTCGTTTTCCTGGAACGCGCGAACGACGGGCGCGCAACCTTCCGCCTGCACCGCGATCATCTTCGGCCGCCGGCCGCCGATCCAGCCCAGCTTCTCCATCTCGTCGAACGCCTTCCACATGCCGATCATGCCCACGCCGCCGCCGGTGGGATAGAAGATGGCATCGGGCAGTTCCCAATCCATCTGCTCGGCCACTTCGTAGCCCATGGTCTTCTTGCCTTCGATGCGATAGGGCTCGTGGAGCGTGCTCAAATCGAACCAGCCCTCCTGCGGACCGCGTTCGGCCACCATGCTGGCGCAATCGCCGATCAGGCCGTCCACCAGGGCGACGTTGGCACCGTAGGCTTTGCACTCCAGGTAGTTCGCCTGCGGCACGTCTTGCGGCATGAAGATATAAGACTCGATGCCGGCCGCCGCCGCATAAGCCGCCAAGGCGCCGGCCGCATTGCCCGCCGAAGGAATCGCCACTTTGCGAATGCCCAGCTCCACGCACATCGAGATGGCGCAGGCCAAGCCGCGCGCCTTGAACGACGCGGTGGGATTCAGTCCTTCGTCCTTGACCCAGAGCGCTTCGGCGCCGAGGCGCGCGCCGAGCCGCCTGGTTCGAATCAGCGGCGTCCAGCCCTCGCCTAAACTGACGATCGAAGCTTCCGAAGGCGGCAGCACGGGAGCGTAACGCCACATGTTGGAAGGCCCGTTGGCCACTTCCCGCCGCGGCCAGCGGTGCCGTATGGTTTCGAAATTGTAGCGCACCAGCAGGGGACCGCCGCAGGCGCATCGGTTTGCAACTGCACCCGCATCCAGCCTGGACCCACACCGGCTGCACTCCAAATGGGTTGCTCTCGCCATGAACCATCAAGTCTAGCATTCGGCGAAAGCGGGTCCGCAGGCGCCAAAACCAGGCAGAATCCGGCCGCCGGAGCTCGCAGTTCCAGTACCGGTATGGTGGCGCGGGGAGTTCCCTTTCGCGCTGTCCTCTGATATAAGAGAGTTGTTTCGAGCTCCCATGCTTCACTCTTGCGGACGTCCACACGTTCACCGTCACTATCAGGATGAAAGCGCTCCGGGCAAGGGCACTGTGGATCGCCAGACCGGCTCATTGGTGAAGAACGCGCCGGCCCAGCCTTCGCACAGCGAGATCGCTGCGCTCGCCTTCTCCTATTGGGAAACACGCGGCAGGCAGGGCGGCTCGGCGGCCGAGGACTGGTTCCGCGCCGAACGCGAACTGCGCGGCAAGGCATGAGCGCGCCCTGCTGAAACCGGTGTCATACAATTGAGACCAGGATGCCGCCAGGCACGAGGCGCCAACTCGCCATTCTGGAGCCGCTCGCGCTCTCCGGTTTGATCCTAGCCTACATCTGGAGTTTGCGCTACCATTACCCAGCGGCGTGGGCGCCGATTCTGGCGCTGCCGCTGGTGTCCCACTGGTGGCACGGGGAGAGCGCGGCGGCGCTAGGTTTCCGCTTGCGGAACCTGGCCGATTGCGTGCGGCGCTTCGCTCCGGCGCTCGCGCTGCTGGCCCTCGCGCTGCTGGCCTTGGGGCTGCTTCTCGGCACGGTCCGCCCGATCGCGCTCGATAGCGCCGCGATGACTTGGGCCATCTACCTGCCATGGGGGATCTTCCAGCAGTATCTGCTCAATGGCTATTGCCTGAATCGCCTGCAAGTTGCCCTGCCCGACCGTGGCGCGGCGCTGGCCGCCGCGGCGCTGTTTTCGGCCGTGCATGCGCCGAACGCGTTCCTGATGCTGGTGACGCTGGTGGCCGGTTATGCCGCCGCGCGATTGTACAGCAGATGCCGCAACCTGTACTTCCTCGGTTTGGCACACGGCACCATAGGCTTGTTGCTGTTTCTGGTGGTGCCGGATTCGATCAGCCATCACATGGCGATCGGGCCCGGCTGGTACAGGCATTAGGCGGGTTGTGGAAGGACGCCGGCTTCCGCGATTGCGGGCCATGCCGTCAGGCGAGGTCTGCTTCGTCCCACCGCGGCACATGCTGTCCCACAAGCGGACAGTGCGCTGCGCGGCATAATGAGGTTTGCCCTTTGAACGTCGTACGTTAGCCTATGCGCGGAGTGGCAGAAGCCGTGCCTTTTCCACTTGGGAACGGTAAATGGACATACAACGGAAAAACGTCGGCAGAAACAAGGCCATCCGCTGGACGATCATCGGAGTGGTGGTTCTTGCCGTGGCATGCGTCGGCTTCTTCGGCGTCACGGTGGGTGGCGTCTACTACGGGATCTATCACCTGAAGCCAGCGGCGCCCGGTGTCGACATGTCGGCCTTGTGGCCGGACACGGTGAAGCGGGGCCCGATGGTGCGGGAAGTGCGCGGCCTGGGCACGCTGGTTCCCGAAGACACCATGCTGATCACGGCCAACACCGACGCACGCATCGAGCGCATTCTGATCAAGCCCGGCACGCCCGTCAAGGCCGACTCACTGGTGATGGTGATGACCAGCCCGGAGTTGCAGACAGCGCTGCTCGATGCGCAATACCAGCTCAAGGCGGCGCAGGCGGATTTCGAAAACCTGCATGTCACGCTGGAAAAGGCGTTGCTGGATATGCAGTCGCAAGCGGCGCAGACCAAGGGCGACATGGATAACGCCAAGTTGCAGGCCGACCGCGATCGCACGCTGGCCAAGGATGGCCTGGTTTCGGAAATCGACGCCAAAATATCCGCCACCAAGGCCGAGCAACTCGCCGAGCAGTACCAATTGCAGCAGAAGCGGCTGGAGATCAACTCGAAGGCGGACGAAGCGCAATTGGCCGCCGCCAAGGTGAAAGTGGACCAATTGCAGGCCGAGTACGATTTGAAAAAGAGCCAGGTGAACCAGTTGAACGTGCGCGCCGGCTTTGACGGAATGCTGGAGGCGCTGCCGGCCCCGCTCACGCAGGTCGAGGAAGGCCAGAAGGTGCTGGCAGGAACGCCGCTGGGCAAAGTGGCGCAACCCTCGCATCTGAAAGCGGAACTGAAGATCGCCGAAACGCAGGTGAAGGACATCACCATCGGCCAGCCGGCGGTGATCGACACGCGCCTGGCCGGCGGCGGGTCCAACGGCCTGATCGAGGGCCGCGTGTCGCGCATCGATCCTTCCATTCTGAACGGCACGGTGACGGTGGATGTGGCACTGAAGGGCCAATTGCCGCAAGGCGCGCGGCCGGATTTAAGCGTGGACGGCACCATCCAGCTCGAAAAGCTGGACGACGTGGTATTCGTGGGCCGGCCGGTGTTCGGCCAGGAAAACAGCTCGGTGCAATTATTCAAGATCCAGCCCGACGGCAAGTACGCCGACAAGGTGAAGGTCGCCTTCGGCCGCAGCTCGGTGAACACAATAGAAATCAAGAACGGACTCAACGTCGGCGATCGCGTGATTCTCTCCGACATGTCGAATTACGATCAATACGACCGGATTAAGCTGAACTAGTTCATCGCCAATATCGTCTTTGAGGTAGGCAAACAAATGGAAAACGGCTCGGAAGCGCTGATTCGCCTGGACCAGGTGAGCAAGGTGTTCATCACCGATGAAGTGGAGACGCACGCCCTCGCCGGCATTCACTTCGAACTGAAGAAAGGAGAGTACCTGTCGATCGCCGGCCCGTCGGGTTGTGGCAAGTCCACCCTGCTGGCGATTCTGGGTCTGCTCGACACTCCCACAGACGGCACGTATTACCTGAACGGCAAGCCGGTGACGGGCCTCAAGCTGAGCGAGCGGGCGCGCATCCGCAACCGCGAGATCGGCTTCATCTTTCAAGCGTTCAATTTGATCGGCGATCTGACGGTGTACGAGAACGTAGAGTTGCCGCTCACCTATCGCGGCATGCCGGGCGCGGAGCGCAAGCGCCGCGTGCAGGAGGCGCTCGAGCGGGTGGGGATGTCGCACCGCATGAAACATTACCCCTCGCAGCTCTCCGGCGGCCAGCAGCAGCGCGTGGCGGTGGCCCGCGCGCTGGGCGGCGATCCGCTGATCCTGCTCGCCGACGAGCCTACCGGCAACCTGGATTCGGCCAACGGCGAAGCCGTGATGAACCTGCTCAAAGAGCTGCACGTGGCCGGCGCGACCGTGTGCATGGTGACGCACGACCCGCGCTACGCCCAATTCGCCGACCGCACCATCCGCCTCTTCGACGGGCGCATCGTGGAAGAGCACGTGGAATCGGCGGGCAAGAACTAAGCGCGCGCTGCGCCACCCTGTGCGGTTTGCTACCCTCACCTCATGTACGTGGTGTTAGGGGACTTGCGGCGAGGGGTGCGCTTGTGGTGGAAGGCACGCGGCATGGCAGCGCTGGCGCTGCTGGCTCTGGCACTCGGTATCGGCGCCACTACGGCCATTTTCAGCGTGGTGAACGCGGTGCTGCTCGACCCGCTGCCGTTTCGCGAAGCCGGCCAACTGGTGGCGATTCTCGAGAAGAACATTCCCCAACGGAAGAGCGATTTGTACGTGGCAGGCATCAATCTTTACGAATGGCGCCGGCGCAGCCGCACCGTGATGGGCTTGGCCGCCATCTTCGACGGAAACCCGATGATTCTGACCGGTGGCCCCGCCCGCCGCATGGAAGCCGAAGAACTGAAAGCCGAGCGTGTATCGGCCAACCTGTTCCCGCTACTGGGCGTACAGCCTGCGTTGGGCCGCGGCTTCCTAACCTCGGAAGACGCTCCGGGACAATCCAATGTGGCCGTGTTGAGCTACGAGCTCTGGCAGCGCCGATTCGGCGCCGATCACTCGATCCCGGGCAAGTCGATCCGCCTGCGCGGACTGAATTATACGGTAGTGGGCGTTTTGCCTCCCCGGTTTTCCGTGATCGAACCGGGCGTGGACGTGTGGACGCCGCTGAACTTCGACATTGACGATCCGCGCGTCGCGTCCAGCCGCAGCCTCACCGCGATCGCGCGCCTGCGGCGGGGCGCAACCGTCGAGCAGGCGGCGAGCGAGTTCGATAGCATGGGCGCCAGCCTCGAGGCCGCGTATCCGGCGATCGACAGCGGATACCGTGCCGTGATCCGGCCGCTGGCCGAACAGATCGTGGGTAAAACGCGCCAAGCCCTGCTGGTGCTACTGGCGGCGGTGGGCCTGCTGCTGGCGATCGCTTGCGCCAACGTAGCCAATCTGCTGCTGGCGCGCGGCGCCACGCGGCACAAGGAAATCGCCATCCGCGCCGCGCTGGGCGCCACGCGCGTGCGCATCCTGATGCAGTTGCTTTCGGAAAGCGTGGTGCTGTCGCTGGCCGGCGGAGCGCTGGGGGTGGTGCTGGCCGCAATTACGGTCGCCATGGTGGCCCGGCTGGGCCCGGCCAGCCTGCCGCGCCTGGCGCAGATCCACGCCGACTGGCGGCTACTGGTGTTCGGCGTAGTCCTCGCATTCCTGACTGGGATTCTGTTTGGCATGGCTCCGGCGCTGCAGGTTTCCGGTGCCAACTTGAATCGGGCGCTGGTGGAAAGCGGCCGCGGCGGGACGGTGGGCCGCTCCGGGAGGGCGCTGCGCAGTGGGTTGGTGGTGCTCGAAATCGCGCTGGCGTTGGTGATGCTGATCGGCGCCGGCCTACTGGCGCGCAGTCTCATGCGGTTGCGCGCGGTCGACCCAGGTTTCGAAGCCTCCCACCTGCTCAGCGTGCGCCTGCCGCTGGCCGGGGGCAACAACGGCGCGCCACTGCGCCGGATTGCCTTTCTGCACGACCTGCTGCCGCGGCTCGAAGCGCTTCCCGGAGTGCGCGGCGTGGGCGTATGCAACGGGCTCCCGCTGACCGGCCTCGACGCGGGCGTCATGTTCGCCGTCGCCGATCGTTCCGCGCCACCCCCCGACGAGCGACCGATGGCGCTGACTCGCTCCGTCACGCCGGATTACTTTCGCGCGATGGGCATTCCGCTGCTGGCCGGGCGCGGCTTCACCGCCGCGGATACCACGCACGCGCCGCCGGTGGCGGTGATCGATCAGACGCTGGCGCGCCGTTTCTGGCCGGGGACAAGTCCGCTGGGCGGTCGCTTGGATTTGGATTGGTCGCCGCCCGTGGTCGCCGAAGTGGTGGGCGTGGTGGGCAGCGTGAAACCGGAGACCGTGCAAGGCGAAGACTGGGCGACCATCTATAGCCCGTACGATCAGCGGCCCACGCCGGCCACCAAGATCGTAATTAGGACCGCCGGCGACCCGCTGGCGCTGGCGTCAAGCGTGCAGGGCGAAGTGCGCCGCCTGGACCCCGAACAGCCGCTGGGCCAGATGCGGACTGGCGAAGCGGTGGCTGCCGATGCCGTCACTGGCGCGCGCTTCAGCAGTCTACTGCTGGGCCTGTTCGCCGGGGTTGCGTTCGTGCTGGCGGTGGTAGGCATTTATGGCGTGGTCTCCTACGATGTAGGCGAACGCGTGCAGGAATTGGGAATCCGCATGGCGCTGGGCGCGCAGAGAGGCGAGGTGCTCGGCTTGATTCTGGCTCACGCGGCGCGCCTGGCAGCGCTCGGCGTCGCACTGGGGCTGGGCGGAGCTTTGATCCTGACGCGCCTGATGGCTTCCATGCTGTTCGAAGTTCCAGCGCGCGATTTCGTCACTTATGCAGCCGCCGCCGTGGGTCTGGCGGTAGTGGCGCTGGCTGCCAGCTACGTGCCGGCACGGCGCGCCACGGGCCTCGACCCGATGAGCGCGCTGCGCCACGAATAGGACATCATGATTACTCTTCGCAACGTGGAAAAGTTTTACGAAGCCGGTTACGGGCGCACTTACGTCCTACGCCGCATCAATCTGGAGATACGCGAGGGGGAGTTCGTCACCATCATGGGCCCCTCCGGCGCCGGCAAGTCGACACTGCTCAGCATCGTTGGCATGCTCGACGCCTCGTGGACCGGCGAGTTCGAATTCGCCGGCCACCAGGTTCACCGCATGAAGCCCAAGGAGCGCGTAGAACTCAACAAGAAGTACATCGGCTTCGTGTTTCAGAGCTATCACCTGATCGACAGCCTGACTGTGTACGAGAACCTGGATATTCCGCTCTCGTACCGCAACGTGAAAAGCTCCGAGCGGCAGGCCATCGTCTGCGACTCGCTGGACCGCTTTCACATCGTGGGCAAGCGCGACCTCTATCCGAGCCAGCTTTCCGGCGGCCAGCAGCAACTGGTGGCGGTGGCGCGCGCCGTCATCGCCAGTCCCAAGCTGATCCTAGCCGACGAGCCCACCGGCAATCTCCACTCCAGCCACGGCAAGGAGATCATGGAGCTGTTCAAGAAGCTGAATGAGGAAGGGACCACCATCGTGCAGGTGACGCACTCGGAAGCAAATGCCGCCTATAGCGACCGCGTCGTCAACCTGGCCGATGGATGGATTGTGTAACGTGGCACCATTCGCAGCACGCCGCGACAGAACAGTGGAGCAAACAGTGGATTCGGATGAGGCTTTTCTGCCGCCCGGTTCCGGGGCTGTTTGGGCTGGCAGTGTCCCCAAAGCTCACGCTTTGGGCTACTCTCTTTCGCCCTTCCGGGCTGAGCCGTTACGCGTTGCTGCGGCGGGCGCATTCGCGTCCGCTTCGGCTGCACCTCATGACCGCCGCTGACCGCATCGGCGTAATATCGCGACATTTTCGCCGCCGGCGGATGGCGCGGTTTGCGGCCGAGATGGGCATCGGCGCAGAGACGCGCGTGCTCGATATCGGCGGCACGCCGGACAACTGGCAACTGCTCGCCGCGCCGCCGCGGTTGGTATTGCTGAACACTCCGCGCGCCGCCGGGGATTTGGCGGGCGCCTCAGATTGGGTGGCGGCCGACGGCCGCGCGCTGCCCTTCCGCGATGGCGCCTTCGACGTGGTGTTCAGCAACTCGGTGATCGAACACGTAGGCGACGCCGCCAGTCAGCGCCAATTCGCGCGCGAAGTATCCCGCGTCGGCCGCGGTTTTTGGGTGGAAACACCCAACCGCTGGTTTCCGGTCGAGCAGCACCTGCTCACGCCTTTTGTCCACTGGCTGCCGCGAGGGTGGCAGCGCGCGCTCGTCCCGCAGTTCAACTGGTGGCGGGCGCTGGTTCCGCTTCCCATCGACCGGCGGGATTTCTACATCGACCACTACCTGCGCGACGTCCGCCTGCTGGGGCCGCGTCAACTTCGCGCACTGTTTCCGGAAGCGCGGATCCTGCGTGAACGCGTGCTGGGAGTTGCCAAGTCGCTGGTAGCCTTCCGCCGAAGATGAGAGGGAGCCGTAGAGCCGCACGAAGGGTGGCATACATCGAGTATATGGGTAGGCTACTGCACAGTACTATGAGTACGTACCCGGATTGATACCAGAAGTCCCTTTCTGCCATTCTATTAGGGCCGATCATTTGGCTTAGGGAGATCGCTGATGGGACCTGGCGGCAGCATCCGGCAGGCGGCAGCGCACCGCAGTTCCGATGTTGATCAAGTGTAGCGAAACCGGCCAAGTGCTCTGGATGAGCCCGGTGGCGCGGGCCACGCTCGGGGAAGCCCGCAACCTGACGGACACTGTGGTTGCGGCAACCGAAGCGCCAGTGGGCCAAGCTACCAGGCGCGCCCGCGGGATTTGCCTATCTCTCATCTCAGGCGCGGCGGATGGACTGCTGCTCAGCGCGCATCTGCTCGGACGGGAGATGGAGACCGGCGAAGAGTGGGCACCGGGCGAGTTGGAAGGCGACGACCTGCGCCGCTTCTCCCGACTGGAACAGACTGCGGGCAAGCTGGTGGAACGGTCCCGGCAGAGGCAGGCCGGAGGCAACCGCGCGGCGATCGATCTGATCGAGGCGGAGCGGGCCCGGTTGGGACAGGAACTGCATACCGGGGTGGGGCAACTGCTGGTGTCTATCCTGCGCCAGGCGGAGTTGGCGGAGACGCAATTGCCGGCCGGCGAATCCGCGGCGAGCCAGACACTCGGCCGTATCTCGAGCGCCGCGTCGGAAGCCCTGGCGATGGTGCGCGCGGTGGGAGCGCGGGTGCATCCTCCCGAATGGCAGCGGCTCACTTTGGAAGCCGCCATCGAGCACTTGTGGCGGATCGGCGGCTATCCGCAACGTTACCAGGCGGAGATGGAACTCGCGGCGCCGCCCGTCGAAACCGACCCGGCGATCAAGGCGCTGTTTTATCGCGCGGCGCAGGAGGCTCTTTCGAATATCGACCTGCATTCCCACGCTACCCGCGTTCGCCTGACGCTCACGGCCGACGCCGAACGGATCGAACTGACCGTGTGGGATAACGGCCCTGGCATCGGCACGGCCGCGCTGGCCGCCGCGTCCGCCGCGATCGGGGCCGGGCTGGGACTGCGGTCCATCCGGGAACAAGCGGCCGCCGTGGGCGGGAAAGCGGTTTTTGAAAGCGGGCCGCTCGGCACGAAACTGGTGGTTTCAGCGCCGTTCGCCGTTCCGGGATAGAAAGTCCCGTGGTGACAGAGATGGAACAATCGCTCCCAGCCACCGTCGTTCTGGCCGACGATCATGGCATTGTTCGAGAGGGATTCGCGGCGCTGTGCGAGGCACAGGGCATGCGCGTTCTGGGGCAATGCGCCGATGGAGTCGAGGCGCTCGAGATGGTCGACAGATTGAAGCCCAATTTCGCCATCATCGACCTGCAGATGCCGGGAATCGATGGGACCGAAGTCGTGCGCCAGTTGCGAGCGGGAGGTTGCTCCGCGAAGCTCATCGTTCTCTCCGTCAGCCGGGACGAGAACACCGTCCGCAAGGCCCTGCGCGCCGGCGCGGACGCCTACCTGTTGAAGGATGGTCCAGCGCGCCACCTGCGGGATGCAGTCGCTTTCGTCGGCGAGGGCGGTGTCTATGTTTCTCCCCTGCTGCGCGGCGCAGGGCTGTTCACCGAACAAGACAGTGGGCCGGACGACATTCCGTTGACTTCGCTCAGCCCCCGCGAGCTCGAAGTTTTCCAACAACTGGTGAATGGCTCGCGCGCCAAGGACATTGCTACACTGCTGGGCATCAGCCCCAAGACCGTGGACACTTACCGGGCCAGCTTGTTTCGCAAACTCAACGTTCGCGACCTGGTGGGCCTGGTCAAGTTCGCTATCGACCGCGGGCTAACGACCACATAGGCGCCGGCCGCAGGCTGACGCATTCGGCCGGCACATCCTCCCGGGCGAGCTGATATCCCTCCAACGAGCGGATCAGTTCTTCCACCGCGACCCGGCGGCGATAGAGTCGATCCAGTGCCCGCCGCCGGATAAGATCCACCGACAAGAGACGGCTGCGCTCGGGCGATGAGGGAGGGGGGAGGGTGATCGGGTTCGTCATGATCCGCGAGTTCCTTGGTACCAATGGGCACGTCTAGGGCTAAAGACTCAGAATAATCCCACCAATAATGGCAATCAAGCCCAAATATCGGATAAAGAGGTTATATTATCGTTAAAATTATCGATGACGCGAAACTGCCCACCACAGCGGAGACGCTGACCCTCTTTTTTGCACACGGCGCGGCGCCTACGCGGGGTATAGGAGAATACACGGGATCTCTCGGGGTGCAGCACTGAGCCGCGAAATTTCACCCAACGTCATGGAGCTTTTCACCCAACGGAGCCGTATTTTCACCCAGACGTCACACAGCAGGAATTTCCCTCACGTTGTTGGAATATCCTGCACGCAGATAATAAAAGACTTTGAACCGGTAAGCTGGGGGGCGTGGTTTGGTTCGGTAGGTGCTTTGCATTTAGCGCTCGGCAGTCCTGCGCGTATGCGAAAGGTGGGTCGCTTCCCGCCTGGCCCCCTGCGGGCCTCGAGCGCGCTCGAGCGGAGGAAATAATGCGTACATCGTTTTCGGTTTCTGCAGTAATACTGCTGGTGGCCGGATCGGTCGCTTTGGTCGGCTCACCGAAGAGAAACTTTTCGCCCCGCGACAAGGCTTATTATGCGGCCCAGGCGCTGGTTGACTTCGTCAACCCCGGTTTGAGTATCACCATCAACTCGGCCAGCATCAGCAGCGCTGGCGTCATCAGCGTGTCGTACACGCTCAGCGATCCCACGGGGCTGCCTTTGGATGCGGCGGGAATCAACACGCCGGGCGCCATCTCGCTGGCGTTTGTCGCCGCTTACATCCCCAAGGGCCAGGAACAGTACGTGGCGTACACGACCGCGTCGGCGACCGGTAAAGCGCTGGGCACGATCACGCGGCCGAGTTTCGAAACGTCGGGCGGTACGAACACACAGGTAAGCCCGGGCCAATACCAGTACACTTTCAAGGCTCAGGCGCCCGCGGGATTCGACGCGACCGCGACCACCACGGTGGCGGTCAACGGCATTCGGAATCTGACCGCATTCGACCTGGGCGAGAACTACGCCGGCACCACCTTCAATTTCGTCCCCAACGGCGCGGCGGTGAGCGTAACACGCGATGTCATCCGCACGCAGAGTTGCAATACCTGCCACGACGAATTGGCCTTCCACGGTGGCAACGCGCACACCATCAACATGTGCGTAATGTGCCACCAGCCACAAAACCTCGATCCCACCACGGGCAATTCGCTGGACCTGAAGGTAATGGCACACAAGATCCACATGGGGTCGCAGTTGCCGAGCGTGGTTGGCACGTCGACTACTCCGGGCGTTCCTTACGAGATCGCCGGTTACGGGGGGAGCCTTAGTAACTTCTCAACTGTGGTCGATCCCGCCGATCCCCGCCGATGCGAAATTTGCCACAGCCAGACCACGGGCGCGGCGCAAGCCAAGGCGTTCCTGACGGAGCCCACTCGCGCAGCCTGCGGCGCCTGCCACGACGACGTCAATTTCGCCACTGGCGCCAACCACGCCGGCGGATTCCAGGCGGACGACACCGAGTGCACGAACTGCCACATCCCAAAGGGCGAGACGCCGTTCGACGCCTCCATCCTGGGCGCGCACGTGGTGCCGACCGACACGGCGGCTCTGTATCCGCAGAATCCGGACACGCTGATCACTGGCATCAACCTCACGATAAAGAGCCTGACCAATACGTTGGCCGGACAAACGCCCACGGTCACCTTCACCGTGACGGACAATAACGGGAACAGCATCGCCTTATCGGCAGCCTCCACCCTGCAATTCACCATCTCCGGTCCGACTACCGACTATGGCATGACCAATTTCGGCAGCGGGACATCGAGCACTCCGGGTTACGTGACGGAGAGCGCTACGGGTGCGACCTGTACTTCCGGTACGTGCAGCTACACTTTCACGCACGCCATTCCGGCCGGCTCCACCGGGACCTTCACCATCGGCGGCGAGGCGCGCATGAGCGTGACGGTGCTGGCCGGCACTACTTCCTCTCAGAGCGTCACGCTAGGCGCCACGAATCCGGTGATGAACTTCTCCGTGGACGGCTCGGCGGTCGCGCCACGGCGTACCGTGATCGCAGAAAGCAACTGCAATAACTGCCACGTCGCGCTTTCGCTGCACGGCGGTCTGCGCAACAACCCCGCGTACTGCGTGCTGTGCCACAATCCGTCGAATACGGATTTCACCACGCGCCCCACGGCTACGGTCGCGTCGTACCAGAAGCAGCCGAACCAGGGCATCAACTTCGCTCTATTGGTTCACCGCATTCACGACGGAGTGAATGCCGTGCCAGCCGGCGCCAAGACTCCGTACGTCGTGATTGGCCACGGCGGGAGCGTTAGCGACTTCTCCGGCGTGCTGTTCCCGGGCATGAGTCCGACGGGAAGCGCCGCTTATTTGCAAGACTGCTCGCAGTGCCACGTCAAGGGCAGCGAACAGGTGATGCCGATCGGCCTGAATCCGGTGCAAGATCCGCAGGGCTGGATACAGGGGGCGACCAACGGACCGGTGCAGCCCGCTTCATCGGCTTGCAGCGGATGCCACGTGTCGGAGGGCGAATCGGCCCACTTCCTGGCGAATACCGACGTATTGGGAGAGAGCTGTGCGGTGTGCCACGCCGCAGGCACGCAGTTCTCGATTGATTCGGTGCATACGCAGTAACGGAACCATCCGGCCCACCGGGCGCGCGGTTCAGGCGACGCGTGCCATGTTCGCTGCGCGCCCCGGGGCCGCTATGATGTAGAGGTAGTTCACACCGGCACAAGAGGAGATGACCGTCATGTCGCGACCGCCGTCGAAGGCGCGGTTGGCCCTGCTGGGGGCGGCGCTGGTCGCCATTGCCGCCGGGGGCGCGCAGGATAAGCCCGGCGCTCCGGCTCCCCAGGCCGCAGCCGAGGCCGCGAAACCGGCGGAAAACAAGCCAGCCACGTATGTTGGTTCGGAGACCTGCCAGACCTGCCACGAGGATATCTTCAACGCATTCCAGAAGAACCCTCACCACCAAGTGGAGGCCGACAAGAAGTACGGGCATACCACGCAGGCCTGCGAAGCGTGCCACGGGGCGGGCAGCAAGCACGCCGATTCGATGAATGCCGCCGACATCCGCCAGCCCGCTAAGTTAACGGCGGCGGCGGCCGACCGCATCTGCCTTTCCTGCCACCTCAGCCAGCCCACCCACGTGGGCCGCATCAATGGCAGCCACGCCAAGAACCAGGTGAGTTGTGTAAGCTGCCACGCCATCCACAAGAACGGGCCCGACGGACTGGTGGCGCGCCAGCCGGCCGACATCAACCGCCAGTGCGCTGCCTGCCACAGCGACGTATGGGCCAGCTTCCTGCGCCCATTCAAGCATCGGCTGCCGGAAGGCGCCATGTCGTGCGTGGATTGCCACAATCCCCATGGCAGCGTGCTTCCGCACGCGATGCAGACGGTGAACGCCAATGAGCCGGGCTGCTTCAAATGCCACGGGGACAAGCGCGGACCGTTCACTTACGAGCACGCTCCGGTGCGCATGGAAGGCTGCACCGCATGCCACGAGCCGCATGGTTCCGCCAACCCGCGCATGTTGACGCGGGCGCAGATCGGCTTCGTTTGCCTGGAGTGCCACGCCAACCTGGCGCAGCCGGTGCCATCGGGCAGCGTAACCCTGGGAACGGTTCCTCCAGCCATCCATGACATGCGCCTGCCGCGTTTCCAGAACTGCAGCATCTGCCACCAGAAGGTGCATGGTTCCTATGTGGACCGGAATTTTCTCAAATGAGATTCCTACTGGCCTTACTCCTGACTATCCCGGCCTTGGCGCAGACGGCGCCGCAAACGGCGCCAGCGCCGGATCAGCCGCCGGCCGGCGTTGCGCCCGCCGCTGCGGCAACGGCGCAACCTGCCGCCGATCAGACCACGACCGCCGCGCCGGCACCAGCCGCGGCCGACAATCCGGCTCCCACGGCTAGCGAAAACTTTCACGGCAGCATCGATTTCGGCTACCGCTGGCTGGGCGATGTGCACGGCAGCATGGACGAGTACCGCAGCGTGGTCGATCTGGCCCAGGGGCCGCGGTTGTTCGGCCTGGATCTGATCTGGCGCGATCCCAAGAAGCGCTTCTTCGATCAGATCGATTTGCGCGCCGACGGTTGGGGCGGTGAGCCGTACCGTTCGGCGCACCTGGACGCGCGCAAGCGGAGCCTCTACGATTTCAACTTCGATTATCGCGACATCGCGTACTTCAACACGCTGCCGTCGTTCGCCAACCCGGGCGCGCCGGGCGGCTTCGACGAGCAGTCGATGGACATCCGCCGCCGAACGCTGAACTCCGGCCTCGACCTTTTCCCGGGAGGCCACTTCGTCCCCTATCTGGCCTTCGATCACAATGCCGGCTCGGGAAGCGGCATGGAGACCTGGGTACAGGATTCCAACAATGAATACGCGGTCCCGACCTTGCTTTCCGACAGCACCGAGAACTATCGCGGCGGCGTCCGCATCGAGTATTCCCGCTTTCATCTCACGCTGGAGGAGGGTGGCACCACATATAAGGACGACGACCAGGCCTCCGATGCGACGCTGCTGACCGGCGGCAAAACGACGCCGATTTTCGGCCAGACGCTCAGCCTGAGCAGCCTCCAGCAGGCTTACGGCATTCGAGGACACAGCACGTACAGCAAGGTGCTGTTCACGTCTCACCTGGCGCCGTGGTTCGACGTTTACGGCCAGTTCCTGTATAGCGAGCCGAAGACGGACATCCACTTTTCCGAGATTGCCAACGGCAATTTTCTCGACATCAGCCAATTGCTTTTCTATAGCAGCCTGTCGACGATGGGCACGGGCACCGACAACCAGCCGCACACCACGGGCAGCATCGGCTTCGAGATGCGGCCATTCCGCCGCATGCGGGTGATCGAATCGCTGGTGACCGACCGCTATCACGATGCGGCCGCGCCGAATATTGCAATCGACGGAACGGCGCCCGGCCAAGTCTTCGCGGAGCTGAGCGGGTTCACGGGCTATACCGAGTACGTCAACTACAACCAGCAACAAGTCGATCTGATCTACGATCTCTCCAACCGGATCACGCTGCACGGCGGCTGGCGTTACGTTTGGGGCGATGCCCAGACGTTCCCCAGCACCGAAAGCGAAACCGGGCCGCCAGCTACGGGCCAGTTGCGCCGCAACACGGGCATGGGCGGCTTGACCTACCGCGTGATCGAGAAGCTGACCCTCAACCTGGAGTTCGAGGGCGCTTCGAGCGACGACGTCTACTTTCGCACCAGTCTGAACGATTATCAGAAGGCCCGCGCGCGGGCGCGTTACCAGTTGGCCAAGGCGCTCTCGTTGCAGGCCAACTTCCAGGTGCTGAACAACCGGAACCCCGCGCCGGGAGTCAACTACATCTTCCAGAGCCGCGACAACGCGCTCTCGATTTTCTGGACGCCGGATGCGGCGAAGCGGGTCAGCGTGATGGGCGAGTACGACCGCTCGACGATGAGTTCCAACATCGACTACCTCACGCTGCCGTTCTTCACTTCCGCGGTTTCCCAATATCGCGATAATGCGCACAGCGCGACGACGGCGATCAATTTTGCGCTGCCTGGGCTCAAGGACGGCAAGCTGACTTTGGGCGGATCGATGTTCGTTTCTTCCGGCAGCGCTCCTTCGCGGTATTATGAGCCGCTGGCGCGCGTGTCGGTGCCGGTTGGCAAGCACGTCTCCTGGAACGCCCAATGGCAGTATTACGGTTACGGCCAGTCCTTTTACCTGTATGATGGATTCCGGGCGAATTCCTTCGTGACCGGCGTCAAACTGACGCAATAGGAGACCAGCCATGTTCATGGTACGAACGCTAGCCGCAGGCGTGGCGCTGGCGGCGATCGCTTCGGCAGCCGATATCGCGGCCGGCGATGCGCGGCGCGGGGAGCAGCTTTTCGAGACCGAGCAGTGCATCCGCTGCCACAGCGTCAAGGGGCGTGGCGCAAACCTGGCGCCGGATCTGTCGCGGCGCATCGACCGCGACTTCACGCCGACCGCGATGGCGGGCCTGATGTGGAACCACGCGCCCGACATGTGGGCCGGGATGAAGAAGCAGGGCATCGTCAAAGCCGAGCTGAGCCCGGAATCGGCCGCCGACCTGTTCGCTTACTTCGTGGCTGCGCGCTATTTTGAAAAGCCGGGCGACGCCGGCCGCGGCAAGCTCGAGTTCGGCGAGAAGCATTGCGCTTCCTGCCACGGTGTGACCAGGTCTCCTAACCCTTTGGCGCCGCCGGCGACGCAATGGGAATCGCTGGCCGACCCGGTGGTGCTGGCGCAGCAGATGTGGAACCACGGCCCCGCCATGCGCGCAGCCTTCGCCAAACAAAAGCTGGCATGGGGCGATCTGACCGCGCAGGAGCTCACCGACATCCTGGTCTATTTGCAGAACCTGCCGGAGACCAAGGCACTGGCGCACAATTTCCTGTTTCCGCCCAGCGATGCCGGTCCGGCGCTGTTCCAATCCAAGGGTTGCGTGGGCTGCCACGTAGGCAAGCTGGCGCTGGAGACGCGCCTCCGCAACCAGACGCTGACCGATATCGCGGTCGACATGTGGAACCACCAGCCCAGCATGAAGAATCCGCCGCCGCAGCTCTCCCAGGAAGAGATGCGCCAGATCACTGGATTCATCTGGGCGAAGCAGTATTTCCGCGGCTATGGTAACGCGGAGCGCGGCAAGAAGGTATTTGCCGAAAAGAACTGCGCCACCTGCCACAACGACCCCGCATCCGGCGCGCCGAAACTGGGCAAGGGCAAAGATAAGGACGCTTATTCCGACATCACCATGTTGTCCGCCCTCTGGGAGCACGGCCCACGCATGCTCGACAGCATGAACCAGCGCAACCTCGCCTGGCCCCGCTTCACCACCCAGCAAATGGCGGATCTGATCGCGTATTTGAATTCGCTGTAGGAGAGCCTCACTCCCGCTGCAGGTGAACTCGCGCAGCCGGCTGGGGCCCGATCACCAAGCTGGCACACGCTGCTGTCACACGCCCATTGCCGGCACAAAGCACCGCTCCTTCGGCCGCGCTATTCCGCGAGGACAACGCTTTGCCGATTCCGCGCGGACCTCCTACAATGAAAGATGATGAAGCGCAGAGTATCCAAGGCTCTCTCCTATTCGGTGTTCTACGAACAAGCGCCGGAGGGCGGTTTCGTGGCGTTCGTTCCGGCTCTGCCGGGTTGTCATACTCAGGGTGAGACGTTGGAGGAGACGGAGCGCAACGTCAAGGACGCCATCGCCTTGTACATGCAAAGCTTGATGGCCCACGGGGAGGCCATTCCCGAAGAGGGCCCGTCATTTCAGGGACGCGTGACAATCCCCGCCGCCGTTCCCGTTTAATTGAATGTGACCAAGATACCGTCTCTCAGCGCCAGGAGAGTCGTCCGGGCGCTCAAGCGCGCCGGATTCGTCGTGGATCGGCAGAGTGGCAGCCACCTGGTGCTGATTCACCCTGGGACGAAGGCTCGAACCGTGGTGCCGTTCATCCTGGCCGAACCATAAAGGAACCACTGGTGCGCGCCATTATTCGGGATGCGAACCTCTCAGCCGCGGAACTCATCGAATTGCTGTAGAATGCCTCACCGAGGCTTTCTCAGTTGACGGTGTAGGCGGCTTTCAGCGCGAAGGGCGCGATCTCAACATCGAACTGGGAACCGTCCTGACGGGTCATCCGATAGGTGCCGTGCATCTTGCCGATGGGCGTCTTGAGAGGACACCACGACGAGTATTGGAACGACTCGCCGGGCGCCAGGACGGGCTGCTCGCCGACGACACCTGGTCCGCGAACTTCTTCGATGTGTTCGGAGGCATCTGTGATGATCCAGTGCCGGCTGACCAGTTGCACCGTCTGGGAACCTCGGTTGGTAATCCGCACCGTGTACTCAAAAACCCACTCGCCCTGCTGCGGGCGCGAGTTTTCGCGCGAATGCCGCGACATCACTTCGACGCGGATGGAGTCGGTGACCGCGTCGGACATGGGAGCGAGTTCGGATTCGAGATCGGGCATGACAGCCGCCTATCATATCAGGCCGGACGCGGCCGGAGCGGCGCTACCGGACGCCGGTGGAGAGCAGAGGTTCCTGGTCGCGGCGCTTGTGGAATTTGCGCTTCACGTCCGGCCAGAATTCCTTGAGCACGTTGGAAAATGCGTCTGTGGCACACGCCACCAGCAGGCGTTCCGCATTGTCGTGCCAATCGCGTGTGTCGGGGTAATAGGCATTCGAGATGGCTGCGGCAGCCGCGTTGCCTCCCCATTCGGAGAAGTTGAAGGTGAGGCGGCCGGAATCCATACGGGCCACCTCGATCGCCCAGAGCGCATGCACTGTCCGGTGCAGCTTGGAGCCCGACCCTAAACGGAAGTAGCGCGGATCCTGATGGAATATGGCGGGGACGAAGCCTTCGGTCATCATGTTGCCGATCATCTGGTCGCCGTACGCGGTGCCTAACCGCTTGGCGTATCCCGCCATGCCCTGTCCGAAGGAAGGATTCTGGTTTTCAATCTGATAGAGCGCGGCGAACGCCCCGGCGGTGGGAAACACCGGCCAATCGAAAGAATCCTTGAACGCAATTGAAACTTTCTGCTTTCCGGTGATGGGATGAAAGGGGATGGAATCTTCGGTGGTGCGGTTGTTAGGCAGCACGCCAAAGATGCGTTTGTCTTCCTGCACCGGCACGGGCGGTGCGACGTTTCGCACGGCTGGCGGGCCCTCGGCGAGCAACGGCGGCGGATCCGTCTGCACGATAGCCTGGCCGAGCGCGGGCGCAGTCCAGACCAGTGCGCCAAAAAGCGCAAAAACAACCAGGGTTGACAAGCGTTGCGGCGGCATTCTTATCTTGAGTTGGGGCCCTTCACAATTGGACGCGTTCCGGGGATACCCGTTTCGCCAAGTTCCCGCTTAGAGTGGATTATTTTTGTCTATTATAATTCGCGCCGGGCCGCGCAAAGTTCCACCGTTTCTTCCGAAACCAAGCGTTCCCATGCAACACGTCAGGGGCGCAGCGCCGACGCAGCAGCAGTCCCGCGATATTGTGGCGTAAAAGGGCTGGCGCCTGCGAGGTTGTTCCGTAAAGCCAGCCGCGCCCGAGTCAGTACATAGGGGGCGCGGCCACGCCCGACACATTGCCCGCCACATTGAAGCCTTCCACCACCACTTGCGGCCGCTCGCCGCGCGCATCGGCGTCGGCCAGATCGATGACAATGGTGCGGCGCTCGCCGGGCATCAGCGCCACGTAGTTGTCGCTGTAGAGCGCGGGGAGAATGCGGTCGCCGGTTTTCTCGCGCACGGCCTTGACGCGGACCATCAGCGCGGGCGTGGCGGAAACGTTATGCAGTACGGTCGAGAGATGCCAGCGGCCGCCGCCCTGCTCCTCAGTAGTCCCAGCTTCGACAGTCGCCTTGGCCAGCGTACGCAAGGCGGTATAGTCGCCGTCTTTGACCCCCCGCCAATAGAAGTTCTCCGAGAACGTTCCACCACCGCGCGACAATTTCAGCCGCAGGAAATGCACCGCGGTCAACCCGTCCGGATATTCCATTTTGATGCAAGAAACGGTGCTGTCCTCGGTGCTGTCCACCGGTACGCTCTTCTCCCAGCGCAGGGAACCATCCAGGTTCAGCACCTCCACGCTTGCGGTCATGTTGCGCACATCGCCGGCGGAATAGTTGACCACTTCGATGGTCTCTTCGCCCGAGTTCCATTGGATGTGAAGCGGCTCGGCGCCCTTCTTGCTGCCGAAGTAAGCGGCGCCTGGATTGAGATAGTAGTCGTACGTCTGCCAGAGCAGCGATGGCCATGCCGAGTGACTCATCCAGATCAGCATTCCCATGCGGTAATGGCTTTGCGATTCGAACATGGCGCGATAGATCTCGTAATCGAGAAACTGCGCCAGCGAGACGAACTCTTCCACATTCTTCGCGCCGCCGTAGCTCTTGTCGATGTGTCCGAAGAACGAGCCGGGGCTGGCAACCGGTTCGGGGCCGAGATCGTGCTCGCCCCAGGTGCGGTTGGGTGGCCAGAGCGCATCCGCCGGCATCATGGCGCGCACGCTCTCGAGAACGGGAATGTTAGGCGAGCCCATTTCGCTGTGCAGCTTCGAGGTTGCCAACCTGCCGAAATACTCCTTCAGCGGCCTCACTTCATACGGGCCGCCGCCGCCCACCACGCCATCCGCCGAATTGGATATGTAGTGGCTGCCGGGGGCCAGTTCGCCGAGCGCCTGGCGGATGCCGTCGTCCAGCACGGCCGGCGGATAGCCCTCGTTGCGGCCGCAATACAGGCCGATGGAAGGATGGTTGCGCAGCCGCAGCACGGTGTCGCGGACGTTGCGGAGGAACAGGGCCGGATCGTCCGGATCGGGCCCGTCCCAAGGGTTCGCCAGCCAGAACTCCTGCCACACAACAATGCCGTAACGGTCGCAAGCCTCGTAGAAAGCGTCGTCCGCGGTTTGCCCCACCCAATTGCGAATCATGGTGAAGTTCATGTCGCGGTGATAGCGCACCGCCGCATCGTATTCGCGCGCACGGTAGCGTAGCAGGTCCTCGCTGAAGCCCCAGTTCCCGCCGCGCGCGACGAATCGGCGTCCGTTGATAAAGATGCGCAGGGCGCCGCCTTCCTCGCTGTAGGTGAACTGGCGGACGCCGGCCCGAAACCGTTTCGTATTGGACGCCGTCCCATCGGCGGCGACGAATTGCAATTCCACCGCGTAGAGGTTCGGCTCGCCATAGCCATTGGGCCACCACAGTTTCGGGTGTTCGAGGCGCAGCTCGGGGTGCGCGGCGGGGTCGAGCTTCACCGCCTTTGCAGAAGACGCGGCGACCGTGACGGGCATTTCGAACGCTGCCTCGCCGAAGCGCACGCGCAGCTTGCCGGCCACCGGCCGCGGCTCGCGATTGCGTAGCGTCAGATCGATGCCGACATCGGCGCGCGAGGTGTCCGGCATCGGCAGAGTGGTCGAGACGAGTGGATCTTCGATCGTCACCGGGCCGCTTCCGGTCAGGTACACGCCGGCCCAGATTCCCGTGTCGCGTCCGCGCACGGCGGGCATCCAATCCCAGCCGATGGAGGCGTGAAAGGTCGGGTTGTCCGCGCCCAGCGCGCCGCCGTTGCTGCCGAATCCTTCCTCCGTTTTTTCCTTCGTCGATCCGGGCGTGCGGTTCTTCTCGATACGAACCGCCAGCGCGTTCGCCTGGCCGGCGCGCAGCTTCCCCGTTACGTCGAACCGGCCGCGCATGAACGCGCCTTCGATGCGGCCCAGCTTCTCGCCGTTCAGATACACGTCGGCCTTCCAGTTGATGCCGTCGAAGTTCAGCCACACGCGCCCACTGGCGAGTGCGGCCGGCGCCACGAATTCATTGCGGTACCAGAAATCGGCGCAAAAGAACGAGTCCGAAATCAGGTTCTGGTTGTCGCCGTAATTCGGATCGGGAATTGCACCGGCGTTGAGGTAACTGGTAAGCACGGTACCCGGAACGGTTGCAATCATCCAATTGCGGTCCGGAAATCCGGGCCGTGAAATCGCCGGGCCATCTGCCCTCACTCGCGAATCGCGCTCGACGCGCCATCGGCCGCCAGCGAGATTCCATCGTCCGCCGGCGTCGATGGTGGCAGCGGGATGTGACACTGGTACCGGCCCGCCGCGTCCCCAAACTTCCATTTCGCTCAGGATGTAACCCTCCGGCGACGCCGGCTTGGTCATCCGCAACCGCACGTAACGCGCCTGCGCCGGCTGCGGCAGGCGAATCTCGTCAACGGAGCCAGCCGCGGCCGGAAGCGGCGCCAGCGTCCGCCAGTGAGCCGCGTCGTCGGATGCCTCGACGGAGCCTTCGGCTGCCCGCCGTATCCAGTACAGTTTCAAGCGGTCGAAGGTGCAGGTCGCACCCAGATCGACGTACACCCACTCGTCGCCGCTCGAGGCGCTCATCCACGCGCTCGAGAAATCGTATGGGCCACCGAGATCCAACCGCCGGCCGGCGCGGAAGAATGCGACTTCGCCAACGCGCCAGTTCAACCTGCGCCCGCACCGCAGCTCGATGCGGTAATAGCGGCTGCGGACCGGCGCGGGCAGCGCGAGCGACGGTTTGAACTCGCCGGTGCGACGCAGGCTTCCGCCGCCGCGTTGCAGTTCGCGCCACGCCTTGCCATCCTCGGAACCGGAAAGGATCAGACTATACTCCTGGTTGTCCGACGAAGGCGCCGATGCGTCCAGGTCCACACGGTCCACTTCCGGCGCGGCGCTGCCGCCCAGAAAACCGATATCTACCCAAACGTCGGTTCCCTTCAGGCCGGCCGTGGTGGCCCAGTTGTGATCCAGCACGCTCTCGCGTTCGTTCTTCGCGAGCAAGCCGTGCTCGCTCGTCGAGACCACCACCCAGCGCGGCAGCTTGGTTTCGACGATGCCATCGGTCACCAGTTGCGCCGTCAGGTTGTAGTCGTAGCTGCTCGACTGGTATGCCGCGCGGTGCAGCGCCAGGTTGCGATAGGTGGCGGCGTCGATGCGAGTAGAGGGAGCGAAGTTCTGTTGCGGGTCGCCCGGATAGACGCCGACGCCGAGCGTGTACTGCTGCGCGCAGAGCGCAAGCGACGCCGCCAGAAGAGAGAGAGCAAGCTTGCACATTGTGACGGGACTCCAGGGCCCGATTGTTTGCGAAACGCCAGTATATAGCCGCGCGCCGCGGGATGCTCGCGATGGTACGCTCGTCGCCAACTCGGGGAACATCGGCGCGGCCCGCGCCGTATAATCACTGGCAAGGGCAGATGTCATGTCATCGAGCGAATCTCAGTCCTTTACAGCATCATACGATTCGACCACGAAGGTCATTACCATGGTCGTGTGTGGGGTCCTGGCCGTCATTGCCATCCTCAACCACAGCGTTATCGTCGCCGGCCTGGAGGCTATGGCCCTGCTCTTGGCGTACGCGTATTCGCCGGGGGGCTACGCAGTCTCGGGGCGATCCATTATCGTCCAGCGCATAGTCGGAAACGTCAGCATTCCGCTCGACGGCATCCGTGAAGCGCGAGCCGCTACCGCGGACGATTTCCGCGGCTGCATCCGGGTGTGCGGCAATGGCGGGTTGTTTGGCTACTACGGCCTGTTTCGAACATCGAAACTGGGCAAATCCAATTGGTATGTCACCAATCGCAGCAAAGCGGTCGTGGTCGTGACACAGTCAAAGACCGCGGTGCTGAGCCCGGACGATGTCGATGGCTTCCTGGCGGCAGTTCGTGCCTCGGCTCCGGTTGCGACGACTGCGCCCGGCGCCCCCCCGCTCGATTCGGCGCGAGCATCCGTCGTGAGGCGTCTGGCCGTAGCGGCGATCGGAGTAGCCGTGGGGATCGCCGTGGTTAGGCTAGTCACGTTTGCCGTGTTGTATTCACCCGGCCCTCCGAGTTACACGCTGACCCCGCAATCGCTGACCATCCACGACCGGTTTTACCCGGTGACGCTGATTCCATCCCTGGTGGACATCGACCACATGCGAATCGTGGACTTCACGGTGGACACCGAGTGGGTGCCGACGGCGCGGACCAATGGGTTCGCCAACGGGCATTACCGATCGGGATGGTTCCGCCTGGCAAACGGCGAGAGGGTTCGCCTGTACCGGGCGGACGGCACGCGCCTGGTGCTTCTGCCGGGGAAAGGCGGCGGCACTTCGGTTCTTCTCGAAGCCAGGTATCCCGAGCAGTTTATGGAAGAGCTGCGCCAGGAGTGGTCGAACCGCTTGTAGGCGCGGGGAACAGCACCACGAACCTGCCCGCGGTCACACGGGTGGGAAATGCGGAGTACAGATTCAGGCGCGCATCGTCGCCCAGGCAATCCAGGCACGCAATCGCGCAGGGAGCGGCGGCAACCGAGGGCGCGAAGCGGCGCGACACATTCCCGACGCCGCTGTGCACGAACTGCGCGGAGGGGCGCACCTCGCGCAACAGCGCCTGCAACGGGTACTCGAGTTGCAGATTGTGAATGTCGATCCCAATCGTCTTGCACGACGAGCCATCGAGCGCGCGGATGGCTGCCAGGTAGTCCGCACGGTCGTTCCACTGGACCATGTCGGAGAAATACTGATCGTCGCGCGCGACGCGCAGCACGCTCTTGGGGCCGCGCAACGGGCGCACCCAATTCTCCAGCGCGGGCAGACGCGCGCCGCTCAGCAGGAACAGGCAGACGGCCAGTTGTATCCACAGCGGCCGCAACCATCGCCAGCCGAACTCTTCCACTGCGGCGGCGAGCGGCGCGCCCAGCACGAACAGCGGCAATTGATAGCGGGCCACGAACGGCGCCCATTTCAGATACGCGCAGAACGCGACGAAGCCGCACACGAGCGATAGCGCGTAGGCGGCGCGGAGCCGGTCGCGCCCGCGCAGAGTGCGCCAGGCAAGGACGCAGGCGATGGCCGCCAGCAGCAGAAGGTGCCAGCGGTTGGGTGCATCGGCTTCGTGATTGGCATTGCGTGGCGGCTTGAAAACGCCCCACAGCGAGGTGTCCGAAGGATCGTCGATATCGAACCCTATCTTGCGGTGCGCCGCCAACACAAAATCGTATAGAGCCTGGTTCCAGCGGGGGCTGCGTCCGCCAAGCTGCTCGGCGCCGTGGCGCAGCATGTTCGAAACCGTCTGCTTCCACCCGAAGGTGTCGTTGCGCCACCGGAAGAGCCCGTCGCCCTGCGCCGAGTCGAACCCCAGCGGGGAGCCGCTCAAGTCCCAGTTGCGCGCATAATGCGGCAGATTCAGCGACAGCGCGCATATGATCGCCGCGATCGCGAGCGGCGCCATTCGCCGCCGCTGGCGCCACAGCGCCGGCAGCAGCAGCGCGGCGAGGGGCCACGGCAAGAACAAGTACGCCGTGGCTTTGGTGAATAGCGCGAGGCCCACCGCGAGGCCCAGAAACACGGCATCCATGAGAAACGGCCGGGAGGCGAGAGCGACTGCCCCACCTGCCGGCGAATCCTCCCGCGGCGGTGCGGGACAGGCGCTTTCGTCTGTCAACCCGGAAGATCCTGCGAGTTTCTTCCGCAGCCGCAGCGCGAAATAGACCGCAGCGATCGCCCACATCGCCATCACATAGTCGTTTTTGGCGCCGGAGGCGGAGAGGATTCCAGCCGGCAGCGTGGCGCAAAACACGGCGGCGATGGCTTGTCCTCTGACGCGCGCGCCAAGCAAGCCCGCCACCGCCGAAGCGCCGATCATGCACGCCAAGGCCGCGAACCATTGGCCGAAATTGACGAACCAGTCGCCGCCGGAGAGCAGGTACCCATCGAGCATCCAATACTCCGCCATGGGTTGCAGCATGATCTGGGTGAGATACTCGGTTGGAAAGAAGCGCAGGCTGCCCTGCTCCTCCCAATAGACGACGCGCGGCAAGTGGTACGCCATGGCGTCGGCGCTGTTGGGCGGGCTAAAGGCGGCGGTGACGCCGGTGACGACCACGATCGCCAGACAGCCGGCCACCGCCAGCAACACGATGGCGTCGGCGGGAGGCCGCATGCCCTGCCACGGCGCCGGACGCCGCGCGCGCCAGCCACGCGCTAACGCCGCCAACAGCGCCACGCTCCAGGCGGCCACCATCGGCCCATGCCGCAGCAGACCAAAGGCGCTGAGCAGTTCGGTTGACAAAACTATCGTCAGACCGAACGCGACTGCCGCGCGCAGAAAGCGACCCCGCCAGCCGTCTTCCGATGCCGCAGCCCACCAAAGCGCCGCGAACGTCGCCGGCAAAAGCAAGATGAAGGCCATGCTCCGTACCATCATCGCAGCTTGCGGGGCGCGCTTGAGTACGCGGCGGCGCGCCCGAGCGGGCGACCTGAAATCGGTCCGTGGCAGATGCCCTCGGGGCCCAAGACCGAACCAATGTCCTGTCGCGCACCTTGTCGCGGCTACAGCAGGACAGTCCGGCGCCGCGCGTGGTAGGTTAAAGGGTGAAATGGCTCGAACAGAATCCACCATGTTACGACTCGGCACAGCCGCGCCGGATCTCGCACTGACCGACGTTGTAAGCAATCGCGAGGTGCGGCTCGCGAGCTTCACACGCAAGGGGCTGCTGGTGATGTTCCTCTGCCGGCATTGTCCGTTCGTGCAGCACATTGGGCAGGGCCTGGCGGCGCTGGCCAAGGACTACGCAGGTACGGAGCTCGACATCGTGGCCATCTCTTCGAACGATGCCGAAGGATACCCGGACGACGGCCCGGATGGCTTACGCCTGATGGCGCGCGAGCTCGGCTTCTGGTTCCCCTATTGTCACGACGATACCCAGCGCGTCGCCAAAGCCTATCAGGCCGCCTGCACGCCCGATTTCTTCCTGTTCGATGCAGGCCGCAAATTGGTCTACCGCGGCCAGTTCGACGACGCGCGGCCGGGCAATGGCGTAGCGGTGACGGGGCGCGACTTGCGAGCGGCCATCGATGCGACTCTCGCCGGCCGCGCGGCCGCGAGCCAGCAGAAACCGAGCATCGGCTGCAACATCAAGTGGAAACCGGGTAACGCGCCGGCCTACTTCAGCTAGGCGCGCAGGGAGGCCGCGGCAGCCGGGCTCGCGAGCGCGGCTGTAGGATTGGCTATACTATTGTTTTCCCCTAGTATTCAGGAGATCTCTCACTCATGTTTGATTTGTTTCGCAGCCGAGAAAAATCAGTGCGCATCCTGCTGGGAGCGCTGCTGGTGGTGGTGGCGATTTCGATGCTGACCTACCTGGTGCCCAACTACAATTCGGGTGCTCCAGCCCCGGACGCGGTGGTGGCGTCGGTCGGCAGCGACGAAATCACATCGGGCGACGTCGTGCGCCTGATTCAGAGCACGATGCGCGGCCGCGAGCTTCCCGCCGAACTGATTCCCACCTACATTCCACAAATGGTGGATCAGATGGTAGACGAGCGGGCGCTCGCTTACGAGGCTGCGAAGCTGGGTTTCGAGGTCAGCGATGCCGACCTGCGCGCTTCGATCCAACAAATGATTCCCACGCTGTTTCCCGACGGCAGGTTTGCCGGCAAGGACGCCTACGCGGCAGTGCTGGCCGAGCAGCAGTTGACCATTCCGGAATTCGAGACCAACCTGCGCCGGCAGATCCTGATCACCAAGCTACGCGAAGTGGCGGTGGAGGGCACGGTCGTTTCGGACCTCGAAATCGAGCACGCCTACCAGGAACGCAACGAGAAGCTCAAGATCCAGTACGTGAGACTCACGAACGACAGGTATCGCGCGGACGTTACCCCGAGCGCGCAGGACCTGGAGGCGTTCTTCAAGGTGAACCAGGCGCGGTACACGGTTCCGGAATCGAGGGACCTGGCGATTCTGATTGCCGACCAGGCGAAGATCGCCGAATCCGTCGTCCCCACGGACACCGACCTGTTCCGGCTTTACAACCAGAGCAAGGAACAGTTTCGTACGAAGGAGCGGGTACACGCAGAGCACATCCTGCTGAAGACCGCCGGCAAGCCGGCATCGGATGACACGCGGTTGAAAGCACAGGCGGCGGCCCTGCTGAAACAGATTCAGGGCGGCGCCAGTTTTGAGGAACTGGCGCGGAAGAATTCCGAGGATACCGGTTCAGCGGTCAAGGGCGGCGATCTGGGTTGGATCGAGCGCGGGCAAACGCTGCCCGAGTTCGAGCGCGTCGCGTTCTCGTTGAAGCCGGGCGAGACCAGCGACGTTGTCAAGACCGAAGTCGGCTATCACATTATCCACGTGGTCGCGCACGAAGAAGCGCACCTGATTCCATTCGAGCAGGCAAAGGCGCAGTTAGCCTCCAACTGGAAGAGCGAACGGGTGAACGACATCGTGCAGCAGATCTCGGATAAGGCACAAGCAGCATTGCAAAAGGACCCGCTCCACCCCGACGCAGTCTCTGCCCAGTTCCACATGCAGATGGTGCGCGCGGAGGGTGCGCGCCCTGGCGAGTCGCTGCCGGAGATCGGCGTCAACGCGGATTTTACGCAATCGATCGCTGGGTTAAAGCAGGGACAAGTTTCGCAGCCGGTGGCTCTGCCGGGGAACAAGCTGGCGCTGGCAGTGGTGACGGCGGTGATTCCGGCGCGGCCGAGCACGCTGGCCGAAGTCGAGAGCCAGGTGCGAGAGACCGTGATCCAGAACCGGCTGGCAGCCGCGGTGCAAACCCACGCCAAGGAGCTTGCGGCTAAGGCCAAAGCCAATGGAGGCGACCTGGCGGCGGCGGCGAAGTCGATGGGGCTTGAGGTTAAGACCTCGGAAGAGTTCAACCGCGCGGCCTCGCTCGAAGGCATCGGGCCGGCCAGCTACGTGCATGAAGGATTCACGCTGCCCGATGGCACGGTTTTCGGCCCCCTGGGCACGCCGCAGGGATTTGTGGTCGCCAAAGCGATCGAGCACGTGCCGGCCGATATGTCGCAGTGGGCCGCGTCGCGGGATGCCATTCGCGACGAGATCAAGAGTCAACGGGCGCGGGATCGCAACATGCTATTCGAAACCGGCGTACGCGAGGCATTGCGCCAGCAGGGCAAGATCAAGTATCACCAGGACGTCATCGACCGCCTGGTGAAGCAGTATCGCACCAGCTAAGCGCATGTTGCGCGAACTGTTGGATTTCTACCGGTCGCTTGCCGACCCGGCGCGGTTGAGCCATCTGCTGCACACGCTGCTGGCCGGTTGGGCTGGTTACGCGGCGTTGTTCGCGGTAGTGTACTCGGAGACCGGTCTGCTGGTCGGGTTCTTTCTGCCTGGCGATTCGTTTCTGTTCACCGTCGGCGTGGTGGCGGGTTTCGGCGCACTGGACATCCGGCAGGTGAATCTGCTGTTGATGCTGGCGGCGCTGCTGGGCGATTCCACCGGCTATTTTCTGGGGCGCCAGACCGGCCCAAAGATCTTCAGCCGCCCGGACTCGCGCTTGTTCAAGCAGTCGTACGTCGCGCGCACGCACGCGTTCTATGAGCGCTATGGCGGAAAGACCGTCATCCTGGCGCGCTTCGTGCCGATTGTCCGCACTTTTTCCGCCTTCATGGCCGGAGTCAGCCAGATGCCGTATCTGCGATTCCTGCCCTTCAGCGTGTGCGGCGGCGTCGGTTGGGTCTTCCTGATGACTTCGCTCGGCTACCTGCTGGGCCAGGTGGCGTTTGTGCAGCGCAATTTCGACAAAGTGATCCTGCTGATCATTCTGCTTTCTTTGACGCCTACCTTCGTCGAAGCCTGGCGGGCAAGGCGGAAGGCGTAAGGGGAGGGACGGTTCGATCCGGCTCCGGGCTGAACAGATTGAAGCCGCCGCAGGCCGGGCAGCGGTAGCTCTCGACGGGACCGAATTTGCGCCAACCGGTGGCTTCTTCCCGGAGATAGTCCGCCGAGTGGCCGGCTCCGCACCGGACGCAGACGTTGACCCACGGCCCGGGGGCCTCGCGCGGGTCGGCGGCGCCGAAGTGGAATTCCCAGCCGTAGCGGCTCAGACCGGTACCGAAGACGCGGTCCGCGGTGCGCAGTGTCCACAGAAGAATCGCCAGGAACCGCTCGTCGCCGTTGGCGAACAACCAGATTCTCCGGCGCGGCCAGCCGCGCACGTTGTGGGAGTTGAGGAACGTGAGCGACGCGTAAAGGTCGCGCGTGGAGCGGTGGGCGAGGCCGGTCAGCCGCTCGATGAGGCCGACAACCTCGGCTGGCCCGCGAAACGGGTTGACGTGGCCGCCGCCGCAGCCGATCCAGCGGTAGATGCGATCCGTCGGAGTGCCGGCGTCCGGAACCGCCACGTAGAGCCCCGCACCCGGTTTGGCGACGCGGCCCATCTCTCGGACCACGGATTCGAGATCCAGGAAATGTTCCAGGCTGTGATTGCTGACCAGAAGCTCGAAGGCACGGTCGGCAAACGGCAGGCGGGCGGCATCGCCGCGTACCAGGCAGCCGGTGGCGCCGGGGGCGCCGAACTTCAAGTCCAGGCGAACCACGCAAACGTCGGGCCGAAGGCTGGGAAAACTCCCCGCCGCGGCGCCCAGGTCCAACACGCGGGCGCCGGCAGGCAGACGGCTCAAGAGATGGATCATGGTCGCCGAACCCTTCGCGACAGGCGCGTGGGCGCCTGTCGTCCGTCATAACAAGGGTTGCACACCCGGCGGGCTGCTGCCGGCGGAGCAACTGAGCACCGGGCGTGGCGGGTAGCGGGACTGGCGGGACCGGACCGAAACCGCAGATTTCCGCACCCGGGACCTTGATCCGCGCATCTAACGAAGAAACGGGGTATTCAGGACCCGATTAATTTCTTGCGTCCTAGCGAGCCAGCAATTAAGATATCGAAGTAGGCTACTCCGAAATTACCGGGGGAAGAAGATGATTTATTCTCGATCGGCCGAATACGCGATTCGCGCTTTTGTGCACTTGGCTCAGGTGCCCGATGGCAAGTACGCGATGGTAAAGAACATAGCGCAGAAAGAGGAAATCCCCGCGCACTTCCTGGCAAAGATTCTGCAGCAGCTCGCCCGCAAGGGACTTCTTCGTTCGAGCAAAGGTCCGACGGGCGGATTCGCGCTGCGGGTAGATGCGGCCGACATCCGGTTGCTCGACATCGTCGAGGCGCTGGACGGCCTGGCACCCTATCAGCAGTGCGCCAGCGGGCTTTCCGAATGTAACGACGACATGCCGTGCTCGATGCACGATAGCTGGGTGGCCCTGCGTTCGCGTATCATGGATTATCTGGGCAAGAATTCGATCGCGGACCTGGCCAAGGCGCTGGATGCGAAAAAGAAGACCCTGGCTGCCAGCAAGGCGCGTAAGACCAAACGCGCGACCGCGAAACGGGCTTAGTCCGACCGCGGCCGCGCCGGAGCATCGCCGGTGCTGGACCGCCCAAATCGAACCGGAGGCAAGATGGGATCCGTACTTGTCCCCATGGTGGTCGAACAGACCTCGCGGGGTGAACGCGCATACGATATTTACTCCCGGCTATTGAAAGAGAACATCATCTTTCTGGGCACGCCGATTGACGATCAGGTGGCGAATCTGATCATCGCCCAGTTGTTGTTCCTCGAAGCGGAGGACCCGGAGAAGGATATCTCCATTTACATCAATTCTCCGGGCGGTTCGATCACGGCCGGCCTGGCGATTCTGGACACGATGGCCTTCATCCGCCCCGATATCGTGACCATCTGCGTGGGGCAGGCGGCGTCCATGGCGGCGGTGCTGCTGGCCAAGGGCACCAAGGGCAAACGGTTCAGCCTGCCGAATTCGCGGATTATGATCCATCAGCCCTCCATGCAGGGACTCGCCGGGCAGGCTGCCGACATCGACATCTACGCCCGCGAGATCCTGCGCATGCGCGAGATCCTCAATAAGATGCTGGCGGATGCCACAGGCCAGCCCGTGGAGCGCGTCGCCAAAGACGTGGACCGCGATTACATCATGGAGCCAGACGGAGCGGTCGAATATGGCATGATCGATCGCGTGATCGCGAACCGCGACACGGCTCCGGTACCGATCAAGAGCTAGCAAGGCGGCGGCTGGTGTGCTGATCGAGATCGCCCCGACACCGCCGAAGCGGCCCGAGTGGCTGCGCGCACCGGCGCCGGCCGGCGAGAACTATCGCGACATCCAACACCTCGTCACGCGCCTGCGTCTGCACACGGTTTGCGAAAGCGCCGCCTGCCCCAATGTGGGGGAGTGCTGGAACCACCGCACGGCCAC
>Ga0074045_10000644_pt1 | contig 34061 bp, 25 predicted proteins | sample BogForMeECP23OM2_FD_94442 | JGI IMG/M metagenome (GOLD analysis project Ga0074045, IMG submission 94442) | Bog forest soil microbial communities from Calvert Island, British Columbia, Canada - Bog Forest MetaG ECP23OM2 | ecosystem: Environmental > Terrestrial > Soil > Wetlands ...
GCTTTTTCCACTGCTCCGCTTCACCCGTTTTCCCCAGCATCCGGCCCAGTTGTTCCAGGTCCGTTTCCGTCTTGTACAGCAGGCTGTTCAGGCATACCGGCGCAAAATGATGCGTGTCGGCTCCGTAAGGACTGAAACGGAACGAAATATCAAATCCCGATTCCCGCATCGACCGGTCGCCTTTGTAGTACTCCCGGCTTAGCGACACTTCATCGATCACCTCGCATTTCGCCCGCTCCATGGTCTTCGGAATATCACAGAACTGCAGCGAGTACGCGGTTCCCGGAACCAGTTCCGTTTTTTCTCCCGGCTTGCGCTCCACCAGGTACACGTGGCTTTCCGGGTGCGCCAGGAAATATTCCGCCACTTTCTTGTAATGGTCCGTCTCGTCCTTCAGGCTTTCCGGCGCCGGCCCTTCGCCAAAGTCGAAATAGCGCGATAGTCCCGTGTTTCCCGCCAGCATGGGCTCCTGCACCCACATTGCGTGATCTCTGACCGCGTATCCGTAAGCCCGCTCCAGCCACGCGCGATCGTCTTTGCCCCTGGCCTTCTGCGCGTCGTACACCGACAGGATCATCGATGTCAGAAATGGCGGCTGCGACCGGCTCAGGTAATACGTCCGATTGGCGTTCAGCACCGCGCCATAATTCTCAATCTCGAAGAAAAAGTTCTCCACCATTCCGCGCGCCAGCTCGATCCTCCCCGCCTGCACCAGCCCGCGAATGATGAAGTAGCTGTCCCACCCGTACATTTCATTGAACCTGCCACCCGGCACAACATACGGTTGCGGCAGGTACAACACTCCGTGCGGATAGAACGTGTTGGTATCGACTTCTCCGAGCTTGTGAATCACTTTCGGCAGCGGCTTCACTTCCACGCCGCACTTGGCCTCCAGCTCTTTCACGCTTGCCGGTATCTCGAAATTTGCTGGCACGTACAGAATGGACTTCGCCGCCAGCTTCGAATCGACGATCGTTGCGCAATCGCTCATTGAGCGCGTCAACGTGTCCCATCCCTTCGAGATGTACTCCAGAATTGGTTGCAGTCCGGCGTTGGTCGTCGCCTCTGCCGCGGCTTGTTGTGGCCTGGCTGGCGCCACCCCGGGAAACGCCAGCGGACTGCAAGCTACAAGCAGAGCGATCGCGAACAGTTTTCGTCTTATTGCACCCATTGGGTAAGCCTCGCTTGCAAAGAGTGTCGTTCTACCGCCGTCCGTCGTCAATCGTTGATTTGCTGCTCAGCGCAGTCTCATTAGGGGTCGGAGCTTTAGCTCCGCCAACGAGTGCCTGGCGATTATTGGGCTTCAGCCCCTGAGGACTCTCTGAATTTTGTCTCGCGCACAACACTAACTCGTCAACCGGTCCGCCGAGATCGCCCGCAGCGACCAAATGATCAGCGCATTCAGCGCCTGCAACTTTGCCGCTGGCACCACCGGCCGCAGCTTCCCGTTCGGGGCCTTATACACACGCGCCGTTACCGCCACCAGGTCGTTCGCAATGCATTCCACCACCGAAGCATCTACGTACAAGTGAATCTCGTGCTCCGTCACGTCCGCTGCGGGCAAACTCGCGAATTGCGTGCCCACCTGCAATTCCTGCCCGGCTTTCGTGGGATCGTAGGTCAGCGAAACCACCGTCTTGTGCCCGTCGCTCAATTCCATCTGAAATGCCTTGGGCGCAATGCGCAACTCGATTTCCGCGGCGGCTTCGCTCAACTCCATTTTGCCCAGCGCCGTTTGCCGCGCCTCCGCTCCTTGTTCTTTACCCGGAAGCGTCCACTCGCTGGTGCGCAATTCTTTCACTTCAGGCAGCACCTTCATCACCAGATTGCCTGCGGAATCCAGCGTCAACTCCCTTGGCAGGGACATGCATCCCGCCCAGCCTGCTGACCGAAACTGCGTTTCCGGACGCGTCTCCGGTATCCAGCCCCACAAAATTCGCCGCCCCTTGTCGTCCAATTGGCTCTTCGGCGCGTAGAAAGCGCCGTGATCCTGCAGTCCGCGTTTCTGCGAATGAAACACCAGCTCTTTCGGATCCAGTTCTCCCGTCTCCCAATACACCTTGCGTTCTGTCGAGTACAGCAGCACAAATTTGTCGCCCAACGCGAAAAAGTCCGGGCACTCCCACATCTCGCCCGAATCCACCGGGTCTTTTGTCTGCTTATCGTTTTTCTTTCCTGCGGCCAAAGGATGCAGATACTCCCACTTGCGCAAGTCCGCCGAACGGTACAGCAGCACTCGTCCGCCTGCGCCTTTCTGCCCGCTGCCCACGCCCATATACCATTCATCGCCGGAGTTCCACAGGAACGGATCGCGGAAACCCGTGATCTTTGGGTCTTGCGGTGGCAGCAGAACTGGCGCCGCCATCTTGTGCCAGATCCTCAAGTCCGGATTGCTTGAGGTCGCCAGCATCTGTGTCTCCAGAAAATTGTGTGTGCCATCGCGCAGCGTCGCCTCCGCGGCCCGCACACTCTTCACACCGGTATAAAGAATCGTCGGTGTGCCCTCGAACACCGCCGCGCTTCCCGAAAAACAGCCATCCGCGTCATATCCTCCCGGTGCCGGCGCCAACGCCACCGGCAGATGTTTCCAGTGCACCATGTCCGGACTCACCGCGTGTGCCCAGTGCATGTCTCCCCACACTGCCGCGTTCGGGTTGTACTGGAAAAACATGTGGTGCTTGCCTTTCCAGAAGATCGGACCATTCGGATCGTTCATCCAATTGCGTTCCGGCAACAAATGAAACTGCGGCCGCAACGGATCCGCCGCGATTTCCGCCTGGGTAGCCACGGCGGGCAAATCGGGAAGGCAAACAATTGAGCCAAGCGAAGGATGTAGGGAAGCCATCGCTCCCGCTGCGCCTACCATCTTCAGAAATTCGCGTCGCGAAGCATTCACAGTTGTCTCCGTCACCTCACTGCGCGCAGTGTAGCCCATCTCCTCGAGCTTTCTCTAGAAGCTTCCGCACGAATGCCTTCTGGGGACCGGACGACGTGTCAGTTCAGCCGAAAGGGCACGTTTATGTTATTCCGAACGGAGTTGCGAAGTGTGGAATCTCTCTTCTTGAGGGTCTCCTGGGGAGAGACATCGCGAGTCCCTCCGTTCCCAATTAGACGCCTCTCTCGTTCTCCTCCGTGAGCGCTTCTGCTCCTTCGTGTAAAATGAACCTGTACGCAATTCGATGTTCAGCGCCAGCAGAACTCCCTCGCTCCGTACGAGGCCACATCATGACCCCAGCCCACGCCGAGCTTCTCCGTGAAATTCAAAGCTATGCCCTCACCGCTCCGACCGCCCAGTTCCTCATGGACCGCATCGCCAAGCGCGTTCACGAAAAAATGACGCGCTACAACTGGGTTGGCTTCTACCTGGTCGACCCCGCGGATGCCGGCTACCTGATCGTCGGACCTTTCACCGGCAGCTTCACGCCCAACGCTCGCATTCCCCTCAACACCGGACTCTGCGGCGCGGCGGCCAGCAGCGGCCAGACCGTAGTGGTCCACGATGTCTCCAAGGATCCGCGCTATCTTGCGGGTTCGACTCTCGTGAAATCGGAAATCGTAATTCCTATCTATGTGAACAAAGCGCTCGCCGCCGAACTCGATATTGAAAGCTATTTTGCCGACACCTTCAATAAATCGGAACAGGAGTTTGCCCAGGCCTGCTCCAAGGTGATCGCAGAGTACCTGGCAAAACAAAAATGAGCCGGCGATGGTTCCTTCCCTCCGCCACGATAGGTGGTGCTTCCGCAGTTCGAGCCTCGCGCAAAGTGCCGCCCGGCGAAAGGAGATAGCGCGACCATGCCGGTGAAAACTTGGATGCTCGCTTTCTCAGTTCTTTTCACAATCGCGCTCATCCTTCTGCTCCTGAACTATTCGCGCCTCGGCGACCTCTTTCACTCCCATGTGCGTGATCGGCCCAAGCGCCGGCTCTTCCTCGCGGCCATCGGATTTTTCGTCACGTTTGCGGTGGCGCGCGCGATGGCGTACGGCGCTTATCGCAACGTCACTCCTTTTCACTACGTTTACGTTGGTGGAACGCATATCCACCATCTCGTCTGGGGCATCCTGCTTCTGCTGGCCGTAGGATTTTGCTGGTTGATCGAAGTGGGCGAGGGAACCAGGTCCTCGTCTTTTCTGGCCAGTCGTTTGATGTCTTTGCTCTACGGTGTCGGCGCGGCTCTCACACTGGATGAGTTCGCGCTGTGGCTGAACGTCCAGGAGGGCGTCTATTGGACTCGGCGCGACTTCGCCAGCCTTGACGCCATAATCCTCTTCGGGTCAGCCCTGCTGATTGGCATCTGGGGCGGTGATTTCCTCAAGGCCATAGCCCGCGAGCTTCGGCACCCGCAGCCCAGGCACCGTCGCGTCCGTTAATCTCGCGCCTCGAAGCTACAAGAAAATCTTCAAATGCTATACTCGCCACATGTTTCCACGCCTCCAGCGCGGGCGATTTGTGCCACTCCTGTTTGCATCCATTGCCTCTTTCTCTTTTGTCGCGCAAACGGCGCCCAGCCAGTGGTCTTCCCCGTCCGTCACTGACCTCAACGGCCACGCACTCGATCCTTTTCATCACGCCGTTGGGAAGATTGTTGTCTTACTCTTCGTGCGCACCGATTGCCCCATCTCCAATCGCTACGCGCCCACCATTCAGGCCATGAGCGCACAATACGCAACTCACGCCGCGTTCTATCTCGTATACCCCATCAAGTCTGAAACCATTGCCCAGATCCGCGAGCACACCAAGGCGTATGGCTACCACCTTCCGATTCTCCGCGACCCCGACTACGCGCTGGTGAAAAAGGCTCAAGTCCAGGTCACTCCCGAAGCTGCTGTCTTTTCTCCCGATGGGCGCCTTCTCTATCACGGCCGCATCGACGACTGGTACGTCGATTTCGCTCGCGCCCGCTCGTCTCCCACCACGCACGACCTCTCCGCGGCACTCGATGCAGCCGTCGCCGACAAGCCCGTGCCCATCGCCTCCGCGCCCGCGGTCGGCTGCTTCCTCCCCGGCCTTCCATGAAGCTTTCTCCTAAGACGATTCCTCCAGTCGCACCACTGATGGCCATTCTTTCGTTCGTCCTCGCCGGCGTGCCGAGCGGCAAGCCGCAATCTCCCGCCACAGCCGCGCCCACTGTTACTTTCAATCACGACATCGCTCCCATCGTTTTTCAGTATTGCTCGCCCTGTCACCGACCCGGCGAGGCTGCGCCCTTCCCGTTGCTCAGCTATGAAGACACCGCCAAGTTCGCTCGCCAGATTGCCTTCATGAGCGAACGCCGCATCATGCCGCCGTGGCTACCCGCTCCAGGCGAGTTCAAGTTCGTGGGCGAGTTGCGCCTCTCCGATGAGCAGATCGCCCTCTTCAAACGTTGGGCCGACCAAGGCGCACCGCAAGGTGACGCGAGCCACCTTCCGCCAGCGCCGAAATTCACGCCGGGATGGCAGCTTGGCAAGCCCGACCTCATCCTTCACGCGCGCAAGCCGTACTCACTCGCAGCATCCGGCACCGACAACTACTGGAATTTCATTTTTCCCACGGACTTTCCCGATGCGCGCTGGGTAAAAGCCATCGAAATCCGTCCCGGTGAAAAGCGTGTCGTTCACCACGCAAACATTCTTCTCGACCGCGAGCATTCTTCGCGCGCCCAGGAGAAACATCCTGGCGACGGCTTCCCCGGCATGGAATTGCGCATCGAATCGCAATTCTTCGATCCCGACAGCCACATTTTCTTCTGGAAGCCCGGCTCCGCTCCTCACGTTGAGCCTCCTAACATGGCTCTGCGCCTCGATCCCGGCAGCGATTTGGTCCTGAACACTCATTTGCAGCCTTCCGGCAAGCCGGAATCCATCCTGCCCAGCATCGGTATCTATTTCGCCGATCAGCCGGCCACCAAATTCCCCGTTCTGCTCGAACTTCAGAATGACCTCGCCCTCGATATCCCACCCGGCGATTCCAGTTTTGTCGTGACCGACTCATTTACCATGCCCGTCGATATCGATCTCCTGGCCATCTATCCCCACGCTCACTATTTGGGAAGGGAACTGGCCGCCACCGCCACGTTTCCCGACGGCTCCACAAAAACGCTCATCAATATTCCTCGCTGGGATCTGAACTGGCAGGCCGTTTTCTATTACGCCGAGCAGGTCTTCCTTCCCAAGGACACCATCATCAACATGCGCTACGTCTACGACAACAGCGCCAGCAACATCGCCAATCCCCATCATCCTCCGCAGCGCGTCCGCGGCGGCAACCGCAGCGTCGACGAAATGGCCCATCTCTGGTTGCAGGTCCTCCCTCATGGTGACGCGGTTCCCGCCAGCGAAGCGGGCATGCTCCTCGACGAAGCGCTGTGGCGTCACGACGTCGCCCGCAATCCCTCCGACTTCACCGCGCAGTACAACCTGGGCGCGATTCTTCAGCTGCGCGGCCAAACCAGTGAGGCGCTTGCGCACTATCAAGCCGCCGTCGTTCTTCGTCCCACCGACGCCATCGCCAACAACGCCCTTGGCGGTGCTTTGCTCTCCCTAGGACAAACCAGGCAGGCCATCGCTCCACTGCAAACCGCCATTCAGTCGCGCCCCGACTATTTCGCCGCCCACTACAATCTCGGCAATGCCAACGCCACACTTCACGAGTTCCCGCAAGCCATTTCGCATTTCCGCAAAGCAGTACAACTGAATCCCGAGGATTCCATGGCCGAAGCAAATCTGGGCGCTGCGTTGGCGGAAGTCGGCGAACTTGCTTCCTCCAAAGCGCATTTGGAACGTGCCCTGAAGCTCGATCCCCAAAACCAGTTGGCGCAGGACGATTTACAAGAAGTCCAGCGCCGCCTGGCGAATGCCCACAAACCGTCGACCAACAAATGACCGTGATTTCTTTGGAGTGCGGTGGCTAGCCACCGCTTTTCCAGTCCCAACCTGGCAGCGAATTCATCCGTGCGACAACGCTGCAACCTGCAACCAAGAATTTGACATTCCGAGCGAAGCGTGTCGCCGTGCAATCAAAGAATGGTCATCCTGAGCGAAGCGAGAGATCCTGTTTTTCCGAAATGCCAAGATAGCCGCATTCGCCTGACCTCTTTCCCAACGGTGCTAGTATGAAGTGAACGAATTCTTCGGAGGTCGTGCCGCGTGTTCGGTTCGGGCGTTACTCTCAGGAACCAGATTTGCTCTGCGCTGCTGGCCTCTTTCCTCGCCGCGTTTTCCCTGTTGGCCCAGTCCACGACCGCTCCGGACAAATCGGACGCTTCCACTCGCGCTACCGCAGAAGGTCTTGCTGCTCTGCAGAGCGGTGATTACCCTGCTGCTCGCAGGCAATTCGAAACCGCAATTAGCCTGAATCCTGATAGCCCCGAAGCCCACAACTACCTCGGCTGGGTCCTCTACACCACGGGAGAAATCAAGCCGGCCATCGCAGAATTCGAAACCGCGATTCGCCTGAACCCTGCACTCGCGGAAGCCCACGTGAATCTCTCCGCAGCACTCGCTCAAGCCAACGACCCACCAGGCGCCACTCGCGAAGCACGCGAAGCCATCGCTCTCGCGCCGCAATCCGCCGACGCCTATCACGCCCTCGCCCGCGCCCTCGAACTTTCCAACGATCTGGACGGCGCTACCAAGGCCATCCGTCAATCCGTGGAACTCGCCCCTGCCCGTGCCGATCTTCACGACGGTTTCGGCTCACTCCTCGTTCGCCAGAACGATCTCCCTGCAGCCATCGCGCAATTTCAGGAAGCCATTGGCCTGTCTCCGGACTTCGCCTTGGCCCACTTTCATTTCGGTGTCGTTTACTTCCAACAAAAGAACTACGCTGGTGCTGCCACTGAACTCGATCGCGCTGCCCAACTCGCTCCGCAAAATTATCTCGCCTCGTACTACCTAGGGCTGGCGCGCAGCAATCTTGGTGACGCGGAAGGCGCCATCTCGGCTCTGCAGGCGTCCGTCAAGGTCAACCCGGATCAGCCCGACGCGCAGAACCAGTTGGGATTGCTTTTGCAACGTGTCGGGCGCCCGGATGATGCAGCAGTTGCGTTTCGGCAATTCATTCGACTTGAGCCATCCAATCCCGATGCCCAAAACAACCTGGGACTCTCGCTCTTGCAGATGGGCGATGGTGACGGCTCAATTGCCGCCTTTCGCGAGGCGTTGCGTCTGCGCCCGGACGATCCGGGTTATCGGGGAAATCTCGGCACGGCCTATCTTCAGAAAACCGATTTCGTCGCCGCGGTCGCGGAATTTCAATCCGCCCTCGAACGCGCGCCCAACGATCAGACTCTTCACTACAATCTCGGCCTCGCCCTGAAGCTTCAGGACAAATTGCCCGACGCCATCGCCGAACTCCGCAAAGCCGAATCCATCGATCCTTCGCAGCCCGACGCTCCCTATACCCTTGGCATCACTCTCTGGCAGCAAGGTGACCTCGATGAAGCCGTCGCCCAATTCCAGGCCGCCATTCATGCCAAACCCGATTACGCTGAGGCTTACTACATGCTCGGCACCGTACTGAAGCAGCAGTCCAAGCTGCAGGATGCCGCCACCGCTCTCCGCGAGGCCATTCGTCTGCAACCCGATTTTGCCGGTGCTCACACCACTCTCGCGGCCGTTCTCCGTCAACTAGGCGACGCCGTTGGCGCCGCCGAAGAAGCCCGCAGCGGCACGGCGCTCGCCAAACGAAAAACCGATCTGCAAGCCTCCCTTTTCGCCACAAATTCCGGCAAGCGCTTGCGCCGAGTGGGCGATCTGGATGGCGCCATCTCGCAGTTTCGGGCTGCGATTAATGCGGCTCCCGACTATGCTCCAGCGCACTACGAATTGGGTTTGGCTTTATTGCAGCAGGGGAAAAAAGAGGAAGCCTCGCAGGAATTTCAGAAGGCGGCTTCTCTGGATCCTAAACTCGTTCCGCCACAAATCTGATTTCCGCAAGGGCACGCCGTATTTCGCGATCCAGGCTACTTTTCCAGCACCCGCAATGCTACCAGTGAACATCCCACGGGCACGCCGCGCGCCACCTTCACCTGAATCACCGCCTCAAATGGTTTCAGGTCGCTCGGCTTCCGCACCTTCATCCGTTCGAGCAGACTACTCAGATAACTTTCGCGCGTGACAAACTCGACCGCGGCTTGCGTTCCGATCGTTGTCGTTCCCGCAAGGATCAATTCCGAATGCTCCGGATTGAGTCCGTGCACCAGCGCCACGACCGCATAATCCTCCGTCAACGGAATGTTGCCTGGGGTCGCGATGTACGTGTCCGGCTCTCCCTGCCCGGGATGTACATTCACAATTTCCATGTTTCCCGCGCGCGGCCCGTCATCTACCTTCCGGAACACAAATTCTTTGGTGCTGGGCACGTCCAATAGCGTAAGGTTTTCCGAGGGCGAACCGATCAAGATCAAGTCGTTATTTTTCGCGTCGTCCAGCGAAAACAAACTCCCGCGTTTGACGCGAAGCGATTGGTGAAGTGTCGCGAACACCTGGTCCAGGTTATGCACCGCCAGAACCTCTCCCACTCCTGTGTAGTGATCCAGTATTGGAGCTTTCCCGTCCTTAGCTGAATCGAAGTACCGCATCCCCGTGTCGGGCCTGCCCACAAACGCCGCATTGCTGAAGATCACCCACGGCTCTTCCTGTACGGTGGCGAACCCATTCCAGAACGTTCGGTACGGCACCGCAGCCGCACTCGCCGACGCCGACACAACCGGACTCGCTCCTTTGCGCCCCAGCACCAGCCAGCCGATCATTGCAAGTGCCACCAGCAGCGCCGCAGTCAACATTGGTACTAGCCAGTGATTTCCCACGGCCTGCCGTGCTCGCGAAGCAAACTCTCTTGCCTCCGTCGCTACGTTTGGCTGCGCTTGCTTGCTCCGTTGGTGAAACACCACCGCGTAGCTGCCCTTTGGCAGTTCCACGTGGTACGGATCCGACGCCCCTTCCGTGCTGTAGTATTCGGTCAGCTTGGCCCGCAGCCTTCCTGCCTGCACGCGAACCATGGAGTCCAGTTGCGGGTCAAAGTCCGCTTGCCGGCCAAGCACCTCTGTAGCAATTTGATATTCCTTCACCTGCACGCCCGGGTGTTCGATTGCTTGTTTGGCGAGGTACCGCAGAAGTTTGCACAGCGATTCCGACCCATGAAGAGTATGACTCACCACTAGTCTTGCAATCGCCGCTTCAAATTGGCTTCGATCCACCACGCCTACTCCGGTTACATCGATGTAACAGGAGCCTACCAAGCCGCCCATCTCCTTGCAAGACCAAGATTTATTTAATGTAACCGTGTCAAACCTGCGGAGACTTGCTCCCGGACGCAAAAAAGCAGATAACTCGCATCAACATTTCCGCTCGAGGTGTCTCGTAGCTTTTTGCGGATGCTGCTTGGTGCGTCTCAGCGTTGTTTCTTGCGGCGCTGTTGGCGGTTATCCCTACTGACACTTTTATCGAGGCGAGCGTGCAGGGGGAGTCTTGTGGGAGGCTGCGATATGGGGCGAATTCCCCGATTTCGTGTAGTTCTTTCCTTTGGCCTCTTTCTCTCTTCTTGCTGGGCGTTTCTTGGGTCACGTCTCTAGTTTCCGGGGCGTTACGCTTTGCGCCTTTTGTTGGGGTGCACACAGTATCGAATCGGTGGTCGTCTAGGAGGGGTTGAATGAGAAGTCGCTTTGTTCTCGGCTGGCTCTTAGCTTTATCTCTAGTTTCTTGCTTCAGCGCATCCTCTGCATCCGCGCAAGCTGTTTACGGCAGCATCATTGGCACAGTGACCGATCCTCAAGATAACGCCGTTGCTGGCGCCAAAGTTACAGTTACCTCGGCTACCAAAGGTACCACCGAAGAAACCACTACCAATGAGAGTGGCAACTATTCGGTGACTCACCTGATCCCGGACACTTATGTGGTCCACGTCGAAGCACCGTCCTTCAAGGGCTTCGAGGCTAAGGATATTACTCTCGCGGCAGACACTGCAGTTCGCGTTGACGCCCAGCTGCAATTGGGCGCGGTTACGCAAACCGTGGAAGTCAGCGGAGAAATTCCGCAAATTAAGACCGATCGCGCGGACGTCGCTGTCAACTTCAACGAAAAGTACGTGGAAGACCTCCCGATTCTGAACCGTAACTTCACGAATTTTCAGTTGCTCTCTCCCGGCGCACAAAAGCTCGTCGGCTGGAGCCACGCCGCCACGGAAAACCCGCAGGGCGGCCAGCAGATCATGGTGAACGGCCAGCACTTTAGCGGTACGGCCTTCACGTTGGACGGCACCGATAACCAGGATCCGATTCTCGGGATTATCGTTGTGAATCCGAACCTCGAGGCCATTCAGGAAGCCAAGATTACCTACCAGAACTTCGACGCGGAAATCGGCAAGGCCATCGCCAGCGAAGTTTCCGTTCAAATCAAGTCCGGTAGCAACGAACTCCACGGCAACGGCTTTGGCTATTTTCGGAATAACGACTGGGTGGCCCGCGACCCATTTACTCAGCTTCCCAACGAGCCATTCCCGGGCGGAAACTGGAAGCAATACGGCGGCACCATTGGTGGGCCCATCATTAAGGACAAACTGTTCTTTTTTGGCGATTACCAGGGAACCCAACAGACCACCGGTATCACCAACCAAATGACCATTCCGATCGCTAGCGTCCTCAGCGGATGCAACGTTAACAAAAACCCAACCGGGTTTTGTAACTTGAGTGCCTACCAACCCAACGTCGGCAATGGCAAGTTGGGTGATCCGAGCAACTACATCTACGATCCGGCCACGGGGGATCCCCAGACTGGCACAGGGCGTATGGTGTTCTGTGGGGTGCAGGGCTCAGTGCCTTCGGGGACTTGTCTCCCACAGAATAATTTCCAGATTCCGATGAGCAGGATTTCCCCGCAAGCCGGCAACGTGCTTGCGCTATTCCCCGCTCCTCAAAATAGCGCCAACACCAACAACTTCAACGGTTCGGGTTCCGGTCCGTTCAAACAGAACAGTATGGACACGCGCATCGACTGGAATGCTCCTCGTAACTTCCAGGTCTTTGGCCGGTTCAGTTTGGACTATTTCAGCCTTTCTGGTGACGGAACACTCGGCGCCCTCGGCGGCGTTGGCTTTGGACCCGGCGGTCTGAACGGCTCGTCCAACGTTCACAACTATAGTCTTGCCACGGGCTTCAACAAGGCTCTCGGCACCAGTTGGCTCACCGACTTCCGTTTTGGCTGGTTCCGTTACAATCCTCAGACCCACTACTCTGACGCCTCCGTTCCAGCTATGGACAATCTTGGCATTCCTGGTATGAATACAGGCGCTGGACTTCCAGGGCCCCCGGTCACTGGCGGTCTTTCTTCCTTCTATGTGGATGGCCTCTCCAACTTCGGTGATGGCCTAAACGTTGGTCGTTGCAACTGCCCACTCACCGAAAGGGAGAACGAATGGCAGGGTGTCAACAACTGGACCAGGATCCTCGGCAATCACACCATCAAGTTCGGTGCTGACATCCGCTACGCCACGAACCTTCGCGTGCCCAGCGATTCCAACCGCACCGGCCAAATGAATTTCTATTCAGGAGAGACCAGCAACGGCGGCACCGGTGGTTTTGGGTTGGCCACCTTCCTTCTTGGAGACGTCGGTCAGTTCCAGCGCTTCTATAGCACCTCTCTAAACGCTTCCGAGAAGCAGTGGCGCACCTTCTTCTACGGCCAAGACTCCTGGCGCGTCACTCCGAAGCTGACCTTCAACTATGGCTTGCGTTGGGAGATCTATTTCCCTGAATCCGTCAATGCCAAAGACAACGGCGGTTTTGCGAACTTGGTGCAAGGTGTCATCCGCGTGGCTGGCGAGGGTCCTTACGGCCTCAATGGCAACATCAACAATACCCTCAAGGCCTTCGCCCCGCGCCTTGGAATCGCCTATTCCTTTACCCCCAAAACCGTGGTGCGCTTGGGCTACGGTCGCAGTTTCGATATCGGCGTGTTTGGCTCGAACTTTGGCCACGTTGTGACCCAGAACCTGCCTGTTCTGGCGAACGAGACCATTCAAGCTGCTAACCTGCCTTGCCCTACTCCTCCATGTAACTATACCAACAACAACATCCCGATCTTTACCTTGGCGCAAGGCCCGGCTAGCTTTGGCCTGCCGCTGCCTATTCCCATTCCCACCAATGGACAACTACCACTGCGCGGACCACAAGGCATCGTCGACCCGCGTATTCGGCCCACCAAGCAAGTGTTGCCGACCGTGGATGCATGGAACGCTTCCGTCCAGCACCAGTTGACGCCAACCATTAGCCTCGAAGCTACCTACATGGGTAACAAGGGGACCCATGTGTTCGTTGGCGACAGTCCGGCGTACAATGCCAATCCAGTTCCCATCGGCGCCGGCTCTAACCTGGTCACCTGCACTGGCAGCGGTAACTGCAGTTTGGCGGGCTTCGTTCCGGTCGTTCCCGACAACCAGCGTCGCCCCTTCTACAATCGGTTCAGCTATCCTAACTACCCCGGCCTCACGTGCTGCTCCACAGACATGAGCAATTACTTCGGTAATGATGCCAACAACAACTACGAAGCCTTAGTCATCAAGGGTGAAAAGCGCTTCTCACAGGGCTTGCAGTTCATGGCCTTCTACACCTACTCACACGCCAACTACTATAACGACCAAGGCTACTACTATGTTAATCACAAAGCCTCATACGGTCCCAACGACATGAACCGCAACCACGTCTTCATCACCAACGTCGTCTACACGTTGCCGTTCGGGCGTGGTCAGAAGTTCATGAGCAACGCCAGCAAGGCAGCGAACTTGGTAATCGGTGGGTGGACGTTGTCGCAGACACTCAACTGGAGCGGCGGTCTTCCCTGGACAGCCAGCATTGGTGAATGCGGCAACATTATGACCGGCTCTGCTCCTTGTCTGCCCAATATCGTCTCTCCCACATTCCACACAGGCGTGTCACGTAATCCGGCAACCGGCGTAGTTTCTTACTTCACGCCAGTCGCACCTCTCGCCTATTCCCTGAATTCCTCGCTGAACGGGCAGGATTCCTGCACCTTCGCGCGGCCGGTCTCGGGCCCCTTTGCTCTACCTGCCTGCGGCACCATCGGAAACGCTGGTCTACTCTCGTTCCGTGGTCCGCACGGTCTATGGTCCGACTTCTCCTTGTCCAAAAACTTCGCCATCACCGAGCGCTTCGTAGCGCAGTTCCGCTTCGACGCTTACAACGTCTTTAACCACCCGGTTTTGGGCTTCAGCGCCAACGGGAGCGGCGGCACCTGCGTCGACTGCGGCGGTACCAACGGACAAATCACGGACATCGAGCAGGATGGCTCCCCCGGCTCGCCGACTGGCATGCGCCAACTGCAGTTTGGCGTGCGTTTGTCTTTCTAACCCCTAACACCCCAAGAAAGGGGGAGCCCGCAAGGGTCCCCCTTTTTATTTTTGGCGTGCGGTGGCTCGCCACCGCTTTTGACGCCACAAAATGAAGACGAGCTTTGCCATCCGCTGCCTGAGTGGCTAACCGAAAGGAGCGGGCCCTTGTGATCCCGCCTCCCTGAGCGCCACTTAGCGAAGGATCTGCTTTTCTCATCCGCCCGCACCCGCCGCAAAACTCCTTTTCGCCAATCCTCCCCTCTAGCGTAAGATGCTTCCATGTCAGACGGAAACTTCACCATCGTCGGCCTAGGCGAATTGCTCTGGGACCTCTTTCCCTCGGGCAAGCAACTTGGCGGAGCACCGGCTAACTTCGCCTATATCGCTAGTCTCCTCGGCGATCACGGTATCGTGGCCAGCCGCATTGGCGACGACACGTTGGGCGAGGAGGCCAAGCAGCGCTTTCAGCAACTCCGCCTGCCCACCGACTTTCTGCAGTCCGATCCCTCCCACCCTACCGGCACGGTAAAGGTCCTCATCGACCCTCAAGGCCAACCGCGCTACGAAATCAGCGAGGACACGGCCTGGGACCATCTGGAGATGACCTCTCAGTGGCGCACCCTTGCCGCACAGGCCACTGCCATCTGTTTTGGCTCTCTGGCACAGCGATTCCCGGCTGCCAGACGTACCATCCACGAATTCCTGGGTGCTGCCCGTCCTACCACCACCCGCATTTTCGACGTTAACTTGCGCCAGCCCTTTTACTCCAAGGAAATCCTCGCCGATTCCATCCGGCGTGCCAGCATCATCAAACTGAATCAGGAGGAATTGCCCGTAGTCCTGCAATTGCTCGACTCGCCCACGCCGCTTTCGCCCGGCAAAGAGACCCTTGCTGCCGAATGGCTTCTCCATCTCAGTGGCGCTCAGCTCGTTTGCATTACCCGCGGGGCCCATGGCAGCTTGTTGGTCTCCAAGGAAGGCTTCCACGAACACCCAGGCTTCTCCGTTCAGACCGTCGACACGGTCGGTGCCGGAGACGCATTCACCGCCGCTCTCGTTCACCACTTCTTGCGCGGTGCTCCTCTTTCCGCCATGAATGAAGCCGCCAACCGCATGGGTGCCTGGTTAGCCGCGCGGCCCGGCGGCACTCCCGAAGCGGATCCCGCCGTCCTGGAAGAAGTGCGCAGCGCGCACCAATAGGCTCTTCAGGTCGCTGCCAAACGACGTTTCCCGACTGCGTATAGTTACTTTCGAATCAACATTCGATGTGATTCCACTCACAATGCAAAGTGTCCCTTGATACTGCGGCCCAGCCCTATCTGGGTGTTCATAGTACCAACAACTGGACGACGCTAGTCCATTTTGGGACCATGCAAATCAATCGCGCTACCGACTATGCTGTCCGCGTCATGATTCACCTCGCCACCCTGTCCCCGGGTTCCAAGGCACAGCTCCTCGCCCTGGAGCACGCTACCGGCGTTCGGGGCAGCTTTCTCTCCAAGGTCATGCAGCGCCTGGTGCATGCTGGCTTTGTCGCCTCGCATCGCGGCAATGGCGGCGGCTTCTGTCTTCATGTGGACAGCAACAAGACTTCGCTTCTCGAAATCATTGAGGCCATGGAGGGTCCCACGCACCTGAACCAGTGCCTGGCAGGTGGCGAATCCTGCGAACGCAAGTCCTGGTGCGGCGTTCATCCCGTCTGGGATGAGGCACAGGCCAGTCTCCGGGTTGTTCTTGCCAGCGTCTCGATCGGCCAGTTGTCTCGAGATACAGAGGTTAGTCGATCGAAACACCTGCAACTCGTCGTTCCCGAGATCGCTGCGCAGGATCCGGGCACCTTGGAAGTTGCGGCGAACAAGGGGAAATGCTCCCCGGTATGAAACCTCAGCGGACCCCCTTTAACGCATTTCAGGTGCGCCCGCGGCAGGATAGGCCTGATTTTCTATGATAGGGAACTTCACGCAGCGCCGGGAACGCCTCCAGGCTCACGTCTTATCGCTACATTCTAATGAACCGCCTGCCAGCTCCTCTCCGTCAACGGTCGGTTCTGGCGATGCCTACCCTGACTTGGCCCTGCGTCTCGGTCTCGCCCTGTTCTCCTGCTTTACGCTCCTCTCCCTCAATCTTGCTCTGCATCTCGCTTACTTCCGGCGCATTTCCGAAAATGTCCGCATCGACATGCCCTTCGTGTCCCTGCTGCTGGCCACTCCTGTCATCTTTTATTGCGGATATCCCATTCTCCGCACCGCGGCGTGCGGCTTGCTCCTGCGGAAATTTGGCGCGGAATTTCTCCTTGGTCTTGGTGCCCTTTCTGCCTATTTTTTCGGTTTGACGCAAACCCTCCGCGGCAGTTCGCAAACCTCTTTCGACACTGCCATCGTCCTCGTCGCATTCTTTCTCGCCGCCAAGCTCATCGCGCGCAATGCCGAAGCCAAAACCTCGTGCTGGATTGGCCGGCTCCGCCGCGCCCTGCCCAAGCAAGTCCGCCAGTTCCGCGACGGCCATGAGCATTTTGTCAACGTCGCCAAATTGGCTCCCGGCCAGTCTCTTGCCGTCAAGGCTGGCGAGTCTTTCGCTGCCGATGGGATCGTGGATCGCGGCGAATCCTTCGTGGATGAATCCTTGCTCACCGGGGAAGCTGAACCGGTGGCGAAGGGCGCGGGCGATCCGGTCTTCGCCGGCACCGTCAATCTCGATAACTTGCTGTTCGTCAACGTCACCCGCACCGGCGCAGACACCCAGCTTGCCCGCACCATCGCTGTGCTCGAACAGGCGGTGGCTGATTCTTCTCCGCTGCAGAACCTCGTCGATCGCATCGCCCGCGTGGTTGTGCCCGCGGCGGCCCTCCTTGCGGTTGCCACGTTTGGGTTGTGCTGGTTTGGCGGCCGCATGGATTTTGGCGCTGCGCTGATGCGTGCCATTGCCGTTCTGGCAGTCGCGTCACCTTGCGCGCTTGTTATGGCCACACCCTTGACGCTCGGCGCTGCCTTGGGCGCCGCCTCGCACCGCGGCATCCTGATTTGCGACGCGGAAGTTCTGCAGCTTCTTCGCCGCGTCAATCACGTCGTTCTCGATAAAACCGGCGCCATGACCCGAGGCGATTTTCAGATCGTCGCTTGCGAACTGGTCCCCGATTTCTGTTCCAGCCCCGCCTGGATGCAAGCCAACGCCGCAAACTCCGATCTGGATCCTTTGCCCGCCGATTTCCCCTTCAATGCCATTGCGCCTTCTTACGAGCAGACCTTTTCATTGTTGGCCTCGCTGGAAAAATATTCGCAACATCCCCTCGCCAGGGCCATCGTCGCTTTCGCGCACGAGCGAAACATCCTGCTCGGCGAACCAACCTGCGTCGAAATTCACAACGGCCTCGGCATCACCGGCATTGTCGACGACAAAAGCATGTTTATTGGCGGCCGCCGCCTCATCGAACAGATGGCCATCTTTATCGATGCTCGTTCAGAATTGATGGCTCGTCAGTGGGAGTCTGAATGTCGCACCGTAATCTTTTTCGGCTGGGATGGTGGGCTGCAGGGATGCTTGGCGTTCAGCGATAACCTGCGCGGCTATGCCTTCGCCATGGTTGCCGAACTGAAGCGCCGCGGCATCGAACCTCACCTGGTATCCGGCGACTCCCGTTGCACTACCGAAGCAGTGGCGCGGCAACTTGGCACCGAGAGTTTTCGCTCGGAAGTCCTCCCCGCTCAGAAGGCCCAGGTCATTCGCGAATGGCAGGAAGGCGGCGCCGTCGTCGCCATGATCGGTGACGGTAAGAACGACGCGCTGGCGCTGGCCAAGGCTGATCTCGGCATGTCGATGGGATTAAGTCCGGATCTGGCATCGCCGCTCACTTCCGTGGTTCTGATGGACAGCGACCTCGGCAAAATTCCAGAGCTTTTTGAACTCGCGCGAAAATCTATGCGCGTCGTCGATCAGAATCTTCTCGTCGCCGCTGTCTTGAACACCGCCGGCATCATTCTTGCCGTCACCGGCCTGATCAATCCTATGTTCGCGGCAGCGGCGATGCTTTTCTCCACCTTCGTAGTCGTGACCAATTCACTGCGCCTGAATCCCCCCATCCCGCAGGATTAAGCGCCAACACGGCTTTTGTAGTGGCCGACCTCCAGGTCGGTTCTTGAACTAATTGCCGATCAACCCGCGCCCACGGTGCGCCCGCCGTTGTGGCACGCCATACACCATCTCCTCTGCGGAAATGCTGCGCGGCACGCGCAACACCAACTGCAGCTCCCCGGCCCACAGCAGAATGTCGAGCAGTCGCGAGCGATCCAGATTGCTCAAATTCTTGTGTTGCAGGCACACGATCAGCACCTGCTTCACTACTTCCTCAAGAACTTTCGGCACTCCATCGTTGATCGCGCTTTCCCTAGCTTTGCCGCGCACCACGGGGTCCAGCCCTTCCAGCCGCTCATAGCATCCCTGAAAAAAGTGCTCCAGGCAAAGCGTCACTCCCCCGAGCTTCACCACGCCGTTCTGCGCGCAAGTGATGGTCGTGCATTGTGCCATTCCCAGTGCGTTCATTGGCCCCTGCTCCCGAGTGCTCGTTGCTATCGTGCTCATTGCCGGTTCTGGCTTTCCGCGTCCGTTCCCGACGCACATCCGTACACAGTATGCAACTCTGGCGCTCGCCGGTTTATTCACCCTCGCGCGAGCTCCGCGTTTTTCGCTATCGGCGGCCATGCGATTTGTGCGCGCAACTTGTTCACTCGCAGTTGCCGGTCCATATAAGGATCCAGCAGTTGTTCCAACCACAGCGCGTTTGCGTTCGCTTCGCTGCTGCGCTCCTTGCCTCTCCAGAAGGTCACTACCGTCACCAGCCGCGCTTCCTCTTCAGACACCATCACCGCGCAGCCCGCAAATCCTTCCGAGTTCTGCAGCGCGCTGCGGATCGCTCCCGGCAACGTGGCCTGCAGCCTCGCCGCCATGTCTGGCACCGCTACAAACTCGATGCTCTGCGCGCAAACCTCTTCCAATCCTCGTGCGCTTCTCCGGGCCGGTTCTACCGGACGCGGCGCCGTCCCATGTGCTTCCTTCGAATAACCCATAGAAGAAACAACACTGGAACTTGCGAATGTTCTCACTTGCGTTGCCAATTTTCCTCCTACCCTCATCTGCCTTTAAGGAAGGGGCGCACCTCGCTGGTCAGGTGTGCGAAATGCGCCCGAGGGGCACGTGGGGCCGGTGACCTTTCCCCACGAATAGACCTCCTGGTTCGAAGAGGTCTCCTTTGATTAGGTAGTGCATCGAGAAGCCTTTTCGTTTCATCTGTCAACGGGAGAGTGCCATTGCGGCATTTCTTTTCCAACGATATACTCCCCGCAAATAGGTTCGAGGTCAGGGTGGAACTGTACATATTCGATAAGGCGTACGTCGACCGTCTGCGGGAGGGAGACCCCGCCACGGAGCAGCACTTCGTAGCCTATTTTGGCCAGCTCCTCGGGGTCATGTTGCGCGCCAGGATGCTACGCCCGGAACGGATCGACGACGTGCGCCAGGAAACCTTCATCCGCGTCCTCGCCGTCCTGCGCCGCGCTGGTGGCGTTCGCCAGCCCGAGCGCTTTGGCGCCTTCGTTAACTCCGTCTGCAAGAACGTCTTACGCGAGAATTCCCGGGCCTACTATAAGGATCGTCCTCTCGAGGAGGGCCACCTGGACATTCCCGACAAAGCCATCGATTTAGAGCGCTCCCTCATCAATCAGGAGACAAAGTCGCACGTCCGCGGTATCTTGGACGAACTCAGCCCCGCCGACCGCGACCTGTTGCGTGCCGTTTTCCTCGAGGAGGGCGATAAAGACGAGATCTGCCGTCGGTTTGGCGTCGACCGCGATTACCTGCGTGTTCGCCTCCACCGCGCCAAAGAACGCTTCCGTACCCTATTTCAGAAGGATCTGGCCCTCCCCCGCAGGGCCGCGGCCAAGGAGTCTTCGTGAAACGTTTTGCTGTTTTCATGCACTACTCATTGGACAGGGAATATGGACCACTTAGAAGCTAAGCGTTTATATGCGGCTGAAAAGTACGTGCTCGGCGAGCTTTCCGCGGACCAGCGCGACGCCTACGAGGAACACTATTTCGATTGTGCGGAGTGCGCGGAAGATGTGCAGGCCACTCTTACCTTTGTCTCCGCCGGTCGCGAGGTTTTCCGCGAAGAACCCGTGCCCGTCGGGGCCGCTCCGGAACAACTGGTCCCTCGCTCTCGCTGGACTTCGTGGTTCCGTCCTATGATTGCCGTCCCCGCGATGGCCGTGCTCCTTCTTGCTGTCGGCTATTATTCCCGGACATCGAAGCCGCAGATCGGCGTGATCACCGCTCCTGGCCAGACGATCCTCTCGAGCCCTTCCTTCGGCCTGCGAGGCGGCGATCGTCTCGAACATGAAAAGACCCTGGTGCAAGTCCAGGGCAGCGATTCGGTCCAGCTGCACTTTGATTTTGTACCTTCGCAGGTTCAAAACTCCTCTTCGTATACCGGCGAATTGCAGGACTCTGCCTCTCGCGTGCTGCTGCAATTCAACATCCCTCCGGACCGCGTCAACAAAGAAGTCAATCTAATTGTTCCCTCCGGCCTGCTTCATCCCGGCGATTACACTTTGGCCGTCTTCGGTCACGATGCCTCTTCGGCCGTCAACGTTCCGGTCACCAAGTTTTCATTTGCTGTTCAAAACAACCCATAATGTAATAGGGTACCTGCTGCATCTCGTTTGGAGGAAGCCCCATGAGCCCCCGTCCCAGCCAGTCCTTCGCCTACCACGCACATGCTTACGCACTGAACGCCAGTTTCCACCGGCCCGCTGGCTGGCAGATTGAAGCCCAGGCGGCTACTTGCCTGCCTGTCTTCGGTGGCCTCGCGCAATCGAACACCAACGACTTCTGTGCGTCGCGTCTCGCTCGTTTCCAGTCCGCGCACTCGCACGTCTCTGGCAGCCTCCAGGACGAACACACTGCCACCACGCAAGCCATCACCACGATCGATGGCCTGAATATCATGGATGTCATCACGGCCGATCGCATCGTCGCTCGCCTCACTTCTGAACATAACCTCGAGGAAGCCGAGGGCCACATCCTGGCCTTTGGCAGCGAGTTCGAAAACTTGCGCATTGCCGGTTATTCTTTCAATATTATTCTGCGACATGACCTTCTGCTTCAGTCGAAAACTCATGCAGACTTGGCCAAAAAGATTCCTTCCCTCAAGAAGGGTGGCGGAATAGCGAATGTCAAGGACGGAGCGGCACTTTGCTCACTGGTGGAGAAAATCGAGACGGACTTCCCCGGATTGTCCGAAGCGGACAAGAAGAAGCACATCATCAATATTCCGCATCTGGGCACGATTTCCTTCGCCGAAGTGCTCTCCGTCGAGGGCATGAAGACTCTCACCATGCTGCGCTTCGATCTGGGCTCTCCCGATGGCGGAGGCGGAACCGCGGCGGTCGCGGCCACCAATGGAAGAACTTCACCACCTACTCCCTGATCAGGGCGTTGATTCCCATCTTCGTCCTGCCCGTCATCTGCCTGCTACTGTGCAGTTGCAGGGCTGCTCCTGATCCTCGAGTCGCCCAAGATCGGATTATTCGCGAGATCAAACAGGGTGATCTCAATACTGCTCTGTTGGACGCCCAGCACGCCTCGGAACAATTCGCCGCTCTGAGTCCTGAGTGGGACTGGCGATTCCGTGTTTTGCACGCGCAAATTCTTGTCTCCCGCTCCTCTCCCCGGGAGGCTCTCGCGGTATTGAAAGGCGAACTCCCACCCTCGTTCTCTTCGACAGACATCGCCGTTCGCAAAGCACTCTATGAGGGCTTCGCTTTTCGTTATCTTCAACAATATACGCAAGCTCAGGAAAAACTCGCGGACGCTGAGAAGCTCGCCCAATCCAGCCAACCGCAATTGCTTTGTCAGGTCGTCATCGCCAAGGCGGATTTGGAATTCGACCAGGATAACTTCGGGCCTGCCGAAGCAGACTACATTCGTGCCGTCGTTCTCGCCAAACAATACCGATTGCCCGAACAGCAAGCCAACGCGGAGAATGACCTCGGTCTCGTCTCCCAGAAAAGAGACCGGCTCGACGAAGCCGTTGATCGCTACCAGAGCGCACTCGTTTCAGCACGCGCTCTCAAAATGGCCGCACTCGAAGCCACCATACTTGGCAATCTGGGCTGGGCCTATTTCACCCTGGGCGACTATCAAAACTCTCTCCAGTTCTACAAGCAGGGTGCGCAGATCTCCGATCGCATCGGCCTGAACGGTTATTCTGCCTATTGGTATGGTGGAGTAGCGAATGCCTATATGGCCCTTCGTCAATACGCCGAGGCGGAAGCACTCTCACAGCAGGCCTTGGACCGTGCGCGCAGCCTAGGCGATGCGGAAATGCAGACCATCACCGAATGCCTGAACACTCTCGCGGAAGTTAGTCTGCGTACCGGCCGCTTGGACCAGGCCGAAAAATACAATCACGAAGCCGTGCAACTCGAACAGCAGGGCCTCGACCATTTCGGCGTTCGCGAGTCCACCCTGGTTTCCGGCCGCATTGAAACGGGCAGAAAACATTTTGTGGAAGCCGAGAGACTCTTTCATCAGGTCAGCGCGGATCCCGCCTCCGAAACGGCGCTCAAGTGGGAACTCCACGCCCGCTTGGCGGAGCTATACGACGCCGAAGACAAGCAAGCCCAGGCCGAACAGGAATTCCGTCAGTCCATCGAAACCATCAAGATAGCACGCGATTCCATCGATCGCGACGACTCGCGTCTCAGTTACTTGTCCGGTGGAATCGATTTCTATGACGATTACGTCGATTTCCTCGTTCGCCGCAACCGCCCGCTCGACGCGCTCCGCGTCGCCGAACTCAGTCGTGCCCGCATGTTGCTTGAAGGCCTGTCCGTGGACCAGAAATCATCTTCGCGCGCGATTCCCGTGGTCCAGCCCCAACAGCTGGCCAAGCGCCTGCAAGCTACTCTTCTTTTTTATTGGGTGGGGCAGGAGCATTCGTATCTTTGGGCCATCACCCCGCTCAAAACCCAGTATTTCGAAATTCCCAAGGCTTCTGATCTGGAGCCCCTCGCCGCGTCCTACAGCAAAACCATCCGCGATCTTCGCGATCCTCACGGGCCAGGCAGCGCGCAAGGCCAGCAGCTTTACACTATGCTCGTTGAGCCCGCGCAGCAACTTCTCCCTAAGAACGGCCGAATCATTCTTCTTGCGGATCCAAGCCTTTCGGCTTTGAATTTCGAAACTTTGGTTGTTCCCGACCCATCTCCCCACTTTTGGATTGAAGACGTAACCTTGTCCAACGCCAGTTCACTCACGCTTCTTTCCTCCCCTGCCGCGCGCCCAGTTTCCAGACAAAATAATCTCCTGCTTGTCGGAAGCACGGAGCCGGTGGAAGCCTTCCCGGCGCTCCCGAAAGCCCCGGAAGAAATGCACCTCGTCGAAAGCTTTTTCCCCGCCGCCAGACGCGCTGTCCTGGAAGGGAAGCAGGCCACACCCGAGGCCTTTCTGTCGAGTCATCCGGAACGCTACGCCTACCTTCATTTCGTCACTCACGGCACCGCCAGCATCACTCGCCCTCTCGATTCCGCCATCATTCTCAGCAAATCTGGCGACTCCTATAAACTTTACGCACGCGACATTCTTCGGCATCCGCTGTCCGCCGAACTCGTCACCATTTCCGCTTGTGAAGGCGCCGGCGGCCGCGCTTATTCTGGCGAAGGACTGATCGGCCTTTCCTGGGCTTTTCTTCGCGCCGGTGCGCACAACGTCGTCGGCGCTCTCTGGGAAGTGAACGACTCTGCCGCCCCGCAAATCATGGACACTTTTTATTCCGAAATGAGCAAAGGCAAGGATCCCGCCTCCGCACTTCGCACCGCAAAACTAGCCCTGCTCCACAATCAGGATCCCGAGATTGTTTTCAAGAAGCCCTTCTACTGGGCCCCCTTCCAGCTCTACACCGGCTCGTGATTGCCTCGGTAGTGGCGGCTTTACGCCGCCAGCATGTCGACGATTTAGTTTGCGGGATTGCCTTTGTAGCGGCCGCTTTCTGGGGCGGGCGCCTCTGCGGTGATCACTTGCCCTCACCTCTTCTTCGCATCCACTCGCACTAACAACGTCTCCGGCCCATCTTTCTTCGCGAAATATTCTTCGCTCAGCAATTGCCCCGGGGCCGTCACGCGCGTCGTGTTGCGCAATTTCATGGTCGTGCCGCCGGCCGTGAACTCCGACCGGTAAACCAGCGCGTCGCCCTCAAACTGCCCCGTCTCTACAATTGCCCCGGGGAAATCATTCCCGAACGCGTAGGCCTTATACGCTTTTTCGTTTGCATCCCACGTCAATATCAGCAACCCTTCAAAATCACCCATCGGTCCCGTCGAGTGAAACGTATTGATCAGCGAATTCCCGCCGGGCCCCAGCTTGCTCGTGTACACGCCCGTGTTCTTTCCACCCTTCGGATACGTTTCCGTGTAATCCCATTCACCAAGATAGAACTTCAGCCGCTCCATCTCCGCCGCTCCGGGCTTTGCGCCTGGCGCTGGCGAGCCCTGTTCCGCTGGTTTGTCTTGACGCGCGGCCATGGTCAGCGTCGCCGCCAGAATCATCACCAATGCCAACCTGAAAACGGTCCTCGTGCGATTTTCCCTGAACATCGCCGCTCTCCTCTTCGTCATGCGCTACACGTCCTCCGGTTCCTGCGTCACGATGTGCACATCCACCGCCGGCGACTCCCTCAAGAAACGGTGCACCACCGACAAGTACAAATATTTCCGCCAGTCCCGTACCGCCGCGCGGCCGAAGATTATCTGAGTGATGTGCCTGGACCGCACGAAATCCGCAACCGTATCCGCGATGCTATTCCCCTTGAGTTTCTCCACGCGCGCGCCCAGATTTTCTCCAAATCGCAAATTCGCCGCCAGTGCCTTGGGGTTTTCTTCCCGTGGCGCCAATTCGCGTTCCACGTGAATTACATATAATTCTGCATCCATCCTGCGCGCCATCCGCGCCGCTCTCGCGATCAAATATTGCCCTGTGGGATTTCCCGAAATGCACACCGCGATGCGCTCCCGTACTCCCCAGTTTTCCCGGATCTCCTTGGCGTCCATGTACGACTCCAGGCTGCGGTCCACCTGCTCCGCCACCTGCCGCAACGCCAATTCGCGCAACGCAATCAGGTTTCCTCGCCGGAAAAAGTTCTTCAGCGACTGCTCCACTTTCTCATGGCTGTACACATCGCCGCGTTTCATGCGGTTCGCCAGCGCCTCAGGAGTCAGGTCCACCATCACCGTTTCCGTTGCCGACAGGGGCACCCAGTCTGGAACCGTCTCTCGTACGGTCACCCCCGTAATCGCACGCACCGTCGGCGCGATGCTCTCAATGTGTTGGATATTGAGCGTGGTGATGACGTCGATTTTCGCTGCCAGTAGGTCCTGGATGTCCTCGTAGCGCTTTCGGTGCTTGCTTCCCGGTATGTTGGTGTGTGCCAGTTCATCCACCAGCACCACTTGTGGCTTGCGCTCGAGAATCGCATCCACGTCCATCTCTTCGAACAGCGTGCCTTTGTAATCGATCTTTTTCCGCGGCACCGCTTCCAACTGGTTGGCGAGTTCCTGAATCCCTTTGCGCCCGTGCGTCTCGATGATCCCGATCACCAGGTCTTCGCCGCGTTTGCTCCGGCGAATCGCTTCACTCAGCATGCTGTAGGTTTTTCCTACTCCCGGCGCGTAGCCCAAAAATAGTTTGAACACTCCCCGTTGTTTCGGCGCGGGCGACGCTACCTCCAACCATTCCTCTGGCTTCTTCGGCAAGTGTCTTTGTTCCTCCCGGGACTCGTTCAGACTGGGTTACAATACGCCCATGGCCCGCTTTCTTGGTGGGCGCGGATTTGGTTTGGCCGTCGCCGCCCTTTTACTTGCTGTCTTGACTTTCGGCTATAGCCGGGTTCTTCAGGTCAATCAGACCACCGTGGCCCTGTCATTTCTCCTCGCGATTTTAGCAGTTTCCGCGGTTTGGGGCATGGTCGTCTCCGTGTGCATGTCCGTCACCGCGATGCTGGTGTTCAACTATTTTTTCTTGCCTCCGGTTGGCACGTTTACCATCGCCGATCCTCAGAACTGGGTTGCTCTTGCTGCTTTCCTTATCACTTCCATTACCGGCAGCCAGTTGTCCGCGCGCATTCGCAAGGAAGCCAACGCCTCCGATAGCCGCCGCCGTGAAGTTGAGCGCCTCTATGCCTTCAGCCAGAAACTTCTCGGCGAAGGCAACGTGATCCGCCTGATGAACGCTATCCCCAATTTCATCGTGGATTGTTTTGAGGCCGGCGCCGCCGAACTTTTCGTCCCGCAAAAAGAAAAATTCTATCGCTCCGGCTATGGCGCCGCACAGATTGACGAAGGCCGCATGAAAAACACCTACCTGCGCGACGAACTTACTTCCGATCCTCAACAGGCGCTGCACTTTGTTCCGGTGCGTCTCGGCGTGAAGCCCATTGGCAGCCTAGGCATTTCCGGAGCCCGCATCAGCCGGCAGACCTTGGAGGCCATCAGCTCCCTCGTGGCCATCGCCATGGAGCGCGCGCGTGCCGTCGAGCAACTCGGCGAAACGGAAGCCGAGCGCCAGGGAGAGCGCCTTAAATCCGCGCTGCTCGACTCCATCGCCCACGACTTCCGCACTCCGCTAACCTCCATCAAGGCCTCCGTCACCGATCTCCTCGCCGGTCATCCCACTCACACGCCGCAGCAGGAGGAGCTGCTTACCATCATCAACGAAGAATGCGATCGCCTGAATCACTTGGTCCAGGAAGCTTCGGACATGGCCAAGCTGGAGGCCGGCGAGTTCGAGCTGCACTTCGAATCCGTCCCGGTTGTAGCCCTGGTTGACGCCGCCCTGCAGCACCAGAAAAAAGCCCTTGGCGACCGTCAAGTCATTTTAAATGTCGATCCCAATCTTCCCCATGTGCGAGCCGATGCCGAACGAGCCGCCGATATTCTCGTCCAGCTCATCGACAATGCGCATCTCTATTCTCCCAAGGATCGCCCCATTACCATCTCCGCGGAAAATCTCGGGGATTTTGTCAGCTTCAGCGTTGCTGACCATGGGCCCGGCATTGATCCCTTTGAACAAGGCCTGATCTTCGACAAATTTTATCGTGGCCGCGATCAGCGCTACCTCGTCCGCGGTACCGGCATGGGCCTTCCGATCGCCAAAGCCATTGTTGCCGCGCATGGCGGCACCATCAGCGTTACCAGCCAGCTTGGCCACGGGTCCGTTTTTTCTTTTACACTTCCTACGGTGATCAATCGCGGAGAGCCGCAATGACCTCTGCCAACATTTTAGTTGTCGACGACGAACCTCAGATTCGGCGCACCCTTCGTACCACTCTTTCTTTCCGCGGTTACGTGATCGTCGAAGCCGCCACCGGCGAAGAAGCCCTCGATCTCATCCGCAAGCAGAAGCCCGACCTGGTGCTCCTCGACGTCAATCTTCCCGGCATCAGTGGCATTGAAACCTGTCGCGAGATTCGTCGCACTACCGATGCTCCCATCATCATGCTAACGGTGCGCAGCGCTGAGCGCGACAAAGTCGTCGCCCTCGATGCCGGCGCCGACGACTATGTCACCAAGCCGTTTAGCATCGAGGAGCTTCTCGCGCGCGTTCGCGCCTCGCTCCGTCGCCATTCCGCCGCAGAGGCTGCCCCGGCGTTTCAATCCAAAGATTTTGCCGTGGACTTCGAACAGCGCCGCGTCACCGTCGCCGGAGAAGAGGTCCACCTCGCTCCGAAGGAATTTGAAGTTTTGAAGCAATTGATTGCCAGTCAAGGCAAGCCGGTCTCCCATCGGCGCCTGCTGCAATCTGTCTGGGGGCCCGAATATGGCGAGGAAACTGAGAACCTGCGCGTGGTCATCAATCAATTGCGCAAGAAAATCGAGAAGGATCCTTCTCAACCAAAATACATTCTCACCGAACCCTGGGTCGGCTACCGTTTCCAACCCCCAAAACCTCCCGCGAGCAAGCCCTCACCCCGCTCCCCGCGTTAAGGCGTTGGTCCGGTACCACAGGCTTCAGCCTGTGGTACTCGCACAGCGTTGAGCCTCCTTCGTGGACTGTGTCGACACACCAGCAAGCTGTCATCCTGAGGACGCGTAGTGTGCGTCCGAAGGATCTCAACCAATCTAGTTAGCAACATTTCAGGGTTGCGTTGCTTGAGAGCGGCAAACTCCGCCGTCTCCTACTTCGCCGGATAATTCTCATCCAGATCCAAATTCAACTCCAACACATTCACCCGCGCCTCTCCCAACACTCCCAACTGCCTTGCCGCCATATGTCGCGCCACAACCATTCGCAACGCATCGCCGCTGATTCCCCGCGCTTTCGCCACCCGTGGAATCTGGAATTCCGCGGACGCCGGCGAAATTTCCGGGTCCAATCCCGATCCCGATGTGGTCACCATGTCCGCCGGTATGGGCGTTCCCGGATTTTCCTGCTGCAATTTTGCAACGTCCTGCGTCACGCGATCCACCAACTGTTTATTCGTCGGCCCCAGATTCGATCCGCCCGACGAGGTTGGATCATACCCGTTGCCCGCCGCGGAAGGCCGCGGATGAAAATATTTGTCCGACGTGAATCCCTGCGCGATCAGCCGCGACCCGATGATCTGTCCGTTTTTCTCGATCAAGCTGCCATTCGCTTGCCGGGGAAAAATTAACTGGCTCAATCCGGTTACCACCAGCGGGTAAAGTAATCCAAACACGATGGTGGTCACGATTGTGAACCGTACAGCCACGTTCAGATGGTGTTTCATAGGCCCTCTATGCCAGGTGCAGCCAGGTCACGAAAATATCGATCAGCTTGATTCCCAAGAACGGCGCCACCACTCCGCCCAGCCCGTAAATCACCAGGTTCCTTCGCAATAGCGCCGCCGCCCCCAATGGCCGATACCGCACGCCGCGCAGCGCCAGCGGAATCAGCGCAATGATAATCACCGCGTTGAAAATCACCGCCGAAAGAATTGCCGACTCCGGCGTCCGCAACTTCATGATGTTCAGCGCGCCCAGCAGCGGAAACGTCCCCGCAAACATCGCGGGAATAATCGCAAAATATTTCGCTACGTCATTGGCCACCGAGAACGTGGTCAGCGCCCCTCGGGTGATCAGCAACTGTTTTCCGATTTCTACAATTTCAATCAGCTTCGTCGGGTTCGAGTCCAGGTCCACCATGTTCCCGGCTTCTTTCGCTGCTTGCGTCCCCGTGTTCATTGCTACGCCGACATCGGCCTGCGCCAGTGCCGGAGCGTCATTCGTTCCATCCCCGGTCATCGCCACCAGTTTGCCCTTGGCCTGTTCGTTGCGAATCAGCGCCATCTTGTCTTCCGGCTTGGCTTCGGCCAGAAAATCGTCCACGCCGGCGGTTCGCGCGATCGCCGCCGCCGTCAACGGATTGTCGCCCGTGATCATCATCGTGCGGATGCCCATCGACCGCAGGTGATCGAAGCGTTCCTTCATTCCGCCTTTTACGATGTCGGTCAGCTCAATCGCTCCCAGCACGCGGAAGCTCTGCGACACCAGCAGCGGCGTGCCGCCGGACTTCGCAATTCGCTCCACCTGTTGCTGGATCTCCGGCGGCACCACTTGTCCTCGTTCCGCCACGTACCGCGCAATCGCTTCCGGCGCTCCCTTACGGATTTCTTTTCCGTCCATGTCCACGCCACTCATGCGCGTTTGTGCGGAGAAGGGAATGAACGTCGGGTTGTGCGGCCCCAGCTCTCTTCCGCGCAATCCGTACTTATCTTTCGCCAGCACCACAATCGAGCGGCCCTCCGGCGTCTCGTCGGCGAACGACGCCAGCTGCGCCGCGTTCGCCAGGTCCACATCGCTCACACTCGGGCAGGGATGGAATGCCGTGGCCTCGCGGTTTCCCAGCGTAATCGTACCGGTTTTGTCGAGCAGCAGTACGTCGACATCTCCCGCCGCCTCCACCGCGCGTCCCGACATCGCAATCACGTTCCGCTGAATCAGCCGATCCATTCCCGCAATGCCAATCGCCGATAACAGCCCGCCGATGGTCGTCGGAATCAGGCACACCAGCAGGGAAATCAGCGCGAACACGCTCTGCGGCGCTCCGGAATACATCGCAAACGGCTGCAACGTCACCACCGCCAGCAAAAAGATAATCGTCAATCCCGCCAGCAAAATGTTCAGCGCAATTTCATTCGGCGTTTTCTGACGCGATGCGCCTTCCACCAGTCCAATCATGCGATCCAGAAATGTCTCGCCCGGATTCGACGTGATCTTCACTTTGATCTCGTCCGAAAGCACTTTCGTGCCGCCTGTTACCGCCGACCGGTCTCCTCCGGATTCGCGAATCACCGGCGCGGACTCCCCGGTAATCGCCGATTCGTCCACCGAGGCCACGCCTTCGATCACTTCGCCGTCGCCCGGAACAAACTCTCCCGTCGCCACCAGCACGATGTCTCCCGAGCGCAGCTTTGAGCTAGCCAGCACCTGAATGGTTCCATCTGCCTTCAACTTCCGTGCCTCGGTCTCCGCGCGCGCCTTCCGCAGCGTCTCTGCCTGTGCTTTGCCGCGTCCTTCGGCCATCGCCTCTGCGAAATTCGCGAACAGCACCGTGAACCACAGCCACAGCGTGATCTGCAATCCGAACCAGTAGCCGCCCGTGTGCCGCACGATATTTCCAATCAGCACCACCAGCGTGATCACCGCGCCCACTTCCACCACAAACATCACCGGATTTTTGATGATCAGTCGCGGATCCAGCTTCCAGAACGAATCGATGATTGCGTTCTTCAGGATCTTGCGATCGGTCATTGCCGTTGCTTTTGCTTGTGTCGTCGTCATCGCTTCCTCAGAAAGCCTTTCCCGCACCCATCAACAGGTGCTCCAGGATGGGGCCCAGGCTCAGCGCCGGGAAAAATGTCAGTGCCCCTACGATCAAAATCACGGAAACCAGCAGCACGGTGAACAGCGGCCCGGTCACTGGAAAAGTGCCTGCCGATTCAGGTACGTGTTTCTTCGCCGCCAGGCTCCCCGCAATCGCCAGGATAGGAATCTTCATGAAGAAGCGTCCCAGCATCATCGCCACGCCCAGGCTGACGTTGTACCACCGCGTATTCGGGACCAGCCCCGCGAACGCGGAACCATTGTTCGCCACCGCCGACGTGTAGGCGTAAAGAACCTGCGAGAATCCGTGTGGACCTGGGTTGGTGATGCTCGAGGTCCCGAATTTCGAGATCACCGCGATTGCCGTGAAAACCAGGATCGACAACGATGTCACCAGGATCGCCAGCACCGCCATCTTCACGTCAAATGATTCGATCTTCTTTCCCAGATACTCCGGCGTGCGCCCTACCATCAGCCCGGCAATAAATACCGCCAGAATCACGAACACCAGCACCCCGTACAAACCCGCGCCAACTCCTCCATACACGATCTCTCCCAACATCATGTTGATCAGCGGGATCATGCCGCCCAGTGGCGTCAAAGAATCGTGCACCGCGTTCACCGCGCCGCAGCTCGCGTCCGTCGTCACGGTTGCGAATAGCGCGGAATTCGCGATCCCAAATCGTACTTCCTTGCCTTCCATATTTCCGCCGGGCTGTGTGTCCGTTGTCTGGGTGTGCACTCCCGCCAGCAGCGGATTTCCGCGCGATTCGGCGGCATACGCCACCAGCACGCCCGCAAGAAACAGCACCGCCATCGCGCTCCACACCGCCCACCCATGCCTCTGCGAACCCGTCATCTTTCCCAGCGTGTAAGTCAACCCCGAGGGAATCGCGAAAATGAAAAACAGTTCCAGGAAATTCGATAGTGGCGTGGGATTCTCAAACGGGTGCGCACTGTTCGCATTGAAAAATCCTCCCCCATTTGTCCCGAGCATTTTGATCGCTTCTTGGGAAGCTGTCGGTCCCTGGGCGATCACCTGCGTCGTCACCGTGTCCCGCTTCACCACACCATCCGCGCCCGTTGTCTGAACTACCTGCGGCTCGATCAGCGTCGCATTGCTGTACGGCTTCAGGTTCTGCACCGCTCCCTGCGACACCAGCACCAGCGCGCCCGCCAGGCAAATCGGCAAAAGTACCCACAACAGCCCGCGCGTTGTGTCCACCCAGAAATTCCCGATAGTCTTGGACTCTTTCCTCGCCACGCCACGAACCACCGCCACCGCTACCGCGATTCCCACCGCCGCCGACACAAAGTTGTGATACGCAAGTCCGGCCATCTGCGTCAGATAGCTCATCGTCGTTTCCGGGGTGTAGGCCTGCCAATTCGTGTTCGTCGTAAACGACACGGCCGTATTCCACGCCAGATCCGGCGCCACATTTGCCAGCTTCTGCGGATTCCACGGCAGCCACAGTTGCGCGCGCTCGATCAAATAAAGCAGCAACAGCGACACGCCGCTGAACAGCAGCATCGCCGCTCCATACTCCGTCCAGCGCATCTCCTTGGCTTCATCCACGCCGCAAACCCGGTAAATCAGCTTCTCGACGGGACGGAAAATGCGATCCAGCCACGTTGATTTCCGTTCGTACACCCGATAGAGGTACACCCCCATAGGTTTGGCGACCAGAAGTATCGCGCCAAAAAACAATGCGATCTGCAACCACCCATTCGCGGTCATCGTTAGAAGTTCTCCGGCTTCAGCAACGCATACAGCAGATATCCAAACAGAAGGATAGCAATCACAATCAAAATAATGTTTCCTAGCATGTTCGCCGCTTTCTACTTGAGACGCTCGCACCCTTTGAGATACAGAATTCCCAAAGCAAAGAAGGCGATTGTTATGACTACGAAGATAACGTCACTCACGAGGAGACTCCCTGAACCACCAACCACTCTAACCCATCGCCCTAAGAAAAGGGTGAGTGCCACATTAAGGATTCGTAAGGTCCCCACCAGCTCCATCTGCCTGGCGCAAAAGGGGGTTAGTTTGCGGCCCTTTGCGTGGCTCTCTTTGAGCAAACCACCCTGACCGGGGTCCAAAACAAAAAAGCTGTCATCGTGGGAAACGCGTTGTTTGCGCGCCAAAGGACCTCAACGCAAACACTAAGCAGCGTGTGGCCGCATGGGCCCCGCGCCGCCTTGTCCCTCTTCCTATCTTGTGACACACTTCCTCTCTCAATGGATTCGACCGTCTCGTCCCCCTCTGCTCCCAATCCACGCTTTGAATGGTTTTTGTTACACGCGGGCTTCATTCTCATCGGCATCATCACCAATATCCTCGCCCCATCGCTCCCGATCTTCTCGCGCCAATGGTCCCTGACGGATGCCCAGGCCGGTTTCTTCTTCACTTCGCAATACCTCACCAGCATGTTTGGCGTTATCGCCACCAGTTGGATGCTCCGTCGCTATTCGTTTTCCAAAGTGCTCGGCCTTGGTTTTCTCTTCCTCACTCTGGGCATGGCCTTTCTGGGAATTAGCCCTTGGACGCTCACCGCAACCTGCGTGGCTCTGAACGGATTCGGCTATGGCCTTGCCAATCCCACCACCAACTTGCGTGGCACGCAGCTCCCTTCAAAAAATGTCGCCGCTGCGGTCAACTTGCTGAACTTTTCCTGGGGCGTTGGCGCGGTTGCCTGCCCGTTTCTGGTCGCCGCGCTTGCTCCCCGTTATGGTGTACGCGGCTTGGCAATTTGCGTCGCCGTTCTTGCTTTCGCGCTGTGCGTGCTGCATTTTCGCCAGCCTTCTCCCGGTCCGTCCACCGCCAATTCCGCCAAGCGGTCTTTTGCCGA
>Ga0074045_10000646_pt1 | contig 34042 bp, 27 predicted proteins | sample BogForMeECP23OM2_FD_94442 | JGI IMG/M metagenome (GOLD analysis project Ga0074045, IMG submission 94442) | Bog forest soil microbial communities from Calvert Island, British Columbia, Canada - Bog Forest MetaG ECP23OM2 | ecosystem: Environmental > Terrestrial > Soil > Wetlands ...
TCCCGGCTGAATCTCTGCTGCTTTCCTATCATCGGACACTCCTTTCTTTTGCATTGTATACCATTTTTCTGTATACTTTTTAAAGTGTCCGTTAAACTGGGGTAGGTTCAGGTTACCTGTCCCTTCTTTTTTTTGTTTACTATATCATTACTGGTTAATTATTTTTATTTTTGATATATTAACAACATGTTTAAAAATATCTTCAATAAGATAGCAACTTACAATGATCATCTTACGGTGCGGGTAAGGCTGATTGCGCTGACTGTTGTCGGCCTTGCTTTAACCATGGCCATTTGGGGCTTTATTCAACTTACGGCTCTGGATAGGATATTGGTCGATCAACAGGCAAAAAGACTTGAAGGTGTGGCCGATACAATCAGCACATTTTATCAATTTTTCCCGACAAAACGCGGTCTTCTGGCCCTTGATTCGGCTCTTAAGGATTTCATTCAATCCGATGTGCGTTTGGCAAGAATTGATATCTTTGATACCAGCCGTAATGATGTTGATTATGTGGCTGGAGCCAGCCGGGTCCAATATGAATGGCCGGATGATATTGTTGCTTCCACCAGAGATAAAAATAAACCGCGTTATGTTAAAATAGAAACAGAAAACGGTCCGGCGCTGGGTCTGCTTTATCCTGCTTCAGGAGAGACAAAAAATTCGCATATCGTTGTGGGTATTATTGGTTTTTCACGAGCGAATGCCGAAATTATAAGTAGAGCACAACAATTACTGATTTTCAGCAGCGTCGGATTATTAATGTTCATTCTTCTGGTATTAGGATTAAGTTATCGATGGATAATTGAAAGACCATTGAAACTGATCATTCAGACAATTGATGAATTTCAAAAAGGACAATATGTAAACCGGATTCCCATAGCTCATCTGGATGAATGGGGACAGATATCTCATCACTTTAACATTATGGCTGATGAGATTCAGGATGTAATGAATAGAAACCTTGATCTTAACAGGCATCTGGAAGACCGTGTCCGCGAAGAGACTCTCAATGTGGTTCAGTTGCAAAAACAAGTTGCTGATTTAAAACAATTAACTGCTTTAGGACAATTGACGGCTAATCTCGCTCATGATTTAGGCACACCGCTTCATTCCATTGGCGGTCTGGCTAAACTTCTTTTGGAAAGAGGGGGATGGACGCCGGATGTAGCCCATAAACTTAATTTGATTGTTCAGCAAACTCAACGATTGGATAACGTCATTCAAAATGTTCGCAGGGCCACGCGCCTTCCGGAACCTCATTTTGAAATGTTGACCATTGGGCAAATATTAAGCGAAACACTGCCTCTTGTGGAACCGTTCATGCAAAAAAATAAAGTGGAAATGAAAGTGAATATTGATGAAAATGTCAAACCTTTATACGTTGATCGTTATCGCATCCAGACAGCGCTCATGAATATAATCCAAAACGCTCTGGAGGCAATGCCTCGGGGAGGAGAAATAAATATATCGGCTCAAAATCTTTCCCCCAAAAATTTTGAGTCGATAACCATTAGTGATACGGGTGCGGGAATGACATCTGATATCATTGAAAAAGTGTGCGAACCTTTTTTCAGCACGAGACAGGATGAAGGCTTGCGCGGACTGGGATTGGCAATTGTCCGCGACATCATCAAAGTCCATCGCGGCACAATGGAAATAAAAAGTTCGCCCCAACAGGGAACATCCATTATTCTTTACTTGCCGTTATCGTATAATCAGGAGCACGACCAGCAAGACTATGCTTCAAGGCATAATAGAGAAAGGCACGGTTAATATCCTTCTGGTAAAGTTCAAGCGTTGGAGATGATTTTCATTCTGTCGAAGTAGAAGATTAGTTGTCCGCTGATAATTTTTCATCCAAAAGGCCATAACGGCGAATCTTTAGACGTAATGTTTTCCGATCAATACACAAGAACTGCGCGGTTTTAGATTGATTCCATGAAGTTTCTTTCAGCATTTGTAAAATCTTATCCCGTTCTGCTGTTTCTAATGGTGATAGATTCAATGCGGCGGCTTCTTCTTTTCTTTCTTTTTGTTGCTGGAACTGCTCCGGCAGATTCTCCGGAAGGATTATCTCGAAAGGTGAAAGCAGCAAAGTTTGTTGCAGAACATTTTCCATTTCCCGGACATTGCCCGGCCAGCTATATGCCATAAGCAACTCCATTGCTTTTAATGAAATGCTCACATTAGGATAGCCGAACTTCTTCAGTAAAGATTCAATAAGCAAAGGGATATCGTCTTTGTGCTCTCTGAGCGGCGGAACACGCAAACGCACGATAAATCTGTATAGCAAATCCAGGCGAAAGCGGCCGTTACTTACTTCTTCATCAATATTTTTATTGGCTGCCGCCAGCACGCGCACAGCTACATTGTGAACTTCATGGCTGCCGATTCTTCGTACTTCGCCATTTTGCATAAACCGCAAAAACTTACCTTGCAGGGCTGTTGACATTTCCGTAATTTCATCAAGAAGAACAGTCCCGCCTGCCGCTGATTCCAGTAATCCAGTATACTGATGAGAAGCGCCGGTAAAGGATCCTTTTTCGTATCCGAACAGTTCCGATTCCAATAAATTATCGGGAATGGCTCCGCAATGGACTACGACAAAAGGTTTGTCTCTCCGTGAAGACATGCTGTGTAATGAACGGGCGGTCAATTCTTTCCCTGTTCCGCTTTCACCTTCTATTAAAACACTGGCTGAAGCATCAGCAATACGCGCAATTTGTTTATAGAATTCAACCATCATTGCCGATGAACCAATCATTTTCGGTTCTTCGGTTACCCGCGTTTGCAGTTTCATGCGCTTTTCCCGAAGTTCCCGTACATCAAGCACTTTTCTTACAATAGTACGACAGTCTTCGGGAGAAAACGGTTTGCTGATATAATCCCACGCACCCAGACTTATAGCCTCCATTGTCGTTTCCAGGGAACCGTAAGCGGTCATGAGAATAACTGGTAAATCCGGCCATTTTTTTTGTACCTCACCCAAGAATTGCAGACCATCCATTTTAGGCATGCGAATATCAGACATGAGTAAATCATATGAAGAAAGATCTTGCTCCAGAGCTTCCTGCGCGGAGGTATAAGTTGTCACATCATAGCCGTCAAGACGCAGAGCTTCCTGCAAAAATTCGCAGGCAACCGCGTCATCATCAATAACTAAAATACGATTTTTCATAAAATTACCTGTCTTTTATAACAAACCCTGCTTTTTTTGATAAAAAACAGTTAAATAAAGAAAAGAAGATTATTAAGGCAGGGTCGCAATAAAAAATCCCGAGAGCTTTTTGCTGCCTAAAGCATCTTGAGCGATTATTTCGCACTGAAATCTTTTTTCGCCGTTTTCTTCGAACTTTTTGACTATTTTGCCGCTGACTATTATTGTTGCCCTGTCTTTTGTGTTTTCTTCGTCATCCCAATCAACCGGTTCTGTCATACTCAAAAACCGGGCGCCAAATTTTCTTAAATACTTATTTTCAATCCAGGATGTTATGGCTTCGCCAACAATACCCATAATTAACATGCCGTGGGCAATAACATTTTTCATGCCGATCAGTTTAACAAATGTATGATCATGGTGAAGCGGATTAAAATCACCGGAAGCCCCTGCATAACGGACCAGATCCGTTCTGGTAATGGGTGCAGAAGAATAAACGGGCATTTCGTTTCCAATTTCAATATCGTTATAATTTATGTCCATATCTTCCTATATTTCCATTAATGTTGAGCGGTATTTAACTAGCAGTTCGCCCCGCTGATTAATAAGTTCTGTTTCCAGAATAGTAACATCAATAGTTCTCCTCCCTTTTCCCTTAGTATACATATCTATAACTTTCATTTTGCGGGTCATGACATCACCGGCATAAATGTTGCCAAAATATTCATATTCTTCTTCTCTGTCCAAAAGCCTGTTAAGATCGATACCCAAAATTTTAATTGCGCCCATCAATCCGCCGCCTGTCCAGAAGAAGGAACTTGTCGCGAAGGTCGGCGGAGCTATAATTCCTTTATAACCGGCTTTTTTCGCGGCTTCCTCATCATAGTATATCGGATTGGTTTCTTCCTTCCTTCCTTTTTGAGAAATGGCAATGGCAAACTCAATAATTTTATCTTTCTCCACTGTGAAAGTATAGGCGGGTAATTCCATTCCTATCTTTGATTTATCTGCCATTATATCCTCCGTATAAAGCTAACTGATATCATATTTCTTTCGGAATGGCACGATTTAATTACAAAATTATATAATTGCTCAAATGTTATATTTTACATATTTTCATTTCCTCCGGCAAGGATAACAGGCTATCTGGTCCTAACTCAGGACAGCTCCCTTGGCGGCGGAACCGACCATTTTAACGTACCGCCGCATATATCCGGCAGGGATATCGCGCTGGGGCGCCATCCAATTGCTTAGCCTCTCCCGCATTTCATTGTCGCTTATGGCCACGCTGAGGGAACGCGCCGGGATATCGATCATAATTTCGTCGCCGTCGATGAGCGCCGCCATAGGACCGCCCACATAGGCCTCCGGCGAAACATGGCCGATGCAGGGCCCCGCCGTGGCGCCCGAAAAACGGCCATCAGTGATGAGCGCCACATTCTTGATGCCGTACAACTCCAATCCCATCGTGACTGCAAGTGTTTCGGGCATGCCCGGGCCGCCCCTGGGGCCTTCATAGCGGATAACGATTACCGAACCTTCCCTGATGGTTCCTCCGCGAATGGCTGCCAGAGCCGCCTTCTCGCCTTCGAACACCTGTGCCGGACCTTGGAAAACACGCATTTCAGGAGCAATGGCCGAGGCTTTGACCACCGAACCTTCGGGGGCCAGGTTGCCGAAGAGAATGACCGTGCCGCCTTCAGCCTGAAAGGCATGGGCCTTATCCGGGATGACGGTTTCATTTATGATAAATGCTTCGGCGATTATCTGTTCCACAGTGACGCCGGCTACATTCAAGGCTTCTAGGTGCAGATCATCAGCCAGGCGTTTCATAACCGCCGGAACGCCGCCCGCCATATAAAAATCAATTAAACCGTACGGGCCGCTGGGAGAGATTCCGCACAGAGTCGGAATCTTGATGCCCATCTCGTTGAAGCGCTCAAGGGGCAACTCCAGGCCCAGTTCATGGGCGATTGCCGGCAGATGCAGAGTGGCGTTGGTTGAACCGCCAATAGCCAGATTTACCATAAGGGCGTTTTCCAACGCCTGTGGTGTGATAATTTTCGAGGCGGTCAAATCTTCATCAACCAGTTCCACGATCCGCTTGCCGGCCTCGCGCGCCATTGCAAGCCTGCCGGAATGAAAGGCCGGAATGTTGGCTGATCCGGGCAGAGCCAATCCCATGGCCTCGGTAAGACATTGCATGGTGTTGGCCGTACCCATGACCTCGCACGATCCGCATGTGGCGGCTGTGCATGTGGCCAGCTTGTCGAGTGGGTCGGTATAATATTTATGGTCTGCCGCTTCGTTTTTACTTGGCTTGAAACGGATATCCCATGAATTGGGGCCTCCCGTGACAAAAATAACCGGCATATTCAGTCTTGCCGCAGCCATGATCATGCCCGGTATGATCTTGTCGCAACTCGCGATAAAGACCAGAGCATCGTAGCGCATACTGCGGACATGGGTTTCGATGATATCGGCGATAAGATCGCGTTGGGCCAGGACAAAGCGCATGCCTTCATGTCCCTCGGTCATGCCATCGCACGGCGCGGGCACATTGAACTCGAACGGCAATCCGCCCGCAGCATGGATTCCTTCCTTGACGCGCTGGGCGATCGTGTTTAAGTGCATGTGGCCGGGATTAATCTCAGTGAAGGAATTGGCGATTCCTATAATGGGTTTAACCGAGGCTTCATCGATGTCCACGCCGGTGCCCATAAAAATGTATCGTCTTACAATACTGATTGGAAAATCGCTTTCGTCGAAAATTGCCTGGCTTTTGGGTTTCTTCATTTTGATCTCCTCAAAATGGTTTAAAAAATGGAATCCGCCTCAGAACTACCTAGGCGACAAGACGGATTTTTGTATTTATTTGTATTTAATGGAAAATGGGTAAAATTGGTCTTAACAGCTCCTTTGGTTTATTCGGTTTTTGGAAATAATCCACGCACGCATTTGCAATAACGGGTCGCCCCCCTGACGGCAATAAAGCCGGCGATAAAGCATGCTTTGCGCACGACCGTGACGATTGCTTAATTGTTCACGGCCTCGATATAATCAGACATTCGCTATTTCTTTTTTGTTCAACTGCCGTTATCGTTCTGCACCCACCAACCGGAATGGGCTTTTTCTCTCCAACTGTTGGCAAATATTTTCTTTATCAGGGACACCGCTTCCGGTCCAGGTTTATTCGAGTTTCCGATTTCACTATAGAGCGCCGCGCGGTCTTTGTTTTCCTCATCTATCAGGTTGTTGACAACGCTTCTTTCCAGAACACTCAATGCTGCTGTGTCTATGGCCTCGATAAGCCCATTATTGCTCTTGCCTAGCGTACCTTTATCAAAGTATATTTTTAAATTCGTGAGCCTTTTCTTTATAGATTCTTTGATGTCGCGGATAGCGGGGGTCGACACATCAATGTTCACATCAGCGTATGCCGTTTTGACGCCAAACATTAAATCCAAACGGCTTGTCTGGCCTGCCTTTTGGGCGGGCGCTTCTTTGTCTTTTGCGAAAACATCATCAACCATCCTGTCCGCCGCCTTCTAAACTTCAGTCGCCGGGCAATAATTATTAACAATTACACCGGCAATAATAAAAAATACTGCGACGTAACTGATTGCTCTGATTTTTGTTTGCATAAATTCTCCTGTTTAAAAAAATATTTTTATTTTAACACAATTATATTTTTACGGCACGTTCTTTGTTTCTTTCTGTGATCTGTTTATTCTGCTCATCCTTTCGGCCATATCTTTGGAACTAAAATAATTATCAGGATTACGGTTGATAATATCCAATACTCGAAAGCAAACATTAATGCCACGCGTTATCTTTTACGATCAATATCTAATTGACACAATGTCATTCTTCATATAGTTTGATGAACGGAATGGTATTATGAATTAAATGGAGATATTTGATGAGTAATACTTTGATTGGTCCCATGCGGCCTAACTTTCTGGTTTTAACCCCCGCCTGCGTGCTGCTGGGAATCGCGACTGCCTTCTGGTCTGGAGCTTCTCTTAATCCGTTATATATTATTCTTATATTAGCAGGCGCTCTTATGGCGCATACCAGTGTCAACGCGCTCAATGAATATCAAGACTTTAAAAGCGGACTCGATCTTATCACCGTGAAAACACCCTTTTCAGGCGGAACAAAGAGTCTGCCTGAAAACCCCCAAAAGGCGCATCTGGCGTTGATTACCGGTTTAGTCAGTCTTATTCTTACGGTTTGTATAGGTGTCTATTTCCTGATAGAACGCGGGCCGTGGTTATTGCCTGCCGGCCTTCTTGGGATTATAATCATCTATACTTATACACCGTTCATTACGCGTCATCCGCTCTTCTGTCTGATTGCCCCCGGCCTTGGCTTCGGGCCGTTGATGGTGATGGGCACCGATTTCATGTTGACCGGCCATTATTCCTGGACTGCGGCATGGGCTTCACTGACACCGTTTTTTCTGGTCAGCGATTTGCTGCTCCTTAATCAATTCCCTGATGTTGAGGCTGACAGGCAATTTGGCAGAGACCACCTGCCCATACGAATCGGACGCCCCTTAAGCGCCATAGTGTATATTGTTTTTTTGATTTTGACTTATGTTTCGATTATAGCCGGATGTCTGTTGAAAGTGCTTCCTCCTGGAGCGCTTATGGGTCTGGTTACATTGATTTTGGCCGTTCCGGTAATGCGAGGCGTCGTACGCCATGCCGATGATATTCCCGGCCTGATCCCGTTTATGATTAAAAATGTAATTATCAATATCGGCACGCCGGTTTTTGTCGCCCTGGGATTATTTTTTGCGCGCAGGTAAAAATAGAGATATGGATACACCTATGCTTAAAAACAAACTGTTCCGGTATTTTTAGCATGATGTCCGGCGCTGTGTCCGGATGGATTTTCATCTTACCCGGATTATTATTTCTTGTAATTTGGGATAATTTTAAGCAGTGTTATCGCCACGCCAACCGGTTTAGAAAATCCGCCACTTCCGGAAACACATCGCAGGTGATTTCTCCTCTGACGATACCGTGAAGATGAAAGTGAACCTCCCTGTATATTTTGTCGGGAGATGAGATACAATCATAAATTTTTCTGCCGCTTTTTGCTTCTACCTTGGGGTCATTGTCCGCCTGAATGATTAGTACGGGGATTAAAAGAGAGGGAAGCACCGCGTATACTTTTTTCATCAGCGCCTTGACCTGCACGATGCTTCGTACGGGACATCGGCCATAGTTGATATGCGGGTTGTCGGGATGGTTGAGAACAAAATCCATGCGCAGGCGTTTGATGCCCATTGCGGAGAGAAACAAATTCCACCGATCGAGTTGTTCAGCAAAGCGAGAAGAGAAGCTTTTGAACTTCAGTGGCGCGCTGATGGAGATCACCGCCTTAAACGCCCCCGGCTTGGTGACGGCCTGATGAAGCGCTAACCCCGCGCCTGTTGAAAAACCGGCCACAACGATTTGCCCGCAGCAGGTTTTCAGGATATTGTGTCCACGGTTCACGGAATCCACCCAATCGTAAAAGCTTTGCTCCGCCAGATCCAGCGCGGAAGTTCCGTGTCCTGCAAGTCTTGGCGCATAGACCGTGTATCCCTGTGAATATAAAAAATCCGCCCATTCACGAACTTCTTCCGGTGCCGCCATGAGACCGTGTATCAGAAGCACTCCGCGATTTGTTTCCGGATGATGCAGAAGGTAGGGCTCTCCTATATGACTGGGTTTTGTTTCGCCTTTCAGAAAGTATTTTTTATAATCCCTTTCAAAAAGCAGGGATTCCTGCTGCATAAGTTGCTTACATTCGTCCGAGACTGACATGGTTTTGAAGTATCACGCCCTAATGGCCGGAGGGGCCGGTTTATTAAAAATCTTTAATGCCATTAGGCGGCCTTTTGGAAATAGACGATATAAATCATAGCGTAGTGAAGCCCGCCGCCGATCAGTACCATGATGTGAAAAAGCTCGTGAAAGCTGAAGATTCCGGGGATAAGCTTCGGTTTCTTCGTTGCGTAGATTATACCGCCCAGCGTAAAAAACATTCCACCGGTAAACAGCAAAATTCCCTGCGCAAGGTTCATGTATGAAAGTATTTGTTTAAGAGGAATGACCGCGATCCAGCCCATGACCAGATAAATAACGGCATAGAGAATTCTGGGCGCACGCGGGAAAAAAAGTTGAGAGATAATCCCCAATCCCACAAGCCCCCACTGGATAGCCAGGATGGACCAGCGCCAGGTGCCATTCAGATACATATAACAAATAGGGGTGAAAGTTCCGGCGATCATGCAAAAGATGGCGAGGCGGTCCATTCTTCGCCAGAAAGACTTCTCATTCTCTTCTTTCTTAAAGGCGTGGTATAATGTGCTTGCCAAAAAGAGAAAAAACATCGAGACCCCGTATATCAGGGCGGTAATCAACGCTGATGCCGAATATCTGGCGACCAGCGCTAAAAACACAGTACCCACCGCCGCCGCGATGGCGCCGGCCAAATGTGAATAGAAATTAAAAGATTCCTGTTTTTTTATACTCATGATACTTCCCTTTTATTAGCAACTTTTTTTGTCATTCAAGGGAAGATTATAGTGGCCTGATAAAGGTGCCATGACCTGCCCGAACTTTTAATAATTCTAACATATTTTATATTAGAATACAGTTATTTTTTATTTTTCAGTGATAATAATCCATTGGAGCCGGAAGGTATTAATATAATTCATGAAAGAGATAAAATCATGATTTTATCTTCCCCCGTGGATGCCATGAGTCTCATTTCAGTAAACAATCCGCACAAACCGAAGGCAAGAATAGCTCGTTTGCGTGAGGAAATTTGTCTCGGTTGCGGTCTTTGCGCAAACGCCTGTCCCAGAAAGCACATTACATTAAAATTTCGTTCCCGGAGGGGTCATAACACCATTGAATTTTGTTCATCTGGCTGTTGTGATGGCTATCGAAAGGGGAAAATTGCAGAATCTGATTTTTGATAATCAGGCTCTTTTCAGTCACCTGGCCATGGCGGCTATCCTCGGTGTTATTCTTAAATTGCCCCCCCCCTTAAACAGGCGATGGCTAACCGCCAGTTGAAATCAAGATACCTTGAAGCCTTAATCAGGCGACTGAATGCAAAAGATAAACCCCAATCGTTTAAGTGAGCATTTATTTAAGTCCCTGTCAGTTTTATATTTACTTGAGTTCAAAGGCCTCTTGAAGCTATCCGGAGTATTTTTATAGAGTGAAAAAAATTTGATAATCTTTTCTTGTATCCTCTGTATAAAAAGTTTAAAAGAAAACTGTTATTAGATGGGATGGTTTAAATGCATTCTCTGCTGCCGCAAATAGTTCAATATAGTTATTGGGGAATATTTTTCTCGATGGCGCTTGGCATTTTAGGTTTACCCATTCCGGATGAAGCACTGATGGTTTTTGCGGGTTTCCTGATTTTTCAAGGTAAACTGAACCATGCGCTAACCATTATCGTTGCATTTATTGGGACTTCATGTGGAGTTACTATCGCTTATTTTGTCGGGACGCTTTCTGACAAGATAATACTCAGGAAATATTCCGACAAGATGCATATCAATCCCGAGCATTTTCAAAACGCCGAAGAATTTTATAGAAAGTATGGAAAATCGATAGTGTTTGTCGGTTATTTTATTCCGGGAGTGAAACATTTGACAGCGCTTTTGGCAGGCATCTCCGAAATGTCTTATCGAACATTTGCCATATACGCTTACGGGGGTGCATTATTTTGGACAGTTGTTTTTGTAAATTTAGGTTATTTCCTCGGAAATGGTTGGCATCGCTTTGCTCATTATTCCTACAGATTCATTATACCGCTTGCAGCCATTGCATTAGTGGTAACTCTTATTGTACTGTATTTAAAACCAAATAAAAATAAATAATCGAAGTTAAGATGACGCATCGGTGACTTACTCCCGGAAAATAGTTTAATCAGTCATGCGAAATTTCCGTCAACGGTCAAATGTGAGAAGATGGGAGAAGTTTTAAAATAAGATGTTAATCCTTCCTGATCAATATTTGACCTCACAAATATTGTCATTAGTCTTATCATTCCAAACACTCGTGTTTAAACCCCGGCGAATCACCGGGAAATTAGTTACGAATAAAAACCGGATAGGGCTTTTAAGGACATCATTTAAAAAACACCCGGCTATCTACGATAGAAACATCCTTGCCCTTTTCGTGGACGATAACGGGATTCAGATCAATTTCGGCGATATCCGGCACCGTTGCCAGAAGCTGTGATACGCGGCAGATTACGTCGCAAAAGGCGTCTATATCAGCCGCCATTTTCCCCCTTGCCCCTTGCAGCACCGGATAAGCCCGGAGTTGTTTGAGCATGTCCATAGCTTCACTTTTTGTCACCGGAGCGAGGCGAATGGACGTGTCCTTGAAAATTTCGAGAAAAATGCCGCCTAAGCCGGCAATGACAATTGGTCCGAAGACCGGATCCTGGCGTCCGCCGACGAAACATTCAATACCATCTTCCGCCATTTTTTGAATCAGAAAGCCGTCAATGGCCGGCTGTGGCGAAATTTTTCTGAAAGCATCGTTCATGCCGGAAATGGCCTTGTCAAGTTCCTTATGATTATTAATCTTTAATCGCACACCGCCCACGTCGGATTTATGGGACGCGTCCCGGGAAAGAAGTTTTACGGCAACGGGGAAATCAAGTTTGCATTTACTTGCTTCCTTCGCTGATTTGACAGTGACACCGTCAACGCATCGAATGTCTGCGGCCTCGGTAATTTGCAGGGCTTCATCCGTCAGGGGAATACGTTTCTCAGTACGGCAGAGGTTTTTAATTTTATGGATTGCATCCAGATCGATAGAAGAAAAAACATTTCCTTCCCTTGTATCCCTCGTCGTTCTTTCTTCGTAATAGGTAGCCGACACATCGAGGGCTTTAGCCGCTATCAGGGGCGAAGTGAAAATGGGGTATCCCTGGTTCTTCGAGATATTCAGCAATTCAGGGGCGTCGGTGTTCACGGTTACGGCTACCGGTTTTTGATATTGTTTCACCAGTCTGCCGACATTGCTTAAGAAATCACGCGACATTTCGGATTCATAAGTGGACACATAGAGATGATTGAATAGAACACCGTCGACATCCGGGAGTTTCAGAGCTTCTTCCAGAATTTTGGTAAAGATGGTGTAATCGAAAATTTCTCCCAGATCCAGTGGATTCTGATGGGCAATGACCCGCGTGTGGTAGATAGTTTTTACCGTATCGATAAAAGCCGGGGGAAAATCAACCAGCGAGAAGCCGAATTTGGCGCAGGCATCGACAGTTAGAACAGCATGCCCGCCGGAACGGGAGAGGACGGCGACGCGTCTGCTTCTCATGAGAGGAAGCCGGATAATTTTTACCGCGTTTAGAAAATCGATATCGTCCTCCGCACGAATCACTGCCGCCTGGCGAAAACAGCCGTCGACAACCGCATCGTCGGCGGAAAGGGCGGTTGTATGCGACTGCGCTATCTTGGCGGTCATATTGCTGCGATTGGATTTCTGGACAATAATCGGCTTGTCAGACCGGAGCGCCAGATCAAAAAAGGCCCTGCCGCGCTTGAATCCTTCCAGATACATTGTAATAACATCAGTTTTTTCATCTTTGATCAGGTAGTCGAAAACATCCACTTCGTCTATCTGCAATTTATTGCCGATGGCAGCGAATTTGCCGGGAATAATGGCATTGTCGCCGAATTCTTTGAGATAGGCACTACCGATACCGCCGCTCTGGACAATCATGGCCACGCGCCCACCGGACGGTGTTTCCGGGAAGAAGCCGAAGGGCATCATCATTTTAATATCAAAATTAACCGTGCCGATACAGTTGGGACCAATGAAACGAATGTTGTAACGGTCGGCAATTTCCAATACCTTTTTTTCCAGAATATGCTGACCTTCAGAGTATTCGCTGAAACCGCCTGATTCGATGACAATCCGTTTAATGCCTTTTCTTCCGCAGGCTTCCATATAATCGGGAACGGTCTGTGCCGGAGAAATGATAATGGCGACATCCGGAACTTCCGGGAGTTTATCAACGCTGTTATAAACGTGAGCGCCGGCAATATCTCCTTCCTCTCGGCTTACGCCGTAAATATTCCCTTCATATCCGTTCCGCCGGTTGTTCAACACGATAATGTGTCCCAAATTCATTTTCTTTACGGAAGCTCCGATGACTACCATGCTGCGCGGATAGAAAAATTTTTCCATTTTGTTATTTTAATCCTTTCGCACTCTACCATTCTTAGGCGATTAAACAGATCATGCAAAATCGCAGGGAAATTATTTACCTATTTTTGATTGAATACGGTTCTGGTATTCAACAATTTCGTTTCTCAAAATATTAAGATCGGCGATGCGGTCATCAAGCCTTCGCAATTGATTGCCCATTAATTCCAGCAGTCGCCCGAGTACCTTATCATTAGATTTTTCAATTGTCCACATCGCTTCGAGTTCCTGCATTTCCGATAAGGTCATACCCATTATTTTCAGGCGTTTGATCAGTTTCAGGCGCCGCAGATCCATGTCTGTATAGACCCGGCGTCCCCCTTCAATACGCTTGATGGAATTGAGCAGGCCTATTTCTTCGTAATAGCGGATGGTACGCTGGCTCATCTCCAGTTTTTGAGCTATTTCACCAATGGAGGTAAATGGCTCATTTGTTTCTTCCATGGTTTATAATTCCTCTCTGGATTATGAATTGTATTGTTCTTTCAGCTCCCGCTTTAAAATTTTTCCTGACGGATTTTTGGGCAGTTTGTCAGCGATGAATACTTTTTTCGGGCATTTAAAACCTGCCAGATGTTCCTTGCAGTAGGCGACAATCGCCTTTTCATTGAGTGATGAGCCCTTCTTCGGCACCGCCACAACCGCAACAATCTCTATCCACTTGGGATCGTGCAGACCAATCACTGCTACCTCTTCGATAGCCGGATGCCGGTACAGAACTTCCTCAACTTCGCGCGAGGCCACATTCTCGCCTCCGGTTTTAATCATGTCCTTCTTGCGGTCAACCACTGAGAGATAACCATCATTGTCGAAACGTCCCAGGTCGCCGCTGTGGAACCAGCCGAATTGAAAAGCTTCGGCCGTTTTTTCCGGGTCGTTCAGATATCCGGTCATGACATGACCGGACCGGTGTACAATTTCCCCAATTTCTCCCAGGGGGACGAACTTTCCGTCATCATCCATGAGACGTGTTTCCACGTTAAGCACCGGTTTTCCCGCGGAGCCCGGCTTCAAAAGCTGATCTTCAGGTTTTAAGATGGTGGCCACCGGCCCCATTTCCGTTTGACCGTAATAGTTCCAAAGTTTCAGACCGTGGAAGACGACGGACAACTGTTTGATAATCTCCACCGGCATAATGCTCGCGCCATAGGCGGCCTTTTTCAGGCTGGCGTGGTTATAATTCCTGAATTCCGGATGGTTCAAAATTCCGATCCATACAGTGGGCGGGGCAAACATATGCGTGATCTGGTATTTTTCAATGAGCTTGATCATTTCCAGAGGATCTGCCTTGTGCATGATCACATTGGTGGCTCCGATATATAGATATGGCATGAGGAAGCAATGGAGCTGGGCGCAATGGAACAGAGGCAGGGCGTGGAGACTTACATCATCGGTTTCGTACTGACCGTCGAAGATGCAGCTGTGATACTGCGACATGAGCGCCCGGTGGGAGAGCATGGCTCCCTTCGGTTTTGACTCTGTTCCGCTGGTATAAGGAATTTGTACTATATCTTCCGCGCTGACCTCCACCTGGGGTTCATCGAAAGGCATGGTTGCCATTTCCGTGATCAGGTCGAAGAATCCTTCAGGGATGATGGAATCTCCTAAGGGGATGAAGCCCCATTTTTCCACGGAAGAAAATTTATTCTGATTTTGGGCGATAATCGGATAAAGTGTATCTTCTACAACGAATATTCGCGAACCCGAATGATTGATAATGAAGGCTATTTCTTCGGCATTGAGCATGTAATTGATGGGGACCTGGATGGCGCCGATTTTGGCCAGGCCCATCATGCTGATGGGATAATAGTGGGAGTTGTATGCATAGACCGCCACTCTGTCGCCTTTTTTAATCCCGTAGCTTGTCATAAGATTGGCAAAACGCCTTGCTTCCCGTTCGAGATCATAGAACGAAAGTTTCGTGTCACGGAAGATGATGGCGGTCTTATCGCCATATTTCGTTGCCGCCCTGCGGGCCATATCTCCGATGGTATCGCGATTGATGATGTTGCTCATATATTTAACCTTTCACTTCATAGTGTCATTAAGATTGGTATTTTTTTTCAAACATTTCCTTCATTCTATATTTCTGAATCTTGCCACTGGCTGTCATCGGGTACCCGTCAACAAATTCCCAGTATTTAGGAATCTTGTGACGGGCGATTTTTCCTTTACAAAATTCAATGAGCTCTTCGGCTGAAGCCGTTTGTCCGCTCTTTAGCTGAATGGCAGCCAGCACCTGCTCGCCATATTTCTTATCGGCAATACCAATGACCTGTACATTCATCACTTTGGGATTTTTATAGAGAAATTCCTCGAGTTCGCGGGGATAGATATTTTCACCGCCGCGGATAATCATATCCTTGATTCGCCCGGTCACTTTGAAATATCCTTTTTCATCAAGCGTTCCCAAATCTCCCGTGTGGAGCCAGCCTTCCTTGTCGATGGTCTCTGCTGTTGCCTCCGGCATTTTATAATAGCCCTTCATGACGCAGGCGCTCCTTGTAACGATCTCACCCTGCACATTTGCGGGCACGTCATCGCCCGTTTCCGGATCAATGATCTTACCTTCGATATCGGGCAAAAGTCGGCCGACGGATGCTACGCGCAGCTTCACAGGATCATCGCGCCTTGTCATTGTCATGACTGGAGAAGATTCCGTCTGACCGAAGGCAATGACGATTTCGGGACAATGCATTTTCGTGCGCACCTGATTCATCGACTCTTCAGGGCAGGGGGCTCCGGCCATAATGCCCGTACGCAGAGAACTCATATCGTACTTTTCAAAATCAGGATGATTCAACATCGTCACAAACATTGTCGGCACGCCGTTGACGGCGGTGCATCGCTCCGCGGCGATAAACTGAAGCGCTTTGAGCGCATCAAAAGATTCCAGAATGACCATAGTCGAACCGTGGTAAATGCAATTAAGCGTGCTCATCACACAGCCGAAGCAGTGAAACATCGGCACCTGAATCAGCAGGCTGTCTTTTTCCGTCATGCCCATGACATCTCCGACCATTCGGGCATTATTGACAATATTGTGGTGGGTCAGCATAACGCCTTTCGGAAAACCTGTAGTGCCCGATGTATACTGCATGTTGATCACATCATCATCGGAAAGAGAATTCATCCGGTCATCCAGTTCCTGCCCGGTTATTTTCTCTCCCATCTTGATCACATCGGAAAATTTGAACATGCCGGGCGTGTTTTCTTTTTTGCCGATATAGATCACGTTTTTTAAAAGCGGCAGTTTTTCCGAAACCAGAGATCCCGCTTTACAGGAATCCAACTCGGGGGCGACCTTACGGACAGTATCGTAAAAGCTGGTGTCTCTGTAGGTATCGATGAGAAATAAACTCGTGGAATCAGACTGCTTTAGAATGTATTCCAGTTCATGGGTTTGATAATTTGTGTTGATGGTAACCAGCACGCCGCCTACCATTCCCAGAGCCGACTGCAGATAAACCCATTCGGGAACATTGGTCGTCCATACGGCGATATGATCGCCGCGTTTAATGCCCATCGCCATGAGTCCCTTGGCGACATCCCGGCATGTTTTGTGAAATTCGCGGTAAGTCTGCCTGATGCCGAACTCCGAAGAAACAAGTGCCATATTTTCCGGATGGCGTGTGGCTGTATCTTTGACTAGCTGCCCTAACGTTTTATTAACAAAATCTGACATAGTAACACCCCTCGGTATTTAATTTTTTTTGATTAAAACCCGCTATAAAATACAATTCTACGTCAGGATGGCCTCGAAGATATACTTTTAATATTACAAGCATTTTCTATTTTAATGCCACCTTACGTTAACTGGCACAATATAGACGAAAAATATTTCTGTCAAGTAATTTTAATCACGTCAAAAAGTCAGCGGTTTTTTAAATTGACATGGTAAGACGGTAGTCACAACAATAGTTTGCGCTTTGGTCGTGACGCATGATTATGTGCTGTGAAATTATTTTTAGAGATGGATGGTTTATGGAGTGGATTGTACTTATGATAATTCGCGTCTCGGGGCTTGCCATCAGTTTTCTCCTCTTTCCCGGATTATTTGTTGAGCAATGGCCTTAGCTGTAATCTTCTTCCGTTGAACTTTGGAATTGCCGGTTTCAGGGAAGTGTTCCAGAAAAAGCAAATCTTTCGGCCGCTCAAATACAGGCAGTTTTTCGTTCACATAATTTTTGAAACCGGGGGACTCATATTTTCGGGGGTCAGATGTTTCAATGATCAGGACAATTTTATCGCCCAGCCGGACATCGGGAACAGATGAGATAATGAATCGATCTGAGATGAACTGCTCAATTTTTCTTTCAATTATTTCCGGGTAATATTTTATTCCTCCGGAATTGATGACATTGTCAAGCCTGCCCAGGACTTTAAATTTGTTCTTGTAAAAAATCCGAACGATATCTCTTGTTTTAACCGGATTGTCCGCTATATCGGGGGCATTTATAATCAGGCAACCTTTCGCATCCTTGTTGATTGTTACACCTGGCATCGTTGTGTAATAAGATGAGCGTTTTTTGCCGCTTAGTCTGCGGAGGGCAATGTGCGAGACGGTCTCCGTCATGCCATAGGTTGAGAAAACTTCAGTGTTAAGTTCCTTAAGTCTTTCTTCGAGAGGCGCGGATATAGCTCCGCCTCCGATAATAAGTTTTCTTATCGACTCAATTTTTTTTTCTCCGTGGGGATTATTTAAAATATTATGTACTTGCAAAGGAATCATCGCTGCAAAGTCAAATTCACCCTCGATATTTTCTAAAGGATTTCCTCGCGGTTCTATGGCCGTAAGGTTCAGATTTCCCACCAGGGAACGAACAATCATCATTTTCCCGGCGATATAGTCTGAGGGCAGGCACAGCAGCGCTCTATCGCCTTCTCTAAGTTCCAAATAATCCAGTGTCATGCGTGCGCTGTTGACCAATCGCTTTTTTTTGATCTTAACCGGCTCGGGTGGGCCGGTGCTGCCGGAAGTATGGACGGTAACAAAATCGTTTTCATCATACCATTCGGCGATAAATGCCAACAGCGATTTGTCCCAATTTACGTAATGCGGATCTTGAAGCTTGTCCCGACAGTAAGCTGCCAGCGAGAATTTGTCATGCCACAAGGCGATATTAATTATTTCAGTCATTTGGCAATGATGATAGGTTCCATGTTTTATTAGCGTCAAATTTCAATTCGGCATTATCTATGTAAAGAGGGGAATCGAAATTGTTTATAAACAATTGACCGGTTCCAAGTCCATGGTGAAGATTACACCGGAGGGTGGAAGTCCATTGGGCAATAGCGTTCAACCCAATGTTCGATTCAAGGGCAGAAGTAATCCACCATCCGATATCCGATGCGTTGGCAAGTTCGATCCACTGACTGCATCCGCCGAAACCGCCATGCAGGGACGGTTTGAGAACTAAAAATTGCGGATGAATATAATTGATAATATCCTGTTTCTGTTTAAACGAACCGATTCCTATTAATTCTTCGTCCAGGGCAATGGGGAGAGGGCTAATGGAGCATAACCGCGCTAAGAAATCATGCTGCCCTGCTTTCACCGGTTGTTCGATTGAATGGACATTAAGCGCTGCCAGCGCATTTAATCTATCCATTACATTTGCGGAATTAAAAGCTCCGTTGGCATCAACCCTTATTTCAACGTCCCCGGCCTGATATTCATTTCGTATTTTCCTGATGAGCGAAAGTTCGGCGTCAAAATCAATGGCGCCCACCTTGAGTTTAATACAGGCATATCCCTCGTTGAGTTTGTTTCGTATCTGTTCGTCGAGGAATTCCGGGCTTCCCATCCATACCAGACCGTTGATTTTGATTCCCTTCGTTCCTTCCGTAAACCCATTACGGTAAAAGATCTTAGTTCCTTTATTCCGGTAATCAAGGAACGCTGTTTCCAATCCCATCCTTATCGAGGGAAATCCCGCCAGAACATCTGGAGTCAAATCGCAATAGCGTTCAATATCTTTGCAGGTATCAGATAGTTTATCTATAAAACCCGCATCTAATTCAGGGCTCAGACCCGGTAACGACGCACACTCTCCAATGCCTGTTTGCAGTGGGTTGTCTGAATCCACGATGGATATGAACCAGCTCGTTCTCTCCGTGTAAATACCCCTTGATGTTCCTGCCGGTTGCTTGAAGCGCAGGATGTGCTTTTTATAGGAAGCTTTAATCATAAACTAAAAAACCAACCCGACTCCAAATAAAATGGAAAAAATAAATGTGGATAGCGAAAGCTTTTTAAGAAAAGGATCAAGCTCGCGATGATCTTTAATTTTTAATACGGCGTTTATATCGCGGATGAAAACAGGAAAAATCAAAATAATTGCCAGTTGTCCCATTGATTTAAAATTTAACACGGTAAAGATAGCCGAACCGAGCATTCCCGATATAATGAGAAACAAATGATATTTTTTTGCTCCGGACATACCCAGTTTGACAGCGATGGTTATTTTACCGCAGCGTCTATCATTTTCCATATCTCGCATGTTGTTTAAATTCAAAACTCCCATACTGAACAATCCTAAAACCACCGCCATCAAAGCGGCTCCCCATGAGAGTTTGTGCCGGTGAAGAAAATATGTGCCTAAGACTCCGGTCAAACCGAAGAACAGAAATACGGCAATGTCTCCGAGCCCGCTGTAGCCATAAGGATTTTTTCCCATTGTGTATGTCAATGCGGCAATCACAGAAATCAGACCGAGCAACATGAAAGAGATGTAATCAGCCAAGGAAAGCCCTCTTAGTCCTTCACAAATAAGCCATATACCCGCGAAGATGGCGGCAAACGTCATGCATGCGATTCCTTTTCTCATTTGCGCCGGTGTTATTGCTCCCGACTGCACTGAACGTAACGGGCCGACCCGTCCATCGTTGTCCGTGCCTTTTACGGCATCGCCGTAATCGTTGGCCAGGTTGGACAAGATTTGCAGAAAAATGGCGGTTAACAAAGCTGGTATAAGCACGCGCAAATTGAATGCTCCGTCAAACTGTGCCAAAGCGCTGCCGGTTATAATACTGGATAATGCCAGCGGCAACGTTCTGAGCCTTGCCGCTTCAATCCATATACTGACATTTTTTACCGTCATGGGAATTTGGGGTATTTATGAAATTTTGGAAGTCTTTTTTCCAGAAAAGCGTTTTTGCCTTCCTGAGCTTCTTCCGTGAGATAATACAGCAGTGTCGCGTTACCCGCGAATTCCTGCAGACCCGTCTGTCCGTCCAGATCGGCATTTAGTCCGAGTTTTATCATCCGCAATGCCATCGGACTATAGATCATCATTTCTTTTGCCCAAGTTACAACTTCATCTTCCAGTTTGTCAAGCGGAACGACTTTGTTGACCATGCCCATTTCCAATGCTTCCCTGGCGGAATATTGCCGGCACAGGAACCATATCTCCCGTGCTTTTTTCTGACCGACAATACTGGCCAGATATGATGAGCCGAAACCGGCGTCAAAGCTTCCTACTTTGGGTCCCGTTTGTCCGAAAATGGCGTTTTCCGACGCGATGCTCAGATCACAAACCACATGAAGGACATGTCCCCCGCCGATGGCGTAACCGTTGACCATGGCAATAACCGGTTTAGGTAAAGAGCGTATCTGCTTTTGGACATCTAGCACGTTGAGGCGGGGAATGCCATCTTTGCCGATGTAGCCTCCCTTGCCTTTGAGGTTTTGATCTCCTCCCGAACAAAATGCCTTGTCTCCCGCTCCGGTAAAAACCACAACATTAATTTTAGAGTCTTCTTTACAGAAGCGTAAGGCATCACTCATCTCTAAAGTTGTTGTCGGCCTGAAGGCATTCCTATACCTTGGCCTGTTGATGGTTATCTTCGCAATACCTTGCCAGTATTCGAAAAGAATATCTTCGTATTTCCTGATTTGTTTCCAGTTTCTTTTTTTACTCATGATATCTTTTTGACCTCATAAATGTATTGATCTCAGATAATTAAAATACGATTTTAATATTTCAGAATTTTGTTCCGTCGGTGTAGTGACTTCCAGCACAGCCGGTTGTGTGAATCCGGAAGTATAGAGCCATTTTAGACCATCGTTTAGAGTTTTTTCATCCGTTGCCGTAAAACAATCCAGACCATATGCCCGGGCAATGTTTGCCATCTGGTAATTGTGACTTGCTTCAAAATGTGTTTCCAGTGTCGGCATTGCAGACGGCCCGTTAAGAAACCTGAAAATTCCTCCCCCGTAGTTGTTGATGACTATAATCCTGAGATTATTAGAGAGGTGCTTGTTCCAGAGAGCGTTAGAATCGTAAAAAAAGGCCAGATCACCCGCAATCACTGTAGTAATTTTATCCGCAGCACAAGCCGTTCCGGCGGCTGTGGATAAAACGCCGTCAATGCCGCTGACCCCGCGGTTCGACATGAAGGTGATGTTTTTAGTGCAGACAAACAATTGAGAATATCTTACAGGGGTGCTGTTGGACAAATGCAAAATGGAGCTCTCAGGTATATGTTTCATGATGATTTGAAACGCTTTCAAATCGGAAAATACGCATTTTTCCAGAAAATCATCGTGCCGTTGACGGGTTATGCGATCAAGTTGTTTCCACTTGTTTCTAAAATCAGATTTACAGGGACGCAGAACATCTTTAACTAAACTGAAAAAAAGTATGGGATCGGAGGAGAAGATATCCGTAAGAGACTGGAACGTGTCCGTATGTTCGCCTGCGCGGGAAAAATGGCAGTGTGCCTTCGATTTATTTTTTCTTATAAAAGATTTAATCTTCTTCGAGACGATCTGCCCGCCCAGCGTTATCAGCAAGTCGGGGGCATATTCATCTTCTTTTTCAATTGCCGATAAGACATTGTCTATACATGAGATGAAATTGACACCTTTCAGATTGGAAGTTGTTTCCGTAAGCGCGACCACCGAAGGATCGGCCGCCAAATTGTTCAAAAGATCGCCCAGCCCGTTTACGGAGGGCATCTGTCCGGCGATAATCATTTTATTTTTACTTTGATTCCAAAGCGCGGCAAACTTCTTTATGGCGTTATCCGAAGGATTTCTTGTTTCTCCATGCAGATTGATAATTTTCGATTCCGGCAATGGCGCATCGATTAAGTCGTATAACGGTTCGGAAAAAGGGATATTGATATGCACCGGAGAAAATTCCGGATAGACAAGATCATTAACGGCCTGGTTAATAACCCTGGCAACATGCCATTCTTCATCAGCGCTTTCTACTTTTTCGATCAGGGTATAGCTGCTTCTGATATAGTTTTTATAAATATCGTGCTGGCGGATGGTTTGTCCGTCGCCTTGATCTATCCATTCTGGCGGACGATCTGCCGTAATAATCAAAAGAGGGATTTTTTGATAATATGCCTCAACGATAGCCGGTGAATAATTGAGCACTGCCGAACCCGACGTACAGGCGATTACAACCGGTTTTTGCAAATGCAGCGCCATACCCAGAGCGAAAAATCCCGCGCTCCGCTCATCTACAATATTCAGGCATCTGAATTTATCAACGGCAGTCAAGGTATTAATAAGCGGTGCGTTTCTCGATCCCGGAGAAAATACAATGTCACGAATTCCCTTCTCAATGAGAATCGTCGCCAGATATTGAGCGCTTTTTTTCGTTGATATCATATTAATTATTCCTGATAACGGACAACAAGCATTTTGCCTTGTGTTCGGTTTCGTACCATTCGCTCTCCGGCACTGAACTGGATGTGATGCCCCCTCCGACATATATAACTGCGCGATTATCCAGTATTTTCATACAGCGGATATTTACAAACAACCTCAATTCATCTCCCATCTTCCAATTGCCCAAAAATCCGCAATAGTATTCCCGCTGGTGTTTTTCATTGTTCAGTATATAGTTTTTTGCCGTCTCTTTCGGAAAACCGCAAATGGCCGGTCCCGGATGTATTGCGGCAATAAATGGTATAAGCTGTTCATCTATTTTATTGCCGGAAAACTCAAAGGTGGTTTTAAGATGGGCGACATTGCCCGCGTATTCGGTAAACGGCCCGCTTTGAGAATAATTTTCGATTTGAAATAATCTTAAGTTGTTTGCAATAAAGTCCGTGACAATTTGTTGCTCCCGTTTCATCCCCGAAGACCATTCTATTTCATGATTTTCTTCGTTTACCAAGACAGTGCCGGCAAGTGAAACAGTTTGATATACCCCGTTTGTTTTTGCCAACAATAGTTCCGGCGTTCCACCCATCCACATGCCTATACCCGGCAAGGAAACAAGATAAACAAAAGCGCTATCAACGCTCTCCTTCAATTTCATAAATAAATCGCCGATAGTATGACCTTCAGAAATATTTGCAGATATGGTTCTGGAAATGATTACTTTGTCAACTTTTCCGGCATTTATCTGATCAATCAACTTGTTTAACGATTGAAGATAGTCCGACTTGATTATATCGCAATTAGCCATCTTAGTATGTTCAGTTCTCAAGAGCTTATCGGGCGGGAAACGATTCCGCAGTCCGGTAATGGCCTGAGATCCTTTCAGGTGAATATCCGGATCAATAATAATCAGGGGATAATGATCGGAAATGAAAAAGGGGGCAAAGACAAACCCCTTGTTATTATTCAAGTCATTGAAACAAATTAATTTATGTATATCGCTTGTTTGCTGTAAAATTATTTCCGGTTCCCTTTCTCCCGGATAAAAATATACAGCAAAAGGATGAGGACGGTTAATCAGACGGTTAATTGTATCAATCAGCGCGTTCATACGCATTACCTCTATATTTACCCATTGGACAAGCGCTTCGCCGATACATAAGCGACCATCTTACTATGCGTCGTTTTTGTTTCTTAGTCGGGCCTGCTTTTTGGTTGTGGGAGTATAGGGAAGAGTGTAGTGTGTGTCAAGAAAAAGTGGTAACAGGAATTTTGATGATCTCATGAAAGTCAGCGGTTTGCTTAAATTAACATTGCAAAATGATAATTACACAGATAATTTTCCTCTTGAGAGGCAGATTATGATCGTGTATTTTACCATAGGTATGAACCGCAAAATAAGCTAATAGGCTTGAGAGTTCATACTCTGAAGCTTTGCGGGATTGTTCAACTTGCCAATTCCGATACGCTTTGCTCCGCATGCGCCGGACTTTGCTTTTGGAATCGGAGTTTTATGAAAAATTATTTTAGAGAGGGATGGTTTATGGAAAAGACGCTTTTACTTCTATTTTTGATTTTATTTCTCAGCCGGATAATCTGGCGATTTATTTTACAGCAACTCAATATCAGGCATCTGCGAAATCACGGCAAAGAGATTCCGCCTGTTTTTCATGGCATAATTGATGAGACTACTCTGGCGAAAATGGTGAATTATACTTATGATAACTCGCGTTTGGAGACTAAAGAAAATTTAGCGGAGGATATTCTGGAGCTTGCCATATTGTTTCTTGTGCTGCCGGTTTTAGTTGCTAAACTGGCAGGATTGCCATTGCACATAATCTGGCAGGCGCTGATTTTTTTCGGAGTGCTGTCGGCAATCGGCGGTGCCGCCGGAATCCCCTTCGATATTTACCACACTTTTATTTTGGAAAAGAAATACGGTTTTTCCAAAATTACATGGAAACTCTGGCTAACCGATCTGATAAAGTCCGTGCTTATTTCCGCTGTTTTAATGGGATTGATGCTTTCCGCCTTTATGGCTTTTATTCTTTACTTGCCTAAAAGCTGGTGGTTCTGGGCCTGGATATTTTTTACTTCATTCGAGATATTACTAATGTGGCTTTATCCTGTGGTAATCGCGCCGCTCTTTAATAAATATGAACCAATAAAAGATGAGTTTCTTAAAGAAAAAATCACATCATTGCTGACGAAAGTCGGATTAAAGGCTAAAGGAATTTATCAGGTTGATGAGGGTAAACGTTCCAAACACACCAACGCCTATTTTACGGGTATCGGTAAAACGAAGCGCATTGTACTGTTCGATACTTTGCTTGCTTCGCATTCTCAGGAAGAAATACTGGCGGTGCTTGCCCATGAAATAGGCCACTGGAAAAAGAAACATATCTTGAAACAATTGATATTCATGATCGCCATGTCGCTTGCCGGTTTCTATTTTATTTATCTGGTTGTCAACTGGCCACCATTATATGGCGCGTTCGGATTGAAATACACGCCTGTTTACGCAGGTTTATTGCTGATTTCGCTTTATTTAAGTTGTATAGGATTTTTCTTGAGCCCTCTGGGCGCGGCGATAATGCGCCGATATGAACGTGAGGCCGATAAAATGGCCATAGACTTGGTCGGAACATCTAAGCCCATGATTAACGCCCTCAAGCGTCTGGCCAAAGACAACCTGTCAAATCTGCATCCCCATCCGATGTATGTATGGTTCTATTATTCTCATCCTCCGCTTTTAGAACGCATTGAATATCTGCTAAAAATAGACAAATAGAACCCTTAAACACGGATTCTATTTGTCATTTTGTGAGAAAATTTATTTGAGGATTTATTTTTTCCCGTAGCCGATTGTTCTGGCCGATTCGGCGATAGCTTCCAGTACGGAAGGATCGTCAATCGTAGACGGAACCACATAATCTTTGCCGTCAACTATTTTGCGCATTGTGCTCCTAAGGGTTTTTCCTGAGCGCGTTTTAGGCAGCGCCTTTACGATGGCGGCTTCTTTAAAACACGCCAGCGCTCCGAGTTCCGAACGAACCATCTGGACAAGTTCATTGATAATGTCTTTTGGCTCACGGTTCACGCCCGCTTTCAGTACGACAAATCCCACGGGAACCTGACCCTTTAATTGATCCTCTGCGCCAAAAACAGCACATTCCGCGACATCCTTGTGCTTGGATACGATTTCTTCCATAGCGCCGGTAGATAAACGATGTCCCGCGACATTGATAACATCGTCAATACGTCCCATAATAAAGATATAATCATCCTCATCGAAGCGTCCGCCGTCGCCAGTAACGTAAAACCCCGGCCTTTCCGTGACGTATTCCAGATAACGTTTGTCATCCTGCCACAACGTGGGCAGACATCCCGGAGGCAGAGGGAGTTTGATTACTACGGCTCCTTCTTCGCCATTAGGGAGCTGATTCCCGTCTGAATCGAGTATTTGCACATTATAGCCCGGAACAGGCTTTGTCGGTGAACCTGCCTTGATTGGAAACGGTTCGATACCCATGCAGTTGGCGGCGATAGGCCAGCCGGTTTCCGTCTGCCACCAGTGATCCACCACGGGAATTTTCAACATGTCGCTTGCCCAGTGATAGGTGTCGGGGTCGAGGCGCTCGCCAGCCAGAAAGAGGTATCTAAGACAACCGATATCATATTTTTTCAGATATTCGCCGTTGGGGTCTTCCTTTTTGATGGCACGGAATGCCGTAGGAGCCGTAAAAAGAACAGAAACGCCATGTTGTGAAATAACGCGCCAGAAAGCGCCCGGGTCCGGCGTGCCAATTGGCTTGCCTTCATAAATTATAGTGGTGCAGCCATAAAGCAGGGGAGCATAGACGATGTAGGAATGTCCGACAACCCAGCCGACATCGGATGCGGCCCAGAAAACTTCGCCCGGTTTTACATCATAAATATTTTTCATAGACCATTTCAGGGCTACGGCATGACCCCCGTTATCCCGCATGACGCCTTTGGGTTTGCCCGTAGTTCCTGAGGTGTAGAGAATATAAAGAGGGTCTGTCGCGGCGACGGATACGCAGGGCACGGCCTTTGCGTCTTTCATCAAAGTGCTCCAATCCAGATCGCGCGATGCTTCCAGCGACGCCAGCACCTGTGGCCGTTGATATATAATGCATATCTGAGGCTTGTGAGCGGCCAGTTTAATGGCTTCATCCAGAAGCGGCTTATAGGGAATAGTCTTTTTCCCTTCAATACCGCAGGACGCGGAAATCATAACTTTGGGCTTAGCGTCGTCAATGCGAATAGCCAGTTCATTGGGAGCAAATCCGCCGAAAACAACTGAATGAATCGCGCCGATACGGGCGCATGAAAGAACGGAGACCAGGGCTTCAGGTATCATGGGCATATAGATAATGACGGTATCGCCCTTTTTGACGCCCAGTGCACTAAGGACACCGGCAAATTTGGATACCCGGTCCAGTAATTCCTTGTAAGAAATTTTTTCAACCGTATTGGTTACCGGGCTGTCATAAATAACGGCCGCCTGTTCTCCTCTCCCGGATTCAACGTGATAGTCAAGAGCGTTGTAGCAGGTATTTAATTCCCCGCCGGTAAACCAGCGGTAAAAAGGTTTTTTGCTGTCGTCAAGAACTTTATCCCATTTTTTATTCCAAATGACTTCTTGAGCCGCCTCTCCCCAGAAAATATCCGGCTGATTAATGGATTGAGAATACATTTCCTTGTACTTTAATTGATTCGCCATATTCATCCTCTCTTAAATTTAATACAAATTCGCTTTTAAGTTAGCACCATGCAGGCGGTAATTACCGGTAAGGTAAAGACCTCATTTATTATGCGTTCCCTTACAGGATGCGCTTCCGTTCTTTTGCTGACTTTCTTGGCTTCGCCGACGTATCAAAAATACGACTGCGGGGCATTCTTCTTGCCGTCTCATTATCGCTTGGAAAACGAAATGGTATAGATTCTTTTTGTATGGACATATCAGATTGAAATTGAGTTTGTCAAAGAAAAGATAAATTTATAAAAAAAGCACGGTCCTTTTGCATTCAGAGCCGTGCTTTATAAATCAAAAAACTTCAGGAGTTATCAGATTTTGATATCGCCTTTTTTCATCATTTCTGTGGGTTTGAAAACTTCCAGCTTGAACTTTTTATAGAGTTCTTCGAGTTTTGCAACCAAAACCGGATATCCGATACTCTGCGCCAGAGTAAAGGGACCAAAAGGTGATCCGCCGCCATTGGCCATGGCCAGATCCACTTCAGCCGGGCTTGCCGCGACGCCTTCAGCCAGAACCTTCGTTGCTTCGTTAACCTGCGTAGCAATCAGATGATTGATGTCATACATCTGAGTTGCTTTGGAAAGATCAATAGTAGGTCTTCCGGCAGACCAGTCGTAAATGCCTTTGCCGGTCTTTTTGCCCAGCGTGCCCGCTTTCATCAAAGCGTCCATGGCCGCGGAGGGTTTGTATTCAGAAGAGAGAACTTTCGCGAAATAATCAAGGCTGTGGTAAGCGATGTCTATTCCGACATAGTCCATAAGCTCGAAAGGCGTCATGGGCATAAGAGGTTTCATGGCGGCGTCGAATTCTTCAGGAGTGGGTTTACCCTCCTGCAGAATCAAGGATAATAAAAGTGTTGAGGGTTCATTGATACGGTTGAAAATGAAACCTGGAGAATCTTTGTGCACGATTACGGGAACTTTCTTCATCTTCTTAGCCAGTTCAAAACCGATACTAACTGCTTCGTCAGATGATTTGGCGCCTTTGGTGATTTCCACCAGCTTCATCAAAACGGCCGGATTGAAAAAGTGATAGCCGATGACTTTATCCGGCCTGCCGGTTGCTTTGGCTATTTCGGTTATACTGATGTTCGAGGTATTGGATGCCAGAATAGCGTGTTTCGGGGCGTATTTGTCAAGGTCAGCCATTACGGCTTGTTTGATTTCCAGTTTTTCGGGAACAGCTTCAATAATGAAATCAGCATCTTTAACAGCTTCCTGAAGGTCGACGATAGGAATCAGACGTGACAGCGCCGAGTCATGGGCTTCGGGCGTTATTTTCCCTTTTTCCTTGAATTTGGCAAGGCTGCTCTTGACACCGGCAACGCCGCTATCAACAAATTTCTGTTCGATATCCCGCAGAACTACCGTATAGCCTGCCATGAGACAGCAGGTGGCAATTCCGTTTCCCATGGCTCCTGCACCAATCATTGCGATTTTCTTCACATCTTCAAATTTCATAGGGTCTCTCCTTGTTATATGTATTTGATAAGAATGCCCTTTGTCATGCGACAATTCTTCTTTGGGTTTGCGGAGTATAGGTAATAGAAGGCTTAACTGTCAAGCGAAAAAGGATTGATATTGTATATTGTTTAAGCATTTTAATGAAACCGTAAAAAGTTCTCAAAACCCTGTGAAATAGAATTTCAAGACCGTGTTGTCGACTGCAAGCCGGAAAGCAATTCCCCTTCATCAACACCTGTGTAAGCACCGATGCAGCAAAATATTGAACAGCATCTTGCACTTAAAAAGTAATTGAGCCGAATCGATTCATCTTGCGTATGTTTAGATTTAAACGTCCGATAATCGAAGTCAAATCTCATACGCTGTGTGAAAGATTTTACACATATCAGCAGTATTCTTTTAACATTATTTAAAAGGAATATTTTGAAAAACACAATAAATACAAAGATATTCAATATCATAATATGTTTCTGCTTTATGGCATGGATTGTGCTTTTACTTGATAAATTTAATATTGTTATTATATATATTTTGAGATAGGTTTAGGCATTAAATGGAAATTAAATAAGTGGAAAATTAGACTAAATGAAGGATAATAAAAATATAGCTGTTGTTTTTCCCGGACAGGGTTCGCAAAGGCCTGGAATGGGCAAAGACTTTTATGAACAGATTCCTGCATGCCGGCAAACGTATGAGGAAGCTGCCGATGCTCTGGGCTGGGATGTTTCTGCCATGTGTTTTGGCGAGGATGAAAGGCTGAATCTTACCGAATTCACACAGCCTTGCATTGTAACGACGGAAATATGCATGTTGCGTGGATTGATCAATCGTTACGGATTTTCGCCTGATTATTTCGGCGGTCATTCTCTGGGAGAATTTACGGCTCTTGTTGCAGCCGGAGTGATGTCTTTGGCGGAAACTCTAAAAATAGTTCAAACACGTGGAAAATTAATGCAGGAAGCTGTGCCGGTAGGTGTTGGCGGTATGGCGGCGGTTATTTCCGAAAATATAGATATTGACATGCTGAAAAATGCGATGCAGGGTCTTACGGCTGATGTCGCCAACATTAATTCCGCTAATCAGGTTGTTCTAAGTGGGGAGTTACAGGCGCTTGACGAAACGGAAAAAAGACTGACGCAGTTTTTTCCTGCTGAAAAAAAATTCAGGTTTGTCCGCCTTAATGTCAGCGCTCCATTTCACAGCCGTTTAATGAAAGCAATTGAAAACAGTTTTTCAGATACATTGGTGAAATTCGGTAAGAATTCAGATCCACAGAATGCTCCTTGTGTAACCTCGAATTTTACCGGCAGTTTCCATTTAAATGATATTTCAGATATAAGAAGAAATCTTGTAAATCAACTCAGCAATACCGTGCATTGGCGGAAAAATATGCAGAGTTTGGTTTCAAAGGCACAGGAAATATATGAGGTCGGGCCGGCGCGCCCACTGCGCGATTTTTTTAAAACGACAGGAGTTACCTGTCAGTCAATCACCGGTCTTGCTGCGGCCGATAAAAGTTTTAAGGTTTCAAATTAATCAACAAAGAAGAAGCGATATAATATCGCAAAGGAGTAAAGGTTTTGAACAAAGAAGACAATATTATAAAAAATCCTCTAAAGATTCAGGATAATACTTTTCGTGATGGGCATCAATCGATTTATGCCACAAGAATGAGAACGGAAGATATGATTCCTATTGCCGAAGAGATGGATAGTTGCGGTTTTCACGCGATGGAAGTTTGGGGTGGCGCGACCTTCGATACCATGCACCGGTTTCTGGGAGAAGATCCCTGGATGCGGCCGAAAATTTTAAAAAAATATATCACTAAAACACCTTTTGCCATGTTGATACGCGGACAAAACCTTGTCGGCTATCGCCATTACGCTGATGACGTTGTGCGTGCTTTTGTGGACAAGGCCTGCGAAATCGGCATTGATATTTTCCGCTGTTTTGACGCTTTAAACGATTTCCGTAATATGGAATCATGCGCGGAAAGAATCAAGGCCAACGGCAAGCAGTTTCAGGGAGCTGTTTGTTATTCACTGACCGGTGTCCGTTTGGGAGGAGACGTTTATAATCTTGAATATTTCATAAAGAAAACGAAAGAACTGGAGCAAATGGGCGCGGACGCAATTTGCATCAAGGACATGGGGGGTATTCTTTCTCCCTATGACGCGTATGATCTGGTTTCCGCCATAAAAAAGGAAATTAAAGTGCCGTTGCATTTACACTCCCATTATACCAGCGGAATGGCTTCGATGACATATTTAAAAGCGATAGAAGCCGGAGTTGATGTTGTGGACACATGTCTTGCGCCTTTCGCACTGAGAACTTCGATGCCCGCCATCGAACCGCTGGTCGCCGCCCTTCGGGGAACAGCGCGCGAGACCGGAATGGATTTACACAAACTTCTGGTGCTGGGTGAACACCTGGAAAAAATTGCTCCGAAATATAACAGCCATTTAGCCACCCATAAACTATCAATCATTGATAACGGAGTTTTGGCTCATCAAATTCCCGGCGGTATGATTTCTAACTTGACCGGTCAGTTGAAAGAAATGAACGCGCTGGACAGATTGGCAGAAATCTACAACGAAGTGGTTCAGACACGCAAAGATATGGGCTCTCCGCCTCTGGTTACTCCCGTATCGCAAATAATCGGCGCGCAGGCCGTATTGAATGTCCTTTTCGGCCGTTATGTAAGAGTTTCAAACCAGTTAAAAGATCTGGTTCTGGGCTTGTATGGCAAAACACCTATGCAGATTGATGCGGAATTGACTAAAAAGATACTGAAGAATTACAAGCGCGGACAGGAACCTTTAAAAGGAAGACCGGCTGATTATCTTGAACCGGAAATCGAAGCAGCGAAGAAAAGTATTGGCGGCCTTGCCCGCAACGATGAAGATGTACTTGCATATATTTTATATCCCGCAACGATGATAAAATTTTTGCAAACGAAATATGGAATTGAATCGCCGGCAGAGGCGGTAGTAAAAAATTCCCCCACAAAAGGCGCTGCCGCGTAAAAAAGCAACAAAAAACAACTCCTTTTTTGAGATATTCATAAAAGGAGTTATTTTATAAATTTATTTCCAAAAATAATAGAAACGAAAGGTTTGGTTTATGGATTTCAGTCTTAATGAAAATCAATTAGCGTACCTGGATACTGTGCGAAAATTTGTAAAAAATGAAATAACTCCGAATATTCTGGAGATGGAAAAATGTCATGTTTTCCCGTGGGACATTATTAACAGGGCATGGAAAACCGGCCTTATAAATTTGAGCATTCCTGAATCTGTCAAAGGTTACGAAATTGACGCGTTTACCTCAGCCCTGATTATCGAAGAACTTTCCTATGGCGACACGGGTATCTCTACGTCGGCTATGTGCAATGATTTAGCCAATGTTGTTATTGGCCTGCATGGAACGGATGAACAAAAAAAAATATTTCTCGGACCTTTTGTCGAAAAACCGGTGCTCGCCTCTTTTTGTTTAACGGAACCTAATGCCGGTTCTGATAATTCGATGATGACCAGTTTTATCGCAAAGAGGGATGACGGCAATTATGTTTTAAACGGTTCCAAGTGTTTTATTACCAATGCTTCCTATGCTTCTCAATACACTGTTTTGTGCAAGACGGGAAAACCGAATGGCAATTTTATGGCTTGCGTTATTGTTCCGGTTGAACCTGTCACCTCCGTCGATATTCCCAATATCGGGAATTCTACAAGAGAAATAAGCGTTCCGGCTGGCGGTACGATAATAATCGGCAAGCCGGAGGATAAATTGGGGCAAAGACTTTCTAACACGGCCAGTGTGACTTTTGAGGATGTTATTATTCATCCGAATCAGATTATTGGCGACAGGCGTCTGGGCTTTAAATATGTTATTGACGTTTTGGATTACGCCCGGCCGATGGTGGCAGCCATTGGCCTCGGTCTGGCTAAAAGGGCGTTTGCGGTTACCCTGGAATATACGCGGGAACGCAGGCAATTTGGCAGTAGAATTTGTGATCTTCCCGTGGCCAGAGAAATGCTGACGACCATGTGGAAAAAAGTGGAACTGGCCGAAATGTCGCTATTTAAGGCGATTTTTAAAATTCAGGAAAAAGCGAAGGATGCTGGAATTTATGCTTCTTTGGCCAAAAACACGGCAGCAGAGGCCGCTGTTTTTTGTTCGACTGAAGGTCTTCATCTGCATGGCGGTTATGGTTTCACGACAGATTATGAGATTTCCAAACTTGCCCGTGACGCCCATATTATTGACATTTACGAAGGTGTCCGGGAAGTGCAGAATATGATTATAGGACGGGAGATTGTTTAAAATGCTTTATCTTCACTCTATGGGACATTTTCATCCCGAAAATATTATTTCCAATAAATTTCTGGAAAACCTGGATATCGGCACTACCGACGAATGGATTATGGAACGTGTCGGCATTCAAAACCGGCGAACAGTTTTGCCTCTGGATTATATTAAAAAAACAAAAAACATGAATCCGCTGGAATCCTACAACATCAGACAATACAAAAATTACCAGATGGGAGCGGCGGCTGCCCGGATGGCACTGCAGCGCGCTTCGCTGACACCTGCGGATATCGGCCTGGTTGTTGCCGGCACTTCATCACCGGATAACATTTCACCGGCGGAAGCATCCGCGATGGCCGCGGAATTGGGCATTGAAGCAGCCTGCTTCGATTTGAATTCATCCTGTTCTACTTTTGGCATGCAAGTTAATTTTCTTATGCGTATGCA
>Ga0074045_10000647_pt1 | contig 33968 bp, 34 predicted proteins | sample BogForMeECP23OM2_FD_94442 | JGI IMG/M metagenome (GOLD analysis project Ga0074045, IMG submission 94442) | Bog forest soil microbial communities from Calvert Island, British Columbia, Canada - Bog Forest MetaG ECP23OM2 | ecosystem: Environmental > Terrestrial > Soil > Wetlands ...
ACGCATCGGCGCTACGCCGCCCTCGCGCCGGCGCTAGCGAGCGCCGGGGAGCGACTCGACCCGGTGGTCGTCGATACGGACGAAACCGACGAAACAGGCTTCTGGCTGTACTCCTCGGGCAGTACGGCGGGACCTAAGGGCGTGCTCCATCGTAATGGCGATCTGCTCCAGACCGCCCGGCTCTATGGGGAGCGCGTGCTGCGGATCAATCCGACCGACGTGATCTTCTCAGCGTCGAAGATGTTCTTTGCTTACGGGCTGGGCAATTCGTGCACTTTTCCGCTGCATGCGGGGGCGACGGCGATTCTGACCCCTGAACGGTCAACGCCTGCGACGGTGCTCGAACTACTGCGTAACCATGAGGTGACTGCGTTCTTTGGCTTTCCGACACTCTACGCAGCGATTCTCGCGACGCTCGATGGCCAGCCCTTTGCGCGTTTCGCGCATTTGCGCGTATGCGTTTCGGCGGGCGAGGCCCTGCCGGCCGCCGTGGCCGAACGCTGGGCGGCGCGGTTCGGGGTCGAAATCCTCGACGGGATCGGTTCGACGGAAGCCCTGCACATCTTCATCGCGAACCGCGCCGGCGCGGTCAGGCGCGGGACTTCGGGCAAGCTCGTCGAGGGCTACGAGGTCGCGATCCGCGACGAGCAGGGACGCCCCGCCGAAGTCGATCAGGTCGGTGACTTGTGGTGCCGCGGGCCGTCGATCGCTTCGGGCTACTGGAGCAATCCGGAAGCGACGCGGCGTACCTTCGTCGACGGATGGCTCCACACCGGCGACAAATATTTTCGCGACGCCGACGGCTTCTATCACTACTGCGGGCGGGCCGACGACATGATCAAGGTGGGCGGCGTCTGGGTCTCGCCGAACGAGGTCGAGTCGGCTCTGATCGCGCATCCGGCGGTGCTCGAAGCCGCGGTCGTCGGGCATGCCAATGCTGACGATCTGATCAAGCCCAAGGCATTCGTGGTGCTCAAGGACCCGGCGACCGCCTCACCCGAACTCGCCGCGCGCCTGACGCAGTTCGTCAAGGAGCGAATCGCTCCGTACAAACATCCGCACTGGATCGAATTCCGCGACGAATTGCCCAAGACCGCGACCGGCAAGATTCGCCGCGCCCTCCTGCGCGATCCTTGATTCTTGCTCCCAAAGCCTCGAACGGCCTCGCGCAGATACCAAGCCCGTCAAACGGTGGCATCGCGCCCCCGCCGCAAACGTAGGCGGTTCCGTAAACAAACCCCGCCCGAGTGGTGTTCGCGCTGGCGCTGTGTTAAGCGTCGCAATCATTACGCGAACGGAGGCGTCAGATGGCCAACAACACACCGGAAGGAATCGATACCGACCGTCTGGTTGCGGACCCCCGCGCGATCGATGAACTCAATCAGTCCGTCATCAAGGAATTTCGCGCGAATCAAGGGAAGGTCAGTGGTCCGATGCAGGGGATGCCCATATTGCTGCTGACGATGACCGGCGCGAAAACCGGCCGGACGCTGTTGCGCCCACTGTGCTACTCCCGCGACGGCGATCGCATCGTGATAATCGCCTCATATGGCGGCGCGCCGCGGAACCCGCCCTGGTATCATAATCTCATCGCGAATCCCGTCGTGACAGTTGAGGTCGGCGCGGAAAAATTCAAGGCGCGAGCGACCCAAGCCGATGGTGCGGAGCGGGATCGACTGTTCGAGGCGCAGGCCAAGCTGATGCCGTTTTTTACGGATTATCAGCAAAAGACCAGGCGCCGGATCCCGGTCCTGACCTTGACGCGGATCGATTGAACGTCTGGGCGGACGCGGGCACCGTCGAGGGCTTAAACAGATGTGTCGCTGTCCCAGCGGAACAGCCGGAGACGCTCGGGCGACAAGCGCACGATGACGCGTTCGCCAATGCTTAGATTGCCGAGGTCGCTGCGGGAGTCGATCGACGCTTCCAGCGCAAGCGGCCCGTTCAGGACCACGCGCGTCGCCAAGCCCTCGCGCCGCAGCTCGGTTATTTTTGCCGTGACCAGATTCCCGGCGGCGGCCGGCGGCCGATCCGGCCATAGGACCACGTCGCGCGCCCGAATCGCGAGACCGGCCGGTGCGGTCAATGGCGACGGCGGCGTCAGCCTGAGCTTCACGTCACCGATCGCCACGACAACCCCTCCGCCATCAGGCTCAACCCGGTCGGCGCGCCAGAGATTCTGAAAGCCAACGAGGCGCGCGACATGGCTGGTTGCTGGATGGTCGAAAACAGCGGCCGGCGCGTCCTGCTGGACGATCGCGCCGTGCGCCAGGACCGCGACGCGATCGCCGATCGCGGCCAGATGCGGATCATGAGTCGCGACCAGGGCCGGCACGCCGAGCTGGTTGACCAGCGCGCGCAGCTCCGTGAGCACCCGGTCGCGCGTCGTCGAATCCAGGGCGTTGGTCGGCTCGTCGAGCAACAGTAGTTCGGGCTTGCGCGCGAGCGCCCGGGCGAGGGCAACACGTTGCATCTGGCCGCCCGAGAGCGTGCGCGGATCGCGCCCGGCGAGATCGCCGAGTCCGACCCGTCCCAGCAGATCGATCGCACGGGCATAGCGCGTGCTGCGCGATCCGCTCAGCGCAAAGGCGACGTTGCGCCACACCGCGAGATGTGGAAACAGCGCGTAGCCCTGCGGCATATAGCCGACCGGGCGTTGTTGCGGCGGCAGGCCGCCGTAGGGCGTTCCCACCCCCGGGATCAATCCGGCGAGCGCTTTGAGCAGTGTGGTTTTGCCGGCGCCGCTCAAGCCCAGCAACACCGTGAAGCCGGTGATCTCGAGCGCGACGTCGAGCGCCAGCGGACGCTGAAGGCGATAGGCGACGTGCGTCATGCCGTTTCGATTTTGGCCAGATGCCTGCGCGAGGCAATCCCCAAAATCAGCGGCAAGGGCAACGCCACCAGAAAGAACAGCCAGAGCAGCGCGTAGACGGCGTCGAGCCCGATATCCTGCAGGTTCACCCAGAGCTTGACCGGGATGCCCTGCGGAAAATACGCGATGATCAGTACGATGCCGAATTCGCCCAGGGCGCGGACCCACGCGATTGCGAGACCGACGCCAACTCCCAGGCGCGCCAGCGGCAGGGTTACGCGCCAGAAGGTTGCCCAGGGCGCCTGACCCAGCGTCAGTGAAATCTGTTCGAGCTCGGGGTCGACCCCTTCGAAGGCCGAACGCGCGGCGATAATGAAGTACGGTGCGGCCGCATAGACCTGCGCCAGCACGAAAGCCGCCGGCGTATTGGTCAACTCGACGCCGAACGTGCGCGCCTCATGCCCGACCCATCCGTTGGGTCCGTAGAACATCGTGAGCAGGATGCCCATCGCGAGCGGCGGCGTCAGCAGCGGCAGCAGAATCAGCGCCTCGCACAGAATTTTGCCGCGGAACTCGTAGCGCGCCATCCAGTAGGCGAGCGGCGTGCCCCCAACCACGATGATCGCGAGGGCGGCCAGCGTATAGACGACCGAGACACGCAGCGCGGCAAGGTCGCCCGCGACGGGCCGCAACGTCCCCCACGGCGTCGCCAGCGCGAAGCCCAGGAACGGCGCGACGAGGATCGCCAGCACTCCGATCGCGAGTGCGACCAGCAGTCCGCGCGTCATCGTGGTAATTTGACGGTACGCCATTTTTATTCTAACCGCGGCTCCGGGGGTCGGCCGAGTCCGCGAGGCGCGGCCAAAATAATGACTCGCCCGCACCCCATGCTCGCTAACGCTCCGCCTCCAGATTGACAGTGGCTCGCGCGGCAACCGCGCTTCGCTAGTGTCCGCATTTTTACAAATCGCCGTTCGTATGCCACGATACGAACGTAATGACAAGTATGATAGCTGATGACCGGCCACCTATGGCAGGCGCCGGTAGTCCGCCGCCCTTCGCATAAACACGGGCGATATGTTAACGGACATTTCAGAATCGCTTTGGTCGGGATTTCTTTATTTCATCGGGTTTGAGACAGGAGGAACATCGGATGGCTGCAACACCTCAAGTAGAGAGCGCCGCGCGCGGCGCCAAGAATTCGGCCGCACTCGCATTTCTGCGGGCGCCCAAGCAACTGTTGATTGGCGGCAAATGGATGCCCGCCAAAAGTGGCAAGACTTTCGAGACGATCAATCCCTCCAACGAGGAAGTACTGGCCCTGATCGCGGAGGGCGACAAGGCCGATATCGACGAGGCCGTCAAAGCCGCGCGCAAGGCTTTCGAGGAGGGTGCGTGGCCCAGCATGGGACCCCATCAGCGCGCGCGGCTGATGCTCAAAATCGCCGAGCTGATCGACGCGCACACCGACGAGCTGGCGGAACTCGAAACGCTCGATAACGGCAAGCCGCTCACCTTTTCAAAGGCCTTCGACGTTCCGGCGGCGGCGGAGACCTTCCGCTATTACGCGGGATGGGTGACGAAACTCTACGGCGAGACCAACCCTTCCGATCCTGCTTTCTTCAACTATACGTTGCGCGAGCCAGTCGGCGTTTGCGGGCAGATTATCCCGTGGAATTTTCCGCTCCTGATGGCGGCCTGGAAGCTCGGGCCCGCGCTGGCCTGCGGCAACACCGTTATCCTCAAGCCCGCCGAACAGACGCCGCTGACGGCGCTGCGGCTGGGCGAACTGATGATGGAGGCGGGGCTGCCCGCGGGGGTCGTCAATGTCATCACCGGCTTCGGGCCGGGTGCGGGCAGCTCGATCGCCGAGCATCCCGCGATCGACAAGGTCGCCTTCACCGGTTCGACTGAGGTCGGCAAGATCATTCTCAAGGCTTCCGCCGGCAACTTGAAGAAAGTTTCACTGGAGCTGGGCGGCAAGGCGCCCAATATCATTTTCCCCGACGCCGACCTCGATCAGGCCGTGCCGACCTCGATGATGGGTGTGTACTTCAACTCGGGGCAGGTCTGCTGCGCGGGTACGCGGATCTTCGTGCAACGCGACCGTTACGACGAAGTGGTCGAGAAATTCGCGAATTTCAGCAAGGGCGTCAGCGTCGGCGATCCCTTCGATCAAAAGAACGTGATCGGGCCGGTGGTTTCGCAGGAGCAGTTTGATCGGGTCAAGGGTTATCTCGCCATCGGCAAGAAGGAAGGCGCCAAGGTGTCGGCCGGTGGGGAGACCTATGGCGAGAAGGGTTATTTCGTCAAGCCGACCCTCTTCTCCGGTGTGAACAACAACATGCAGATCGCACGCGAGGAGATTTTTGGTCCCGTCGGCGCGGCGATCTCGTTCAAGGACGAAAACGACGCGGTGTTGCAAGGCAACGACACCGACTACGGCCTCTCCGCCGCGGTCTGGACGCGCGACATCAGCCGTGCCCACAAGGTCGCGCGGTCACTCAAGGCCGGCACCGTCTGGGTCAACTGCTACAATCAGCTCGATCCGATCTCGCCCTTTGGCGGCTACAAGCAGTCGGGCTTCGGCCGCGAGCTCGGCAAGTACGCGATCGATCTGTACACGCAGATCAAATCGGTCTGGATGAAGCTCTAATCCGGTTCGCGAAAACCGTCTGAGCTGGACGGGGCGGGCATCGTGTGATGCCCCGCCCCGTTTGACTCTGTTCCCTATCCGCTCTAACTCAAGATTTTTGACGCAGCTCGAGGGGGCGGCCGAGTCCGCGAGGCGCGGCCAAAGACGAGACTCGCCTGCTCGCTTCGTTCGCAAAGCCTCACTCCGCTAGCTGACCATGCGCGAAGCGCTCGGCTGCTCGTGGCCGATGATCGGATGCGGCTGGTAGGGCTTTTCGAGCTCCGCGACTTCCTCCGCAGTGAGCTTGATCGCAACCGCGTCGAACAGTTCCTTAAGTTGAGGGATTTTCGTGGTGCCGACGATCGGCGCGGTGACGCCCGGCGCCTGCATAATCCAGGCAAAAGCAATCTGCGTCGGGGAGACCCCGTGCGCCTTGGCCACCTTGATCGCGGCGTCGGCGACGGCGGCTTCGTCCGCGCGATGGTAGAAATTCTTCGCGAACGCGTCGGTCGCCGCGCGTTTGGTTTCCGCGCCGCTGTAGTGGGCAAAAAAGCCGCGCGCCAGCGGACTCCACGGGATCACCGCAACCCCCTGATCGACGCACAGCGGAATCATCTCGCGTTCCTCCTCGCGATAGATCAGGTTGTAATGATTCTGCATCGCGACAAACCGATGCCAGCCATGTTCACCCGCCGTGAACAACGCCTTGGCGAACTGCCAGGCCGCCATGCTCGACGCGCCGAGATAGCGCACCTTGCCGGAGCGCACCAGCGAGTCGAGCGCCTCCAGCGTCTCTTCGAGCGGGGTCGAGTAATCCCAGCGATGAATCTGGTAGAGATCGATGTAATCCATCTTGAGCCGGCGCAGCGAATGCTCGCAGGCTTCGATCAGATGCTTGCGGCTGAGCCCGCGCCGATTCGGCCCCGGACCCATCGCGCCGTGCGCCTTGGTCGCGACGACGATATCGTCGCGCGAGGCCATCTCGTTCAGCCAGCGCCCGGTAATCTCCTCGCTCGCGCCCACCGAATAGACGTCGGCGGTATCGAAGAAGTTGACGCCGGCTTCCAGCGCGACGGCGAAATGCTCGCGCGCCTCGTCGACCCCCAGCGCCCAGTCCCGCCGCATCGCCCACTTCGGTTGCTCGCCGCCGCCATAGGTCATGCAGCCGAGACAGATGCGTGAAACCGTAACGCCCGTATTGCCAAGTTTGGTATATTCCATACTTGTTTCTTAGCTGGTTTGCGCCACCGTGCAAGGCCTCGCTCGTGAATTTCCGTGCGACTTGTATCCGCCGCCGCTCTGGCGCAACCTTGCAAATAGTTCGTCCGTGACGGAGCGCCCATCATGTCCGAGCGCAATGCGATAATCGAAGCTAACCGCACGTTTTACCGCGCTTTCGAGAGCCTCGATCTGGAGAAGATGGAGGCCGTCTGGCTGAGCGACCCGAAAATCGTCTGTATCCATCCGGGATGGCGCAAGCTCGGCGGATGGGGCCCCGTGATGCAGAGTTGGTCGCGCATCTTCGACAGCGCGTTCGAGATGAAGTTCCAGGTGCGCGAGCTCGATGTCATGGCGGGGAGCGATCTGGCCGTGATCGTCACGGAAGAAACCCTGACGCAGCGCGGCTACGACGGGATGACGCGCTCGCAGGTGCTCGCCACCAACGTCTTCGAGCGGGTCGGGCAAAAGTGGATGATGATCCTCCATCACGGCTCGCCGGTGATGCAACCGTCCTCGGATGACGAACCTCCCCTGCAATAACGCGCGTCAGCGGAGCGCCGTTGCGGCGCGGAGCGAGCACAGCGGGCGGCGGAGTCCGCGACGCGCGGCCCAGTCAAGAGTCTGCGAGCTGCGTCAAGATTGTTAAGTGAAAAACGCCGGCGTTCGATGAACACCGGCGTCTGTTAGGTGAGAAGCCAGCTTGACGCGTTGCTTGGAGGCAGGCGTCGGTGGCGATTTTGACGACTATTTGTTTTCGTGCATGGCGCGCGCCAGAATCGCCGCGATTTCGGGACGGGTATACTCCGGCGGCGGCGCAATCCCCGCACGCAGCATCTCGCGCACCTTGGTCCCCGACAGCAGCAGCCGATCGGCGTCGGTATGCGGGCAGCTCTTGTACGAGGCCATCCCGCCGCACCTCGAGCAATAGAAGGTGTTCTCGAACATCAGCGGCGTGATCCCCAGCTCCTCGGGCGCAAAACGCTCGAAGAGCTTCTGGGCATCGTAGGTTCCGTAATAATTGCCGACGCCGGCGTGATCGCGGCCCACGATGAAGTGCGTGCAGCCATAGTTGCGCCGGATGATCGCGTGCAGGATAGCCTCACGCGGTCCGCCGTAGCGCATATGCGCCGGCATCACGGAGAGCATCGCCCGTCCCTTCGGATAGTAGAGATCGAGCAACACCTTGTAGGTTTCCATCCGGATGGCCGCCGGCACGTCATCGCCCTTGGTCTCACCGACCAGCGGATGAAGCAGCAGCCCGTCGCAGATTTCCAGCGCCGCCTTCTGAATATACTCATGCGCGCGATGGGTCGGGTTACGCGTCTGGAAGGCCACGATCTTGCGCCAGCCGTTTTCGCGAAACCTGGCCCGCGTTTCGCGCGGCGACAGCCGGTATTCGAGGAAGGTGCGTCCCGGAATCTCATCGATCAGGATGACGTTGCCACCCAGACACCACGACGGGGTCGACGTCACGTTCTTCGCGCCCGGATGGGCGTCTTCGGCGGTGCCAAAGACCGCCTCCGCCTCGCGCTTGCGATCGACCTGGTAGATTTCCGCGAGTTTCAGAATTGCGATCCGCGCGCCCTGGTCGGTAACCAGCGCGACGTCCTGACCCTTTTTGAGTCCGCGCGCGACGGCTTCTTCAACCCCGAGCGTAATCGGAATCGACCAGGGCAGACCGGAGGCGAGCCGCATCTCGTCGCGGCTGCGCACGTAATCCGCCTCACCCATGAATCCGGTCAGCGGTGAAAACGCGCCGGATGACAACATTTCGAGGTCGGCCAGATCGCGCGCGCTGAGGGTCACGGCCGGCAGCCCTTCGGCGTGTTTGCGCAGCGCGGCCCTTTCATTGGGCGCCGCCGCCAGGTCGACCAGCTCGCCACCGCCGTGCGCCGTAATTGGATCTTTCGTCACGCTCATCGTGCAGCACCCTTGATAAATTCGAGCGATTCCAACGTCTCGAGCAGGTTCGCGAGACTCTCCTCGCGCGATTCGGTGCTCGAATTGACTATCAGCTCGGCGTTGAGCGGCGCCTCGTAAGGATCCGAGACCCCGGTGAAGTTCTTGATCTCGCCCGCGATCGCTTTCTTGTAGAGCCCCTTGACGTCACGCTCGACGAGCGTATCGAGCGGGCACTCGACGAAAACCTCGAAGAAGCGATCATGCATCTTGCGCACTTCATCGCGCACGTCGCGGTAGGGTGAGATCGCCGCGGAAATCGCGATTACACCGTTGCGCGCGAGCAACTTGCAGACGTAGCCAATCCGCCGGATGTTGGTGTCGCGATCCTCTTTCGAGAAGCCCAGGCCCTTTGACAGGTTGGTCCGCACTTCATCGCCGTCGAGCACTTCGACGCGATGGCCACGGTTACGCAACTCGTCGGCAACCAGATTCGCCAGCGTCGACTTTCCTGATCCGGAGAGACCAGTGAACCACAAAGTAAAACCTTCGCTCATCGTCCTTTTGAAGAAAGACCCCCGTTTGGTGGATTTATTTACGAAATTGTAAAGAATTCGAAACGATCTTGAACTTGACGCGATGCGCGCTCCCGCAGTCTCCGGCCATCATACAGAGAGGGATCGTGATCAAGCTAGCCGTTATCAATCGAGGATGTTCGAAGAAGCACGGGCTCAAGCCACCCCCTCTTTCTCTCCCAGCCCCATGTAGGAGGGCGACGACTTCGCCCGCGCGCGGCACCGCCCCGCCACGAAATACTGATAGAGCAGGTACACGTCGAAGATTATGACAGCCGCCCACACTGCATACGCATGCGTGGAGGTCATGAGCTTCAAATCGAGGATCGTCCGCGAGAGTCCGAAACCGATGATCCAGGCGTCAAAGCTCATGCAGACCCGGCGGAACGTTTCGGCCGGCACATACTTCATCAGGAGCGTGCCGAGTGGCAATCCAATCAGAACAGCCGGCGCGACCGGCGCAATCAGCTCCATACTCTTGGTGCTGTAGAGGCCCAGCATCGCGTAGACGATCGCCGTGAAGGTCGTCTCGGCCACGCGCACCGTCCCCAGCGCCGCGCGAAATTCCTCTTTATGCATGCCCTGATTGTTGAACATCAGGGCCAGCGGGGGGCCGGAAATCGTCGTTGTGGCGTACAGTGTGCCGACCCCGAGACCCAGCGGATAGCCGGCCAGATGCTCGGCATCGATGCGGCGCCGGTAGCCCGCCGCCTGCAGGAGAATCAGCGGAAGCAAAACAACGTACGTGCACAGCTTGAGCCAACCCGCGTTGACGTGGGTTAACATGTAACTCCCGAGCAGAACGCCAGGTACCAACCCCACTAGAATCGGGAGTGCCCGCCAGCGCACGGCGGCCAGACTGCGGCGATTCAGAATCATGATCCAGGCGTTGACCGCGAGTTCGACCAACACGAGCGCCGGACTCAGGATCTTGTTGGAGAAAAACAGCAGCGCCACCGGCACGGTCAGCGAAGAGAACCCGTACCCCAAAGCTCCGTTGACCGTGGCGGCGGGCAGCGCGATGAGAAACAGTATGACGATGCCAGAATCGAGGTGAAGCACTGATGACGTCCTAATAGATTACTTGGTGAGTAAGATAAGTTATATACCCGCGATACTCAAGTGTGATCAAGATAGAATAAAGAATCCTCTATCAGCATCTTTAATCCTAGAGATCGGGCGCATATCGGACAAGACAATATATTCGATTAATTCGATAGAGAGTGTACGACAGATGCGGCGCGTCACGCCAGCCCGCAACCCTCGGGCGCCTCGCGCAAAGGGGCTCTCGAGCGGCCGCTATGGCTTCGTAAAAGCGAGCCGCTCCGCCAGTTCCGCGGGCGTCCCGAAGATCTCCCGTGCGCCGTCCCGGCCAAGCCGCTCCCTCCGCTCGGCCGTCGTCGCGATACCATAGAAAGCGACCCCCGCGGCCCGCGCCGCGCCGGCGTCCGCCTCCGAATCGCCCACGAACACGGCTTCCGCAGCAATGGTCGCGCAGAGCGTCAGGGCCCTGACGACCATATCCGGCGCCGGTTTGAGGGGGAGCAGCGTGTCTCGCCCAACGATGAAATCGACCATCGCGATTGATCCGTGCCGTTCAAGCCAGTTCTGCACCGTGCGTGACGAGTTGGAGGTTACGATGCCGAGCGATCGAGAGTTCACCTTGACCGCGCGCAACAGACAGCTCGCACCCGGCAGGGGATGCGCGCGCGCGGCGCCGCGGATTTCGTAGGCTTCGATCAGCGCCGACGCGCCCGCGAGCAGCTTTGCCGGATTGACGGTATCCCGGGGGGCACGGAAGACGCCCTCAGCGCCACTCCCGGCGTGCTCCATCAGGCGCCCGCGCAGCTTCTCATAGAGCGGCAGGTTACCTTTCGGGACTTCGGCGAAGATCGCGTCGTCAACCCCCGCCTGCCGCAAATACCGCTCGAGGTCGAGACGACTCGCGGCCCAGTCGACCTCGGGCTCCAACGCGACAAGCGTATTATCGAAATCGAAAAGCCAGACCCGCGCGGTCGCAAGGTCGGCGAACGGGACTTTGGCGGACTTGCTCAACGGCCTGGTTGGTCGCCGTATACAAGTCTGCGCGTGCGCGTCTGATAGCCCGCGAACTCGACCATGATGGTCTCCGCGCCCCGCATATCCTGCATCAGCAGCTTGAGGACCTCGGTTACTGCCACCATCGTGACGAAACCCGCCTCGTCAACCATTGAATCGCGCGGCGCGGATGGCGACCACGGGGCGAGCAGCTCCGCTTCGAGCATCGGGGAGGAGCATCCAGCCTGTGGCATCACCAATATCCTCGCAGGTGGATCGAGCCGGATCGCGACCAACGGCGCGTTCCACGTTTCCGGGCGCTGTGATCTGACCGCCGCGAGCACGTCCGCGTTGCCGATGATCATCAGCCGCAGATCTGGCGCGACGGCGCCAGGCTCTTTATCTTCTATCGCGACGCTCGAATCGAGCGCCCGCGCTGTCGCGACCAGTTGGTCGCGGGCGGCGCTATCCTCGCCAATGAGATGAAGTCCGATACGGCCGACGCCCGCGCCGACCAGATAGCGCAATGCGGGCTCGACGGCGGAGGCGGCACCGCTGATCGTGATTCGCGCCGCCAGCAACCGCTCCTGCGCGACGCCACCGGCGACGAGGATCTGGCGGCTGTACCGCTCGATTTGCTTGTCAGTCAGGGCCATGCTGCCCGCCGCACCGCAGCCCTACTCGATAACGTTCTTTTCGATAGGCTCGACGGTCACGCCCGTCTGGCGCAGCCACACGAGGGCGCGCTCGATCTGTTCGCGCTGCCCTTCGAACTCGACCGCGACCAGTCCCATCTCTTCGGAGACGCTGGCGCCACGGATATTGAACACCAGGTCAAATTTCTTGACGAGGTGGTAGAGAATCGGCTCTTTTATCAGAGCGCGCGGATAACTCAGGTAGTAGCGCTCGCGGATTCGTTCCATTTGCTCACCAGCTGCTCCAGCCGCTCGCGGCGCCATTGCTGCCATCCGATCCATAGATTGGTCGACAGATATTTGTCGCCGAAATCGGAAAATACCGTGACCACATAGCCTTCACGCAAACTGCGGGCGACCTTGAGCGCTGCGACCATCGCCGCGCCCGACGATTGCCCCACGAGGAGCCCTTCAATCTGGCCGAGGCCGTAAACCATCTCGTAGGCATCTTCGGTACTGATGCCGATTTTGTCGTCCAGCTCGCCCTCATGGTAGATACCGGGCACGATCGACGACGCCATGTGCTTGAGACCCTCCAGCCCATGCATCGGATCGTCCGGTTCCACCGCGATTACCTTGACCGCCGGGTTCCGGGATTTGAGGTAACGGCCCGTCCCCATCACGGTTCCGCTGGTGCCTATCCCCGCGACAAAATGCGTGACGGCGCCCGCGGTCTGACGCCAGATTTCGGGGCCGGTGGTCTCGAAATGGGCGAGCGGATTCGCTTCGTTGTTGTACTGATCGGGCTTGAAGTAGCGCTCCGGATCTTCCTCAAGAATCTTGCGGCAAAGCACGATCGCGCCGTCGGAACCTTCGAGCGGATCCGAATAGATCGGCGTGGCGCCGAACGCCTCGATGATCTTCTTGCGCTCGCGGCTGACATTCGACGCCATCACGAGTTCCACCGGGTAACCGAGCGCCGCGCCGACCATCGCGAGCGCGATGCCGGTGTTGCCCGAGGTCGAGTCGAGGATCACCTTGCCAGGGCGCAGATCGCCGCGCGCGAGACCGACCTCGACCATCTTGCGCGCCGCGCGATCCTTGACCGAGCCGCCGGGATTGAAGCCCTCGAGCTTGGCGAAGATTCGCACGCCCGGACGCAGCAACCCCGCCGTCAGCCGCCCGATTTCGAGCAGCGGGGTGTTGCCGATCAGCTCGAGCACGCTGCGCGCGCGTGCCACCGGCACGATCGTGCGATTAGCGTCCGCCGGCGATGGCGGGGACGATCGAGATGTCGTCGCCATCTTTGACCTTTGAATCGAGTTGGCTCAGGAAGCGGATGTCGTCACCATTCAGGTAGACGTTCACGAAGCGGCGCAACTCGCCCTTTTCGTCCAGCAACCGCTCGCCTATCCCCGGATGACGCCGTTCCAGATCAGCAATGATCGCCTTGACGGAATCACCGCTCGCGGTAACCTCGTCGACCCCCGCCGTGAAACGGCGCAACGGAGTTGGCACTCGGACCTTTATTGCCATCGTTATGACTTGAACCTCCTCAATCGTTGACCAGTCGCGGCGCACCAGCGAAGGCTCACGCTGCGCCCGCCACCAGGGGCCGCGCCGTGCCGTTGAGCCGTTCGAACAGCGCGTCGAATTCCTTGAGCCGCGCATCGATCACATACGGCTCGGGGAGCGCCTTGGCCACGGCTTCGAGCGTTTTGTAACCATTGCCGGTAATCGAGACTACCACGCTTTCGTCGGCATGGATCCGCTTTTGGGCGATCAGCTTGATCGTGACCGCGAGCGTCGTGCCGCCGGCCGGCTCGGCGAAAATGCCCTCGGTCCGCGCCAGCAATTTGACCGCGTCGATAATCTCGGGGTCGCTCGCCATATCACCCCAACCGCCGGATTCCCGCACCGCCTTCAGCACATAGTAGCCGTCGGCCGGATTACCGATCGCGATCGATTTCGCGATCGTGTCGGGCTTGACCGGCGTGATCAGATCGGTGCCCTTATGCAGCGCATGGATCACCGGGGCCGAGCCCGCGGCCTGCGCGCTGTGCACTTTGCATTCACCGTCGCGAATCAGCCCGACTTCCTTGAATTCCTTGAACGCCTTGGCAACCTTCGGCAGGATCGTGCCGCCCGCGGTCGGAATCACGATATGGTTCGGCAGGCGCCAGCCGAGCTGCTCGGCGACCTCGAACCCGAAAGTTTTCGCCCCCTCGGTGTAGTACGGGCGCAGGTTGATATTGACGAAGGCCCAGCCGTACTTGTCCGCGATTTCGCTGCACAGCCGGTTGACGTCGTCGTAGTTGCCGCGAATCGTGATGACCTGCGCGCCATAAATCGTCGAGCCGACAATCTTGCCCGACTCGACCCCTTCCGGCATGAAAATCACGCAGTTCAGCCCGGCGCGCGCGGCATGCGCCGCCACCGCCGTCGCCAGGTTTCCGGTCGAGGCGCAGGAAACCGTCTTGAAGCCGAACTCGCGGGCCTTGCTGATCGCGACCGAGACCACCCGGTCCTTATAGGAAAGCGTTGGATGGTTGACCGTGTCGTCCTTGATATACAGCCGCTTCAGTCCGAGCTCCGCGCCCAGGCGCTCGGCCTTGACCAGGGGCGTGAAGCCCGAGTTGGGACCGATCGTGGGCTCGCCCTCGACCGGCAGCAGCTCGCGATAGCGCCACAGATTGGGCGGCCGTTTTTCGATCACGGAGCGCGAAAGGGCAGCCTTGATCCGCGCGTAGTCGTAGGTCACCTCGAGCGGCCCGAAGCACATCTCGCAAACGTGCAAAGGGCTGATCGGATATTCCTGGCCGCATTCACGGCACTTGAGGTTGGTGATGTAGCTCATGACGTCCTCACTGATAATGAAGCAGCCGCGGCGTCCGCCGCTGCTCCGCATACGCATCCGGAGCGCGCGGCTATTTCCGTCAGTCGCACGCGCCCCAGCTTTCCGTCGTAGGTCAGCATCGTGCCCGCGAGCGCGGGCGTCATGCCGCGTAACCAGCGCACCGCGTCCGTGGCCTGCGCCTCACCGATCGCACCAGCGATCGGGCCGATAATCCCCGCCTCGCGGCAGCTCGCTACTTCGTCCTCGTCGGGCGGCTCCTCGAACAGGCAACGGAGACACGCGGTCCGCCGCGGGATCACCGTCATCGCCTGCCCGGTCATCCCGACCACGCCCCCATAAACGAACGGCGTCGAGCTAGCCACACACAAATCGTTGATCAGAAACTTGGTCGCCGGATCGTCCGTCGCATCGATCACGAAGGCGCTGCGTGCAATCAGCTCCGTCCCGTTCGTCGAAGCGAGAGCGGATGCATAAGTCGTCAGCCGGATAGCGGGCGCGATTTCGCGGATACGACGGGCCGCCGCCGCCACTTTGAGCGCGCCGCAATCGTCCTCGCCGTAAATCACCTGGCGCGGGAGGTTCGACAATTCGACCGGATCGGGATCGATCAGCGCCAATTCCGCAATTCCACCACGCACGAGCGCCAGCGCCGCCGGCACACCAAGTCCGCCAACGCCAACTATCAGCACGGGTCTGTTGCGCGTATCGCTCATCGCATGGCTCGCGACGATATCCTTCAACGGTGGGCCAAAAAACGCAAAACCCTCATCTGGATGCGACAAGACGAGGGTTCCTCGCCTTATCTTCCAGGGCTCCGAGTTCAAAGCCCCGCGGGATTTAGCACCTGCACCCCAACGGGCCGGTTGCTGCGGCATCTTCGGGCCAGTCCCTCCGCCGCTCTGGATAAGGCCGCGATACTGTTCGCTAACGTTATATATGGCGGCCCCGTTGTCAACTCCCGACCGCCCGGTCAGGAAGACGAGTGCTTGCGCGGGTGCGGTCATCAATGCTTTACGAGCATCTGACGCGCTTGCCGCAAGGGGGCTCTCGCATGCGAATTGGATTTATCGGCTTGGGTAACATGGGCGGCCCGATGGCGCTCAATCTGATCAAGGCCGGCCATCAGCTTACGGTTCACGATATCCGCCGCAACATGGCCGACGCCCATATCGCCGGTGGAGCAAAATGGGCCGCTACGCCGGCTGACGCGGCGCATGACGCCAAGTTGGTGTTTACCTCGCTGCCGGGTCCCAAGGAGGTCGAGGCCGTCGCGATCGGCAGCGAAAACGGGATCATCCAGGGGATGCGCGCGGGGACAATCTATGCCGACCTCTCGACCAATTCGCCGACGGTGATTCGCCGGCTCCAGCCGCTCTTCGCGGCCAAGGGCATCACGCTGCTCGACGCGCCGGTCAGCGGCGGGATTCCCGGAGCGCGCAGCGGCACGCTCTCGCTGATGGTCGGTGGCGACGAGGCGGCCTATCTGAAGATCAAGCCGGCGCTCGCAGCGATCGGCGACAAGCTGCAATATGTCGGCGCGACGGGCGCGGGCGCGGTCGCCAAAATCGTCCACAACATGCTGGTCTTCACCACCTTCGCGATCTTTGCCGAAGCCTTTACGCTCGGCGTCAAAGCGGGCGCCGATCCGGAGAAGCTTTACACGGCGGTCCGCAACGGCGCGTATGGACAAAACATGATGCTTGCGCTGTTGCCGGCGCGGGTCTTTCCCGGCCACTTCGATCATCCGTCGGCCACGCTCGCGATCGGGCATAAGGACATCCATCTCGCGGCCGAGCTGGCGCGCGAGCTGAACGTGCCCGCCAAAGTCCTGGCCAACGTCGAGCAGAACCTGATTGAGGCGCTCGCGCACGGGCTCGCCGACCAGGATTTTTCGGTCGCGTTCACGGTCCAGGAGGAGCGCGCCGGCGTGAAGATTCGCACTTGACGAGGTAGCGCGCGCAGCGAACTATCCTGCTGAAAAAGAAAATCCACTAACCGTAGCTGACGCGCAGCATTGGCAATGAGCCGTTTGCCTTGCCGCTTACGCCCCGCTGATGCTTTAAAGGGATTGAACAGCTCGATCGACGTGCGGCTGGAGTTGCGGATTACGCGGCGCCCGCGCGCGATCAGACGCTTGTGGGAGAAGAAATATGCGCATTGGATTTATCGGACTCGGCAATATGGGTGGCCCGATGGCGCTCAATCTGATCAAGGCCGGCCATCAACTCACCGTTCACGATATCCGCCGCAACATGGCCGACGCGCATATCGCCGGTGGGGCGAAATGGGCTGACACGCCCGCTGACGCCGCCAGGGATGCCGACCTGGTGCTGACTTCGTTGCCGGGACCGAAGGAAGTCGAGGCGGTCGCGACCGGCGGCGAAAACGGCATCATCCACGGTATCCGCAAGGGTACGGTGTACGCCGACCTCTCGACCAACTCACCGACCCTGATTCGACGCCTGCACGCGACCTTCGCCGAGAAGGGTATCCCGATGCTTGACGCACCGGTCAGCGGCGGCGTGCCGGGCGCGCGTAACGCGACCCTGGCCGTGATGGTGGGCGGCGACGAGAAAATCTACAACCAGATCAAACCAGCCCTCGACGGTATCGGCGACAAGGTTTCCTACGTCGGCGCGATCGGCGCGGGCGCGGTCGCCAAACTCGTCCACAACATGATCGCCATCTGCAGCATGCAGGTGCTCGCGGAAGCCTTCACGATGGGCGTGAAGGCCGGCGTGCCCGCCGACGCGCTCTTCACCGCCGTCCAGAATGGCGCGTATGGACAAGGCATGCTGTTGCGGGCGCTGCCCAAGGTAATCTTCAAGGGCGGCTTCGATCGCGTCAGCTTCGCGCTCAAGCTCGCCCGCAAGGATCTCGGCCTCGCCACCGAGCTCGCGCGCGAGCATAACGTCGCGATGCCGGTGGCAAATATCGTCGAGCAGGACATGCTCGAGGCCCTGGCCCACGGCCTTGGCGACAAGGATTCGAGCGCGGCCTTCACCGTTCAGGAGGATCGGGCAGGCGTCAAGGTGCGCGTGGCGCAGAAACCCGAATAAACTGGCTATTGATTAGTCACTAACTCTTCGAGGCAAAAATTGTCATGGCAGATGATCTGACCAAAAAAGGCATGGAAGTCCGCACGCAACTGTTCGGTGAAAAGGCCGCCAAGGCCGGTCACGCCTATCTGAGCGAATTCGATCCGGGCTTTGCCGACTTCCTGAACGATCAAGTCTTTGGCGCGGTGTGGGGACGTCCCGGCCTGCCGATCAAGACCCGCTCGTTCATCACGATGGCCGCGCTGACCGCCCTGGGCCGTGGCCCCGAGCTGAAGATTCATATGCGTGGCGCGCTCAATCTCGGTATCACGAAAGAGGAAATCAAGGAGCTGATAATCCACCTCTCGCAATACAGCGGCGTGCCGACCGCGGTCGAAGCGATGCGCGTTTATCGCGAGGTCACCGAACCCAAAAAGGGATGAATCGCTCCGGTCCGCAATACTTTGCACCACGCGGCGAATAGTTAGTGCTGTCTATCAACTATGAAAATCGGCATCCTGTTCACGGTCAATGAGTATAGCGTCGACCCGGCGAATCTTGCCCGCAAGATGGAGGCGCTCGGCTTCGAATCGCTCTGGGTGCCGGATCACGCGGTGCTGCCGGTAAATACGACGACCCCGTTGCCCGAATCGCAGCCGGGGCAGGGCCAGATTCCCGAAGTCTACTCGCACATGTGTGATCCGTTCGTCGCGATGGCGCTCGCGGCGGGCGCAACGTCCCGCCTCAAGGTCGCGACCGGAGTCCTGCTGGTGCCGGAGCGCAATCCCCTCCAAACGGCCAACGAGTCCGCGACGCTTGACCATTTTTCCGACGGCCGTCTGATGCTCGGGATCGGCGCGGGCTGGCTCAAGGAAGAATCCGAAATGCTCGGCGCCGACTTCCCGCATCGCTGGACCCAGACGAAGGAATACGTCGCCGCGATGCGCGAGCTGTGGACCAGGGAAGAAGCGTCGTTCGCGGGGAAATACGTCAACTTCCCGCCGGTGCGGCTTTATCCCAAGCCGGCGCGCAAGGGCGGTCCGCCCATCCTGATCGGCAGCAAGGACAAGAACGCGCTGCGCTGGGTGGCCCAGTGGGGCGACGGCTGGTGCCCGATCTTCCTTTCGCCGGCCGAGCTGCGGGACAATCTGCAACGGCTCCGTCATGAATGCGATCGCGCCGGACGCAACTACGGCCAGCTCGATATCACCATAATGAAGCGCGGACTGCGCGGTGATCGTGCGAGCGTGCAAAGCGGTTTACGCGAGTATCAGGATGCCGGCGCCGAGCGCTTCGTACTCGCCCTGATCGGCACGCGCATGACGCCCGGCGAATACGCACCCGAACTCGAACGACTCGCATCACTATACATCTGACCGAGGAGCCGACCATGCCGCTCGATCCGAAAATGAAAAACCTGCTCGACGCGATGGTTACGGCCGAAGTCCCGGCGTTCCATACCCTGACGCCGGTTGAAGCGCGCAAGATGACGGCGCGGCGGGTCGTGCAGGGCGCGAATGTTGAGGCCGTCGCCAAGGTCGAGGATCGCACCGTACCTGGTCCCGGCGGGCCAATTCCGATTCGCATCTACACGCCGCAGGGTCCCGGCCCCTTCGGCGCACTGCTCTATTTTCACGGCGGCGGATGGGTGGTCGGCGACATCAACATGACCGACCTGCCCTGCCGGATGCTGACTAATGCGGCGGGTTGCGTGACCGTCTCGGTCGATTACCGCCTCGCGCCGGAGCATAGATTCCCCGCCGGACCCGAGGACTGTTACGCGGCGGCGAAATGGATCGCAGATAATGGCGCCGCGCTGCGCGTCGATTCGAACCGCATCGCGGTCGGCGGCACCAGTGCGGGTGGGACGCTCGCCGCGGCGGTCGCGCTGATGGCGCGGGATCGCGGCGGACCGCGCCTTGCCTATCAACTACTGGTCTATCCGGCGACCACCAGCGTACTCACGACCGCGTCGCATCGCGAGTTCGCGACGGATAGCTACTACATCCTGTCGCGCGCCGACATGGAATGGTTCTGGGGCCATTATCTCGCTGACGCCGCGGATCATACCAATCCCTACGCCTGCCCGGCTTACGCGAAAACTCTGAGCGGTCTGCCGCCGGCCCTGGTGATTACCGCCGAGTTCGATCCGCTCCGCGATGAAGGGGAAGCGTTCGCCGCGCGCTTGCACGAAGAGCGGGTGCCTACCGTACTCAAGCGCTACGCGGGCGTGACCCACGGCTTCTTCGGGATGCCCTCGGTGCTGGATTTAGCGAAGGCCGCGATCGCCGAGGCCGGTGCGGCTTTGCGCATCGCGATCGGCGGTTAGTCAGTCCTTCTTGCCTTCGATATAGCCGCCCAGGTCGAGTGCGTCGCGCACCTCGGACGCCGGATGGTAATGCGGATTGCCCGCAAGGGCCGCGTGATGGTCGTCGACCGTAGCCAGCCTATGTCCCCCGCTCAGTGACCATTCAGCCAGCGTCGTATCGGTGATCCATTCTGCGTCAGCCGCCTTACGCACCAGCGTTCCGGTGAAATCGTAACGATGCCAATAGATAGTCCGTTGCGCCGCGCCGGCCGGGTCGTCGTGCAAGTGGCTATAGATCCATTTCTCGTTGAAATGGATACCGTGCTCCTCACGCTCGACCGGATCGTTGAGACTGCCTTCCGTCTTATCGGGGGTACCGAGCCGCGCGACGACAAGATTGCGCGTGATGCGATCGCTCATGGCGCGAAGCTCTCCGGAAAGGGGCATTGGTGCGCCGCGATATGCGCTTCGAAGTCGGCGCGGAACTGCGTAAAGAAGGCGCGCGCCGACCATGAGCAGCCGTCCGCCAGCGCGCAGATACACTTACCGTCCATGAAGTTGCAGCACTCGGCCAGGGTCACGAGGTCCTGCTCCTCGCCCTCGCCGCGCTCGATCCGCGAAAGCGTCTTGTAGAGCCAGCCGGTGCCTTCGCGGCATTGCGTGCATTGGCCGCATGACTCGTGCTTGAAGAAGCGCGCGGCGATCAGCGCCACCCGCACCATACATGTGCGATCGTCCATGACGATGACGCCGGCGGTGCCGAGCAGCGAGTTCACCTTGCGCAGCGATTCGTGATCGACCGGCGTATCGATCTGGTCGCCGCGCAATATCGGCATCGAGATACCGCCCGGAATCACCGCCTTGACCGAGCGCCCGTCCTCGAGACCACCCGCGTGGGTGAAGATCAAGTCGCGCATATTGACGCCGAGCCGCAGCTCGAAAATTCCGGGCCGCTTGACGTGACCGCTTACGCCGAACAGCGTATGACCGGTGCTGTTGGGGGTCGGTGCGCCTTCGGCTTTGAACCAGTCCGCGCCGCGATTGACGATCGCGGGCAATTGGGAACAAGTTTCACAGTTGTCGACGGCCGTCGGACGGCTCCAGAGGCCGCGCACGGCGGGAAACGGCGGACGCTTGCGCGGCTGGCCCTTACGGCCCTCCATCGATTCGAGCATCCCGCTCTCCTCGCCGCAGATATACGCGCCCGCGCCCGGCTGGATATGGATATCGAAGCGGCGCCCAAAGCCGACCGCCGAATCACCGAGAATACCCTGGTTGTAGAGGATCCCGATCGCCTCGCGGACGATACGATACGCTTCGACATACTCGCCGCGAATATAGATAAAGGCCGCGTTCGCATCGATTCCGCGCCCGGCAATCATCACGCCTTCGAGGAAGACGTAGGGATTGCGCTCCATGATCTGGCGATCTTTGAAGGTGCCGGGCTCACTCTCATCGGCGTTGACGGCTAAATAGCGCGGGCCACCGTCGGGCTGCGCCATGAAGCTCCACTTCATGCCTGTCGGGAAACCCGCCCCGCCACGCCCGCGCAGGCCCGCGTCCTTGACCAGCGCCGCGAGATCCTTGGGCGCCATCTTGCCCGCCTTCTCGATCGCCTGAAAGCCGCCGTGCCGCACGTAATCTTCAAGCGTGAGCCAGCGCTCGCCATCAGGAGGCAGCAGATAGCCTTCGACCCCGGCCGGCACCGTCGAGATAATTGGCGCCGGGCGCTGCGCCGCGACCGCGCCTTCGGGTGAGTGCGCCAGGCCCGCGGCGTAGTCAGGCGTGACGTTCTCGAGAAAGGGATTGCGGTTGACCTGAATCACCGGTCCCGTCGCGCATGAACCGAGGCATTCGACCTCCACGAGCGCGAACCGTCCGTCCGGCGTCGCGGTGCCCGACTTGATCCCGAGCTGATCCTCGAGGCCCGTAACGATTTTGCGCGCGCCGCGCAGACAGCACGGCAGATTGGTGCAGACCTGCAAAATCGCCTGGGCGCGGGGCTGATTGAACATCGGATAGAAGGACGCGACCTCGGCGACCTCGATCGGCCGGAGCGCAAAAATCTCCGCCAGTTCGTCGAAAATCGCGGCGTCGAGCGCACCCTTGTCCGCGCGCGCCAGATGGAGCGCGTAGAGCAGCGCCCCGCGCGCCTGCGGATAGTGCTTGATTTCGTCGCGAATCTGTTCGTGCGTCGATGCCGAAAGAATCATCCTAGCGATCACACTCTCCGCCGATCATGTTCATCATGCCGAACGTCGGCACCACGTCGGCGAGCTGGCCACCGATCAGCATATGTTTGAGGATCGACATGTTGGAAAAACTTGGCGAGCGGCAGCGGCACTTCCAGGCTTTGCCCGTACCGTCGCTGACGATATAAAAACCCAACTCGCCGTTGGCCGCTTCGACCGCATGATAGACCTCGCCGGCCGGTGGTGTGCCGCCTTCCAGCACGAGTTTGAATTGATCGATCAGCTCTTCCATCCGCCCGAAGACCTGCCGCTTGGCCGGCCAGCGGACGCGCCGGTCTTCGGTATTGACCGGCCCCGCGGGAATTTGTTCGAGACACTGGAGGATCATCCGCCGGCTTTGCCGCAGCTCCTCCATCCGCACCAGGTAGCGATCAAAATTGTCGCTGTGCTCACCAACCGGCACGTCAAAATCGATTTCGTTGTAGACCAAATAGGGCGTCACGCGACGGACGTCGTACGGCACCCCGCCGGCACGCAGAATCGGGCCGGTCACCCCCCACGCAATAAGCTCCTCGGGCGAACGATGCCCGGTGCCTTCCATCCGTTCGCGAAAAATCGGGTTCTCGGTGAGCAGCTTGTCCGCGTCGTCGACCAGCTTCATTACCCGGTCGAGCCGCTCGATCGCGAAATCCTTGAAGCCTTCGGGCAGGTCCGCCGAAATTCCGCCGATCCGGACAAAGTTGGTCGTGACCCGCGCGCCGCACATCGCATCGTTCAGGTCATAGATCAGTTCCCGTCCCTCCAGCAGATAGAGCATCGGCGTGAAGGCCGCGAGCTCCATCGCGGAGGCGCCGACCGCGAGCAGATGATCGCCGATCCGCGACAACTCGGCCCCGATCACCCGGATATATTCGCAGCGCGGCGGCGTCTTTATATCGAAGAGCTTCTCGACCGCCAGGCAGTAGCCGACGTTATTCAGGATCGCGGAGCTGTAGTTCAGCCGATCGGTATAAGGAATGTTCTGATAGAAAAACCCGGTCTCGCATTCCTTTTCGAAGCCGCGATGGAGAAAGCCGACCTGCACGTCGGCGTCGACCACCTGTTCGCCTTCGAGGTCGAGCACGATTTTAACCGTACCGTGCGTGGCCGGATGCGACGGTCCGAACTGAATCCGCATCGGTTCCGTATGCAGATCGTCGAACGCGGCGCCTCGGCGGGCACCGTTGCGGCTATTGAGGGCGGCGAGGTTCTTTTGCACCAGGTCCGGCATAAGGCTCAATCGGTTGTTCGTGGCGTTTTTGATAATCCTTGCGCAGCGGATGGCCGACGAATTCGTCGTAGAGGTAGATCCGCCGCTGGTCCGGATGGCCCACGAAGTTGATTCCGTAAAGGTCGTAGGTCTCGCGTTCGAGCCAGTTGGCGCCCGGCCACACTGTCGTCAGGCTCGCGATCGTCGGGTCATCCTCGGGCACCCGGCACTTGATACGGAGGCGATGCGAGTGCCTGGTCGAGACCAGATGATAGACGATCGCAAAGCGCGGATGAGGCCCGGGCGGCGGCAGCACCAGTTCGTGGCGGCGAAGCGGCATGCGGCGCGTCGCCGATTGGTTGCGGTCCCAGACTTCGAGGTGCGTGGTGAAATCGTCAGGCTGGCCGAGGTAATCGATCGCCGTCACGTCGAGCAGCAGGTCAAAGGCCAGCGCCGGATCGTCGCGCAGGGCCTGCGCGACCGCCAGCAGATTCGCCCGATCGAGATGAATCCGGTCGTCGCCGCGAAAGCTCTGGTACTCGACCACGAACTCCCCCACGCGTGCTTTGACCAACTCGAGCAGAGGGCTGAGCGCGGGCGGTTGCTCCGCGGCGGTCGTCGGACTGTCAGGCTTGTCGGCTGGCATATTAGTCAACGGTCGTAGTGGCTGCGGATATAGTCGGTACGGGTTGTGAGTTTCGCGGCTGGAACCAGCAGATCCTGTTTATGCCAAAGCGAGCCGCGGCGCGAGTAGCTCGCGATCTCGACCTGCCGGCTCATCACGATCGCTTCCTCGGGACAGGCCTCCTCGCACAGTCCGCAGAACATGCAGCGCGACATATCGATATCGAACACGTCGGGATAGCGTTCGACCTCGTCGTTGGTTTCGGCCGGGAAAATCGAGATACAACTCGTCGGACACGCCCATTCGCACATCCCGCAGGCGACACACCGTTCCTTGCCGTTCGCCATCTGCACGAGCACGGGCATCCCGCGCAAGGCCGGCGGCTGGACAAGGCGTTGCTCGGGAAAATTGATCACGAAGTCCTGGCGCCCGCGCGCAAAGAGGAACAGGTTGCGGAACAGATGCCGCAAGGAGACCCACAAGCCCTTGGGGATCGCGAGCCACTGGCTGGCGCTGGAGAACGACTGGGCCGGACGTTTTACCTTGACTACCTGAACTGCCATTCCCACACACTCGTCTAAACGCCCACGCCCTCCGTCGATACTACCTGCCGCCGGCCGCGTGCGCCGGCGCGCCGTGCGCGACCGTCGCGCTGGATGACGTGGCGGGCCGCCAGTAACCGCGCAGCACCAGCAACGATCCCATGAATAGTACCACCGCGACGATCATCCCTTCCATCCAGACCTGCCAGCCATAAACCCGGGTCACGTAGGGCAGGAGCAAGCCGGAGACCACGATCCAGAGCCGATAGACCATCTGGAAGAACGACCATCCGGTCGCTTGCAGTGCCGGCGAGAGGTCTTCGAGATACTCCGAGTAGAGCGCGCACCAGGGGATGAAGGCCGACGCGGTAATTCCTCCGAGCAGCAGGGTAACGCACGCCAGCGAATTCTGCGAGAGCGGCGGATAAAAGTTGCGGAACCACCATATGAGGATTCCGAGGGTCGCGGCGCCAAGCAAGAGGCTGAGCGGCTTGCGCACGCGCAGAGCATCCGACAGGTAGCCCGCCGGCACCAGCATCACAAGATTGAGCAGCCAGAAATTCGCCGTCATCGCGGCGGCGTCGGGCCGGTTGAATTTGAAGGCTTGGGAAAACATCAGCGGGCCGAAGGTCTGAATCGTAATCGCGACCGTGAGAAACGCGACACAGCCCACCACCAGCAGCCACGACTCCCAACGCCCGAGCAATTGCCCGAAGGCGGCCATCGCGGTGGTCGGCGCCGTGCCCGCTAAATCCCCGGATTCGAACGCCTCGCTCGCGGCTTCGCCCACCACTCCCAGACGGAGCGTTGGGGACAGATCCTTGAGCCACAGCAGGACGGGGATCGTGAGAATCACGGCGAGCACGCCCATGATGATGATCTGCGCCTGCCAGCGCTCGCCGAACATCAGCAGGGTCTTCGCCGGAATTTCGTTCCACAGCCACTGACAGGCCACCGCCCCCAACGTGAGCAGGCCAAAGGCGGCGCCGCGGTTCACCCGGGGCGACATATCGCGGGTCAGACCGCCGAGCGCCCCCCACATCAGGCCGGCCACGATATTCATCGCGCCACGCACGATCATGAAGGACCAGAAACCGGTCATCAGCAGATTGCAGAAGGTTAGCGCGACGATGATCACGAGGCAGACGTCGATCACCACGACGCGGCCGTGCCGATCGGCGAGCGGCCCGCCGAACATCGCCGAGACCGCCGAAAGAAACACCGCCAAGGCGAGAAAGTGGGTGAAATCCTCCTCGCTGAAGTGCAGTGACTTCATCCAGTAAGGGAGCAGCGCGGAAAAGCCGAATTCGTAGAACGAGACGACCGTAGCCATCACGGTCAACGCCAGCATCCACCATCGATAGGCACCCTCGGGATACCGGTCGAGCGTGCGATGCTGAGCGAAATAGCCCTTCAATCCAGTGGAATCAACCGTCGATGACGTTGCCATGGCACTTGTCCCCCGCGACCTGCTTTGGCGAAGCTTGGTTGAACTTTGTGCTCGCGCCTGAACAACGTCCGGCAAAGCCGCCGGCTAGCGTGAGCGCTCCCCGTTCGCGCTATGACCGGTCGGGACGGGAATGTCAAGTGCGCCCACGGGAGGCGGGCAAGTCGGCACGCCGTGGCCAAGGTCAGTCAGGTCGCGAAAGTGCCGGCGTAGCATCATCACGAGCCAGGTTCGAGCGCCGCGCCCTGCGGGCCGACCGCGGCCAGACGCAAGCGCGCGAAGGGGCTGCCGTCGCGCTCCATCGCCGCCCAGATCCGCGGCAACGCGAACTGGTCCTTGCGCCCCTCCAGCCGGTTCAACAGATGAGTGAAGATGCCGCCGTCGTCGATCCAGTCCGCCGGCGTCTCGATCACCTTGTTGATCCGTTGCACGCGTCCGCCATGATTGGTGAAGGTGCCGTCCTTCTCGGCGAAGGTCGTGGTCGGCAGAACCACTCGCGCGCCGGTGCAAGCCGGATCGAGCTTGAGATCCTGTACGATCAGCAGTTCCAGCCGCGCCAGCAATGGCGCGAGGGCGTGCGGCGGGCCGGCCATCGCGGGATCGCCGCCACATAGATACAACCCCTTGAGCTCGCCGCCGGCGATCGCGCTGAGCAGCCCCGCGAGACCGTCGTCGTCGCCGCGCACCAACCCCAGCTCGCGCACGCCCCGGGCGTTGGCGGCCTTCTCGGCCTTGATCAGCAGATCGTCGGCCTTGCCGCACGGGACGGCCATCGCGATCCGGCTGACCCCGAGCGCCGCGAGCAACTCGCCCAGGCAGTAACTCTCCTCGTTGGTGAGATGGGGTGAAAGGAGCGCGCCGAACGCGGCGCCGCCGTGGCGATTCCTGAATTCGCCGAGCGCCGTCGCCGCCTGCTCGAGCGCGTCCGCCCAGCCGGTTTCGACCAGGGCGCCGTCACGGGCGACGAGCGGGGCGCGGAGCCGATCCTTATCCCCGACAAATTTGTAATTGAGCCGGCCCGCGTCACACATCCAGGTGTCGTTGACTTCGTCGTTGCGGCGCGGGGTCAGGCGCCAGATCCGGTTGCGGTAGCTGGAGACCATGATATTGCAGCCGTTGGCGCATCCCGGACAGACGCTGGCGGTCTCTTCGAGAAACCAGACGCGCAGCTTGTGATGGAAATCCTTGGTTTCGAGCGCGCCGACCGGACAGACGTCCGCGGTGCACATCGAGTAATCATTGTTCAGCCGGCTATCGCCGTAGACGTCGAGCACGGAGCGGTCACCCTGGTTGAAGACCGCGAGCTCCGCCGTTTTGCTGATCTCCCGGCAGAAGCGCACGCACCGCCGGCACAGGATACAGCGCTCCTGATCGAGCAACATCCGCTCGCCGATATCGATCCGCTTCGCCCGCTTGCGCCGCGGTTCGAGCGTCCGCGCAAAACGGCTGCTGAAGCGCATCGTGTAGTTCTGCAACCAGCACTCGCCCGCCTTGTCACAGATTGGGCAGTCGAGCGGATGGTTCATCAGCAGCAGTTCGAGTACGCCGCGGCGCGTAAGCGCGACCTCCGGGTCCACGGTGTTGACGATCATCCCGTCGCGGACCTGCGTATTACATGAAATCTGCAACTTCGGCATGCCCTCGATCTTGACCTGGCAGAGCCGGCAAGAGCCGTCGATCGAAAGCTTGGGATGGTAACAGTAGTGCGGAATATCGAGGCCGGCGTCGAGCATCGCCTGCAGCAAGGGGACGCCTTCCGGCGTCTCGATCACGCGGCCATCAATCGTGACATGAACCAGTTTTGGAGTATCAGCCAATTTTGCGCCCGCTCCCATGCAGCGCGAGTCCGGGCCAGGCCGTGCCCGCGCGCTCGTGCTGCACGCGCTCCTGCAATTTGATCAGTCCGTCGAGCACGGCCTCGGGCCGCGGCGGACATCCGGGGATATACAGATGGACCGGCACGATCCGATCGATACCCTGCAGGACGGCGTAATTGTCGTAAGGACCGCCGGAACTGGTGCAGGCGCCGAACGAGACCACCCACTTGGGCTCGGCCATCTGATCATAGACGCGCTTGAGGATCGGCGCCTGACGCTGCGTGATCGTGCCGACCACGAACAGCAGGTCGGCCTGCCGCGGCGTGAAACGGGGCAGCGCCGCGCCGAAGCGATCGATATCGTAGCGCGGCCCCGCGACGGAGAAATATTCCATCCCGCAGCAGGCGGTCACAAACGGATAGGAAAAGAAGGAGTACTTCCGCGCCCAGTTGACCGCGTCCGCAAGCCGCGTCGTCGCGAACGCGTCGGGAAACGCGTTACTCTCGTCGACCAGCGAATGACGCCCCACCGCGCCACTCCTCGTAAAGCTGGAAAATCTCCGGCGCATAACCACCTACGGTGTTCGTTCCTCTTAACCGGCAGTCCGGCGCACGACCGGCCCGTGCCGGGCAAAAATCGCTTGAGCACGTAACGGGACGCCCCTCGCCAACCGATCCTCGCGCGAAACCGCGAGGCGGGCAAGCCGCCGGCCGCGCCCGATTCTAGCGGCTCGCACGCGCCCTGATAAGAGACCGCTGAGAGGGAATCGGGCGCGCGGTCGTCCAGCCGGATGTTTCACGTGAAACATTTTCGTTCGGGCGGTTTGATCCCTATACGGTGCCGGGACGCCCTTGACGCCTATCATACCTGGATGATAATGATTATCACACGATATGGATTTGCGAATGGTAACGGATCAACACCGTGCGGGTTACGCGCGTGAGCGTCTCGACGAATTCGCCGCGCGATGCCACGCGGGCGGCCTCGCGGTAACGCCGCAACGGCTCTCGATTATCGAGGCGCTGTTGACCTCGACCGCCCATCCGCGCGCTGAGGAGGTCTTCGCGCAGGTCCGCGACCGCCATCCGCACATCTCGCTGGCGACCGTTCATCGCACGCTCGAAACGCTATGCCGGATTGGCGAGGCGCGCAAAGTCACCGTGCTGCACGACAGCGCGCGTTACGACGCCAATCTGACGCCTCATCAGCACGTCGTCTGCGTGCGCTGCCGGCGGATTCGCGATCTCGAAATCGCCGGTCTCGACCGGATCCTCGGCGCCAACCCGGCGCTCGAAGGCTACCAGACCTTCGGCTGGTCGCTCGAAATTCAGGCGCTCTGCAACGATTGTCGCGCGCTAACCGTCGCATCAAGTAAAGCATTCGAACCACAGGGAAGGGTTCGGATAACAAGCAAAGATCCAACCAAGAGGGATCAGGAGAAGAAAAATGGCAAATCTAAAAGGCACCAAAACCCATCAAAACCTTAAGGACGCGTTTGCGGGCGAGAGCCAGGCGAATCGCCGCTATCTGTATTTCGCGAAGATCGCCGACGTCGAAGGTCATCCGGACGTCGCCGGGCTCTTCCGCGATACCGCCGAAGGCGAGACCGGCCACGCGCACGGCCATCTGGACTACCTGAAGGCGGTCGGCGATCCGGCCACCGACCTGCCGATCGGCGACAGCGCGAAGAATCTCAAGTCGGCGGTCCACGGTGAGACCCACGAGTTCACCGACATGTACCCGGGGATGGCCAAGACGGCCCGCACCGAGGGCTTCAACGAAATCGCGGACTGGTTCGAGACGCTGGCCAAGGCGGAGAAGTCGCACGCCGGACGTTTCGCGAAGGCGGCCGAGACGGTCTAGTCCGCCGTCATCCGGTTTCCCGATCATAACTAACGGCTGACGCCAGCCGGTCCGGCGCGACGTTAGCGCCCGGATCGGCTGGTGTTATCGCCATGCTCCCGCGTGAATTGACGCGCGCTCCTGACTTGCGGTGCGCCCCGCTCTGAACCCGGCGACGGACTACCTGATGGCAAGAATTGAATCGCGGCCCACCGACGCGCTGACCTACGATCCCAACGAGCCGCGTTACTGGGAGCGCGCGAAGCTCGATCGCGAGATCGACCGAACCTTCGATATCTGTCACGGCTGCCGGTTGTGCTTCAACTTATGTCCGTCGTTTCCCGCGCTGTTCAAGGCGGTCGACGCGCATGGCGACGAGGACGTCCGCAGCCTCACGGCCGCCGAAAAGCGCGAGGTGATCGACCTCTGTTACGAATGCAAGCTGTGCGAGGTCAAATGCCCGTACACGCCGCGCGACGGCCATGAATTCCAGCTCGACTTCCCCCGCCTCGTGATGCGGGCGCGCGCCGTGCAGGCGCGCGAAGAGGGAATCGGGCGGCGCGAGAAGATGCTCGGCAACCCCGATCAAACGGGCCGCCTTGGCTCGATCGTGCCCGGCCTCGCCAACCGGGCGTGCCGCAGCAAATGGCAGCGCGCGGTGATGGAAAAGCTGCTCGGAATCCATCGCGAGAAGCAACTCCCCGAATTCGCGCACGAAACCTTCGAGAAGTGGCTTCAGCGCGAAGGGCTGCCGGCCGCGCCGGCCGCGCCCGCCGCCAAAGTCGCGATCTTCCATACCTGCTTCGTCAACTACTACAACCCGGCGCCCGGCCAGGCCCTGGTAAAGGTGCTGGCGAAAAACCGCTGCGCGATCGCGAGCCCGAATCAGAATTGTTGCGGGATGCCCGCGCTCGACGGCGGCGACGTTGAATTCGCCCGCCAGCAGGCGCGGCGCAATGTCGCGACGCTGCTGCCGCTCGCGCGCAAGGGTTATCGGATCGCGGCGATCAACCCGACCTGTTCGCTCACGATGCGTGCCGAATATCCGACCCTGCTCGGCACGGCGGACGCGGCGGAACTCGCGCGCGCGATCGCCGATCCGCATGAAGTGCTCTACGAGCTTTTCCGGGCGAGCAAGTTCAATCGCGACTTCAAGTCGACGCCCGGCAAAATCGCGTACCATGTCCCCTGCCATCTGAAGGCGCAGAATATCGGTCTGCGCTCGCGCGACCTGCTGCGGCGGATTCCCGGGGTCGAGATCGACACGGTCGACGCCTGCACGGCGCACGACGGCACGTGGGCGATGAAGCGGGAGTTCTTCGCGCTCTCGATGAAATGGGGCGAAAAGGCTTTCGCCGGGATGCGCGACGCCGAAGCCAATCTGATGGCGACCGATTGTCCGCTCGCGGCGATCCAGATCGAGCAGGGGACGGGCACGCGGCCGTTGAATCCGGCGGAGATTCTCGCGCGCGCCTACGACCCGGAGGGCTTTGCGACGAAAGTGGAAGATCTGCCCAAGGATGATCTGACTTGAGCTATTTCAATATCGCAGCGCTCTTTTCTACACCTCGCCCTGACCAGGGAGAGGTCGCGCGAGCGTCGCGAGCGCGGGTGAGGGTTGCCTGCCAGCTCGAAGAAACTTGCGTGGCGCAACAGCAGGAAGCAAATCGGTGAAACCGGTAACGCTGAAGGAAATTATCCCGTTCGAGCAATACGACGTGCTGCGCCCGCGCCTGCGGCCACTCTTTATCGCTGAGAAGAATCGCCGCCGCCTCGACCTCGGCGAGCATCTGACGCTGCTCTTCGAGAACGGGCAGACCGTCTGGTATCAGGTCGAGGAGATGCTGCGGACCGAACGCATCACCGACGAGGCCGCTATCCGCCACGAGATTGACACCTACAACGAGCTGCTGCCCCGGCCCGGCGAGCTGACGGCGACGATGCTGATCGAATACCCCGACGCGGCGCAGCGCGAGGTTGCCATGCGCGAGCTGATCGGCTTCGAACGTCACGTCTGGATCTGCCTCGCGAATCGCCGCGAGAGCGCGCGCTTCGACCTGCGGCAGATGTCGCCCGACCGCGTGAGCTCCGTGCAGTTCGTGCGGTTTCCGCTCGGCGGACTCGACGCGGAGGAATTTCGCGCGCTGGCGGAGGCGGGCAAGGTCGCGCTCGAAGTCGACCATCCGCAGATGCGGGCCCGCGCCGAGATTCGCGGCGCCCTGGCCGAAGCTCTCGCGCAAGACTTGATTGACTGAGAACTTGGCTGCAATTCAACGGCATTCTTCAAGTTCGCCCGACTCGACATCAATCGCGAAGGCTCGTCGATCTTTATTTCATAAAGATCGACGGTCCGTACTGAAGAAATGAACGTTTTTTTGGCGACTGTTCCACAATTCGAACTAGCAAGACACGGCATAGCCCCACAATAAAGGCGCAGGCTAATACGAACTCGCCAAGGTCGTTGCGCGCAGCATCTAGACTCACGTACATGGGGTCTAATTTCCACTGAGAAATTAACCTACTCAACGTTTGGCGATCACGTTTTCCGACGCCAGAGGGGAACCACACTTTATAGCCATGGCGATATTGCAGATCATTGCGCAATGTGGACAACCAGCTATAGGAACCGTGGCGTTTAATGAGCAGTGCAAACGCGGCTAACTGGCCAAAGACTGCTTGGGCGTCGGTGGGAACTAAAGGTCCGCGAAGAACATTGTCCGTTGCTGCTCGTAACCGTTCTCCGAAAACTCCCCAAAATGATTCATGGGTGCCCCCTGCCAACTTGGTGCATGTTAGTTTCGTAGCAGTTGGGGCGATGGTACAGCGATATAACCCGGCATCGACTTTGAACCGAGGAGTTTTACCAATTGCTTTTCCAAAGGAGTCGATTCGCGAAATGTGTCGGCCATCGAAGAATGAACAGCTTTCGCCTAATAATCGGATAATTGTGTGCCCGGCATAAAATGCTGAATAATAGAAACTTGATGAGTTCCCACGGCATAGAATCCCTGTCGAACGACACGTCGGTGATCGAAGAAGCCGTCTGAAAAGCTGATCCGGAGAAGCGACAACAATCGGCGGCTGTTGCTGTGATCACAAATCCTGGGTCGCGAAAGTCAAATAATACGCCGTGATTAGGGTCGTCAAAATCAAGGTCATACGCTGCGCGCGGCGACATTATTGCGTCTGGAATGGACGCCAATTCTATACGCCCGCTTATTGAGAGAATTCCTTTCACGATCAGCGGCTGTAGAGCGTCCGCCATCAACGACATGGTAGGACTATCTGCCTCGTCCAATCGAAAAGCCAGATTCCATCGCCTTTTTGAATGTATCGTGCAGAGCAACTGGGCTTCCTCCGGGGCGCCTTAGGTCTGCCTTTTTCAGACGAGAGAAGAATGGTTCTAAAACTTCGGCAAAATGCTGGACGGTATATTCTTCCCCGTAGCGATCAGATACACGCTCTGCCGTCGCGGGAAACAGAAGAATAATCGCTCGGAACAGCGTTGGATTCGAAACGTTTTTCTCAGCACCGTTCTTTCGGAGGACTGGTAGCCACACATGTAGGTAGGAGCTCAGGGCATGATAAACAACGTCTGCCGGGTTTCCGGCGAATGTATTCCAGATGGGCCGTAGAGCGGTATTAAAAGTTACGCGCGAAAGCTTTCCGCGGCTTCTGGTGGAGGGACTCATTAATCCCAGAAGAGGGCTGTCTTCCTCCTTCTCGAATAAATCGAATACATCACGAAGCAGCGCTTCAACGTCGGTTTCAGTCTCCGCCATCCGCTTGATGTCCAAGAGCAACTCATTAGGCACGGGGCGTTGCTTTGTGTTGATGTCAATAAATAGCCGAGCTTCTTCCGCTTTTCGCAGGCCATTGTAGATAACAACCGGAACTCTTAGGCGCGCCTTCGCCTTTTTGAACCCAAATACCCGATGCTGTCCGTCAAGAATTAGAAACGTGCGAGGTGTCTTTGTGAAGCTCAATACCTGCGTCCTACTATTGTATTCCAAATTGGCCTCCCCCTGAGCAGAAAGAACAATCGAACACGGTATGGTTCCGAATCCCTTATCGATGTAGTCGGCAATTTCTTGAGCGCGCTGGGGGTCAAGGACGTGGCCTGCACCCCAATTTCCCGCCAGTTATAAGTAGAGTCCGCCGGTTATTTCGGCCCTCCTGGGGCGTGTCGTGTGTGGTTGTGGTTTCATGTTCATAGCAGTTTTTCCGGCCGCCCTTC